>Ga0222718_10000273_pt1 | contig 56541 bp, 70 predicted proteins | sample C33_27DmetaG_FD_165045 | JGI IMG/M metagenome (GOLD analysis project Ga0222718, IMG submission 165045) | Estuarine water microbial communities from San Francisco Bay, California, United States - C33_27D | ecosystem: Environmental > Aquatic > Marine > Unclassified | place: USA: California... | reverse complement strand
AAACACCACAGGATCAAGAAATGTGGCTGTTGGGCGAAGGGCTTTATTTGTAAACACAACAGCAAGTGGCAACGTAGGAGTGGGTTATCATGCTTTAACCGCAAACACCACGGGTGGTGGCAACACAGCCGTAGGAGACGATGCGCTTCGGGCAAACACCACCGCTGGTAACAACGTAGCAATGGGTTATCAGGCGCTTTACGATAATACTACTGGGGCAAATAATATTGGAATCGGGTATCGCGCTTTGTTTGACAATACCACCGGAAACTATAACACTGCCGTAGGTACTAGTGCTGGGCTATCAATCACCACAGGTATTCAAAATACGCTTATAGGTGGGGTTGCGGGAGATGCTTTAACTGATGCTGATTACAATGTCGCTGTAGGCGTTAGTGCTTTAGCTTCAGATACTAGAGGAAACAAAAGTGTAGCAATTGGTACTGCTACTTTATCTGCACAGAACTTTACCTCAACAACTGATGCTTTCAACGTGGCTGTCGGGTACAGTGCCGGTAACGACATAACCACAGGCACAATCAACACTCTTATTGGTGGTCTTGCAGGTGATGCGCTTACTACTGGTAACTCAAATGTGGCGGTGGGTAAGTCTGCGTTAACTACAGATACAAAAGGAGATAGATCAACTGCTATTGGTTTTCAGGCTTTAGCAAATCAAAACTTTACATCAAATACTGATACTTATAACACAGCCGTAGGGTATAACGCAGGTGTAGCAATCACTACTGGTGTAAGAAACACCATCGTGGGAGGTGGTGCTGGTGACCAAATGACTACGGGGTCGGATAACACCTTCGTAGGTTATGGTGCGGCTGGGGTTGGTGTCGTTACAGGAAGTAACAATACCGCAGTCGGGCTTGGTGCTGGTGCAAATCTTTTAACTGGCGGTAATAATCTTCTTCTTGGACATGACGCAGGTGTCACAGGTAGTCCGGGCGGCAATATTAACACCGAAAATAATGAGATTGTTCTTGGCGACGAAAATATTACGGCTGCAAACATCCAAGTAGATTGGACTGTGGCTTCTGATGCGCGGGACAAGACAGACTTCACAGCCCTAGACCTTGGCTTGGACTTTGTTAAAGCTCTTGAGCCAGTTACCTACAAGTGGGACAAGCGCAGCAAGTATGGCGATAAGTCTGCTGAAGACTACGATCTTAACGCACAGACCCCAGACGGCACCCACAAAGAAGATTGGTTGGACATTGGTTTTAAGGCACAAGAAGTAGAAGCCCTTGAGATTGCCGCAGGGTACACAAAAGAAAACAAAACCAACCTAATCTCTAGCCATACAGGTGACGGCAAGCAGATGGGGTTACAGTACAGCAAGTTTGTACCCATCCTAGTTAAAGCCATCCAAGAACTGTCTGAACAAAACGCAGCACTAACCGCCCGTATTGAGGCACTAGAATCTTAATAGGAGATAAACAATGGAAGACCGTACTACCGAACAACTAGCACAAGACTACACGGCTATGGGCCACAGTGTAGACCTAATCAACGCGATCATCGCTGGTGACTCTATGGCTGATGATGAAGCAGAAGAGCGTCAAGACTGTGTTGATCGCAACGTAGCCCACCTTGAAATCATGGTCGCCAAAGATGATTGGGGTGATGAAGACATGACCGCAGCTAATGCTGCTATATCTGCTGCTGCATCCTTTACAGCTTAGGAGACACTGAATGAGCAAGGCTCGTGAACTAGCAGAATTAAGCCGCACGGTATCTGACTCCGCTGATGCTACTGCGATCACTATCAACAGTAGTGAAGAAGTAACCTTCGCGGATGACATATTTCTGGCTGACGGAAAGAAGGCAGTCTTCGGCGCTGGCTCAGACCTACAGATTTATCACGATGCTTCTGACAGCATTATTCTTGATAACGGAACTGGAAACTTAAAGATACAAGCGAACGACCTTGTACTTAAAAATGCTGACGGCTCAAAAGAGTATCTAAAAGGTACTGATGGCGGGTCAGTAAGAGTACGTTATAACAATACTACTGTTTTAGAAACCACCGCCACAGGCATAGACGTTACCGGCACAGTGACTGCTAGTGACATGACGTTAAGCGACAGCACTAACCCAACGCTGACGATTACTGATACAACAACTCCTACAAGCCTTGTTTTAACTGCTGGTAATTTATCTACTACAATAGGAACCACAACTGACCATCGTTTGAAGCTTGAGACAAATGGTACAGAAAGGCTGCGTATAGAAAACAACGGTGACATCAGCTTCTACGATTCGGCTGGCAGCTCACAAGCTCTTTTCTGGGATGCTTCTGCGGAGTCTTTGGGGATTGGTATTACGCCAAATGTTGCTCTGGAGGTAGATGGTGGCACGGCTAATGGTTCAATTGCACGTTTTCACAACGAAAATGCTAGGTATTTAGAAATAAGTGCTGAAAGCGATGGTACTTATGATGATGCAATAGCTGTATTTAAGAAAAACACCTCTGTTGGTCAGTATGCTTTCAGAAATTCCACAACGGAATATATGCGTATTAATGATACAGGCGTCGGGATTGGTATCACGCCTAGTAAAAAGCTAACAGTTTTTGGTACTGGCGCAGGCAACGCAACAGTCCAAATTGAAGGCGAAGGCGGCGCTGACCCATACATTAATTTTTTGGCAAACAATACACAGCATTGGTCGCTTGGCGTTGATGATAGTGATGCTGACAAGTTTAAACTCAGCGAACATTCTGCTCTTGGAACGAATGACTATTTAGTGGTCGATGTGACAGGCAACGTCGGGATTGGAAATGACGATCCGGCTTTTACGCTTGATGTTGGTCCGGTTGGAGCTTCAGGCGGGGACGGTATCCAGATCAGTGCGGTAAGAAACGCTACTTTGCGGTTCTTAGGAACTGATGCTTCCATACAAGCGGATGAAATTACGGGTCGACTTGAATGGTACACCTCTGACACAAACAATGCCGGTGTTCACGCTCAGATTTTAACTCGGGCGACTAATACCGCCGGTAGCGGCGAATTGCAAATTTGGTCAGGCACCGCAGGGGGTCTTGCTAAAAACGTCATTTTTCGTGGCGACCAAGCAGTGTTCAACGAAGATAGTGCCAACATGGACTTCCGCGTTGAGTCTGACGATAACGCTAACCAATTTGTCTTAGATGCTGGCGCAAATAAAATTACAGTAGGTACTAACACGGGTATCAACAGTCAGTTTTTAGTTCAGCCGGAAAATCATACCTACGCTACTGTTATTAAGTCGGATAACGCTATTACCAATGGCACTGCCCTTGCTTATTGGGCGCAGACAACCCAAGCCTACAGTACAACAAGTTCAGGAACTCAGTTACGAATACCTATAACTTCGCAAGGCAATCTTTGGCAGCAGTATTATGTCGAGATTAGAGTTGTTACGGGGGAGTATAATAAGTCTTTCTCGCCTCAAGGGGGAAAAGCAGAGTTTGAATTTACATCTCTTACGTCGTTGAGCGCGTTTACCAGCTTATCCACCACAGGAAATATATCAAGCGTTACGGTAGATTCCGGGAACATGGAAATTGTAATTAACTTTACTACAGGGTACACCAGTGGGCTGAATAATTATGAGGGGGTTTTACTTCATGCCAGTGTTCTTAGTCGAGACCCAAACTACATTCAATGGAAAAACGGAACCCTTAACTAACTTAACTAACTGTCATTAAAGGAAAATCTAAATGGCAATTAACAACACATGGTCAGTATCTGACATGCAGCACATGGACTCCGATGGTGGAGTTTTCTTGGTTTACTGGTCGATGGTAGCGGCAAGCGATGGTACGCCATCCTACACGGCTACCGAAGGCGGCAAGCTGCGTTGTGAGTATGACGCTTCAAGCCCTTCCTTCATTTCGTATGCTGACTTAACTGAAGCCGATGTGCTTGGTTGGGTGTATGCAAGTCTGGTTGAGGGTGACGAAACGGCTGCCGAAGCTAAGGCTCGCGTAGAAGCTGACCGTACTGCGAAGGTGCAAAAGCAAATCGATGCTGCTGCAACCACCGCTTCTGGTGTGCCTTGGTAGCTTTTTTAGCTTTATTAACATTAGCATAACTAATATAATTTGAAGACCGCATGTCACCAAAAGGAATAGCAATGTCCCAAGATGGAAACCCCACCATAACAGTTGACGACAAAGAGTATGAGGTAGCTTCTTTGCCTGACGAAGTAAAAGAGCTGCTGGCTCTACATCAACAGGCGCAAGCAAGCATGTTATCTGCTCGAAGAGAAGCTGTTATCCATGAAGTAGCTGTTAGTGGGTTTGCGACCTCTATCGCCAACCGTATGAAAGCTCTTGAGGAAGAAAACGATGTTGGAGAAGGAGAACTTGTCTCCTGACTTAGAGGATAAAGTTTGGACCGCTGTTAGCCGGTTGTCGGTACATGAGGCTATGTGCGAAGAGCGGTCCAAAACAATATTCCATAGGTTAGAAGCGATTGAAGACCATCTTCATGCGCTGAGTCGGAATGTTTTTATTGCTTCGTTTGCCCTGATGTCTGGTATGGCGGGGGTGATTATAACTTTGTTATTAAATTAACGGTGGCTCATGACCTATTTCAAACTAGAGAGGTTTTCAGGTATTGCTCCGGGGGTTTCTCCCCGCTTGTTAGCAGAACAGTTCGGGCAAATTTCTGAAAACATTGACTTTGAGTCCGGGGCAATTAAGCCCATATCAACTGACAGCGCTTCCGTACACTCACTACAAAGCGTAACTAAAAATTCGATTTATTATTATCGTAATACTAACTGGTTGGAATGGACGGAAGACTATATCCATGCCTTGGAAGGCCCAATCCCCGGTGACAATTTAGATAGGTTATATTGGACTGGCGAAACATACCCGAAGATGGGTACAGCCGCTAATATTGTGTCAGGTGCGTCTGGTTATCCCGCAAACTCGTTTCGACTGGGTGTTCCCGCTCCGACAGGTACGCCGACTACACAAAAAAATGGCACAGCCGATTCAACTCAAGCTCCTTATGATGTGTCTTACGTTTATACCTTAGTCACAGCAAATGGCGAAGAAGGCCCCCCGAGTCTAGCGTCAACACCAATCGAACTCACGGATAGTGAAACTGTAGATGTAGATACTCCGACACCATCAAATGCTTCTGGCAACTACAACTTTGGTACAGGCGCTCTAAAGCGGTTGTATAGAAGTAATACGGGTAGCAACAGCACTCAGTTCCAGTTTGTCAAAGAAGCACCCTTTACCGATACTACAATAACTGATGACAAGGATGGTGATGAGCTTGGTGAAATTCTTCCAAGCACTTATTGGATAGGCCCTCCTGACGATAATACGAGTCTTTACCCAGATGGTCCGTTACAGGGATTGACTAATTTAGCTAACGGGATTTTTGCAGGGTTTACAGGTAAACGGCTCTGTCTCAGTGAGCCGTATCTACCTCACGCTTGGCCCATAAACTATCGAATTACTTTGGCAGAAGACATCGTTGCAATTGCTAGTGTGTCTAATGGAGTTATCTGCTTAACCAATGGTCGTCCTTACTTAGTGACTGGTACGGACGCGAGTGCCATGACCGCAATCCAGCTAGATATTGCTCAAGCCTGTGTGAACAAACATTCAGTTGTTGATATGGGAGATTATGTTTTGTACGCATCCCCAGACGGACTGGTTGCAGCTTCTGGGTCAGACAATCAAGTCGTTACTGAGGGCTTGATATCCCCGAAGCAGTGGAACGATAATTTTTACCCGACCACGATTAAAGCCTTCAAGCATGAAAACACTTACATTGCCTTTTACACAGATGGGTCTACGCATGGTGGGTGGGTATTCGACCCTAGGGCAAGTGAAGCCGCTATATCTACCTTGAGCCGTAGCGCTGCTATAAGAGGCGCTTATATGACTCCTGATGATGGAGAGCTGTACTTTATTGAAGGCAATACGGTAAGAAAGTACCAAGGGGGATCGTTTAACAAAACAGCTTCGTGGAAGAGTAAAAAGTTCCTAGCCCCTAAACCGATAAGCATGGGCTGGGTTTCCGTTAAAGCAGAAGCCTATCCTGTAACCGTAAAGGTTTGGGCAGATGGCGCGTTGATTGCAGACTATACAGTGAGCTATAGCAGCAATGTATATACCCAAGTAACTTCAACGCCTTCTGGTATTAGTAACGCTACTTTAAGAGAGCCTGTAATGAGATTGCCTGCCACAGTTGGTAAAGAGTGGGAGGTGCAAGTCAGTGGTGCCGTGACAATTAACGAAGTGTGTATAGCTCAGTCGATGGATGAGATCCAAAGCGCATGACCTCTACTGTAAGGACAAATGATCCTACAAAGCTGCCGGGTATACCTAAAGCTCCTGCCGGTGCAACTGCCGAAGAAAAACGGTGGTACGACACCATAGCTCAGATTATAGAAATACGGCTAGGGCTTAGGGGCGACCCTAGAGATCGAGCGATTACTCTGAGAGAGTTGATTTCATCGGGCCTTGCCTTAGATTTAAAAGCAGCTCCGTTTGACCCCAATGCAATTAACTCTACAAATATCGGTTTCGTAGACCCAACACTTCCTGTGAATGCGACTACACCTCCTGCCCCTACAGGTTTTACTGCGCTTGGCGGGTACGAACTTATTATTCTTAGCTGGGACTACCCTTACTACGCTAATCACGCGCACACCGAAATTTGGCGGCATACAAGTGACTCTATTGGTGACGCTCAATTAACTGGTATCCACGAGGGTAGGGTCTATATCGATCCAGTTGGTGAAGATGAAGATTTTTACTATTGGATAAGGCACGTTAACAGAGAGGGTGTATTTGGCCCTTTTAATGGTACTGCTGGCGTAAGAGGGCAGACCGCTCTGAGCGTAGATGCTTTGATAGAGCAGTTAGAGGCAAGCATACCGGCAGTTGCTTTTGCAGCTGGGATAGAACCTATTGGTGTAGTTGATTCACTACCGGCAGTGTCTGGTTATACCGGACCTGTAGTAGTTGTACTTTCCACAGATGGCAAGCTATACCGCTTAACAAATGGGGCTTGGACAGCCGCTGTACCTACTGTCGATTTGACTGGGACTATTGCCGAATTACAAATTGCTGATGATGCCGTTACAAACGCAAAGATTGCTGTAAATGCAATCCAAGGGGATGTGATTGCAGCTAATGCTATTACAGCAGATAAATTACTAGCTGGCGCAGTAACTGAATTAAAATTAGCAGCGGGAGCTGTGTCAACATCCAAAATCGCTGTAGGCGCAATAACCGATAGTGTTATAGCTGCTGGCGCAGTTACAGCAGATAAATTACTAGCTGGCGCAGTGACTGAATTGAAACTAGCTGCGGGAGCTGTTTCTACGTCTAAAATTGCAGTGGGTGCAATAAATGATAGCGTCATAGCCGCTGGTGCCATTACAGCCGCAAAGATTGCTGAGGGAGCAGTTGGCACAGCAGCTTTTGCCAGTGGTTTAAAACCAATGCAGGTGGTATCGACATTGCCCACAACGGCAACTGTCGGTGACGTTGCATTCTTAACCACCGATGACAATATTTACAGGTACACCGGATCGGCTTGGACTAAATCTATTTCAATGTCTGAGGTTGACGATGCTGGCACGTTAGCGACGTTGGATTCTGTATCCGAATCTATAATTGATGCTTCTGCAATCACTGCCACAAAAATCAGTGATGGTGCAATTGAGACAGCGAAACTAGCAGCGAATGCCATAACCGCAGGTAAAATTGCTGCGGGGGCCGTAACTGCGAATGCTATTACGGCGGGAGCGATCACGACGGTTAAGCTGGCGGCTGGAGCGGTAACTGCCAACGAAATTAGTTCTAATGCGATAACAACAGACAAGTTGTCTGCTAACGCAATAACTGCCGGTAAAATTTCAGCAGGTGCTGTATCGACTTCGGAGCTAGCGGCAGGGGCAATTACGGCAGGTAAGATAGCAGCGGGTGCAATTACGGCAGCTAAGATTGCAGCAGGCGCTATTGAAACCGAGAAACTGGCGGCTAATGCAATCACTGCTGCGAAGATTGCAGCTGGAGCAATTACTGCTACAGAGATAGCGGCTGGAGCAATTACTGCTACAGAGATAGCAACTGATGCGATTACCTCAGCTAAAATTTCAGCCGGTGCAATTACTGCAACTGAAATAGCTACTGGTGCTATTACAACAGAAAAAATTACTGCTAACGCCATAACAGCCAGCGAAATAGCAGCGGGAGCGATTACCGCTACTGAGATTGCAGCTGGCGCTATTACTGCTAGCGAGATAGCAGCTGATGCAGTTACATCCGCAAAAATTGTTGCTGGTGCAATTACTGCAACTGAAATAGCTACTGGTGCTATCGAAACTGAGAAACTAGCAGCTAATGCGATCACTGCTGGAAAGATTGCTGCTGGCGCAATAACTGCTACAGAAATTGCAGCTGGTGCAATCGCTACTGAAAAATTAGCAGCTGATGCTATAACAAGTGCAAAGATAGCTGCTGGTGCTATTACAGCAACAGAGATAGCCGCAGGCACTATCACCGCTAACGAATTGTCAGCGGGATCAATTACCTCAAATGAGATAGCTGCTGGAGCTATCACAGCCGGTGCTATAGCCGCAGGAGCTATAAACGCAGCAAACATAATTGCTACTGGCGTGATTGTTGGTGACAAACTTGCAGCAAATACAATTACAGGTGCGAACATAGCGGGTGGCACAATTACGGCAACCCTGTTGGCTGCTGCCACAATAACTGGTGACAAGATTGCTGCAAACACGCTTGAAGCATCTAGTTTAAAACTCGATAACGCTACGATTACTGGCAACGCATCGGGGCAAATTCAGATTAATGAATTAAACGCCAACAAGATTACGAGTGGCGTAATTAATGCAACCGTTATGTCGGGGACAACGGTTTACGCAGACAACCTGACTGGAGATGTAAACACGATAGTGCCGTTTAGGACGACAACGAGCACAGGCTTCACAGGTCCACAGGGGGAGGTGACTCTAAACGAAATCGACCTTCCAGCAACTACCCACCAAACCAACGGACATAAAGTGTTTGCGGTTTGTAGCGGATATTTGGATGGAACATCATCGAAAGTTTATTACGTAAAAATGTATATACGGTCGAGTCCTTCTGGGGCATACACCTTAGTAGGCGAATGCCGAGTCAAGAGTAATACAGATCTGTTTGTCCCATTCACTGTCACGGGGGTTCTTAACAGTCCAACTACAGCTGTTTCCCGCATGAAAATTACTGTCCGTAGATACGGTAGCAACGGAACTACCCCTGATGGCTCTACAGCTACTGACTATATACGAGAGCGTCAAGGCGCGGTTATGGGGGTCATGTAATGTTTGTGCAGTGGGATGCGGATACAAGCTCTATTCTTACGGGTCCACAGGGGCTTAGAGGAGCTGGGGATAACTGGTATCCGTTTGTTGAAGGTCCAGAAGAACAAAACCCAAGAACCCAAACAGTTGTTTTCTATTTTGATGAAGATCAGCAAGTCGTTACGTGGCGTGTCGAAGGAGATGCTGCTCCGACTCCTATCCAAGCAAGGCAATGGGAATACCCAACTTTCGCGGATCAGTTGGATATGCTCTGGCACGATATTGATAACGGTACGCTTGATAAGACGGGGCAGTTTTATGCAGCCCTTAAAGCAGTGAAGGATGCAAATCCTAAGTAGGAGCACACCATGCACAAAGGTAAAAAGTGTTATTTAAATGAAAAGCCGGGCAAAAAGGTCGGAGCTAACAAGCCTAAACAGCCAAAGAAAAAAGGCTATTAAGGATGTGGCAATCGTTGATTGGCCCCGTAGCAAATCTTGCTGGCGGCTGGCTAAAAAACAAAGCCGAAGAGAAACAAGCGAAGCATGAGGCTCGCCTTTCGGTTATTCAAAATGAAGCCGATTGGGAATCGAAGATGGCAGATGCTTCTGCTAACTCGTGGAAGGATGAATGGTTCACCATTTTACTTTCATTGCCATTACTGTCTGTTGCCTACAGCGTAGTAGTAGCTGACAGCACTATAGTAGCTAGGGTTAAAGAGGGCTTTGAAGCCCTTAACCTCCTTCCTGATTGGTATCAATATATGCTTTTTTTAGCCGTGTCAGCGAGCTTTGGTATTAAAGGCGCAGACAAAATAATGAGTATGAGGAAGAAATGAATTTTAAATACTTCACCCTTGATGAGTTCAAATGCCAAGAGACGGGCGAAAATGAGATCAAAGAAGAGTTTGTTACCGCGCTTGATGTTTTACGCCACGAATGTAATTTTCCTTTTGTTATTACGAGCGGGTATCGGTCTCCTCGTCATTCTATCGAGGCCAAGAAAAAAACTCCGGGGCAACATGCTATGGGGATTGCTTGTGATATTGCTGTTAACGGTGGCAATCAGCGGATCATTATAGTTCAAGCTGCTTTGAAGCTTGGGTTTTCGGGGATAGGTGTTGCGAAAACATTTATACACGTTGATACACGAACTACGCCGAAGATGATGTGGTGTTATTAAATGGCTAAGATAACCATTACGGACCTAGAGCCTAATCATTTGATTACAGTGTCGCTTACTGAAATTGCCATTGAAGTTAGTGACGATGACGATGATCCAGAAGAGTTTATTCCTGAAGAGGAAGCTCCTATTACGAACCTAGTCGGCCTTCCCAAAAAGACTGCGTAAAAAGTGCGTCAATGACGCAATTGAAAAGTAAACAACGGTAAACAACGGTAAATATGAGTGCGTTTTTTAGTGCGTCAAACCGCTGAAAATCACTCGTAAGTTATTGAAAAGTAAACAACGGTAACTAACTGGCGGAGAGAGAGGGATGCGCTCCGTCATTTTTACTAAGTTACTGTTTTAAAACATTTATTCCTGCTAAAATATCAGAAATGACGCAGGAATGACGCAAATGGCTACCATGAGGGAGCGCGGAAATACTTGGTATGTAGAGATCCGCAAAACTGGTTTTCCACCGATTCGAAAAACTTTCCCCACCAAAACTCAAGCAAAGCACTGGGTCTACCGCACCGAGTCTCTAATGAACGAAGGAGAGTGGACTGATCCTGATGGCTACGATCAGACTATTACTGTTCCTCAAGTCCTCCAGATCTACCTCGATGAACTTTTAGATGCACGACCGGGGCACACCATTGGTAAGAGTAAAATAAGTTGCATCAAACGGATGCAAAAAGAACCGCACTTTGTGGGCGTTAGCGTTGTAGACCTTAGCCCCAAGATCCTAAACGCCTATGCAAAAAAACGACGCAGGAAAGTTGGCCCAAAGACACTGGGCGATGACTTGAGCTACTTGTCTCAAGCGATAGATACAGCAAACGTTCTCTATGGACTAGGGTTTAGGGGCAATACTGTTCGGGAAATGAAGAAGCTGCTGAAAGCTAAAGGTACGGTAGGTAAATCAAAGAGGCGAGTGCGGCGGGTAACGGAAGAGGAGGAGTTGGCGCTGTATGAAGTCACAACGGGTGACTGGTTAAATCCGATTATTAGGATTGCGATTGAAACAGCAATGCGACAGGAAGAAATTCACAAGTTGGAATGGTCTGACATAGATTTTAATCGTGAAATTGTGTTGATTAGAGACCGTAAAGATCCAGAGAATAAGATCGGTAACGATGAAGAAATACCGCTGTTACCGGCCATGAGAGAGGTGCTCCTACGTGAAAAGCGCTGGGCTAAGACCCACAAAGTCTTTCCGTATCCAGCTCTCACAGCCTCTGTTTCAGACAAGTTTGCCAAGAAAGCGGCAAAGGCAGGGTGCCCGGATATTACGTTTCATGATATCCGACACGAGGCGATAAGCAGACTGATAGAGCGTGGTCTATCAATCCCAGAGGTGTGCGTTATCTCCGGTCACAAGAGTTGGGACACGCTGAAGCGTTATACACACCTCAAACCAGAGAGCCTACTCAGTAAGTTTTAACTGTATGTAGTCTGCTACTGCTGGAGTGGGGAAGAGCAGCTTCTTTCCGAATTTGTAGTGAGGGACATCGAGTTGTCCTGCACTAGACTTGTTGTAGAGTGTTTGATTGCTAACGTTAAGAACTTCTGCAACGTCAGCAACAGTCATAAATTCACCGTATGCAGTTACGAGTGCTTCTTTCATTGTGTTCCTTAGCTTCCTTCTTGGGTTTCTAATCTTTTAATTTCCGCTTCAGCGTAGAATTTGATTTTCTTTGCGTCTCGCAGTTTTTTTGAATGTTGAACTTCTCCGTATCTGTAGCAAGCGCGGAATATTTCACCAATTTGGGCATTCATATCTTTGTGGGATATAAGGTCTTGTAGCTGTTTAGCCTCTTCAGGCAGTAAGTAATAATCTGCTGAAGATCCATCACTTTGAAAAACTTTAGTGTTCCTAATAACCATAGTCAAGCGTTTTAAACTCCAAGGTTGTTAAATTAAATACAGTGCAACGATAGTGTAATGTTGCTCAAAATCAGCGGTATTAATAGTTTTCCACTCATTGTAAGGAACACGTTCTATATTGAATTTTTTTTGCGATTGCTTTTTTTGATACAACACTGAATAAGTTGTGACTGGATTATCAGGCTGATTTTTTTGCTGTTGAATTTTTGTTTCTTGGCAAAGTACCCTAGTATTTTTGTACAGTAATCTATCGTTATCTGCTATGGGGGTATCGTTATCTATTTTAATGCAGAAAAAATTAGGATCGCCAACAGAGGAGTCTATCCAAGTGTGTGTTTCTCTCACTTTTGAAGTTTGCATGTTTTTGTGTCGGACTTTAATCGAGGTCCATTTAGGCATTTCGTTTGATAGCGATGGGTCTATTGCTTGGGCAGGTACTTCTAAGTAATTTGCAAGTTTAATAATGGCAGGGGTAGAAAGCTCTGTTAAATTATTGAGGTATTGACTCAAAGCGCCTTGAGTCCAGCCAAGTTCTTTGGCTGCGGTAATTTGAGTGATTCCACGCTTTTTTCTTTTTTGATCCCAAATCCGTCTAAGATTTTTGAGAACGAGTTGATTACTCATGGTGTGCCTCGTAGACAGCCTTGTATAACCAATTTACAAACGCTGTTTTTGTCATTTTATGTTTTGTATACCATTCTTGAGAAATGTCGTTTTCCCAGAGGGCGCTATTTGAAAGCACTATAACATTATTACCAACGCCTATAACAGCAGCAACAGCCTGATCAAAACTCTCCATTTGAGTAAGCCATAATTTTTGTAGCGACGAAAGAGTATTTTTTATTTTAGTAGTTTTCTTTTTTGGTATTTCTTTGATGTACTTGTATTCGATGAAGATTGTACCAGCGGGGCCAGCATAAAAAGCATCTGGCACCCCGCCAGTAAAAGTATCGCATATCTTCCAGCGATACACTTCAGATGGCAGTGAACGATGCACGGCCTTGATAAAGCTGTGCTCGTTCACATCACTCCAATATTAGAATTGGGAATATTGAGCATACATCTTCTCAGCAGAATGGTAGGCAATCTCGTTTGCCCAACCAAGATTTTCTATCTTTAAGTTGAGGAATGTACCCATACGACCTTCTTGTTGTACGGTGGATAGCTTCCAGACGCTGCTGAAACGATCGCCGCTGTTGGCTGCAATCTGTGAGTTCCATTGTTTAGATACACGCATTTTAGTGCCAGCAAAGTCAAACACGACAGGTGAGTTACCCTCGATTACGCCTGTTTCTGGGTTGAGCATTACAAGTAAGTGTGTATTACCGTCAGTAATTTCTAAGTCTGCTTTGTCAGCATCGTCTTGCTCTTCTAGCAAATCGTTTGCCTGCTCAAAGCTACGGAACTTACCGAGATACTTTGAAGGGTTAACGCCGTACTTGGTTTTGACTTGGAAGTAGGGCGAGAAGTTAAGGTTGAGTACATGTATAGGGCCAGTATAAAGCTGACCAGTGAGTACGTTGAAGAAGTTACCGGGTTCGGCACCCTCAACAAACTTCGGGTTGTACTTATCTACTTCGTGGGACATTTTTTGCAGCTGCTTAATTTGCGGGACGACAAGCTGTGAACCTACGTTCTCGTTACCGCGTGAACTCTCTGGGTTCATGTAGGCGGGTAGGGTGCTTGAGGTTTCTGTTACTGCTGTAGTTTGCTTTGGCATAGTTTAGTTACCTTTAGTTGGTTAGTTTTTTCTTAGATTAAGTACGTCCATTTCGAACGGTTCGACACCGGGCACTGTGATACCTTCTTTGTATCGGTCATCGACAGACTTTTGTCCGGGCCTTCTTTGGACTAGGGAGTAATCACCTTCCGCGATCATGTACGCGATATATGTATCCCAGTCGGTTACGTTATAAACAGTGCGTGTGTTTCGAGAAACGCTGCCATGCTCAGTACGTATGTGGTTCAAACCTACTTCATCCATTGCTTTTATTAAGACGTACTCCTGCTTTTCTAGGGCTTCTTTACTTTCTTTAAGGTCGGCGTTTAGGTCTGAAATTCGTTGTTTAATTTTCATAAGTTTTTGATGTTCTTCTTCCCAGTTCATGCTGTTTTCCGTTGTTGATGAAGTGTGTTTAAGATGTCGAGTAGGTCTTCCATCCGTGATAGTTTTGATTGAAGTTTTTCGTAAACGTTTTCTTCCCACGTATCTCGTGCTGCGATATGAATAACTTCCGTTCGCTTGGTTTGACCAGCACGGTAGATACGTCGATTAAACTGTTGGTAATGCTCTGCGTTGTAACTTGGGGACGACCAGATGACAGTTGTTGCCTTGGTCATGGTTAAGCCGTGACCCGCAGACTGAGGGTGAGCAAACACAACCTGTAAGTGCCCGGCTTGTAATCTATCTACAACGTCTTTGCGTTTTTCAGGAGGCGTGGTGCCGTCGATAACACCGTATTTAATATTCTGTTTGTCACACTCGGCAGTTAGGTGGTCACGCTCGTGCTGCCAATTGAAAGCAACAAGTGATTGCGAACGTTCTTTAATTAGGTCGAGCACAAGTTGGTAGCGTTCCTCATGAACACCGACTTGTACTCCGTCTCCGTCATACACACATCCAGTGCATAATTGAAGAAGCTTTTTGATTTTAGCGCCTGCGTGAACGGCACTGATCACTGAGCTATTGGTGGATAGCACTGATTCATTAGCTAGGGTCAAATACTGTTGATAGCTTTTTGGACTGAGCGTTACGTATTTTGTTGAAACGTTTTGCTCGGGCATGTCGATACAGTTTTCTAAGGTGTATCGAATATTGATATCGTGCAATGCAGCAGCTACGGTTTGTTCTGCATCTGGTTTATCGATCCACTCATTTGCGAAACCATTGAATCGTGTTGTGCAGACTGAATTGCGGAATCCATAGAAGCGTCTACCTAGTCGTTCGCCGCCGTCTACGAGCAATGTCGGATGCCAAATGTCTAGGATTGTGTTTGAGTTTGGTGTGCCTGACATTGCTATGCGGTACTCAAACTTTTCTGCAATTTTGGCTGCGGCTTTACTACGCTGGCTATCTTTGTTTTTGAACGCGGTAAATTCATCAATGCAGAGAGTGTCGAACCCTTCTAGCACTTGCGGATTTTTAGCAATCCACTTAACTGCATCGTGGTTGGTAAGCACAATGTCAGCATCTGAATTAAACGCAGCCGCACGGTTTTTTGCGTAAGCAGCAACATAGCTTACGTCCGATTGGAACTTACTGAGATCATCTCCCCACGAGGCTTCAAGGATTGAAAGCGGGGCTAGGACAAGCATTCGTCCTGTGCGTCTTTGAGCATAAGCATCGATGACGCTTCTTGTTTTACCTGTACCGGGATCGCTAGTGATTAGGCAATGTTTGTTGTTAAGTATGAAATCAGTAGTTGTTGTTTGGTGTTGAAATGGTTTTAGCATAGTCAGATTTTTTTAAGGTTTATAAGATTAGCATCACTAATAATTAGAGGCAAGCGTTAATGAATCGATCTCGATTAAAAGCTGCATTAAATTGCTCAAGATGATCTGCTACTTCTTCGCACATGAGCGCGTATTCTGGCTGTCGCATTCGATGACGCGTGTTGTTTCTTAGTAGGTCGGCTACGAGTTGAAAGTGCTGTCGTGTTAATGTCATTTGCTAATATGTCCTCATAGATTTCTTGTTTGATTTCAGCCGCAGTTGATCGATCAAACTTAGTAACAAGCTTGATGTCAGATTTTTTAAGTTTGTAGGTCAGCCAATAAACGGCTTCTGGAGGGTCGGTCAAGAGACGATACTCAATGAGTGTACCGTCTCTTTCGTAATACATAATCACGCGACACGCCAGACCCCAACTTGGTCTTCTTTGGTTTTGCGTTGTGCAACTTTAAACCCAAACTTTTTCATTGCTGAACCGATTTTGTTAGCGTCTTTTTGGCTTGATGCAAAGACACAATCCATAACGTCCATATTTTTTAGAGCTTCGTATTTTGAAGATCTGGCGTTATAGATTCGCGGCGGGAGGGGTACATCTTTTTTGATAACGAGCATCGTGCTTTCCTTATTTTAAAGTTAAAAAAACCTTCCTACCTAGACTGGAGGGACTAAGTAGGAAGGCGGTCCTAAGCAGGCATGTAAGGGGAGGATTAGCCTGTTAGATCGTGTTACTCCACTCCCCAAGTGCATTCAGGTTCGTCACCTTTACGGAACGAGCACCATTTACATGCGCTTTTACTGGGGGTTGGAGCAAAATCGGTACAGGTAGTCATTGCAATAGCTCTGTTGTAGAAGCCGGGTGCAAAGTTCATAGCCTGTTCACGAGTAAATGTTTTGATAGTTGTTTCGCTTTTGTCGAGATACCACAGTTCTGTTTTAACGAATTGCAAATGCGGGTATCTAAAAAAAGTTCCAATGGCATAAAGCAAGCATTGCTGACTGTGGGTGATTTCATTTCCCCACTTCTTGCCAGTCTTGTAGTCAATGACTCTGGCGCTTGTCTCATCTTCGTGTACAAGGGCATCTAATTTGATACGTGCCCAAGTTGCTTGCTCTACCCAACCTACAGGATTCCAATCAAGATCAAATCCCCATTCGCCTTCTAGCTCTACCTTTGCATCGTTGAATAACGTGCGAAGTTCGTGAAACTCATCTTCGAATTTCTTGAGCGTGTCAGGAAGTTCACCAAGTTTACCGCTTACAAAGTCTTCTGCTTGCTGGTGGATTTCAGTGCCACGTTCAGCAGCGGGACCAGATGGTTCACGGACTTTTTTAACTCTACTGATGTAAGTGCGGTATGGGCACTCTTCGAATACTTTTAACGCTGAGTAGGACCATGTAGGAACGTCGCCTAGCTTGTCAGGTTTGACAGCTAGTTTAGCAATATCAGGGCGCTCGTCTTGAGTTAGGGACATAATAATTTAATCGAATAAAAACATTAGTGTAACTAATTATACGTTATTAGCATAGGCGTTTTTTTCGGAATCGTTAAAGTGATCGTTAATAAGCTGCTGCCTATCAATGTCGCTTAACAGCCACTCCACTTGATGACCTCGAATTATTTGGCCTTCAAACCTTGTTTGTTTCTGTTGTAATCCAAATCTGCTTAACGTTTTGCCAAATTTAACAATGCTGATTTTTTCTTCAGTTAAAGTTGAGTAAATAAGATTTAAGGTAGCAGTGTTAACGGTTGTTGGCTGTATAGTGCTATCGGCAATCCAAGATTTAACGTATTTTTTAGCAGCGTTAATACTGCTTGGGTTCATAATGTTGTTAGTTTCGATGTCGAGTATCGGTAAAAAGTAGTACAAGTCGCCTTGCTTAACCGCTGTAATAAATTCTTCGACGACAGACATTGAGTTCTGACGCATGAGTCCTTTGGCTTCATTGTTCATCGAAGATTCAGCTAGACGGCGGTTGAACCTCCAGCTTTTTAGTATGTTTGCAAAAGCAGGTAGCTCGCTTTGTAACTTGTCTAAGTTGTCGAGGAAAGTAGGGTGTTTGCTAATTAAACTTTTTTCTTGTCTAGGAGCTATGGTGTACCGTCTATCGTCATGTTCCATAGTGATTGCATCATGCCTGTTTGTGAGAAACAAAAAGTTAGTGTAGGAAGGCTGTGAAATCTGATCTGTACGCATGGCTCTGATTGTTAGGTTCGGCTCAGTTATTTCATGCTTTAGTTTTTCTGCCATCTTTAATGTGCTGCTATTTGAAGAGGCCATGTGGAACTCATCAACAATGAGGAACAAAGCGTCCCGCATGTAAGCGTTAAAGTTTTCCTCGATGTCTTGTAGCTTTCGCACCTGCACATGTTGTTCGCCAAAAAGCGGCTTTAATACAAATGTGTAGAAGATTTGCTTACCCGTACCTTGTGTACCGCCAAGGCACCATCCAGCCATAGACTTGTTGCGAGTTTGGAAAATGAAAGCAAGCCAGTTGATGAAGCGTTCTAATTCTTGATGTCCATCGCCAAGGATGTGTAACAAAAGTGTATGCACCATAGGGCAGGCGGCTTGGATCTTGGGTGTATCGCCTAGGGTATAGGGTTCATCAAGTTCTTGAGCGTTAGCCATTAGGCCCGACTGCCGAAAGGTATTAACAAATAATGGACGAGCGCTGATATCAGTAAGTTTTGCATCAATGGTTGGGTCAAATACTTGTTTACCTTCAGGCAGTATGTCGGGCATTACAGCTGCATGGTTTAACAAAAAATCTTCTATGTTTTGCTTCTGTATAGATCGAAGCGGATACTCAGAGTTAAATTGGTTTTTGTCTTGATCGAATATGCCGCAGTAAAAGGTGTCGGTATTAAAGTCTCTGAATACCACAGGGCGACTTGGTTTTTTACCTTGCGACAACTCGCTCGCAAATAATTCCCGGATTGATCCAAAGAAATCTGGGTCTGCTTTTTCAATTTCGAAGTAAGGTTCGCCTTTAAAGTTGAACATCCATCTTGGGTCGTTGAGATCAAAGTAGTAAGCATTAGAGTCTCCGCCATTTATGTTGCAGCGAACGAAGGGTAGTGAAGTGGTATCAGATACTGTGATTTGCATTCTATCCGGGTTTAGCAACACTTCTTCATTGCGGTTGTTAATCGCTAATCGTTTAGTTTTAGCTTGCCGTTTGCCGCCACCGATCTTTTCGCGCAAGTTATTTTTTATTTCCTGCTCTTGATCAAATATTAATTGAGGGTTGATATGCCCTATATTGGCGGCAAGATCAAAAGTAGCGAGGTCTTTAATGACTAACGCAAAACGCTGATCATCATCGACAAAAGGGTTGTTAACATCAATGAAATCTGGTGGTGCTACAAAACAAGTGTGTGAATTATCAGCGACACTGAGATCAATTGGGTATTTAAGTGATTGCCCGTTTACCGACAATGAAAGATTGTCAATCATGTTAGGGGTCGAAAAGTTTAGAGCTTTTGTCCAAAGCTTAATTGTTGCTGGTGGCATTGGAATCGACAGCATAAAAAATAAATGCAATGATACCGTTGCTTTTTTATGACCAAAGCTACTAGAAGCGTGGGCAATATAGCTGACATTGTGAAGGCAGCTTGGAAGCTCTGAAACTATTAGAGCTGCTGCTTTTTCAACATCAGAGCGGTAAATATCTTCATTGAAAAACCATCTTGGTAGTTCAATTCCGTCTATGTCTAATAATAAAAGTTGGTTATATTTTGCTCGGTCTGTTTTACCAGCTCTGCTTTCTTCAATAATTGGCCGTTTGAGATTGCCTTTTAGTAAAGCCTCTCCTTCTAAACTTTTTGCTTTTAATAGGGGGTAAAATTCCTGCAGATCTGCTACTTCGTAGTCAGAACTGGTCATGTTTTTTACCAAAGGGTAAGCAATTGTTTTAGATGATGAGAAGGTTTTACGAAGGTGCAATCCGTTTCCAGCCGATAGAAACGTAACCTGCATCTTGCCTCCTTACACTTGCTCATACATTAGCTTTGCTAATACTAAATATCAACAAAAAACTCTGATTTCTTGTCAGAAAGTTTTTCTCCACGGTTGATTTTAGTTGAAAGTGGTGCGCTAAAAAGTAAGCGCACTTGATTTCTTTCAAGTTTGAGCACAGTTATTTCCGCAACTTCAACGTCATTTTCGTCAAATAGGTTTACGGATTGGCCTGCTTTGCGTGTAATTACTAATTTTGTCATTTGCTATAAGAGAGGTCGTAACCGCCTTCTGCTGCTAATGGTAGGTTGGGAGCCCATAATGGGGATATACACAACGCATCTATTATAGCGTTAAAACGAGATTCTGCATCAGATTTCGGGCCGATGCAGACAATCTCATCATGAACCGTTAGCACAATGTCAAGATCTTTTATTTTTGATATGCGGATCATTGCGTCAGTGATAACGATACGTGACAAAGCTTGAATGATATTTTCTGTTAGCTTTCCTCCATAAGTGTATTCATAGCTTTTTTTGCCTTGGAATCTAAACCCGCCCTCTTGGAGCGGAGTTAGGTTGGGGTAACGTAGGTGCAAGCCATTAGGAAGACTAATGCTATCGGGATGGATTCCTATGGATTTGTAGGTGTCGTAAAAGTTTCTTACATCGCCTTTCCGGTATTTTGCGTTGTTCATTTCTGTTAAAAAATGATTGCATCGAGTCCAAAGCATATCGATTTCAGAATAAGTTGATCGATAGTTTTGTACAACGGCTTGAGCTTCTTCAAAACTGATGTTAACTACTGGTCCAGCTGCGCCTGATGCTAATGTGCCTTTAAACTTTTGGGCACCCATGCCATAGCCGAGACCAAGAATGGCGGTTTTGCCAACAAATCTTTCGGTTGGGTTATCGTCTTTGTTGATTGGCTTGTTATAGATAGTAGAAGCAAAATTGCAGTAAATGTCTTCTCCACTTGCGTATTGGGAAAGTAAATCGTCTTGACCTGCGAACCATGCCAGCATACGCGATTCGATGTTAGATAAGTCAGCTACGTACACATAGCAATCTTTAGGGGCTAGGAGCGCTCGTCTAAGGATGCTTTTGCGTGGCAGGTTTTGCAGGTTGATCTTATCAGTCCCACCAAATCGCCCTGTATGTGCGGCGTAGTATCGTAGGGGTACTGAGAATGATCCGTCATCGTGAGCAGCGGACAAGAACCGTTCGGCTCTGGTTTCTGCAATGCGGGATTTAACTACTTCTCTGGCATCAAATATGTGTTTGTATTCTGGATGTTTGAGTGTGAATGCTTTCCATTGAACGTCATTTTTGCTGAAGGCTGGTATGTCTTTTCCGGTTGATGGGCTTTTTTTGGTGGGTACAGGTAATCCTTGTTCTTCTATCCATGCTGCAAACTTTTGATTGCTGGCTAGCAGCTCTCGGGTTAAGCCAGAGGCTTCTAGTTTGGCAGCGGTGTTTGCTTTTTCTGTAGCTAAAAACTCGTGGACCGTATCTTGGTCGAGCATAAGTCTAGGTACGCAGAACATCTCTGTGGTTAGATTAATGATGTCTAACTCTGACTGTGGAAATTCCATTTTGTTATAAATGGCATAGGTAAGCTCGACATCTTGTATGCAGTATCCTGCAATCTGTTCCTCGATGTCTGGGGGAAGATCGTAAATACCCTTCGCATTTACAAGCTCTTCCCCCTTACGCATGGTTTCATCTTCAGGAAAGTAGCGAACAGCAATGTCTTTCAAACGGGCTGACTCTGAAGGGTTGAGTCCACGAGCCATTGCTGCTGTATCAAGGTAGTACGCTGGGCGTATACCAAACTTTTGATACAAGATGTAACCATCGAACAAAGTGTTTTGGCAAAGAAGCGCCGTTCGGTCCCAGTCGATGTCAGTTAGGACATTGAGTTCGTCTGCGCCAAACCACTCGGTTGGATCGTCTTCGAATTTAATACCTACGCCCCAGATCTTGAACTGATCACTGGCGACGTATTCCATTGTAGTCATTTTTCCTAGACTGAACTTTGTGTCGTAGTACGTTTCAAAATCTAGGGTCAGTAGGGTCAAATTGTTGTGCGGCATATACTTCTGGCCTTATATGTTCGAAGTTGCTTTGGAGTTCTTTGTAGACTTCGGGCATGTTTGTCTTGACCCACATTACTGTGTAAGACTGAAACTCGCTGCCGAGAGAATCATTGCGTAACGCCTGATCGGTTAACGCAATGTTTTTGATGACTTCCTTTAAATTCATATTACCTCCACTAATAAATTAGCTCAACTTGAAGTTCTGTTTCTATCCATACTTTTGCACCGCATGGCAGCGGCTTGTCTGGTCGATAAACTAAGCGAGCAACAATGTCGTTGCCATTCTTGATAATCGCTTCATTGCCTTTGCGATTTTGTTTATAGTCTTTGACGGTTAGTACGGGGAGGTTGGCACCTTTGTTGTTGGCTTTGATGTGATGTTGGTTAACGTGTAACAGTGTTTTCATTGCTCTATCCACATGAATCTACGGTATGGGAACTTGGATACACGGACTAGGGACAGCCGTTCGTGTCGCATAGTGCGCTTCATGACGAATAGCACAACGGATACGATTAACCCGCCGAAAAGTGCGGCCATCATGCCGCTGAACGTGCCTGCAAGTGTAAACATGAGCGTTGCTGTGATTAGCACATCGAAGAAGATGTCATAGGTAATCACACGGCGTATACCAAACTTGAATAGTAAGAACAGCAGACCAGCTGCTGCGATGATGCCTGCGGTAATCATTTGTAATCCTTTAATATATCGTCAAGAAAAGTGAGTAAGTCTTTTGCTTGTGGAACGACGCACTCCGTATAGTCCCAGTCATCTTGCAGACGATCTAACAGTTTGCAAAGAAAGTATCGGTGGTCAGTCCACTCTGCATAAATTTTTGAAGAATTTGTTTCTAATTGATTTTGTAATTTGTAGACTTCGCTCCAGCTGACTGAAGTGTTGTTTTTACTGTTGTAAACAGCGTTGAGTTCCGTAGTTTGTTCGGCGGTGTCGATTAAGGCGTTGAGGATTATTAGTAAATTGGTCATCCGTTTACCATTTCTTTTTTTATAGTAAGTTTTATAGCTACTTCGCCGTCAGGCCAAGTTTCGTAAAGTCGTTCTAGGGCTTTCATGGCTTTATGTAGGTCTGATAGCTGCGTTTTTTCAGAAGTTTCATAGTCTCTATAGAAGCAGGCGATTGCTAATGGTACTGAGTCGGTTTCTTCCCATACACTATCTGCTGTTAAACGACCTTGTTTAGCAAATACTTCTATTAAGTAGTCAGCGTTTTTTTGCAAAGTTTCAAAATTGGTCATTCATCCTCCTCGTATCGTTCAACGATTATCTCTAGTCGGTCTAGGATCTGAGCCATCAGGTTCTTGATCTCCTCCAGATGCTGGTCGTTGATCTCTATCGTTATTTTGGACATGGTTTGTGATTTCCTTGAGTGTCAGGTAGGTCGCTAGGAAGCGGATAAGGTATCGGATCATTTCTTGGCCTTATGAGCTTTCATGTACAGGCGAATGGCTAGGAACGACAGCACACCAACAAGAGCCGCGTAAAACGCAACCTCGATGGCATGGACGACCATAGCGATGAACAGAATGGCGACAGCTGTTAGGCAGATGTACAGATTGAATTTGTCTCTCATGCGGTTTCTGGTTCCTCTAGTTGCATTTGTTCACACTCTGCAAACAGTTCGTCGAACGTAGGGTCCGACTCAAAACCTTGGAGCTTTATTACTTGGTTTGGTGCCATGAAGTTGTTGGCTTTGAGTTCGTCAGGGTTTTGTTGATAGTAGTTACACTGTTCTACTACGTGTTTATAGAAGTCAGAGCTACGTTCTATGTAGCTCCAAGAGTCAACTATGTAAGGCGCAGTAAAATGTATGGGCAAACATGATCCATCTGGGTAGGTAATCCATAAAGAACGCATGTTGGTTTTATCGTAAAGATCCGCGTAATTTGTGTTATTTGCATCGCACCAAGCATTTGTTTGTTTTCTTATTAGTGGAAAATAAGTGCTGCCAGCCGGGTCTTCGGGATCGATTGTTTCAAGGAACAAGGTTGTTAAGGCAATGGTTGTTTGAAAATCTTGGTTGTCTAGGGACTCTTCTATAGGGCCACCAAAATCTCCTAAGCATGGCAATCCTTGAAAAGCTGAAGTAATGTGTGGATGGCAGGTAAGACCTCGGGCATACAATTCCATTCCTTGCCCTCTGATTGGGAGCATAGAAATCATGTTGCACTGAATGTGTACCCTTAGGTCTGGAAGCGCAACGTAAACAGTGTCTGTTGGTGCTACTAATCTGTCTAAAGTGCGTTCATCAGGTCTGCTTAGTGTTGCTACAACGTTGTTCATCCTGAACGATAGTCGTCGAAAATGAGGTAGTAGATCAGTACCGTCACGATACCCATACAGCTGTACTTCTTTGATCCTAGGGTCAGAAGCTAGGGCTGATTTTAATTGATCTTGATTTAGGGTTGTGTCGTTTGGCGTATGCCCATTGATTTGATATTGAAGTCTAGCGATTTTGTCTTCGTATATTTTTATATTTTCTTCATAGTCAATTATATTTTTACTGTGTCGCTCAATCCGGGTAATAGTAGAATTGAGTTGATCTTGGATTGCTTCAACGACTTGAATATTTTTGATCGGAAGTTGGTTGTCATGGGCTAGTTCCTCTAATCTAACTTCGTCGTCATCAATACAGTCTTGACTGTAGTTTATTTCATTTTGAGCACCGGTTAGCCTATCGGTGAATCGATGATGCTGACGGTTTAGCTCGTCTAAGGTGGTGTCTTTGATTATTACTTCTTTGTAGGTTTTCATTAATAACCTCCTTCGTAAAACGGATCTGCTAGTTCCTCTTTGTACTGCTCGTCTTCATGCGGATCAAAAAGTCCGGGCAAGCCAGTTAAGAACGGGCTACGCGCTGTTTTTGAGTAGTGATGAACAGGCGCATAAACCCGTTTGGTTACGTTTGCTTTCGTCAAGGCGTTGAGATCCTTGAGATCTGCTTTTGTAAGTCCGGGTGTATCTACACGATCACGAACACATTGATAAATTGTGTTCGCTTTTTTGTCATAGACATCGACTTTTGCTTGACCTTGTTTATTGTAGATACCCCGGATGAAGTAGGGATTATTCTCAACAAATGATGCAATTTGTTGTTCGTCTTGATGGCTGGGAGAGACAGCCATGTTAACGTGAGAATGTCCCCAGTACAGGAGCTTGGATGGATCAAGCCCTGCATCATCGATTTCAAGTGCTAGGGCAGCCATAGCATCTTGATCGATGTCGGTCTCGGCAGCTGATACGGTTTGTTCTGGTATGTAAACATCAGTGACCAGATACCCGTAGTCAGTCTTATCGACGAGACCTAACCAGCCGATTTCTTGTGGCTGGGTTGAAACAATGTGCTGAATTACGTCATAGACATAAGGTACATAACGTACTTCAGGCGGTTCTGTTGCAAAAGAGTACAGCTCAGTGGCGGTGGGCTGCATTGAGTTGGACGATATTTCTTTTGGTTTGTAAGTAACGTGTGGCTTTACTTGCTTGAAAGGTTTAGTTTTTTTCACAGTGAATCCTTACTGGAAATAATTGTTGGTTTGAAGAAGCAATCGACTTGTGGTGATGTACATCCGTCATCGAGCAGGTAGTTCATACACTGCCATACCACGAGGTTAGCGATGATCGATGCCGTTGGACCTACAGATATAGGTGAACCGCAGGCAGATACTTCTGCTTGATCATCGTCAATGAGCGTTGCAAACCAAGCGTCACGTTCAGCAGTAGCGCGTGGGTTGAAATGAAATACGTTGCCGTGGGTTGATGCCATGCGGGTCTCGAACACACGCAGTAGCTGACTGTTGTCTTGACGCTCCATAATCTCTTTGCGAGATGACATGGTGTCAGTGAGCAGAAATACGATACCGTCAAGCTGTTGGTCAACGACACGCTCTTCTTTGAAGTACATGGTTGGTGGTGGCAACATGCCGGTCTTGCTGTGGTACAAGAGCTTGAGCGCTTGAACTTTGGACAAGCCGATATGGTTGTGTGTGTAGGCTTGGTTAGCTAGGTTGTGTGATTCAACTTTGTCGAAGTCCCACACGGTTATGTTGGTGAGGCCAAGCTCGATGAGTGACATGAACACTCGTGAGCCAGTAGCACCTGCGCCGATGATGTGAATAGGTAGATAGTTATATGCGTTTGGGTCAAAGATTGGTTGATGTCGGATAATTGATAGTTGAGCAGTCATAGTTAAAAGCCTGAGATTTCGAATTTTATTTCTGGTCGGTCAGCTGGTTCTTTCCATGTAACAGCAGCACGTACTTCTTCGATCAGGAGATCAGAAGAGGTGGACTCTCCTTGACCGTCGTGACCGAGTACGAGTCCCATACCGGCTAACACTAATTCGGAGTGGGTTCCTGCAATGGAAAAGAACGCTTGGTCTTCAACATAAAGTCCCTCATCGTCGATAAAGATGTCGTTAAACTCATCGAGGTGAACTACCGTGAATGTGTTTACATCAAAATCTGGACGGCTGAGGTAGGTGTAGATATCTTTGTAGTCGTCGCTACGGATAACAGTTGTGATTTCCCGTTCAAAGGGATTAATTAGTATGGCTCTCATAGCAATCCTTACGTAGAAAAAGCTACGCCCTAGGGACTAGGGCGCATTTGTTTAGTTGCCTTTGGCACCCTGCGCGATAACAACGCGGTCGCCATCGGAAACAGGAGAGTCTAGGGTTACAGACTCTGCACCGATCTTGATTGCTTCGTTGCTATTGGGGGTGATGCTAGCTGCATTAAGTGCATCAGCAACTGTTGAGCCATCGTCGATAGCTACTTCTTGAACGCCACCCGGAACGCGGATGACTTTGACAGTGATATACTCACTCATAGTAAAACCCTCATGGTTTGTGGTTGGTTGGTTGACACGTTGTGCATAGGTGATCCGTTTTGACTACTGGTGGATCAGGCCAGCTCGCACACAGTATTTTTACTGGCAGTCGGTTATGGGACAGCTGCACTATGCTTAGGTACAGCTGCTTGTTCCCATTCTTGGCGCTCATGCTTACGGCCTAGGAAATAGGCTTCATTAAGCATTTCGCAAATCTGTCGTTTGTCGTAATAAAAGGCTTCTTCGTTTCTATCTTTCATCGCATCAATGCGTGACATGAAAGGTTCGATGATGGTGTTCACCATTTGATTACCTCCACTAATACTGTTAGGCATAGCGAATAGCTCTTGCTGCGTCGGCATCCAGCCTCCTATTTTCGTAGTTTTCGTTATCCCGTATGGCTTGCATGGTGTCCCAGCAGTCATCGAGGGCTTCACAAAAGGTTGAGAGTTGTGTGGTGATAACATCCAACTCTTGTATTGAATCTTCGCCAAGCGCGATCTTGTCGTTGAGGTAGAACAAACGATCGAGGTTGGCCTCGATGTCGAGTAGCAAACTGGTTGGCTTATTCATCGTCATCCTCTTGTGTTAGTTCAAATGCCTGCATGATCCGTTCGTCAATGAACTCAATGAACCATTCGCTTTCGGTCAGTACATCTAGCTCATGTTGTATGAGCAGCTGTATCTGTGCCCGAAGGCTAGGGTCTAGGGTCGGCAGGCTATCGTCTAGGGTCGGCAGGGTAGGGGTTGGGGTAAATACAAGATCGCTCACGTTAGTATGCTTCGCGGATTTCATAATTTGATTCTCTTTTCAATTTGCTTCCGGTGGTGTTGCAACTGCGGCAGTACATGTAGTCGAAGTAATCGTCTTCTTCTATGTCTACACCGTTAGGTGAACTGCACACCGGGCACTCAATACCGTAGTCAATCACTCGTCTGTAGCCGTAGGTAGGTTGCATTAGCTATCCTTTGTGGCTTCTAGTATTTGCTCGATTAGCTTTGGTGTTCTGTAAAAGAACACTGAGACAGCTATCAGTTGCACTGCCCAAACTACGCAAAGGAAGCTGCCGCAGAAGGCGAGGGTTGTTAGAGCTAAATCCATAGGCATTCTCCAATGGCACACCGTCAGTGGGCCGGGGTCAAAAAAACCCCTAGACTTTCATCTAGGGGCTAGGGTTACGCTACTTTTTGATGCCGTCGTTGACGGATGTAGTTGAAGGTCGTGCGAAGATTCTCTGCTTGCTGAACCTTGAGCGAATCGGTAATGCTGTGCATCTCGTCCATCGCTTCGTTGAAGGACTGACACTTTGCAACGACTGACCAAGTGTCATCGATTTCTGACTTTTGGCTACGGCTGAAGTAACAGAGTGTTGAGTCCATATCAGCAGTGAGGTTCTGAACAAACATAACGTGTAGTTGGTACAACTCGTCGAAGTCATCGTCTAGGGTTGTCAGCAACTCTTCGTTGTTGATGTCCATACCGACATGCTCTTTGGCACGTTCGGCAGCATCGCAACCCCAAGGAGCACCATTGGGATCGTCAGCTACTGTGTTGGCGTTGAACAACCGTCGTGCATTCCAGCAAGACTTGTTCATGATGTCCTGAAGAAACCCAACGATTGAGAATGGATGAAAATGGTTACTGTTCTCCAACGAGTCAGCGAAAGCCTCGAACAGCGCCTCGACTGGATCGTTGTCGTCGTTAAGGTGACTTGAAACGTATTTTGCCACATCGCCCTTGTAACCACGGGTTTGCGTAAGGTCACGAAGCGCTGATGGGATGAAGCTATAGTTCTGTGTTGTCATAAATCCTCCTGATATGACATGAATGTTAGTAACGCTAATATCTACAGATCAAAAAATCAACTGATCGTCGTCATCTTCCATTGTTCCTTCATCATGCTCTTCTAAGTCGAGCAAGAATAACAACGGATTTCTGAACGAGAACGGCTTATCGTCCTCGTTGATTTCAGGGATTGAATCCCAATGAGGCTCATTGAAATTCAGCGGTTGGTTGTATCTAATCATAAGCACCTCCATGCTCATAGTTTACATTAAGAAAGTGAATACATATTGCATTCACTAATATTAACCGTGCGTCACGAACGTAGTGAGTGATGATTAGACGACATTACAGCTAACCACTGTGTCCCAGTCGATTTCGTACAGGCGGGACGTATCGTTGTACAACCACTTGATAGTCTCACTGCTGCCGTCTTCAAAATGCACAGCTATTTTGTCGGTGAAACGAACGTCTGGGAATTTCTCCTCCCAGTCAGGAACTAATCGCCAATGTGACATGTATTTCTCCTTAGATTGCATCTTGTCTTGGTTTAAGAAACTCGTTTGGGTTGTCCTGTCTCCATGTCGTCCAGAACAAGTGTTTGGCATGTGCCCATGACCGATTGCTAATTGCTTGGTGCATGGAACCACAACGCTCACCTGTATCTGCGTACTCTAAATTGAGTACCGTTATGCAGTAGCCGTTCCACTTTTCAAAACGCATTGGTGAAGATACAACTGTTCTCATCTAATTCTCCAAATGATAATAATGAATGCAAAAACAACAGCCGTACACATGGAACGTAGTGGAATGTGATTTTGAGTAATATTGATACAAATGATTATGGTATGTGACTACCATCATAGGGTGTAACAGGATAGAGGGGGGTGTAACAGGATGTGTAACAGGATGGTGTACCATGTTAGATGCCCATTTTTAAAGGGTTGTAACAGGGTAACAGGATGAATTGAAGTTCAATTCAAATTAGAAATAAAAAAGCAAAAACAAATCCTGTTTATTACGAACTTGGGTTTTACCTGTTACACCTGTTACACTTTTCGTAGGAATTAGGAAATATGTACTAGGATCAATGGTTTAGGGTCTGTAACAGGAAAGTCCCATCCTGTTACAGTACCTGTTACAAACCTGTTACAACCTGTTACAACCTGTTACAGCGCCGCGCCGCCGCCCATAGCCCCAAAATCCTAGTCAATTGCCGGTTGGCAACTATTATTTGTCAATTTGACAGTTGTTTAGGGTTTATAGCAGCACATGGTTATCGCTCGTTGGCATAAAAAAAGGCGTTCGGTTTCCCTCACGCCCCCTGTTCCTAGTCTAAATCGTCTAATGCGTCTTCTACATCGAGGATTGCTACTGCCATGATGCCAATTAGTAGTTCTTGTGGGTTTTCTCTGGCCCAGCTGAGTGCTTTTGATGCGAATGATTGGGTTGTTGCTACTGCTCCTAGTCCCAAGTCGGTTGCTTTGGTCTTGGCTTGGTTGATCTGAGCGTTCAGTTTGTCGCGGGCTGCTTGTCGTTTGCGGGCGGCTAGCATTGCGTCTAGGTCTTGCTTGGTCCATTTGTTCATGGTGTCGTCCATTTTAGTGAATTTCATTAGATACTCTCCTCATTGCGTCTTGTAAGTCTTCAGGGAAGAAGGGATGCCTTGCTGTAAGTGCATGGAATAGCTTGATGATGTATTCGTTATCTTTCTTAGCTCGATGTAAGAGGAAGATTGCTGTTGCTGCTGACCCTAGGCAAATGCCAAAGCCTATGAGACAGATGTGTATGAGTAATAGATCCATGATGTAAATCCTAAGAACTAATGAATGTATAAACACAACCGTGCGTCACGAGTGGAGCGAGAGATGCGATTGGCGATTGGCTAGGGGCTAGGAGTCCCAGACAAGGTTCCAGTGCCAGATTGCGGTACAAGGTTCCAAGTTGGCGATCCGGGGAACGGGGCGGCGGTGGACGGGAGGGGGGAGATAGTGAGTGAGCGATTCTCAAACACTTTTTCAAAAAATTTTTTTGTGAAAATTTTCTGCTAGTATTACCGCAACTAATACATTGGGGGCGCTATGCTCCAGACAGATCGCTACTGCACAGGATGCAAAACCAACAAAATCAAAGGTGAGTTTAAAACCCAAAACCTATGCCACAGTTGCTACCACATTCGCCGTAGCGCTAGGTCAGCAGCCGATCTTTTACATTTTTTTCGTAAAGGCATATCCAAACTAAAAAGCACTCGTAAAAAACAAGGTGTCGAGTTTGTCTTGACCGCCGAAGACTGTATGGATATCTGGGAAATACAAGAAGGTAAGTGCGCTTTGTCTGGCGTGTATATGACGCATTCACCATCGGCAGAGATATTTACTTCAAAAAACGTCAGCATCGACCGTTTAGACCACAACAAAGGTTACTACCCGCAAAATGTTCAGTTGGTTTGTTCCGCCGTCAACATGCTTCGAGGTTCTCTAAGCCAAGAAGACTTTACGTGGTGGGTACTCAACATATACAAACACCATTGCGAATAATTATTAGTGTTGGTAATATTGCAAAATGGCTGAAGATGTATACGAAGAAATGATTTCCATCGACGGTTTCGAGAGCGCGATCCTCGGAACTGGTACACGAGATGGGGAGCATGAAGTTTTGGTCTACGACGGCGTTATAGCGGCGGAAATTTTCGAGGCGATAAGCCCAGATGTAGATATTCCTTTGTATCTCGAATATCTAAAAGCCGTTGGCGAAGGGCATAGATCACCAATCTTTGTTTACTTAGACGAAAACGTGAGCGCAGATGTCACAGCAAAACAGCGAAGCAACATCCATTGAGAATTTTGTAACAAACTCCGTGGAATTTAAGGCGCATGTCCCATACATGGGGCTTGAAGATAGGAAATTAACGGTCCAGCAAGAAAAACTGGTCATGTTGATTTGCTCTGGTATGACCATCGCCGCCGCTGGGAGGGGTGCAGGTTACGCAAGCCCTGATTCTGCGTACTCAGCCGCAAAATTGCCACAAGTTCAGACGGCAGTTGAATATTTTAAAGAGCAAATGCGTGAAGAAGTGAAATTTACTCATGCAAGCGCTCACATGATGTACATGGATGCCTATCAAGCATCCGCGACAGCCACCGAGATGAAAAACACGGTGGACAGTTTAGTGAAATTGCATGGTTTAGCCGCGCCTGAACAGCAAGCGCAGGTACATATACAAATAAATGCGACTTCTAAGCAGTTAGAACGCATGTCTGATGAGGAGTTACTGTCTATCGCCGGTAAAGACGACGCTTATTTAGATCCTGCGGCTGCTAATGACTGATTTACAGCCACAGCAGATACTTTGTATCAGGTGCAAACGCTTGCACTCTGAAACTCTGTTCAGTGGCAAAGACCGATTGTGTGTTTATTGCAAAGCTGACGACGCTGAAAGGATAGTTGCCCCCGCAACGGTAGAACCAGTAATAGAAGTAGAAGAAGAATCAGTCGAAGACAAGGCTCGCGCAGAGTTAGCGCTTCGATTTTTAACGCGAAAGAGGTTATTACCCTTTGTCGAAAGATTTAATCCAGATTATCAAGCGGGATGGGTGCATAAGGATGTGTGCCAACGCTTGGAGAAGTTTTCGCGGATGGTGGTGGAGAAGAAGTCCCCTCGACTTATGCTTTTTCTACCTCCTAGACATGGGAAATCGACTCTTGCGAGCATTGCTTACCCAGCGTGGCACTTGGGGCGCAACCCCTCTCACGAGTTCATCTCTTGTTCATATTCTGGATCGCTCGCTATGGGTTTCTCTCGGAAAGTCCGTGGTCTCTTACGCGAACCTTCTTATAAAACAGCTTTTAAAACTCGCCTCGACCCTGAGTCACAAAGTGCGGAAGCGTGGTTAACAACAGGCGGTGGCGGATTTGTAGCAGCTGGCGTAGGCGGTGGTATCACGGGTAAAGGGGCGCACGTTTTAGTAATCGATGATCCCGTAAAGAACAGAGAAGATGCCGAAAGCCAAAACAACAGAGACGCGAACTGGGACTGGTACACATCGACAGCTTATACGCGACTGGCTCCCGGTGGTGGTGTGTTGGTCATTCTTACTAGGTGGCACGACGATGATCTTGCAGGACGATTGCTCAAAGCAACGGCTGAAGGAGGTGATGAGTGGGAGGTTGTTCGATATCCAGCACTCGCTGAAGAGGAAGAAGAGTTTAGAAAATACGGTGAGGCGCTACATCCTCAGAGGTATGACGAAGAGTCCCTAGACCGTATACGAAAAGCCGTAGGCCCTAGAGATTGGTCTGCGTTATATCAGCAAAACCCCGTGTCAGATGACGGTGATTACTTCACACGGGACATGATTCAGTATTTTGAAGAGGTCGACATAGATTTAGATGAAATGCGATTTTACGCCGCGTGGGATTTGGCGATCGGTAAGAAAGACAGGAATGACTACTCAGTCGGTATGGTTATTGGAGTCGATTCTTTTGATCGGTTGTATGTTGTCGATGTTGTCCGAGGGCGGTTTGATGGCTTTGAGTTAGTAGAACAGATACTCGATTTATACGAGGTCTGGAAGCCGTCAATTATTGGTATTGAGAAGGGCCACATCGAGATGGCTCTTGGTCCTTTCTTGGAGAAACGTGTCCGAGAGCGCGGCCTATATGAAGCCTATTTTAAAGACCTCAAGACGGGGCGTAGGGATAAGGAAGCACGGGCTAGGGCCATCCAAGGACGTATGCAGCAGGGGATGGTTTTCCTCCCTAAGAATCAGGTTTGGACGGGTCCATTAGTAGCGGAACTACTCCGTTTCCCCAATGGCACTCACGATGATCAGGTCGATGCCCTTGCTTGGTTAGGTCTGATGATGACTGAATTTGCGACCTACCAATCACCAATAGTCAAAGAACCCAGTTGGCGAGACAGGATCGATTATCTGTTTAAAACGCCGCGTAACAAGTCAGCCATGAGCGCCTAACTATGAGTAAATACGACGACGAATCAGTTACAGCCAGCAATCAATGGGACCGTTATATACGGGCTAGGGACAATGGTCATCTTGACTACATTGAAATGGCTAAGAAGTGTGACAGTTACTATAGAGGCGAGCAGTGGGACGAGGCTGACATTGCAGCCTTAGACGCTGAAGGCCGTCCAGCACTGACGATTAACACTATTTTGCCCACGGTAAACACGGTGTTAGGAGAGCAAAGTACCCGACGAGCGGATATTCAATTCAAACCAAGACGAGGAGGTGATGCAGAAGTCGCGCATACGCTGAATAAGTTGTACATGCAGATTGCCGACAACAACAAACTAGATTGGGTCGAGCAGCAGGTGTTTGCAGATGGTCTCATCATGGATGGCCGTGGTTACTTCGATGTGCGGATGGATTTCTCTGATCATGTCGAAGGTGAAATCCGAATCACGGCAAAAGACCCTCTCGACATCCTGCCCGACCCAGATGCAAAAGATTCTGACCCTAAGTCTTGGAACGAGGTCTTTGAAACTAAGTGGATGACGCTTGATGAAATTGAAGAACTCTATGGTAAAAAACCGGCTGACCGTCTCCAGTTTATTGCAGAGAATGGAAATTCTTTTGGCCGAGACAGTATCGAATATGAAGAAACTCGTTTTGGCGATGTTGATTCTACAGATGATTATCTTGGTGCAGGTATACCGGGGGATGACGAATATAGAAACGTCAAAGCACTGCGAGTCATCGAACGGCAACACAAGCGGATAACACGAGTTGATTGTTTCGTTGATCCAAATACAGGTGATCAGCGAGAAGTACCCGAGGCTTGGGGCGATAGAAAAGCGAAGAAGTTCGCTAAAGAGTATGGCCTAAGCATTATCACCAAAACCAAGCGTAAAGTACGCTGGACTGTCACTTGCGACAAAGTTGTTTTGTTTGATGACTGGTCGCCCTATAACGATTTTACAGTAGTTCCTTACTTCGCTTACTTCAGACGAGGCCGTCCGTTTGGGATGGTACGTAACCTCCTGAGTCCCCAAGAGCAGCTCAACAAGATTGCAAGTCAAGAGCTACACATTGTTAACACCACAGCCAACAGCGGCTGGATGGTTGAAAGTGGCTCATTGGTTGGTATGACTGTAGACGATCTGGAGGAGCACGGTGCCGAGACTGGCCTAGTAGTTGAATATGCTCGGGGTACGAACCCGCCCCTGAAGATCCAGCCTAATCAGATACCCACTGGCTTAGACCGCATTAGCCAAAAAGCTGCGCTTAACATTAAAGCCATCTCAGGCATTAACGATTCGATGCTCGGCACTGATTCGTCAGAGGTTAGCGGTATAGCTATCCAAGCGAAGCAGAACCGTGGGGCGATCATGATTCAGGTTCCTTTGGATAACCTGAGAAAGACGCGCCAATACCTAGCGGAAAAAATCCTAAACCTTCTACAAACTTTTTATACCGAGCAGCGGGTTATTCAGGTGACAAATGAAAGTGATCCGATGAAGCCTCGGGAACAGATGGTCATTAACGAAATGACACCAGAAGGTCAGATCATCAATGACCTAACTCTTGGCGAATATGACGTTGTTGTATCTACCGCACCTGCTAGAGACAGCTTCGATGAAGTTCAATTTGCTGAGGCCCTAAATTTACGTCAGGTAGGCGTGGCAATACCGGATGACGCAATTATTGAATACAGCCACTTAGCACGTAAGGGCGAGCTAGCCAAGCGTATCCGCATGATAACTGGCGTAGAGCAAAGCCCAGAGCAGCAGGAAATTGGCGCAATGCAGCAGCAGATGGCTATGCAGCAGTTGCAGCTTGAGATTGCCAAGTTGGAAGCTGAAGTTAAGAAGATCCAGTCTGAAGCAGCGGTCAACATCGCCAAGGTACAGGATGTTTCCGAAGTTGGTCCTGAAATGCGGATGCAGGAGCTACAGGCCAAGTTGCAGATGAAGATGGAAGAACTCGAACTTCGCCGTGAATTGTCTTCAATGACAAATCAGGTGAGGTCAGAGCAGCAGCAGACACAAGCTGCGGCACGTATTGCGACGACTGCTATGCAGACCGCAAGAACACCTCAACCCCAATAGGAGGCCACAGATGGCTGAAGAGCAAGAAGACACAAAGATCATGTACGACACGATGCCCGGAGCCGAGCCGATAGAAGAAGGCGAAACTTTGGATCTAAATTTTGGGCTGGATGCTGATGGCAACCCAATTGAAGAAGAGGTCGAAGAAGATGTGGCCGAGGAGACCGAAAACACCGCTGTGGAAGAAGAACCCGAAGCCGAATCCGATCCCGAACCCGACTCCGAGGGAACAAGCGAAGAGGATGCTGTTGAAGCAGAGGATCAAACAGAGACTGTTGCCGAAGAAGCCGTAGAGGAAGAAGTCGTAGAGGAAGAAGCTCCGAAAAAGCCGATGGTTCCGAAGAGTAGGCTTGATGAGGTTCTTGCCAAGCAGAAGGCTCTACAGAAGCAGCTAGACGACATGAAGGCGCAGCAAACTCCTGCTGAAGATGCCCCGGAAGCCTATGACTTCGAATCCAGAGAGCTGGAGTATCAGAACTTTTTGTTAGACGGAGAAGCTGCAAAGGCTGCTTCTTTACGGCAAGAGATAAGAAAGGCAGAACGCGAGCAGCTTGCTTACGAAATGCGGCAAGAGATGACGCAGAAAGTATCACAAAATGCCCAAGCAACTGCTTTGCAGCAAGCGGCTAATGACCTCGAAGCGAATTTTCCAGTGTTCGATCAGAACTCCTCGGAGTACAACGAATCAATCACTCAAGAAGTTATTGAATTGCGTGATGCCTTCATGGTCCAAGGGTTTGACCCGGTAGACGCGCTTTCGAAAGCGGCTAATTTCGCTATCAAGTCTCACAACCTTGAAGCGCCTTCCACTTTAGATGCGGCAGCTGCTCCTAAATCCAAGTCGGTTGATGAAGTCGCAAAGAAAAGAGCTGAAGTTAATAAGAAGTTAAAGGCTGCTGAATCGCAACCGCCTGAACTTCCCGGCGAAAGTTCTGCTAATCGAGGCGAAAAACCTTTAGACCTTTCTACTATGACAGAGGAAGAATTTAACGCGCTACCAGAAGCCACACTGAAGCGGCTGCGGGGTGATATCTAGTAGGTTGATCTTATGACTAGGGAAAGAGATCCCCGTCTAGCACGGGCGGGGGTGAGTGGTTTTAACAAGCCAAAGCGCACCCCCTCTCATCCTAAGAAGTCACACATTGTTGTGGCGAAAGAGGGTGACAGAGTAAAGACAATCCGGTTTGGGCAGCAAGGCGTGAAGACCAATCAAACGGTTGGTCAGCGCAGAGCGTTCAAGTCACGACACGCTCAGAACATTAGCAAGGGCAAGATGAGCGCAGCTTATTGGTCTGATCGTGTGAAATGGAGTCCTTCGAAAACGAAGTCCTCTTCAACTAAATGGAAAAAAGGATAGTAACTATGCCGTTGATAAACCCCAAAACAGGTAAACCCTACCCAAATACACCTGCTGGTAGAGCTGCAAGCGACGCTGCGTATAAGAGTCTGCAAAAAGCAGCGGCTCGAAAAACAGCTAGGGCAAAAGCCAACGTGTTTGGCTCAGGTAAACCCAAAAAACTAGCCACTAAGAAAAAGGCGATGGCTAAAAGCCCTTACAAGAAGAAGGGGAAATAGTAGATGGCAACTAACAAAACCATAGCGCAACTTAAAAAGGAAGCGGCGACCAAGAAGTTCAAGCCTAAGAATCCGCCCCGAGACGTAAAAAGGGCTATGGCCGCTGCTGCACAGCGCAAGCGTAAGAAAGCCGAAGCAGAGAAAAAAAAGGCCCGTAACAAGGGTGCTATGGCGAGAGGAAAAAATGCCGCGTACTGACGAAGCTAAGTGGAAGCGCATTGTTTCGAGCGTAAAAGCTGGCAGTAAAGGAGGCAAGCCCGGACAGTGGAGCGCTAGGAAGGCGCAAATTGCTACTAGACGATATAAAGAGTCAGGTGGAGGGTATTCCGGTGCTAAGACCGAAGCTCAAAAGTCCTTGAGTAGATGGACAAAAGAGGAGTGGGGCACTAAGTCTGGTAAGAACAGCACTCAAGGTAGCAAGGCTACCGGCGAGCGGTACTTACCCAAGAAAGCCCGAGAAGCGTTAAGTAAGAAAGAGTACGCAGCGACAAGTAGAAAAAAACGCGCTGATACCAAGAAAGGCAAACAGTTCAGTAAGCAACCCAAGAGGATCGCCAAGAAAACCGCTCGTCATAGAGCCTAAGCTAATAAAAGGTAATCAATGCTATGGACGTACTCGAAGCCGTTGGAGCCATTTGGCCTCTCGCACTAGGGTTCGTAACCTTGGTTATTGTTTTAGCGAAAATGCATGCCGATATTGAACAGATGAAGGAGAAGATCCGAACTCTGTTTGATTTATGGAACAAGCGAGATTAATTATGGCTGCACAAATATCTGATGAGACAAAAATTGAGATACCCTTACGCAACCTTATTGCAATTATTGCCGGGGTTGCTATTGCAGTGATTGGTTACACAGAAGTGACTAACCGTATCTCTGTGTTGGAACGACAGCTAACCATCCTTGAAGTGGATATAGGAATGAACAGCGAGTTTCGGACCAAATGGCCGCGTGGCGAGTTGGGTGCTTTGCCCGATGATCTGTTGCAGAACAGCCAGATCGATGCTTTGCAGAAGGTGGTTAATCTTAACACTAATTTTCGTAACAACTGGGCACCACCCCAAGAGGTTCAAGAAGCGATTCGGACTAACCATGCCCAAGAGATTAGGCTTAGTTATCTTGAAGACAGAGTGAATGATCTTGAAAAGTAGCGTCTGCTCAATACTGGTGAGGTAAATCCGTGCAAAAACGAAAAATATACTTGCTTTGTGCTAAAAGGTCATGATTGCAGAAATCTCAGCAGCTATCGCGGCAGTTCAGTCTGTCAACAGCGCGATACAGACACTCAAGGAAGCGAAGGGTCACGGAGGTGATCTTTCTGGCGTAATTGGCCGTTGGGCTAATGCGACTGAAAAGGCTCAGGAAGCTGAGAAAAAGGGTGCTGGTAAGATGAGTTACCAAGAGGCTCTAAAAATGGAGTCCATAACTCGCCAGCTTCAGAATTTTGATCGGCAGTTACAAGACATTTGCCTAATGCAAGGTCAGCCTGAGCTTTATCATTCAATAAAGCGCAGAATGGAAGAAAGTCGGTTAGCGCATGAAAAGGAAGTTGCTAGAATCAGACTGAAGCGAAGGCAGTTCAGAGAAAGTGTTAAGCTGATTGCAACGATGGTAGGTTGGGGCTTGCTGTTCATTGGCTTGCTGATGGCTGGCCTCTATTTATATACAAATTAGTAAATACATTAATGGTTGCTTTTAATAATTAGTGATACTAATATAAAGATTACGTCTATCAGTACGATATCTGATCGGCCCGTAGCCGTAAAAAACGTAACCTCGCCTGCAAAGGCGTAAAACCTGCCGGGGTCGTCCCTCGATATAAAAACGCTAATACGTTGCTTCACGATACGAAGCACGGATTAGCCGCTCCAAAAGTCGGCTGAGAGCATTAGCAAAGCTAATGTAAACGAAAATTGTACGCATTTAAGGAGGCCACAAATGGCTCTTACTAACTTTGCGTCTCTGACTTCCAATCAGCTTACTGCATGGAGCAGGGACTTCTGGCGTGTTGCTCGCAATATGTCTTTCGTAAATCAGTTCGCAGGAACTGGACAAAACGCTATGGTTCAGCGCGTTACTGAACTGACCAAATCCGACAAAGGTACTAAGGCGGTAATTACGCTTTTGGCCGACATGACTGGAGATGGTGTAACTGGTGATAACACTTTGGAAGGTAATGAAGAAGCGTTACGCGCCTATGACATCACGATCGAGTTGGATCAGCTGCGATTCGCAAACCGAATTGCTGGCCGATTAGCCGATCAGAAGTCAGTCGTAAACTTCCGAGAGCAGTCACGCGATGCACTTGCTTATGCAATGGCTGACCGTATGGACCAGCTTGCATTTTTGTCACTTGCTGGTGTTGCTTACACTCACAAGAACAACGGTGGTCTGAGAACAACTTCTGCAACTACTGGTCTTGAGTTGGTTGACCTTGAGTTCGCCTCAGACGTATCTGCACCTACGGGTGATCGGCATCGTCGTTGGGACGCTACTAGCGGTCTGGTTGCTGGCGACACTACTGCTGTAGCTGCTGCTGACAAGATGAGCTACGAGTGCATCGTTGAACTCAAAGCCTTCGCCAAGGACAACTACTTACGTGGTATCCGTGGTCAGGGTGGTGATGAGGTCTTCCACTTGTTTGTAACTCCTCAGCAGATGAAAGCTCTGAAGCTCGATAGTGACTTCTTGGCTAACGTCCGTAACGCTGGTGTTCGTGGACCAAGCAACTCTTTGTTCTCAGGATCATCTAGCTTGATGGTTGACGGGATCATGGTTCATGAGTTCCGCCATGTGTTCAACACCAGTGGCGCTACAACTGGTACTTCAGCTAACGCTGGCGCAGCCGGTTACAAGTGGGGTGCTGACGCTGATGTCGTTGGTGGACGCGCTCTGTTCTGCGGTGCTCAAGCACTCGCAATGGCAGATATCGGTTTACCCGAAGTTGTCGAAGATACTTTCGACTACGGGAACCAGCAAGGTATCTCAATCGGCAAGATCTTTGGCCTCCGCAAGCCCAAGTACAACTCTGACGTTTCAGGGTCTGTACAGGACTTCGGCGTAGTTGCTTTAGACACTGCACAGTAAGAAACACGGCTCCTCCTTCGGGGGGAGCCTTTCTTTTTTATAGCGAGAACTCAATGAAGGTTATTTCAGACAAAGAAGTCAGGGTGACTACAACTGGTGGTACAGCCGTTATTTTTCACCCAAATGTAGAAAAGACTGTAGCCGATGAAATAGGGCTATTAGCGCTTCAAATGGGCGCAAAGCAAGTCGATTCGAAAGAGATCAAGGAAGCCCCAGCACCTATCACTATAGAGCTGGCTGATGAAGTTGAAGCCTCAGAGGAGGTAGAAGAAGGTGAGATGGATAAGGAATTACTTGATTGCCTAGAAAAATTAATTGACGAGGGGCACCCGGATAATTTTAAAGCCGATGGAGCACCCAAGTCACAAGTAGTGAACAAGTTGATGGGCCGTCATGTGCCAAGTGACGAACGAGATGCAGCTTGGGAAATAGTTCTTAATTCTTAGAGGGTAGATAAATGGCAGTCACTGTCCAGAGCGTTATCGATAGGGTTCAAACTACTTTGCAGGACACCACTGGTATTCGATGGCCTGTGACCAGCGAATTGGTTTTGTGGGTTAACGACGCGCAGCGTGAGATTGCTTTATTAAAACCTGACGCATCAGCAGCAAATGAAACGGTCACTCTCGCTACCGGAACAAAACAGGCGATCCCTACTGGCGGAAACCGGCTGTTAAGAGCTGTACGAAACATGTCAGCCGCATCTAATGGCACTGGGGGTCGGGCGGTAAGGTTAGTAAGCCGTGAAGTTCTTGATGCCCAATCACCTCTTTGGCATGACCCTACTGTTTCGGGGGATGCTGCTCACGGAGCGACAGTCAAGCATTACGTGTACGACGAGTCTAATCCCCGGAACTTTTATGTATATCCGGGTGTATCTGGGAGTGCTTACCTAGAAATAATTTACAGCAGCAACCCATCAACAGTTACTGCTAGCGACAACCTTGGCATCCCCGATATTTTTGGAAATGCTGTTACCGACTATGTTCTGTTTAGGGCTTATACCAAGGATGCCGAGTACGCCGGTAACGCACAGCGAGCCAGCACCCACTACAACTTGTTTATCAATAGTGTCACTGGCAAAGGTCAGATCGACATCATTACTAGCCCAAACTCTGACATGGGACCACAGGGGATCACAACCGGCGCTCAAGTCGGTCAACAAGTGGGGTAAATAGATGGCAACATCTTACGAGTCATTATTACCCGAAATCATCCCAATGGTGCCGGGATGCCCAGATACGCTGATCGAGAATAACATCCGGTCAGCAGTTATCGAGCTGTGCGAAAAGACTGAGGTTTATCAGCAGGAGTTAGACCCACTTACCACCGTTGCAAATATATACGAGTATGACTTGGAGGCTCCCTCCCAGACATCAGTATGCAAATTGGTCTGGGTTACTCATCTCGGTAATGAAATTGAGGCGATCACTACAGCTCTGCTGGAACAGAGAGAACCTAAGTGGCGTGACTCAAACTATTACGGAACCCCCAAGTATTTCGTCAAGCAGTCACCCAGCACTGTTTGGTTAGTGCCTGTACCTAACGCTACTGAAGTTAGCTCGACCATCATTAGGGCAGTTCTAAAACCGACTGTAAATTCGACAGCTTGCGATGACGGGGTGATGTCTGATTATCGGGACACCATCGTCAATGGGGCTTTATTCCGACTTTTAAGACTACCAAGTAAAGATTGGACAGATTACGCGGGGGCACAGGTGTACGGCTCCCTTTTTAATGAAGGTCTTGTTTATGCAGAACGCAAAGCACGACAAGGAGATGTGCGGGTATCTAGGAAGGTGAATTATGGAGGAATCCACAAGCCGTATCGATTTACAAGAAACCGTTACTCAAGGGGGTGATCCGTATCTTGCAGATATCCGCAAAGAGTGGGATTGGGTATCAAAGGGCGTGAGGGAGATCCTAGAAGGGACTCCCCAGCTCACTTTCAGGCAAGAGGATGTATACGCGGCCTGCGTCAACGGACAGGCCATGTTATGGATTACCAGCGAAGGTTTCGTGGTTACAACAGTAGAGGTAGATCGGTTTACGGAAGACAGAACACTTTTGGTCTGGCTCGCTTGGGCAAGAGATCGAGGAGAAAAGAAAGCAGCGTACTACCTACCTTTTTTTGAGAAGCAGGCAAGGAAGGCGGGGTTGCAGAAGATGGAAGTCAGATCAGCAGTTAGGCAAATGATCGACTATTTAGAAAACGACGGGTGGTTGTTAGACCACATTGTTTATACGAGGGATGTGTAATGGGTAGTAGTCCAAAGCAATCTGATTATCAACCGAGTGAGAGCGATAAAGCTAACGCAGCTGTAGGAAAAGCAGAAAAAGACTTTTTTGACCAGAATTACGGGCCGCTTTTACGGCAGATGCGTGACAAGTCTATGACACAAGACCAAGCTCGTGTTCTTCGAGGACGAGCTAATGCCGATACGATGCAGGCACTAACAGGCGAGACTTCTTTCCAAGGTTCCCAGAGAGTCGGAGCCGCTGGTGATATGTCTCAAGCGCTGCAAGGGCAACTCGGTATAGCAGATAGAAGCGGGTTGGATATTCAGAACAAGATGAGAACGAGCGTTCTTGGCACCGCTAGAGGTCAAGCAGCTGACGCGCAGACGGGTATGGCGCAAGCAAGTAGGTTAGAAACTTCAACGGCACTTGCGAAAGCAAGGGCTAATCAAGAAGTGGCGCAATCAAAATTAAATGCAGGGGCTAAGCTCGGCTCTACATTTATAGGACAGGGCTTAAAGAATAAGAGGGAGACAGGAGAGTTTTTCACACCGGGCATAGGTCAGACAACTAAAAATGAAGACACGGGTGAATATGAATTTTCTTATCGTCCAGCAACTAGTTGGTCCGAGAGGATAAAAGCTGGCGTAGGGAGCATATAAGATGGGGATTTACAATCAAGATGCAAGAGCCATATTAGGTAATTTGGATCTAGGTGGCCTTGAGTCAACTGGAGATTTTAGCGTTAGCTCTTTGCCTTCTGTATCAGACCCGGATCAGACCTACGCCAATATGACGCGGAAAGATTACGAAGATTATGTAAAGGATTATCGCCAGTTTGAACTCGATCTTATCAATCAAGCGCAGACTGATACGTCTTTGATTGATCAAGCAAGAGAGGATTCAGTGAATGCCTCTGAAATTACTCGCGGTATAGCAGAACGAAATTTGCAACGTTATGGCGCTAACGTAACACCCGCCCAGCAGCAAGAGATGTCTCGGAGTTTGCAACGGTCTAATACTCTAGGTGGAATCCAATCAGTCAACGATGCACGAATAGCGCAGAGGGAAGCTAATACCGCCTTACTTTCTGACCTTATAAACATAGGTCAAGGTGTTAACCGTAGTTCTCAAAGTCAACTAGGTCAATCTGCGGCAAATGCAGCAGCACGGCAGCAACAGTATGAGGCTGCAAGAGCACAATCCAGATCTCAAACATATTCCACCATAGGCGCTTTAGGTTCTATGGCAATTATGGCATTAGCAATATAGGTGATTTATGGTGCGTTCAACCGTAGCTGATTCAATCTTAGGCGGCTTGCAACTAGCCGCAGGTTCTCAATTGGAAGATGAGAACCTATCTCTAAAGAACGAACTGGGTAAAAAAAGACTGCGCCAAGCAGACCAAGATTACGCGGCTGGTGAGTTAGATCTTTCGAATAAGCGTGTCGAAAACACTACGAAGCTAATGAATCTAGCGTACTTGCCAGACAAATTGGAGACCGAGCGGCAGCAAGGAGTAGCCACGTTAGCTGGCACCCGCGCAAGCACAAGGCAAACGGAGTTAGGTAATGCAAAGTCTTCCGACGAACTAATACAGGCAAGGAGAGCATCAAGCCAGACGGATCTCGTAAATGGGTTGGGAGAGGGAGGCTTTTTAAATGGTAGATCAGCTAACGTTTTAAATGTAGCTAAAGGCAGAATGGATCTTGTAGTCGCCGCCCTAAACCAAAGCCTTCCTTTTTTAAGCACTCTGAGGGCGGACGGCTCAGAAACTGGAGCGACAATCGTAGGATTAGAAAGAATTGAGCCAAAAGAGGGTAAGCCCGGAGGCTGGATTCCAATTTTGGCTGGTGGGGAAAAAGGTGCAGCCCCCGGAACTGTAAATGGTACTTCGGACAAGAACGATTTAGTACAGGTCTTTACGGACGAGCAGCTGCAAGGGCACTTTTCGGCTGGACTATCTACTGCTCTAAGCGGAGAAGGTAGAAAAAGTCCTTATCTTCGGGCTAATGCACAACTTGACGCTTTAAATAAAAGCGGTCGATACGATGAAGAAAATGCAAATGTGAATGCGGCGGATCAGGTGTTAAAGCCTGCTATTGCCAATAGCCCATTACCTATCGGCGCACAGCGAGCATTAAACGCTGATATAAATATCATGATAGCTAATAGGGACTTCGATAGCCTAAAAACGTTAGCAGATCGAATAGGTGCATCCGACGAATTTTCAGCAATGGTCAGCCAGTACCGTGCTGATTTTGATGCGAAAGAAGCTGATCGGGTAGAGGAGGAAACTTACTACACCTCGAAGCCAGAGTTTAAATCTGAAACCAGAAAATTAAGCGAAGCAGAAAAGTCTGAAATCCGCCGTGGCCGATATAACCCGCAAACTGGCACATACATGGCTCCTTCTGCGGAGGCAGCCGAAGCTAAAATTGCTGAACTCGAAAAGCCTACTACGCCAACTTCTTCAATTGCCAATACGATCGATACCGCTATAGGAGTAATAACTCGGGTTTACCCTAGCCAAATGAGGAAGATCTTACCTGAATCAGCAGTACAAGCAGCTATTGAGGGTAAGCGAAAGGTTTCACCAGAAGCGAGAACTTATACGCCTTCTCAGAGCGATATTGATTCGCTCGGCAAATTCTTAAAAACGCCTGAAGCTAGAAAGATCGCTGCTTCCCCCGAAGTGGCAGCTAATGTAAGGGAGTTTGCCAACAACGGTTCGTTTGACTCGCAGAGCTTAATCACCCTTGGAAAACAAAAAGGCGAGAAAGCTGTTTTAGAGACATTGATAGCTGCCAGCGTTGGGTTTGATAAGCCGGAGGAGGCATCGAAGTTTATACAAGAGGGGCTGAATCTAACTCAAAGAGGTCAAGTGGATCTTAGCGCTAAAGACGCTCAGGGTATGAAGGTCGAAGCGGCGGCAGAAGAGCGGATGCAACGTCAGTTGAATTTCGATGTCGCTAAAGAAACTAACTCGATGATTCTTGACACTATAGATCGAGAAGAAGGGGCAGTTACTCAAGTAAGCGATCTTATAGGGACCATCAAAGAAGGTCTCGTAGACGAAGACTTCGCAATTTGGGATGAGACCAACCCTGTCACGAGTAGAACATTTGAGGCCGCTAAGAGGTTAGGGCGGCTTGCCTCCATGAATAATAATGGTCAGCTTAAACAACAGGCAAGAACTGCGTTAACTGAAGTTACTGCTGCCTTTATGTTGCAAAAGGCTAAACAGAACACGAGTTGGTATGAGTCTTTTTGGTCTGATTTTACTCGTGCAAACAAGCAGCCTTCTCTCACGCAGCTCGCAAATTTAATTGTAAAAAATAGCGACAACACTATTGCCTTTCGAAATCCAAGCAGCTCTGCTCCCTATCAAGGAAACATCACTCAGAGCGAACTAAAGCAACTTGTGGGTGAGGCAGCTGCAATTCAGATCATTGGAAACGCTCCCGAGGTGGAATTTTAGGTGGCGAATCTTGATGAAACGCTAGCTGCTGCGTTTGCACAGCCAGCCGAGGATCAGTTCGGCAAAACACTTATCGATGCTTTTAGCGAGATAGAACCACAGCCTGCCTCGACTCCTACAAAACCGGGATCTCCTTCTGAAACAGTTGAAATGGGTTTTGTGTCTGGGATGCAAGGCACAACTGGTTTGGGCAATTATTTTAAGGGCCTTACCCAAGAGTTAATAGGCGGCAGCGAATCAGCATCTGAAAGTTTTGAGCGAGGAGGGAAATATCTGCAACAGGCTGCTGAAGCCACGGCAGGTATACCCACTTTCGAAGAAGCACTTGAAGAGGGTTCTGCCGGGGCTATTGGGCAGCAGGCATTAAAGTTTGTAGGAGAGGGAGCGCCTTCAGTCGTACTGAGCCTAGCTGGTTGGGGGTCAGGCTTTGTTGCTGGTCTCGGATTAAAGGGGGCTACAAAAACAGCAAGTGAACGCTTATTAAAGGATGCGGTTGAAAACACCGCAAAGCGAAATGCTACGCCCGAAGAACAAGATCTTGTTCGGTTCCTATATGATCAAGCTCGCCGTGAGGCAACAAAAAAATATACTCAACGCGGTGGGTTGGCCGGTGCCGCTTCTACAGAGTTTCCAATTCTTGCTGGTAGTAATATTCAAGAAGAGCTTGAAGTAAACCCAAACTTTAATGACGATCAAATTAGCCGTTCCTTGATGATGGCTGTCGTTCAAACCCCATTAGGGGTATTACCAGAAAAACTTTTATTAGATGGTTTTGGGTCAAGATTAAAAAAAGTTGCTGAAAGTAGATCATCAAATACTGGATCTATATTCGGTAGAGTCGCAGGCGCTATTGGTGCAGGTGTGGTCAGAGGCACTGCTATAGAAGCGGGATCTGAAGCTGCTCAAGAAGCTATATCTGTCGCTAACAGACTCGACATAGATGAGACCTATACAGTCGAGCAAGGTTTGTTGAGGTTAGGTGAGGCGGCATTTGCTGGAGGCGTAGTAGGTGGCGCAGTCGGAGGAGCAGGTACTGCCACAGGTCAAATCTTTGGGGAAGCCAGAAATTTACTGCAAAGTGGTTTCGATCAAAGAGTAAATTCTCAATCTAACTATGAAGAGTTTGGCGACACTTCAGGGGCAAATACAACCCCTGAACCAGAAGAAAATATTGATGCTCAAATTGATGCAATGTTTGATTCTACAAGCTCCAAAGAAGCTGTTTGGGTGGCAGGCGATAGCCCCTACGCAGGCGCTACTGAAGGTGTAAAACAAGTCAATGTTCGGGGTGACAGAACCGCGTTTGCAGTATTTGTTCCGGGGCGCGGCACATTTATCTCTAGGAACGCGGACACAACCCAAGCAGTCGCTGCTGAAGGCGCTACTGATGAAGGACTTGCTTCTGTACTCGGCTACAGCGCACCTAAACCCGAAGACGGAGACCGCGTTGTTAGGGTAACTGATAACGCGGGGCGCATCGTTTCCGAAGAGTTAACAAATGAAGCTGGCTTATTTGCAGCTGAAGTTGCTGGCGAAGGGTTAAAGCCACGGGGCGGTAAAGTAGAAGTTGTATCTGTCGAACAGACACTACGGGATCGCAAGGCTGCACTGGACGAAGAAGGAGGCTTAAAAGAGTCAGTTAGTGACCCAGATGAAACTATTGACGCAAATGAGCAGAGTGAAGTTACTGAAGAATCCGAAGCTCAAGAAGCAGGGTTGCAGGATGTAGAAGGCGAACTTGTTGGTCGCCAGACCTATAAACCAAGGGCTACCGCAGATTCCGTGTTTGAGGGTACTGAACCGCTAAGAACTCAGTTCAAGAATGAATTTGATGGGCAGTATAACGTTGATTTTTCAGATAACTTTTGGGGCTTGATGAGTGATGCAATGCTCCGCAAAGCGATTGATGCGCGGCGGCAAGGGCTTGAGGTTGAGTTCAATAAAACACCTGATGGAAATATGCAGCTTGAGGTATTTAACTTCGAGGAGTCTTTTACTGTAAAAGATGGGCAGGGCGAAAGACGAGTTCCACTTATTAAGTTTTTAGAAATAGAAGTGGCTCGTGCTGCACGTAGCGAGCAGGCGCGAAGATCGAACGTGCGCGTGGAAACTCCAGACGGCAAGATAAAGCGAACAAATCTTATTGACCTGCTAAACGCTGGGCGACGGATAAATCAAACCCGCGATCAAGGCAGCTTCGATGGGGATACCGCAGGAGCACTGAGCACGATCCTAGGCGAACTAGCTCTCGAAGGCTACAAGATCCAGATCAACACAACATCTGGCCCTCAAAACTTACTTAATTTTGTAGATCTTCTTGTTAAGCAAAGCTCTCTTAATCGAAGACACTATAAGAATGTGATTACTCAGGGGCAACCTGATGCTCCTTACCCTCGATTACCTGAACTCGACGGGATTTATGACGTTGTTGTCGGTAGAGACAATCGCGGGAACCCCCTAAAACTTGGTAAAGCCCTACTTCCTCGAAATGTTGAGTCAGCCCCCACTACTCCATTACAAAACGATGATGATGCAGTACGAACACCAACAGTTGACTCAATGGGTAACGTTATTTTCGAAGATGAGGTTGGGTTCGACGGAACGTCTGAAACAGAGAGAATGGGAGGGAATGAATCAGAAGTACCGCCCGTTGCAATTCCCGGCATAGATGGCCCTGCTAAATATAGCCCACCAAGGAGGTTAGATAGGTTCAGTCGAGGTAGGGGGGTAAATAACGGTAGAGATAAGACCCCTAGGAGACCACAGCGCGAAAATCCTGCTCGCACGACAAAGCAAAGTGTCACCTATCCGCTGGGGCCAATTAACAAACAGGTTGCTTTCCTCGTTGGTCGAGCAGTTAAGAAACTGCCCTTAAAGCAAACAGCGTCGATTTATGGGCTAAGTCAGCTAGAGGGTCTTACGTTCGAGCAGTTGTTTGGAGATCACGAAAACCCCGCCTTAGCAAGACTTGCATACGACCGTATCCAAGAAATGTTAGGGGACGATTCGCAAACAATTGCTTTCTATTTTTATGATAGCGGGGCAGCGCACCAGATTGTTTTTGACGATCGCTTTCTCCCTGAAGGTAATACGCCTAATGCGTTAGCGGCTGCTTTAGATATCAGCCATGAATTGGGACATGCTTTTTTTGAAGAAGAGCGTAATGCTTTGAAGCAGAATAAGCCTTTGTTTGAACGTCTGTATAACAGCTTTCTAAAAGACCTAGAACAAGATTCAGAACTCGCCAGATTTTACGAATCGGCTTACCCGAAGGACAAAATATTCGAAGAATGGTACGCCGATCAGTTTTCCAGAGCAGCAGCTGGGGAATTTGCAAATCCAAAGAACCTCAAGGAGTCCTATTTTAAACGACTTGTTGATGCGCTGAAGAAAATGTACGCGGAAATTACACGGTTAACGAAGCTAAGGGCTGGACAACCTATTGCCGAAGTTTTCCAGCAGTATTTAGACAATGTGTTGGCTCGCCGTAAAACTGAAATTAATCGGGCTATGAAAGCGGAATATGAGCGTAGTCCCGGTCCAGTCGTTCGAGTAAATACGATTAGAGAAAGTCTCGCTGCTACGCCGGGAGTAGAAGGCCGCGCAAATGTGTGGAAGAGAAAACTGCGATCTGGGCTTAATCAGTATAGAGGTATGTTTAGCGTGGTTCTTACTGCCGATGGGCAGCTTCGAAGTATAAGTTCCCGCCTTGCTGATATGTTTTATGTACCTGCCCAGTCTGCTGGTAAAGCAGGTATGGGTTTTATCCGCTCTTATTACACACAGTACAGATCATTTAAGAATGAGTTTGAAGACGCTATTGGTGATCTAAATGATCCAGAAGTGCAGCAGGCTGTTAGGGATGCAGCTGTCGAAGGGCCGTTAGATCCGAGTAACACCAAAGCTCAAGCAGTACGAGATTTTCTGGCAAAGATCCACAGAGAGTACATAGAACCTAGCCAAGCGACATACGCCCCTGACCTCAAGATAGATTTCCAAGAAAATTATTTCCCAACGATGTTGAATCTTGCGGCGATAGCTGACAACCCTGATGCCTTTATCTCTCTATTGCTGGAGGGACAAACCGCTGGCGATCCAGAGCAAATACGTAAGGCTGTACAGCGAATCGTTAAATACCAACAGTCTGTAATTAATGGGCAGGAGATTGAAGTAGAAGGGCTTGATCCTGCTGAGGGTAGGGCTGATGCAAGAACTTTAACTCGCGGTATAGACCGGCAGGTGTTAGCAGACAATGGGTTTCTAAAAGATCCAGACGTTGCGCTTACTACCTACCTGCGGCAGATTGCTAAACGGGTAGAGTGGAATAAGGCTACCAAAGACGCGAGCGGAACTAGCAGGTTGCTACCAATGCTAGATCAGTTAGATGTGAAAGATCGAGCCTTAGCTGAAAAGATAATTTCTGTGTACTTGGGCCATCAGTCTGCTGAGATGTCCCCTTGGCTACGTAAGGTCAACAGTTACGGACAGTTCCTACAGTTTGTAACGATACTGCCGTTCGCCACTATTGCTTCTTTTCCAGAGATGGCTGGACCAATCCTGAACTTTAAGGAGTTCGGCGGGTTTCAAGCAGCTTTTCAAGAGCTGTACAGTCAGTTCAAAGGGAACCGAGAAGGCGCAAAAAGGTTTGCTCGGGATATCGGAGTGGTTGCTAATGAAAGTATGGCAAACGCTTGGGTAAGTGAGGCCGATTTAGATTATATGGACCCAATCGCTCGGGAGTGGTCTGACAAGTTCTTCAAGGCCATCGGGCTAGACATGTTCACCAGATTTAGCCGTGAGTTCGCAGCAGGTATGGCTCAACGATTCTTACATGAACACGCTTTCAACCCTAGCGAAAGGTCTGCGCGATACCTTGCTGACCTCGGGGTAACGGCAGATGAAGTGAAGTCTTACTTTAACAATGAGTTAGATATCACCTCGCCTGAAGCCATTAAGGTCAAAGAGGCATCGCAGAAGTTCGTAGAGAGTTCAATATTGCGTCCTAATGCCGCTGAACGCCCTTTATGGGGTTCCGACCCAAGGTTTGCATTGATTTGGCAGTTAAAGGCGTACTTCTACGCTTTCTACAAGACCATTATTAGTGGAACTCAACGGGAAGCGAGCGCACGAGCAGCCGAGGGCGGATCATTATCGTCAGTAGCCGCAGTGTACGCCTTGGCCGCAGTGCCGTTTATGGCTTTGGCGATGGCTTCAATGGAGGCTAGAGAGTGGGCAAAGTACGGATTGTCTGAGTTGCTGCCTTTTACCCCAGAAGGTAAGGACTATTTCCGGTCAGATAGGATGGATTGGGGCGAGTACGCCTTTGAAGTGTTTGATAGATCAGGGTTCTTAGGCCCGTGGACTATGGGAGCCATGATGCACCAGAACGCGGAATGGGACCGTAGCCCCTTGATCCCGCTCCTAGGCCCTACAGCCGAGACCTTAGATACGGTGTTTCGTGACGGATGGCGGTCAATACCCAACCGACTGACCCCGATATTCGGCAACCTGTAATTATTTATGGGTGGAAAACAATTAGCGTTACTAATATACTTCATGTATAAATAGGTGTTGATATGGCATATTCCGATACTCTCAACTTGGTGGTAGGGGATACCCTTCCAGTCCTGACTTTATCGCTGAAAGACAGTAATCAGGCAGCTGCTGGGAAGACGCTCGATCCAAATAATTCAGATACTTGGGCCGCTATTAACTTAGCAGGCGCAACTGTTCGTATGCGTATCCGCGAATTAGGCGGTACTACTGTAAAAACCACCCTGACTTGCACAGTTACGGGAGATGGTACTGCTGGTGAGGTCATTACGAATTTCCCGACAGGCACGCTCGACGCATCCGGTACTTTCGAAGCAGAGATAGAGGTAACTTTTTCAAGCGGAGGGATTCAAACGGTTTATGACTTTATAAAGCTCAAAGTCCGAGAAGATTTTGACTAATGCCTAGCAAGATTGTCATAACGTCGAAGCGTGATCCAAGGGTCACGGTCGATTATAGCGTCCCAAAGTCCAGCGTAAGTTTCGCTGACCTAAAAGCGTCAGCATTTTTGGATGCTGATAGTCCGCACAGATGGCTTTATGACACCTACGCTTTTAGTGACGCGCCTGAAATTGGGTTTAGCAAAACAGCCGATGCAGATACTTTCACTTTCACAGATGCTCCAGCAGTCTCTTTTGGAAAAACTGCTACTGATACTTTTGGGTTTAGCGAATCCGTACTGACCCAGCTTACTTTTTTCCGAAATTTTACCGACACCTTTACGCTGGACGACATCACCGCAGTTGATGCGGTTAGAAAGGATGTTGCTAGCGATAAGACAAACATATTCGGATTTTCGGACGATCAAGCAATTGGGGTTGGGAAGGGACTAAGTGACACCTTCGCATTTTCAGATGCAATTGATGCGTTCGGGGTAAGCAAAGGACTGGCTGACTCTCAGCCAATGACAGAGTTATTGGCTAGGTCAGTACAGTATTTTCGCAGCTTCTCTGACACATTTGCCATGGATGATGCTGCAACTGTTGATGCGTTGCAAAAAGCAACAAGCGCGTTAAAACAAAACATAGTCTCTATGGGCGATGCGTTTGGTCGCACAGTAGTATTTAACCGGCAGTTTGCTGATAGCGTTGCTCCCACTGAAGCAGCTGCTGTGTCATTTTCTAAAGCAGCCACTGACGACTCATTTACTGTATCGGAATCTTTTGATCGGTCTGTGTCATACAGCCGAGCTTTCTCAGATTCGCAAGGGTTTGCCGACGACATAGATAGCTTCGCTACAGGAAAAGGTTTAGCTGACTCTCAGGCTATGACTGAATCCCATGCCTCAGCGGTATCCATTGCGAAGTCTGACTCATTCAGCATGGCTGAAGAAGTTAGCTCTTTAACTGGTAAAGCGCTAGCAGACGCTCTATCGGTTGCGGAGTCGCTTTCAAGAGTTGTTACCTATAACAGAACATTCACTGATGCGTTTTCGATGGACGATGCCGCAACGGTAAATGCTCTTATTAAGGACCACGCAAATACTAAGACAAACGTATTTACCTTTGCTGATTCGCAAGCATTTGGTTTTAGTAAGACCTTACCTACAGACACATTTTCTTTTGCCGACGATGAAGATTTCGCGTTCGGCAAAGGACTCTCAGATTCAGTGACGGTAACTGAAAACTTCAGTTTCGCGCTGTTTAGCAATGCAGCTATGAACGCTGCTCAACTTAACCTCTCACCATTCAATGAATAATAGGAAGCAAAACTATGAAATTTGATAGCAATCTGGCGATGAAAGGTCGATTGACCATCGCTATAAACGACGAAGTAGTACAAGAAGTAGACAACTTAGTTGTCACCACTGGTAAAGGCTATGTAGCCAGCCGAATGAAAGATGCCACTACTACCGCGATGAGCCACATGGCAATTGGTACGGGAAGCACCGCAGCCGCCGCTGGTGACACTGCTTTGGGTAGCGAGTCTGCTCGTGTAGCTCTGACTTCAACCTCTGTAAGTGGCGCTGATGTTACTTACGTAGCGACCTTTGGTGCTGGCACAGGAACAGCTGCGATTACCGAAGCAGCTATCCTGAATGCAAGCAGCTCTGGAACCATGTTGTGCCGAACGGTCTTCGCGGTGGTCAACAAGGGCGCTAGTGATTCGATGACTGTCACTTGGGTAGTAACTGCAAGTTAATCAATTATTTAGGAGGATATCCTTATGGATATATTAACTATATTTAATTGTGTAACTGCGGTTGTCACTATCGCGTCTGCAATTTGTGCTGCTACTCCAACGCCTCGGGATGATGCCTTCCTTGCGAAGTACGTCTATCCGGTGTTGGAGCTTGTAGCCATCAATGTGGGCAAAGCCAAGCAATAGGAATTTACGATGACTGTAAAGTTTACTAACAACGCCAGCACAACTGTCAGCACGGGCATAAATGCGTCAGCAACGTCATTGACGGTTGCGTCTGCTTCCTCGTTTCCGTCGCTGTCGGGCGCTGATGATTACTGCTACTTAACTATACAAGGGGCGACTAATACGACCCGAGAGGTAGTTAAGGCTACGGCGTTGTCTAGTAATACTTTCACCATCGTTCGCGCTCAAGACAATACCTCCGCTGGCACTTGGGCGGCGGGGGATATTGTTGAATTAAGAATGACGGCAGCGCTACTCACAGATGTGATTGACGCTGCAACAGTGGAAGGGGTGAAGACTAATTACCAGTACACCCCTACTGCTGGTCAGACAGTTTTTTCTGGAGCCGATAACGCTTCAGCCACCATGATCATTAACCAAGCAGCGCTTGTTTCGGTTTACATGAATGGTGTTCGATTGGTGCAAGGCACGGACTACAGCGTTTCTTCAGCCAACAACACGGTGACGTTAGGCGTTGGTGCAACCACTGCTGACATTATCGACATTGAGGTTTACGGCAACTTTGTCGGTCAGTCTGGTGCGGCGGTAGGAATCACAGGCGGCTCGATTACCGGCACGGCAATAACAGCAACGACCCTTGGTGCTACTGGTACAGCTACCTTAAATACTCTCGTTAGTTCAGGTGTAACGATTAGCGGCGGGACACTTGATGGTGTAACGATTGGCGGGACTACCCGTGGCGCTATCTCCGGTAATGCGATCAGCGGGACGAGCTTCGCGTCTACTGGAAACATGACGTTCGGTGACAACGACAAAGCCATCTTCGGCGCTGGCTCTGATTTACAGGTTTATCATAATGCTGGCACCTCTTTTATAACCGAAAGTGGTTCAGGCAACTTAAAGATTGGCGGTGAAAACTTATATCTTCAAAATACTGCACACAATGAAAATTATTTAGCTGCAATAGCGAACCAAGGTGTAACGCTTTATTACAACAACCTCGCCAAAATAGCCACCACAGCCTCGGGAGTTCACCTTGGGGCTGGCAGTGTTAACGCTACCCTTAGCACAGAAAGTGCAGGCACGAGCAACCTTACGCTAGGTGTCAACGCAGGTGACGCGATTGCAAGCGGTGGTAACTATAATACTGTCGTGGGCGATGAAGCAGGTACTGCGATTACTACAGGTAATAAGAATGTTGCTGTGGGATTTCAAGCACTATTTGGCGACACATTAGGTCAAAGGTCGGTAGCAATCGGGCATAAAGCACTAAATGCCCAAAACTTTACTTCGGCAACTGATGCTTATAATACAGCAGTAGGCGACCAAGCAGGTAAAGCAGTCACCACAGGCATCCAAAACACGCTCATCGGTGGTCTTGCAGGAGATTCGCTCACTGTCGGCACAAAAAATATTGCAGTAGGTTATCGTGCGCTTAGTGGTGATACTCAGGGTAGTAAGAACGTAGCTGTTGGTAACTTTAGTCTTGCTACGCAAAACTTTACTTCAGCCACAGATTCTTACAATATTGGTGTAGGTCATGGAGCAGGAGAGGGAATAACCACAGGCATACACAACACACTCATCGGTGGTCTTGCAGGAGACGCTTTAACCACTGGCAGTTATAACGTGGCTATTGGAATGGAGGCTTTAAGCACGGCCACAACAGCAAATAGCAATACAGCTTTAGGTAGAGAAGCCTTAAAACTTAATACCTCTGGCGCAGGAAACACTGCTTTAGGACGAGACGCGCTACAAGCAAACACTACCGGCGCAAGTAATGTAGCTGTGGGGCACGATGCCTTAGATGCAAACACCACAGGTGCTTCAAACACGGCTATAGGTGCTTTAGCACTTTCAAGTGCAACCACACCAAATAGTAATACAGCAGTTGGTTATAACAGTTTAAATGCTAATACTACAGGTGCTTCAAACACAGCAGTTGGCGCAGGATCATTAGATGTAAATACCACAGGCGCAGAAAACGTAGCGATTGGTGCAAACGCTTTAGACGCTAATACTACTGGTGCATCTAATGTCGCTGTAGGACAAGGCTCTTTAGACTCAAACACTACAGCTAATAACAATACCGCTGTCGGTCACGACTCTTTAAAAAATAACACCACAGGTGCTGAAAATGTAGCGGTGGGTAAAGGAGCTTTGACAGGAAACACCACAGCCTCTAACAACACCGCAGTGGGAAGAAGCGCACTAAACGCAAACACCACAGGTGCAGATAACAACGCCTTTGGTTCAGGAGCTTTAGACGCTAACACTACTGGTGGTGATAACAATGCTTTTGGTAGAAATGCTTTAGGGGCAAACACTACCGGCACTGCAAACACAGTTATGGGCCACGGCGCTGTAGATGCTAATACAACAGGTAATCACAACACTGGTTTGGGCGCAAATGTTTTAACTGATAACACAACAGGTTCAAATAATACTGCCTTGGGTTATCGAGCCTTGTTTGAGAATACTACCGCCTCAAACAACACTGCTGTGGGTTATCAGGCTGGATACAGCAATACGACTGGTAGCAACAACGTAGCACTTGGCCGGTTGGCTTCATACTCTAACCTAACAGCGGTTCAAACTACTGCGATTGGTTCTAATTCTCTTTATAACAATACAGGGAGCTATAATACAGGTGTTGGTTATGCTGCTTTGTATGACACCACTTCTGGTGG
>Ga0222718_10000271_pt1 | contig 56555 bp, 39 predicted proteins | sample C33_27DmetaG_FD_165045 | JGI IMG/M metagenome (GOLD analysis project Ga0222718, IMG submission 165045) | Estuarine water microbial communities from San Francisco Bay, California, United States - C33_27D | ecosystem: Environmental > Aquatic > Marine > Unclassified | place: USA: California... | reverse complement strand
GAGCGAAGACACAGTTCGCTCGACCGCCAAACGCCAGCGGAAGTGTACCGCAGCGGCCGGTCAAATCGCGTGGTTCTTTCTCTCTAAGCAGAACCCGCCCGTGGTCCAAATAATGGGGTCCACTTCACTTTGCCCATATTTTCATTGAGCTTCAAGAGACTCTTTCGCAACACGGACTTAAAGTCAGAATCAGTCATCCGTTGTTCGAAATATTCCCAGTCCCAAACTTTCGACTTGTCGTATTGAAAAACACATTGTTCCCAAATCTCATCAGTATCGAGAACAAGAGCTCGCTCTCTGAATTCCTTAGCGGTGGTGCTTTTTCCGACACCTAGCCAACCGGAGATCAAAATTAGCTTTTTCACGCGGTGTCACCTGTCTCGGGTTACGATTCATGCTTGCTTCCTCATTTCCTGCCTTCCTAATCTCCCCCTTTTCTTTTTTGAATTAGGAAAGCAGGAAGATAGCAGCGAAAAATGCTGTTTTCACCGTATCAAGACACTCCAAATTAAAAAAACAATCAAGATTGTTCTTCAACAACTCTGTCAATCAGTCTTCAGTCGTGGAGATCACTCGCTTCATTTTCAAAGTCGGCTTCGCAAAATTCAGAAGTAGGCCATGCTTTTTACCTGTCGCTTTCAAGTAGGAACGAACAATCGAAAAATGAATGTCTCGAAACTCGGTGATTGTCTTTAGCTCCACGACAATTCGATCTTCAATAAACAAGTCAAGGCGATGAGTGCCTACAACATGTTTTTGAAAGTAAACCGGAATTTCAAGCTGCTGACTCACTTTCAAACCGATCTGCTCTAACGCTATCACGAGAGCGTTTTCGTAAATCGACTCAAGAAAGCCGGGGCCGTGTTCGCGATGCACGTCAATCGCCGCGCCAATAATTCTTTCGGTTAGCTCCGCTTCTTCAAGAGGCATCATGGCTCTCATGGTTCACAAATGAATACATTCCTCATGCCTCACATTCTAAGCCGTCTTTGAGAGGAGTCCAGAAAATTATTGATAAGAAATACAGGAGGCGAGGATGCATTTTTGTCGTCGGTCGCCAGGTGGAAGACTGCAACTATGGCAAGCCATTGAGCTTGCGAGTGACCCATTCGGTCGTCATCAAGCCGAAGACCAGGACCATCAGCCACCACTGATCCCAAAGTTCGACCTCTTCGCGAATGACCCTTTCGGCGAGCGGGTCGCGAATTTTCTTGAGCAGTTCCGGGATCTCATCCGGCATGAAGAATTGGCCATCGCTCAGATTGGCCATTTGCACGAGGAGTTCGCGGTTGGAACTTAGATCACTTAATTCAGGGGTTGCCTGTTCCTGCACATACAGTGGAGCTTCCAGATCGCCGGCTTGTGCGTCGGCTCCTTCGACCAGCAATTTAAGTCGATAACGGCCCGAGGGAAGTCCCACTGCGCGACCTTCCAACGAAAGTGGACGAGACGGGTTCACGACCAGATCGACTGTCGTAAACAACGTCCGAACATCCTCTTCATCTAGTCGGTAGACTTTGGCAGAAGCTTTGAGATCAGGATATTGTTTGATGTATTGCTGGACAAAGCGAGCTTTGATGAGGGCGTCTTCTCCTTGAGGCATGTCGGTTCGGGCTGGACCGAATCGGACAAAGTCGTTTCCGGCAGAGGATCGATTACGGGCCGCCCAACGCCCGAGTTGTCCCCAGAAACGATGGTGATATTGATCACCCGTACGATGCCGCCAGCGCCACGTCGAATCGACTCCAATCCACATCACCTGACCGAAGCCGTAATATTGATGAACAATCACAGCAGACTCTTGGGGATCGTTGAGCGTTTTTCCCTCTTCATCGGTCCGCGCGACTGCAAGAACTGTCGAACCGGGACGGGCTTCCCCGAACATGGCCCAGTTGAAGCCGGGTAAGTTTTTCCAGATGTCGCGATTTCTGACACGGTCCGCATCAAACTGCAAGAACGGTTCTGATTCTCCCTCGGGAGTCAACTTGAGATGAATGCCACGTTCCGAAGGTGATCCTAAACCTCGTGCCCCTGTGACATTGACGGGGCGAGGATTGAGGATCGGTAACAGTTGATTCAATCGCTTGTCATCAAAAGCGCGTGGCATGGAATTTTTTCCTGCCGTGATCACCAATGTGCCTCCTGCTTCCGCGACAAATTGTTCGAGCAGCGGAAAGAATTCGGGTTGGAGAGATTTGGGACCAATGTCTCCCAGAATGACGATGTCTTTGTCGGCAAACGGAGATTCTGCCAAGTTTTCGACATCGGCGGGCAAATCGAGTTTTTTGGCAAAGAAGGTTTCTTCGAGAACGCCCAGATAAGGTTGTTCAAAGACCACCTTCTCGATTTCGATCCGTTCATCGCGAGTAAAGGCATTGTCGATGAAGCGGAACTCCCAGCGTGCTTCACCTTCGACGAGCAACACATGAACTCGATCATCGACCACCGCCATCGCAAATGATCGTTCGTTATTGTCGTCGCGAGTTTCGCCCCCCTCCAACGGGACCAACAAGCTGTATTCTGTCCGTCCAATTGCGGAGGAGTCGAGTTCGAACTCGACGTTGGTGGTGGCTCCATCGGCGCGGATGGTTTTGAGGACCGGCTCTTTCCCTTCCGAACGCAATTCCACCTCGACATCAGTTCCTTCAAACCCGGACGTATTGATGGCTGCCGAGAGCGTCACCTGATCGTCTTTAAACGCAGTTTGAGGATATTCTAGGGAAGAGATGGAGAGATCTTTGGGTTGGTTTTCAGAGCCGATCATGACCGGGTAGATGGGAATACCGGTCAACCCAAGTCGAATTGATTGATTGAGAGGATCTGTTTGGGAGTTGTCGCGTCCGTCTGTCAGCAAGATGATTCCCGAGAGGGTGGAGCTTTCCAGGTCAGCCGAGGCATGTTCCAGAGCGGCACTCAGGTTTGAGGATTGAGGATCGATCAGATAGGGAGGTTTTTCCAGTGATTGATCTAATAAGTCCGGCGCGACTCCTTCGGCTTTGCCGGCGAACAACTGTAAATCGACGTTCGTAATGTCGGCAAGTTCTTTCATGAGGGGGCTCGAAGCCGAGTTCAGTAATCGTCCTGCGAGTTCGGCTCGGGTGAATCCATGTAATGATTCACGAATTTGCTCGATGTTTTCACGTCGCGAGGTGGCCAACTGATTGCGTCGTTCGGGATTTGGTTCTTCTTCGGGAGTGACCCAGACCGGTTCCTGCCCTAATTCGGCTGCTTCTATCCAACGCAAAACTTGTGCTTCAGTCCCGCCACCACCAATCATGCCCAGCGCGCGGGCCCAGCGAAGTTGTTCGGCCAAGGGGGCGTGTTCGTCTTGAGTCTGCATACTTTCGGAAAGGTCTATCGCGACCGCAATACGCCCTTGTTGTTCCTTCGTGATGCTCCAGCTCATCACGGGTTGCAATAACACAAAGAAAATGAGTGCCAATACGACGGTCCGCATTGTCAACAACCACCAACCGACTGACTTATCGACGAGTTGCCGTTCATATCGGTACAAGGTCCAAATGCAAATTCCCGACAGCGCAATTGCTATCATCGACGCGACTAACCAGCCGGTCTGATGCAAGCCCTGTAAGGAAAAGTGCTGTTCCATGGTGTTTCTCAATTAACTCATATAAGCGGCGATCCCGCCTCAATCGATGACGTAATCCTCTGGTTCTTCTTCGGGAAATCTGCCTTCGGGAATTCGATTTTTAGGAAGTGGTTGTTGTCGTTTTGAGGTATCCGCAAAGTCTTCTTCTTCCGCTTCAAGTTGCCGGTCGATAATGTCATCGGTGGCATGTCCTCCTTGAACAAGTCGTCGTGTCATCCAAACTTCAAACACCAGGAAACCCAGGAACAAAAAGACCATCCACCTCCATAGTTCGGCGCGGGAATTATCCGTCAATAATTGTTCTCTCAACTCGACGTGATTCGCAACAAACTGCATCCGATTGTTGTCGATCAGAAAAGATTGATCGGCTTCAGTCAGCTCGGTGAGGTCTGATTCCCCGCGATCATAATCGACGACAAAAAATTGCCGAGAGGTTGGGGCAGAGTTTCGTGGTGTTTTTTCCAGCGAATATTGACCCGGCAATTGTGTCTCGCCGAAACGAAGATAAGAACGGTTCGAGGCTCCTTCGACTTTGACATCGTACGACGTTCCAGCAGGGTCGAAAAAAGCAAATTCTTCGGACGGGAACTCCGAATTGACCGGCAAGACAAAGGGGACACCGGGAAGAAGATTCCGTTCGACACCGGCTGCGGCGAGGTGAAAAATTGCTTCATGCAGGAAGGCGACATAATCGGGTTTGGCGGGCAGGGTACTCCAGTCCGCGTCGAGTGGGGCCGACATCACCAGCACGCGACCTCGTCCCAATTCTGCCGTCACCAAAAGAGGATCTCCCGATGAGAGTCGGGCCGCCGTGACGGGTGTGCTTAACGTGATGGATGTTTTTTTATCAGCAACCGAAGAAATCGGATCAACGATCCACCAACGATCAAATCGGGCATCCGGGAAGGAAGATTCGGTATTTTGAAATCGCTTAAGCCAGGGGAGTTCGAGTGAGTCTGCTTGAATGTTGACGCCTTGTTCTTTGATCTCTGGTGCTGGCTCCCCTTGCTTCCTTAACAGGACGGGTAACAATCCCGTGTCAAATAGTGTCTGATTATAAAATCGTTCATCACATCGATGCCCCAAGGCGAAAAACAAGCCGCCACCATTGGAAACATAAGCTTTCAGTGATTGAATGGCTTCGGTTGAAAGTGTGTCCACGTTTGCCAGTACGATCACTCGGTATTGATCGATTTTCTTGGCCGTCCAGTCTTCTGCTCCGACAGTTTCGGCACGTACCCAATCACGAGATTTCAGGGAGGGGCTGAAGGCCGTCTGGGCAAAAAATGTTTCACTTTGAGTCGGGTCAAATTTGCGATCACCATCGACTAACAGTACCGGTAACGCATTCTTGACTTCAATCGCTGCTAGTGAGGTGTTGTCTCCCGGTAGGGCATCTCCTTCGACTTTGACGCCTAGTACATAAGAGCCAACCGATGCAAACCGATGTTCAAATTCGACCGTCGTTTCACCATTCGGCTGCAATTGGACAGAGATAGAACGATCTGGAACGGTTTCGCCATTGACCTGCAAATCCACTCGTTTCATCATCGGCTCCGCTCCTCCCGAGTAGCCGATCGTTGTGGAAATTCGGACCGGAAAATCGGTCACGGTGAGTTCTCGCGAGAGTTGAACAGCACCGACTGTCAGGTTCATTCGGTCTTTGGTCACTTCCTCGGTCACATCAACACACCAGACACGAGGGCGAACGACAGGTTGCTGTAACAGGTCGTCGAATCGTAGCCAGCGATTGGGGTCATCGACGGACCAGGAACGAGCCTGCCCATCTGTCAGAACAAGAATTTCACGGTCGAGATTAGATGTTTGACTGAGAATTTGAACCGCTCGGGATGTGGCCTCAGCAAGATTGCTGGAACCAGAGGGGGCCGGAAGGTTCTGGAGTTCTTGGCGAACCCATTCCAGATCGCGTGTCGGATTTTCGATAACGGCTCTCGCCTGATCACGGGCATCAATCAATGCGACCGTGTCACCGGCTCCCAAGTCGTTCAAAAATTCACGCGCCCAATTGATGGCTCGCTGATGAGGTGACTCGACACCGTCTTCCCAGCCCATACTGAAAGAGCCATCGACAATGATCACCACGTCTCGGGGTTGAGCCGAAACCAGATTTTTGAAGAAGCCGCCCGATGCCCAAGGGCGGGAAAAAATCAAGACGATCAAACAAATCAGCAGGATTCGAATCAGTAGCAATAAAAGCTCTTCCAGCCGCACGCGTCGTCGTGTTTCTTTGCCAAGTTCGAGAAACTGCATGGCCCCCCATTGAACAACATCATATTTTCTTTTACTCAACAGATGCGCCAGAATCGGCAGGGCAATTCCCGCCAGTCCAGCCAGCATCCAGGGGTTGAGAAAATCGAACGACATACTGGTTTCGGCTCCAATCATCGAGGTCTTGAGGTAATCTTAGTTTACGCGATCCTTAGGCCCGAAGAAACGGTCTCTCTTGACGTTACGCACTTTTCCGGCTGAGATAAGTAGTTCAATTCCTTTCACATTGATTGACTTTATGGACCTTTCCGCAGAACAGCCCGAATTCCGCATTGCCGTGGTCCTCTCATTTCAGCAATTACCGCTCAAATTGTTGAGTGCTTACGGCAGCGAGTTAGGCCAGACTCCTCATTTCGACCGGATGGCGACACACGGAGTTCTTTTCGATCAACACTTCGCCGATGATCTGGGCGACACGCGATCGCGACATGCCTGGTGGGACGGCATGACGGCCGTTCGTGCTGAAAGTCTCTCCGCCAGTTCGACACTCTCCACGATTTGTTCAAACGTAGACGTTGAATGTCACTTGATCAGCGATTGCCAACCCGCAGACTGGGATGTGGCTCCTCAAGGATGGAAAACCACATATCTCGAAAATCAGACAGATTCTGCGACAGACGGATTAGGCCAACTCATCGACGCGGCGCTCACAACAATCGATCAACTGCGTCAAGATCGGCAATCGGCGATTGTTTGGATTCATTCCGAGGAAATGCCAGGCTTGCCAATCCCGGGGATGGAGTTCCTCGAACTTTATCTGAATGAACTTCCGCAACTCGCCGAGGTTGAGGAGGAGTTCGCAGAGACAAGTGGGGAAGAACAGAATGATCGAGACGACGAGAGTGATCAAGCCGATCTGCATTCAGAACAAAGTACACTCGCGTTTGGCTTGATCGAAGAGACACTCTCTTTGTTGTCAGAGGGAGCGACTGAATTGGAAACGATTCATCTCAAAACAATCAATGTCCTAGCTGCCGCGAGATTGTCGGAATGGGATCATGCACTTGGTCAATTCTACGAGCAACTCACCGACGATCTGGATGCGGGGCGGATGATGTTGCTGTTGACTTCAGACGGAGGGTTGCCTCTGTTTGAATCTCAGGTCTCTCAGCAACTCGAACGCCAGCAGCAAGCAGGACCATTGCAGGAAGAATCTGTGCATCTTCCGCTTTTAATGATCCAGAAAAGACTGACTCTTGGAGAGCGGGTCGGCGCGTTGACACATCCTGCCGATCTTCCCGCGACAATCTTAAACTGGCTTCAGATTGATCATGAATTCCCAGACGGGAAAAGTTTACTCGCATTAGTCAATGGAGATGAGGAAGAGTTACATAAGTGTCTGGTTTGTCGGGCAGGGGACTGGGAGTCCCTCCGCGAACAGAAGTGGTTGTTGATCCGTAATCGTGCTCTCGGTCTCGAGAAGTTATACATCAAACCGGAAGATCGCTGGCAGGTGCTCGATGTCAGCTCTCAACACCTCGATGAGACGGATCGCTTACTTGCTTTGTTTGACCAGAGTGCGGACGACTGATTCAGCGGGGAAATTTCTCGATCAGTTGAGGGATGACGGGAGCCGGCACAAACTCCTTGAGTTTCACGGCGGAATTCTCTTTCGCCATTTGAGCGATCTGTTTAATCAATGAGCTGGAGATGTGAGTGAACTGATCACTCGACATCAAAAACACGGTCTCGACATCGGGAGCCAGCATTCTGTTGGCGAGTGACATGGTGAATTCCGACTCAATATCGGTCAGCGTGCGGACACCTCGCAACATCACCTGTGCTTTGCAGGATTTCACATAGTCAACCGCCAGCCCTTCAAAGCAGTTCACTTCGACATTTTCGAGAGGCGCCAAAACCTCACGACACAGACTGAGACGTTCTTCGGGAGAAAAAAGTGGCTTTTTGTCGGGATTGATTCCGATTCCGACCGTCAATTTGTCAAAGAGTGATGCCCCCCGACGAATGATGTCCTCGTGCCCGAGAGTTAAAGGGTCAAAACTACCGACATAAACGGCGTGACGGTTGGAAAGTTCCATGAGAAACCACATAAAACGGAAGGGAATGAAGAACATGAATCATAACGATTCGACTCGGTTGACGACATACGCCGAGTCGGCAGAGAGTCCGTCGAACTCGAAATTACACTGTCAGAATGGCACACTGTCCGAAGAAATGGGATCTCGTCCGAATCAGGACGATCTTCTTATCTCTCAGTCAGATAAGCACTTAACCAATATTGAAGCCAGAAAGCAAAGTTTCCCTGCTCGTGTGGTACAGGGTTTGCCAAATTTCTCTATCGGTCCATTATTTTGTCCAGGAGTAGAAATTCATGCCCGTCTTTCGTTGGGGAAATGCCTGGGATGCTTTTCGCGATTTGGAACGCGAAGTCGACCGGTTAATGGGTTCTATGAACTTTACGCCACAGGGTGTGCGGCTTGGTCGCACCTTCCCTGCGGTCAACTTCTACGAATACGAAGACCATTTTCTGTTGACGGCAGAATTGCCCGGCATGACGAAGTCAGATCTCGATCTCTCCATCGCTCAGGGTGTTCTGACTCTCAAGGGAGATCGTCGAGCAGATGAGGTCTCTGATAACAATTACCGTCGTTCGGAACGCTATCGAGGGCAGTGGCAACGAAACCTGAACCTTCCCGACCGCGTGATAGAAGAGGGATTGAAAGCGGAATTGGTGAATGGTCTGTTGAAAATCACACTCCCCAAAGCACCCGAAGTGACTCCACGCCAGATTCCCATTCAGGAAGGTGGTGAATGAGATGAACAACGAACTCGTTCCTCAAAACGATCCAGAGCGAATGGTTCCTGCAACCAGCGAAGCACCCGAACAACGTCTCCTGTTCACACCTCCGATTGATATCTACGAATCCGAAGAAGGGTTGGTATTGGTGGCCGATTTGCCGGGAGTCACTTTAGAAAATCTGGAACTGCAAGTTCAGGACAACAAGTTGACGCTATTTGGTCGTGTGAACCGGTACGTTCCCGAAGGGATGCTGGGTCAGCACGAGGAATATGGGGTGGGCGACTTTCTGAGGTCGTTTATTCTCAGTGATGAAGTCGATCACGAACGAATCAATGCCAAGTTGAATAACGGCGTTTTGAAAGTCGTTTTGCCGAAAGTTGAACGGACCGAGCCGCGAAAGATTAACATCGACGAAGGTGAGTAGAGGCGATCACTCATCCGGTAACGGTTCGGCTCCCGGCGGCGGTGTTCCTCCTCCATCCTTGATATAGGCGGCCCGTTTTTGGGCATATTCTTCAGCCGATAAATCGCTCCCCGTGACTCCTGCATCGCGGCCCGTCTCTTGCTCAAAGTAGCGTTTCAGAAACGGGATGCACCAACCACACCCCGTTCCTGCTGACGCACATTCGCTGATTTGCGACGGGACACGCGGTTTGTGGATACGGATGTAGTTGACGATTTTCCGTTTGGAAACATGAAAGCAGAGACAAACTTGATCGTCGGGTTCCACAACTATCCTGCAACTTTCCAACAAAAAAGGGGCCATTCTATTTGATCAGAATGAGCGGTTCCGAAGTGATTTCGATACGTCCGCCGACGATTCGATAACCCAGTTTGGCACGTTGTAAGAGATTCTCCAACACATCTTTGAGCGTCGGTTCAATCAGCGAAATTGTCACTGGCTCTTCAATACGATTGGCGGCGTCCCCGAGTGTATCTAACTCTGTGATGATCGGGACTCCCGTCATTTCTTCGATTTGATCGAAGACGGCACGCAACGGCTGGGGTTCTCGTAAATCAAATAGTAACAGTTTTTGTGAGAGTTGTTGTTCCACATTCTTCATGGGGACGGGTGATTGCTCTTTGAGGTCATTTTTCAAAAGGGCAATCAGATCGCTGAGCGCTGCTTCAGGAGGCTTGGGAGCTTGTAACGGTCCAAATTCAAACAAGCGGCCATTCTTTTGATCAACCTCATGCATCTTTGCGATCAACTGTTTTGGTCGGGGATTCGCCTTCGCAATGACTGGCTTGCGATCATCGTGAATGGTGGCAAGACGTTCCAGAACTTTTAGGTGGGTGTTGGCCGAAATTGTTCGAACGCTACCATCGGCCATTAAAATGGACATGGAGTCTTTTTGCCCACTCCCAAATCCGTCAGGTCCACCGATCACAGCACCACCCGTCCAGGGACGAATTGTTGCACGTCCATGTGCGGCCCACGAACCAATGTTGTCCTGCACTCCAGAGATCATCCAGACATTGGCGGCTCCCGCTGTAAGATCATCAACGGTGATTGTTCTTTGATGGCCGAACATCCCGGCGCGCGGATCAGATTTTGGCAAAGAGGCCGCATCCTTGCCGACTCCCGCAAGGCCGACAAAGTGTGTCGCGGGATATTTGTCAGGAGATGTTTTTTGTGTGATCGCAGGATTCCAGTAATGAGGCAACGCACGTCTGACAAAGTGTTCGTTGAGTGGATCATTCCAAGGACGATCCCACAGCGGCGGGAGTTGATTGGGGGTGAGGGTTGCTTCCAGATTGGCAATCCAGCTTAGACGTTGGTTGGGATCTTCCAAAGCCGTTTGAGGCGGTGCGGGGAAGACTCCTTGCTCTTGCTGATATTGCTTAATGAGCCTGTTCAATCCCGCATACAACCCATTGTCATCATCGACAGGTTGTTGTTTCGGATCGGATGGCGGCTCAGGATTCGGTGGATCAGAGTTTTTTTCGTCAGCCACTTCTGGAGGGAGAGTGACATCTTTATCCGCAGGAACAGAATCACGCCGTCCGAGCGAATAAAAAGTCGCCAGAACAACGATTGCAAGACCGAGCCCCAGTAACCAACGTCTTGGGATGCCTGATGAATTTTGGGGGCTGAGTGGATCGAATTGCGGACTCGGTGATTCAAGAGGATCAGTTTCGCCAGCCGGTTTTGTCGATAAGGGAGAAATGTCTTGTGCCTGTCTCGCAAAGAGTTGACCGTCTCCATCGAGCTCAACGAGGAGTTGCGTCTCGCAGTCGGCACAGACAATCGTCCGTCCCGCGACGGATTGATCCCGGGCGCGAAGTGTCAGAGAACAAACAGGGCAGGGGAATTCAAAAACAGCCATGCGAATACTATAGCAGATCAATCCACCATGGGGACCCGATCATGCCAGTTTCAGCAGTTTTCGCGTCAGCCATTCCAGGCAAAGCAGACCGATTAGCAGGTACATCACCCAAGCCTTATCCCATAGCGGTCGCGAGCTGACATCGATTTGAAATGCCTCACCCACATTGGGTAGCAAGTCGGGAATGGTCGCTAATGCCGATTCGAGTGTCACATAATCGCCGTTGGTGTCGTCCACAAGATCACGGAGATATTTGACGTTTTGCTGAGTGTTCTCTGACTCGAGTTTGGGAACGGTGACTTCGATTTCTTCCATTTCGATGGAGCTCGATGCGACGGCTTCATTTTCTTCAGGATCGAGGAGTTCCAGACGATACGTTCCTTGTCTCGTTACGCGAAAATCTCCGACGTATTCTCCCACTCGATTCGGATCGCGAATCAGTTTACGTGCGGGAATGACTTCTCGTCCATCCGGTTCGTAAAGGCGCATGGTGACATCGGGAGCCTCTAACGGTTTGAGTTGTCGATTAAAAACTCGCCCGCGAATCCGAACGGTTTGCCCGAGGTAATAAGTCTTACGTTCGGGCATCAGCAGCAAGCGTTGATTTCCTTGCTTCATACGCCCTTGGGCCACTTCGCGGATGGCCCGCACCCAGAAGCGATTAAAGTAATCGTCTGAGAGTGCGCGAATTCTCCATAGCTCGGGGCTACCCAGATAGATGACTCGTCCGGCTCCATAAAACTGAGACGCTAATAAAATTGGTTGACCGTATTGTGTGCCAAAACGTGGGTCGGAGAAATACGCATAGACAGTAGCGGCCGGTTTTGGTCCAGCCGTGGGATAAGCACGGTAAATTCCTTCGAACTCTTTCCAGGCAAGTTGTGAAGCTCCCGGGTCGTCATCCAGTTGGAGGAAGCCGGTGCCCTCTCCATCTTTAGTGAAATCAATCTGCCACCCTTGTTCTGAGGAGACGGTCGAGACGATATCAAAGCCCCCCAAGGCGAGATGCACGGGCAGCATATCCAGAACGGGTTTGTAGGCATTGACCTGCTCGGGATCATCACTTTGAGCCAGAGTGCTGAGTTCCCCCGTAAAGACATCTCCCGCGACATAGATCATTCCACCTGCGTGGGTCGCCACCCACTCAGACAGAAACTGAACTTGCTCGGGGTTGAGCTCCCGCCAGTTAGGATCGAATGCGATGATGACATCGTAGCGATTCAAGTCTTGTGCGGAGGTCGGAAATTCGGTCAGAAGTTCACGGGCATCCTGATCGACCGAGGCCGCTAATGCCGGCTCGACGGTTTGCAACCAGATGTCCATTTCAATCCCCGAGCGGCGGGAGAGCATACTTCGCAAGAATCGGTAATCTCTCATTGGCCCACTGGCGACGACCAATACTTCCATCCGTTTGCGGGTGACATTGACGGTTCGACGAGCCGAGTTGTCATCGGTGTTAATCTCGCCCAAGTCTTCTGTGAGTCGTGCCTGCACGAGATACTCTTCACGGCCTTCTTCGGTTGGTTCGCGATTGAAAGTTAACTCGAATCGTTCTTCCTCTTCTTGAAATGAGATTTGTCTCGATTCGATGAGAGTCGGTTTGGCTTCGGGATCGTCTTTGGGTTTCATGAGCAAGTCGACATCGGCGGTTTTTCCCGACAAGCCGGACCCTTGAATTAAGGCGACCACATCGTATTGATCGTTCACTTCTCCGACTTGATCGCTGATACGAACCAGGGACGGAGCTTGGACTGAAGCAACGGTGAGGTTGACCGGTTGTTGTGTTGATCCGATACCAACAGCCACCAGCCTTGCATCGATTTGAGACGCAGCCGCATTGGCATATGAAGCCTGCAAGCCGGCGTTGGAAGCTCCATCGGAGGTGACAATCAATCCAGAAAGATGCCCACCAAGTTGAGTCAGGGCAGAGTTGACCGATTCTGCCAAACGAGTTTCCGTCCCAGATGCCGGAAACAGATCGTCCCACGTCATGTTTTCGGAGAATGTCTCAGGGTTATCTTCTTCTGAGAGGTTTTGTTGCGACATCGCCGAGTTCAAAAGTTGATCCTGGAGTGATTGAGTCTCCTCAGTTTCTTCTCCTTGAGATTGATCAATCGCTCGTCGGTATTCTAAGGCCAGCGGATGCAGGGAAGGATAAACGTGAATGGGGCCTTTCAGCCGGCTATCGAAGGTGAAGATGGAGACTTCATGTTGCTCGCGTAATTTTGCAATCAACTCTTCGTCAAAGAGTAATTTTCGAGAGGCTTCGAGTCGGGAAACGGATTCATTCGCGGTCGAATCATCGGTATCACCCGCCGGGAAACGCATCGATAACGAGGTGTCAATCAGGATGCCGACTTTGGATGCATGGTAGGCGGTTTTTGTTGTTTTGAGCTGGGGATTGAACGCGATAACCAGTAATCCCGCGAGAGCCCCCAAACGAAGCAGCATTAACCAGACACGCCAGAGTGGGTGGAATGATTGGGAATCACGCCAGTACAACCAGACCGTCCAGGTGAGATACAAAACAACGAGAAGGAGTACCAACATCCAGCCGAGCGCGGATCGAGGAGTGCTCCATTCCCAGTTCTGGAGAGCTCCAGAAATGGGCTCGGCTGCGAGTAGAGTTGTGGAAGATATGAAATCCATCAGAGGGTTGCCGCTCCCGTCTTGCGGGTGTGATAGCTTAAACGATAGGCGAGGAATTGTTCGGCCATCATGACGAGAAACAGAATCATCAATAACGACATCCGAGCTTCCTGTTGCGAGTCGCTTTGTTGGAGCCAGGCTAAATCTTCGTACGATTGGATGGCGACATCTTCTCCCACACGTCCTTCCAAATCCTCTTGCGTGAGCAATTTGAGGCTACTTTCCGTGAGCGGTGGATTATAGGCTAACCAGCGTTCTTCAGGGTTTTGATCGCTATCGTAAAGCGTCAAACGATAGACTCCGGGCTCATTGGTCCCGGCAAAACTGGCTTTCCACACAAACTCTTCCCGGTCGCCGGATGCGTCGGCCTGTTCCCGAGTCATTTGCAATTGAGCATTCCGCTCGTCGGGTGTGGTGACTTCCAGCTCTTGAGAGTATTGAGAGGCATCCAGGGTAAACTCAATCGGCGTCCCAACTTCTTCGCTTTCCTGTCGTCGGTATCGTTTGGCGAGATATTTCTGTAACTCAAGATGAAAGATGACAAAGCTCGGGTTTGTCGACCAGTCATTCCACAAGCTCCCCGCAGTGGTCAAGCTGGTGAAGACTTTGCCGAGACCGAAGGAATGTTCAAACATTAACGGCGCATCATTTCGCATCGTGACGAGTGTTTGTACCTGGCCAGCTTGCTCTAAAGCCGACTGTGAAACGGACTCTGCCACGGGGAAATAGCGATCAACATGGACGGCAGCGACAAACGGGTTCTCTGCGCCTTCGAAAATGGTGAATAATGGATGGTCGGAGAATTGGAGATCGGGTCCGGGAGAGACTTCTGTCGCACGGGGAAGATCACGGAATGCGGGGGAGAGTTGAACGGGAAACAGGCTCTCTTCATCGTTGCGAACCAAGGTCTCGTTGATGAATCGCGGGTCGGAGAGATCACCCAAAAACCACGCCAGTCCGCCTCCATTGGCAACATAATTCTCCAGAGGCAGGATCGCGTCGGCTGCCAAATCGCCCACATTGATTAAGTAGATACAGCGGAAGTCATCCAACTTGTTACGTCTCAGGAAATCGGGGCTTTGGATGAGAGGAGCAATCCCCGTCAGAGCTGGATCGGCGGCCAACGCATCGGCGACAATTGCTGCCGCCTCTTTGTCTTGAGATCCATCGATCAGCAAAACGGGGTTTGTATTTTTCAAATCGACAACCAGATAGCGGCTGTTGTCCTGTTCGAGAGAATCGGCATCGAGAAGGATTTCCAAGCGGTGACGACCGGGAGCACCAAACACCACATCAAACGACTTGGAAACGGTTTCTCCCGCTTCGATTTCCGGGACGGGAACCGCGACCGGCAATTTCTTGCCGTCCTGAATCACCGTCAGGCGAATGTTTTTTGCTTGGACTTCGGAATCATTACGAATCTGGGCCGTCAGTCGTAATGGCACATTGACGGCAGACGTTTGTAAGTCGCCCGTCAATCCGACAAGCGAGAGATTGGCGTGTCGTTCAGTGACCGACCGAACGAGGTTCACGGCAATTTCGGACTCTTCAAACGATTTGATCGTTTGTGCCAATGCTGGCTGGGCGTTCCAATCTTCTGCGCGAAAATCGGTGACAACATACGCGGTTCGCGAGACGGCCTGCAAATCGGCGAGGCGTTCCAGTGACGCTTGTAATCCATCGATTAGATTGAGAGCACGAGAGGTCGGCTGCAAGGTTTCGAGGTCTTCTGCCAGCTTGATCAGCAACTGCTCGGAGACATCTTCTCCGTTGATAAACGGCTGATCGGGATTGGAAAGTAGCAGGACGGTCAGTTTTTGTGTTCCCGGACGCTGCGCGCCTTCTTCGACCAGCTTTTGGATGACTTTTTTGCCTTCACTAAATGCGGTCGTTTCTCCCCAACGATCCTGCATCGAAGCACTATCATCAATCAGCACAAGATGATGACTTTTCTCACCGCGCAAAAACGCCAATTGATTGGGACTGAAGATCATACGCGCAATTAACGCGGCAATCAGCAAGACAATTAAGATGCGCAGCAGCAGCAATAGTAATTGCTCAAAGAGAATCCGTTTTTTGTTCTGTTTCTGACTTTGCAGCAGAAATTCCATTGCCGCAAAACGAACTTTGCGAAACCGCATCCGATTGAGTAAGTGGATGATGATCGGTGCGGAAATGAGCGCAGCACCGGGGAGAAACACCGCAGGGTTCAAAAAGAACGGTGCCAGGCTACTGGTTAATGCTGAAAATAGTCCGCCCATATCGGGGTGTTATCTCACTTCGTGTTGTTATTTCATGGTGTCAATGATGTCTTATTTTTGGACAGCCTGCCGCATCCCAATTCGGTGATTGAAGTAATGTAACAAGGCCGCATCCATGTGCTCGCTGGTTCGAATGGTCTGATAGTCCACCAGATTTTTGGAACAGAATCGCCGTAGTTCGTGCAAATAGTCCTGCATGGCTTGTTGGTAACCTTCCCGCAAGGCGCGCGGGTCGCAAACCAGTTCTCCCGCATCTTCCATCCCCTCGAAACGTGTCGTCCCCGAGTATTCGAAGTCGATTTCCTGATCATCGAGGACATGCATCAACAAGACATCGTGTCCACGGTAGCGAAGTTGGGTCAAACCTTTGAACAGACTCTCGCGATCCACGAATAAGTCAGAGATCAACACAATCATCCCTTTTTGCGATTGGTCATCGGCGACTTGTCGCAAGAGCTTGTCGATACTGGTCTTTTGGGCTGGCTTCTCATTATTGAGTGCCTGCAAAATCGCGTGCAATTGGGTGCGGCGACTACTCGAGGGAACACGTTTCCGCAGCGTGTCGTCGAACGCATACAGTCCCACGGAATCCTGCTGTTTTAGGAGTAAATGTGAAAGAGCCGCGGCAATCGTACAACCATAGTCGTACTTTGACATTGCGCCCGATTGGAACAGCATCGATTCGCTCAAATCAACAAGCAATGTGGTCCGCAGGTTCGTATCTTCTTCGTACAGCTTGATGTAATACTTGTCGGTTTTCGACCAGACTTTCCAGTCAACGCGACGAATATCGTCGCCCGAAACGTATTCTCGGTGTTGCACGAATTCAACTGATTGGCCGTAATACGGACTGCGATGAAGCCCCGACAGAAAACCTTCTACCACCTGACGGGCCCGAATCTCAAGTCGCGAGATTCGGCTGAGTTCCTCAGGCCGCAAAAATTTTCTGTAATCTTGGGTCACTTGTCAGCTCACCTTCCTTTGAGGGCGTTTCCGCCACAAGACGTTCGATCACTTTGTCACTATCAATGCCTTCACTCTCTGCTGAGAAGTTGACGACAATCCGATGTCGCAGAACCGGTTTGGCAAGAGCGGCAATATCTTCGGTCGAAACATGCATACGACCGTTGAGAATGGCGCGTGTTTTGGCACCCAGCAGCAACATTTGCACGGCTCGCGGACCGGCTCCCCAACTGAGCCATTCGTCAATGAAGGCCGGGGTACCTGGACGGTTGACGCGCGTCTGACGGACTAACGCCAAGGCATAGTCGACCACATGATCGGTGATCGGAACCTGTCGAACCAATTCTTGAAGTTGGATGATTTCCTCTCCATCCAGAACCGATTCCACGTCATGTTTGAGGGTACTGGTGGTCGCTTTGGCAATCTCGCGTTCCTCACTGAATGAGGGATAGTCAACCGTCACTTTGAACATGAAGCGGTCTTGCTGTGCTTCGGGAAGAGCGTATGTTCCTTCCTGTTCAATGGGGTTTTGTGTGGCCAGCACGAAGAACGGTTCATCCAGCATGTGGCGCGTTTGGCCGACGGTGACTTGTCGCTCTTGCATCGCTTCCAGGAGTGCCGCTTGAGTTTTCGGCGGTGTGCGATTGATTTCGTCGGCGAGCACGACGTTGTGAAACAATGGGCCTTGAATAAAGCGGAAGACACGCTCGCCGGTTTCTTTGTTTTCCTGCAAAACGTCCGTTCCGGTGATGTCTGCGGGCATCAAGTCGGGGGTAAACTGAATGCGGGAAAACGACATCGACAATGTTCGAGCCAGCGTGCTGATCATCAAGGTCTTGGCAAGACCGGGAACTCCTTCCAGCAAGCAGTGACCTCGTGAAAACAGGGCAATCAGTAGTTGATCCACTACTTCGTCCTGTCCCACAATGACCTTGCTCATTTGCTCACGAATTTTTGCGTAAGCATCGTTGATTCTTTTGACGGTTTCTTCGGTTTTGGCACCGCTCGGCTGATCGCTCATGAAGTCAAACTCGCTTCTGAAGAAATGTCTCGATATTTGTCAGCATTAATGAATGATGTGTCTCATGTTAGCGGTGCATCTTGAAGGACGCGACCGAAAAACCAATTTTCCCTGTCAGCATCTCCAGATGCTCCCACGACTTGACGCATCATGAGTGAGAACCCCACACAATAATTCAGTCGATTCCGGCGACCTTTGGGTTCCCATCATTCAGCAGGTTGTCCTCTCGGAGACTTCCCGACTAGGATGTGGTGATTCTTGAGGTCATGTTATTCAGGAGCAGTCAGAAATGCCTAAATTTGCTGTGATTCTTCCTGCTGCCGGAAAAAGCAGTCGATTCGGAAACACACACGAAAAGAAAGTGTTTACCAATCTCAAAGATCGTGCTGTCTGGCTGCGCACCGCCGAGCATTTTGTCGAGCGAGACGATGTCTCGCAGACAATTATTGTGATTTCGCCCGAAGATGAAGAACGATTTAGAGAGAAATTTCGCCCCAATCTTGCATTCATGAACATTCAGATCGTGCTGGGAGGGGCCGAGCGAGCCGATTCCGTCTCAAACGGACTGGCTGCCGTGAATGAGGACGTGGACTTTGTCGCGGTTCACGATGCGGCTCGGCCGTTGTTGGCGAAAAAGTGGATTGATGATGTCTTTGCCAAGGCCGCCGAGACCGATGCCGCCATTTTGGCGCACAAAGTCGCTTCCACGCTGAAACGGGTCAATGAACAGCAAAACATCGAAGAAACCGTCTCCCGAGAGCAATTGTGGGAAGCTCAAACGCCTCAGGTTTTCCGTAAATCTCTGCTTGAAGAGGCTTTCGAGAAACGAGACGGGTTTGTCGCCACTGATGAGGCTCAATTGGTCGAGCGTCTGCCGCATTCGGTCGCCATCGTGCCTTGCCCGGCAATCAACCTGAAAATTACGACGAAAGAAGATCTGCAAATGGCCGAACATCTGCTGGCTGCGGTGCCTAAAGAGAAGTCACTCGGTGCGTTACATCCCTTTGCCGATGAGGGACCACTTCCGTTGTAAACTGTTTTCAGGAAAGAGGATGGAATCAGAGGAGACTTCTGTTAAACTGAAATCTTCAATCGGAATGGGAACTGCTCATCCCGAGAATGCGTCTTGAAGAGATGAGTCTTTGACATCATTTGTAACGAAGGACACTTATAATGCCAGCCTTTGTCATTCCTTGCCCATATTGCGGAGCCGAACTCAAACTGAAAGATCGCAGTTTGATTGGTAAGAAAGGGAAGTGTCCCAAATGTTCGAAAGCGTTTCGTCTTGAAGAACCAGACGAGGATGAGGTTCAATTGGAACTGGTTGCTCCTGCTGCACAGCAATCTGCTCCTAACACCGCTCCTGCTCAACACGCTCCTCAGATCAACACCTTCGAAGCTCCGGTCGTGGCCCCCGACGTTGACTCGGGTGGTGTCCAGCGGATGAAAGAGATACGCCGCAAGAATAAGAAACGGCGTAATTTTCAGATTGTGATTGGTGGACTGGTTGCCGTGTTACTGGCGGGGACGATTTTTTACATCAAAGATCAGCAGAAGAAGCAAGCTTTGGCGGCAGCAGACGCTAAGAAGCCAAAGCGGAATGCTGCTTACGATGCTCAAAAAGCCAAAGACAAATCAGACTTGGAAGCCTTGGCAAATGCGGCTCCCACCAAGGGGGCACCGATTGCGTTAAACTTTATGCCTTCCGGGGCGCGGGTGATTATCAACTTGCATCCCGATGAGTTTTGGAAGCCGGGTCCATTGCCGGTTGAGTTTCGCTCATTGGGGGAAGAGTTTCTCTTTTGTCTGGGACCGTTGGGAACTTGGCTGGAAACAGAAATCAAGGCGCTGACGAAGTTTGATCCTGCCGAAATTGATCGACTCAGAATTTGCCTGATACCGGGTTTACGAAACGAACGCCCGAAAGTAGCCGCGTATGTCGAATTGAAGGAAGAACAGCAGGAATCCACGCTCATTAAGTTGTTTCCGGGAGACAGCGTGAATGATTACGAGCCGAGAATTTATCTGACCGGGGATGACTGCTTTATCCATATCGATAACCGCCGTTTTGCCGTGGGACCGGGAGAATACGCCCAGGAAATGGCCGACGCGATTGATGTCAACGCAATTACAAATCGCGACATCGAAACAATGCTGTTGAAGACCGATAGCGAGCGACATTTGACGATTCTGTTCGATCCCAAAATTTTGCGACTTGAGCAGGTGAGTTGGTTCCCGGAAAACGCTCGCCCTGTTTTGAATCATTTTTTGGACTGGTTAGGCGATGATGTTCTCACCGCAATTTGGAGTGTTCATCTGGATGGTCAATTCCATCATGAAATGTCACTTCGGAACGATGCTGCTGCATTGCCTTCTTCTGTACAACGTAAGTTGAGTCAGCGATTGGAGGAAGTCCCCGAGCGAGTGTTAGGTGCTGTGCGAAAAATGACACCGCAACAAGTCGGTAAGCGAAAAATTATTGGTCGATATCCGGCAATGGCTAAAGTCTTCACGATGGCAACCTCCAGCGGCTCCGATAACCGATCGGTCCAATTCACGACGGTCCTCAACGACCGTGCCGCCCCCAATTTGGCCTTGGGGTCTTTGATGGCATGGGATGAATCAACCCGGACCGATTTCAATAAATCTGATACCCCAGCCACGATGGTTGCCTCGAATCAACCCAAGAAAGAGCTGACCTTCGAGGAGAAACTTCAGAAGCCAATCGAGGTCGATTTCAGTCGAATGCCTTTGCAAGACGCATTTGCCTACATTGCTGACGAAGCGGAACTCAGCTTGGAAATTGAAGGGGATGCACTGAAATTGGCCGGCTTCACTCAGAACATGCCTCAAACCTTCAAATATGAACAAATCAGTGTTAGTAAAGCGATTCTGGCAATCGTTAACGGTGAAGGGAACTCGATTATCAAAGACTCCATCACGAAAGGAACGGGTAAAATTGGCCTGTTTCTGGATGACACGGGTAAAGGTTTCATCATCGCCACAGAGAAGTACATCGCCGACCAGGGAAAAACCGTGTATATGCTGAAATAAACTGCTTAATTCCTGAAGGCCCGCGTTGGATCATCCCGGTTCAAGCGTCTTCAATGGGGCAGCCGTTTGTCCCGTTACAACTGTTTTGAAAGAGAAATTCGAGCCGCATGTCGAGCCTGCCCTATCGTTCATTGCACCCGAAGCTGGAAAATGTGCTGGATAAGCTGCGGCTCAAGATCCAGACCTATCTCTTTTTTCATGGTCTAGCACTCGTTCTGGTGACGTTGTGCCTCGGCTTTTTTGCCACAATTTCTCTCGACTGGCTCTATTTTCAGATCAGCCGATTGGAACTTCCCGTCGTCGTCCGAGTGTTGATGGCGGTGGGCATGGTGGCTGCAATGACTTGGGTTCTTGCGAATCAAGTCTTCCTGCGCCTCCTCAAAAGCAAAAAATCTCAATCGTTGGCGCTGATTCTCGAGCGTCGATTTCCTGAATTGAATGATCGACTGATTACTGCCGTCGAAATGAATAGTGAGAGTTCTGCCCACCACACACCACTTTCTCAAGCGATGTTAGAACATACCATTGAGGATGTGAGTCGTTCCGCAAGTCAGCTTGAACTGTCCGATGTGTTTGACTGGAAACCGTTGATTCGTGGGTGGGCCATTGCTGTGGTGTTGGTCTTTGGTGTCGGCACAGTTGCGGTAGCAATGCCTCTTTCCTTCGCACGTTGGTCACGGGCGTTTGTTTATTTTGACAGTATTTATTGGATGCGACAGACTTCACTCGATGTTGTTGTTCTCGCCGAGCCAGGTGATCGTGAACGTCTCTTTATCGATGGAGTCTACAAACATCCTCGTGGGTCAGATTTGAAACTGCTGGTTTCTGTACCGGAAGGAACAAACCCGTTGGGGCTGGAATGGGCCGTCCCTGAAGACGTGGAAATTGAATACCTTTTTGAGACGACCAGCGGCGGGGATGTGAAGTCTCTCGCACGGCGTGGAGAGCGGAAATTTCAGTTCAAGATGAATTCGGTTTTGGATGGTTTCAAGTTTTGGGTTTCGGGCAACGACTATATCAATCGCACACCGTATCGTGTCGAGATTGTTTCTCCTCCTCAACCCGATTCTATCGCCTTGCATTGTCATTATCCGGCATACATGGGATTGAATTCATCCGAGGATGAAACGCTGGATGAACGACAGCTTCAGGGGAAGCAGATTCGCATCCCGGCAGAAACCGCCTTTCTATTGACTTTGAAATCGAACAAGCCGCTCACAAGCGTCATTGTTCAGGCGGGGCCGTACGAATTCACACTCAGGCAGTTTGCGACTTCGTCAAATGAAACAGGTCTGATCACCGATGCCGATAAAACCAAGAAGCCTGCGGGTTCCAATATCCGGGATGTCCACGAAGACGGAAGTTACGGCTCTCGACAACCGCTAACAACAACACTGGCCGAAGCGGCGATGGATTCCTCGAATCAAATCGTTCGTTTGCCATTCGTGCTGAGTTCAAAAACCATCGATGAAATTGCCGGTCGCGAGTTTGGGCTTCCAATAGAGTTTGGTAAGCCTTGGGTGATTCCTGCCGATTCGGAATTCAAAATTTATCTGGAAGACCAAGACGGCATCATCTCTGCTGAACCGGAACGATTTTCTATTCTCTCCGTTGAGGATGCCGTTCCTCAAATTGAAACGGAACTTGCGGGAATCGGTTCTTCCATCACGAAAAAAGCTCGCATTCCTGTGAAGGGGCTTGTGACGGACGACTTTGGTATTCTCAAAACCTATTTCGACTTCAAAATTGATGATGCCGAAAAATATCGTTTGCGACCCTTCAAAACGCCTCCTCGAAAACGGGACGGAAAAATTGTACTCGAACATCGACTTGCCGAGTCAGAAACGATCAGCTTTGAACGATTCAACGTCGAACCTCTCGAACTTGATCCGGGTCAGAAACTCATTCTGACTGTGTACGCGATGGATAACGACAATCTGAATGGTCCGCATGAGAATCGGGGACGCAACTACAACTTCACAATCGTCACCGAACAAGAACTGCTGGCGATCCTGAATGATCGAGAAATCAATCTGCGTCGGCAGTTCGAACAAATCATTTCTGAACTCGAACGGACTCGCGACGATCTGATCGTTCATCGCGACAAAGCGGCCGAATTAGTCAAACTTCGCAATACGGAAGGTTCCGATCCCGATCAGAAAGACAAGCTACATGTCTCAGTGACCAACGCCGCCGAGCGATCTCGGCATCAAATTGGAAAGAATCGCACCGAAACGACGGCGGTGGCGGAATCGTTTCAGCGTATTCTGGATGAGCTGAAAAACAATCGGGTGCATTCGACGGAACAGATCGAAAAGATTGAGTCACTGATCATTACGCCTCTAAAGCAAATCACAGAAAGCACGTTCGAAGATGCCGATATTGCCGTGGGATTGTTTAGTCAGAAAAACGACGAACAAGAAAACCCGCTGCCTGCCATCGATCAGACGACTGATTCCCTCAACCTGTTACTGACACAAATGCGGAAGGTTTTGGAGGAAATGTCGGATCTTGCCGAGTTCCACGAATTGATCCAAGGTTTGCGGGAAATGATCAATGGCGTCGAAAATGTTCAGGAAAAGACCGAGAAAAAGCAGAAGGAAGATGTCGAGAAACTGAAAGACAGTCTGAAAAAATTGGGGATTTAGCATGAACGAGACTCCGCCAAACGCGACATTCACCTCGTCCCACAGGAGTCTTGGTCGTATAATTTCCCGGCAAGTCTATAGCTTCTTCCACGCAGCACAGGGAGACCGTCGATGATTTCTAAGCGATACAAAAAACTCTGCAAACTGGTCTGCGTATCGAGTCTTCTGGTGATTGGTCTGCTTGTGAGCAATCCCGTGGTCGGTGTGGCGCAAGAAGATGTTCCCTCAGTAACAGCCGATGCGGAGGCTGACGCGCTCAAACTTCATCAAGAGCAAGAAGCCATCGCTTTACGGTATGAGCGATTTGAGAACACCATGCTGAAGATGGCCGAGTATCTTCGCAAAACTGACCCGGAGCAGGCCGAACTGCTTGTTCGTGGAATTGGCCAAAGTAAATCGGATCGTATTTCCGGGCAGATGGGTCAGATCGTGAAACTGCTGGCTGACGAACAGTATGGCGATGCAATGGATCGCGAAACGAAAGTGATCAAATCTCTCAAATCGCTGCTCGATTTGCTCGAAAGCGGTGACCGCCGTAGCGAGCTGCAAGCAGAGCAGGAGCGCATTCAACAAATCCTTAAAGATCTTCAGGTCACCATTGGCAAATCGAAAGACGCCCGCGCGTCGAATGAACGTGGTGACGAAGTCGAACGAGCTATCAAACAACAAGAGATCGCCGAAGCCTCCGGGCAAGAGTTGGTCGAGAAAATCGATGGTCAGGATGCCGAGCGACAATCCAAAGCGGGCGAGGAAGGGGAAGATTCCAAGAACGAACCCAAAGAGGGTAAGTCCGGTGATTCTCAAGAGGGAGACGGTAAAAAAGGGGAAGGCAAAGAGGGAAAAGAAGGAGAATCAAAAGAGGGTGAACCAAAAGAGAGTGAATCTGGTGAAGGCATGCCGAAAGAGGGAGAATCAAAACCGGGCGAAGGCGATCCTAAAGAAGGAATGGGAGACCCCAAAGAAGGAAAATCTGGCGAAGGTAAGCCAAAAGAAGGTGAAGCTGGCAAGCCCAGCGAAGGCGAGCCTCAAGAGGGGGAACCCAAAGAGGGTGAGTCCAAGTCTGGAAAATCACAACAGGGCAAGCCTCAATCCGGTCAACCTCCTAAAGGAGAGTCGGGAGAGTCTCAAGAAGGAGAACAGGAATCAGGAGAGCAAGGTGAAGAGTCTGACGAAGAGAAAACAGCCGGACGTGATGACATCGCACAAGCCGTTGATCGGATGAATCGCGCAATCGAGGAACTCAAAAAGAAAAATCGCGATAACGCATCTCGTGAACAATCCGAGGCGATTGCCAAACTGGAAGAGGCCAAAGCCAAATTGGAAGAAATACTGCGTCAGCTTCGTGAAGAAGAACGCGAACTCTTACTTGCCGCGCTCGAAGCCCGGTTTCAAAAGATGCTCGCTATGCAGGTCATGGTTTATACGGGGACCATCAATCTCGATAAAACACCTCAACCCGATTGGACCAGCCGACACCACGCCCGTTCGCGAGAATTGGCACAAACCGAAGATGAGATCGCGTTGGAAGCCGTCAAAGCACTCGATTTGCTCAAAGCCGAAGGGTCATCGATTGCGTTTCCAGAAGCGATTGAACAAATGCGTTCGGATATGCTGACAGTCGCCAAACGTCTTGAGCAATCGCAAACGGGCGAACTGACTCAAGTGATTGAAGAAGACCTGATCGAAGCCTTACAGGAAATCGTCGAAGCGCTCCAAAAGGAAATGGAAAAGTCGGAAGAGGAAAAAGAACAACAGCAACAACAGCAACAACAATCGCAGCAACCGCCTCTCGTGGATAAACTGGCAGAATTGAAGATGCTTCGTTCTCTACAACTACGAATTAACCGCAGGACTCGGGTTCTGGCTCGTGAATTTCGTGGGGAAGCAGCCGATTCGACCGATGTTGTCGATCAATTGCAGGAGCTTTCCAGGCGACAGTCACGGATTCAGAAAACAACCTACGATCTCGCCACTGGGCGTAACCAATAACCTCTCAGGAGGAAATACTAACATGCGGTTTCAAAACCTCTCGCAGACAACTCTTCGGCTCCTGACATTGGTGACGATCCTCGGCACTGGTATCGTGAATGTTCGTGCGGACGAATTGGATCTGATTGAAACACCTCGTTTTGGAGATATTAAAACTAAAGTTCTGGAAGAAGTGGCCTTACGAAAAATTACAGACCAAACCATCAATGAAAATGTCGGTCAACTCTGGTCGTCTCCTGACGAAGTTCCTCCCGCGTCAGAAATATTCAATCGGGTCATTACGACTTTCCGATTGATTGACCCTGCGACAAATGATTTCCTGACGCAATGTCGTCTTTCGATTGAGCCACGTCAAATCCCCGTTTCCGACTTGATCGATAACGCAGAGAACTCAAAGTTCTATCGCACGAACCTCACGCAGTTTTATGCCGTGTATCTGGTCCGCATGAAGTTGTACGACGAATCGCTTCCCTACTTCGATCAACTGGATTTGAAATATTCTGCCGATCCTCCGACCGCATTGTTTCATCAAGCGGTGGCTCAATCGGAATTGTTGATGAAGAATGAAGGGTTGGCAACGATTGAAACATTAACGAAAAAAACGGAAGCCGTCCCCGAACGATATGCGACTGTTGCCGAGTTAATGAAGTTTCAATTGGCGTCAATTAAAGAAGAGTCTCTCGACGAAGTGGCCCAGCGGATGAAAGATGTCAAACGCCGACTCTCTCTAGGGCGCGGTGGACAAGATACGCAAAAGAAAGAAGAAGAAATCGTCACATTGCTCGATTCGATTATCGAGAAAATTGAACAATCGAGCGGTTCCGGTGGTGGTAGTGGAGCGGGGGGGAACACTAATCAACCAGGGGGAGGCTCTCAGGAAAGCGTCGTGAAAGGAACCACTGCTCCCGGTGAGGTTGATAAGAAGGATCTCAAAAAACAGTCCGGTTGGGGCGCTCTGCCCGAAGCCGAAGTCACCAAAGCCAAAAATTTATTGAAGCGAGACTTCCCGGAAAATTACCGGCGTGCCATCGAAGCCTATTTTCGCAAATCAGCCGGTCGACGGCCTGAGTAGGTCTCTTTTTATGTCTTTTGCAGCCAGCAGTCTCTACGCTCGATGACGATTCAGGAACAACTCATCATGATGAACCTTAAACCATACAATTCAGAGTTCATCAAACGATGCTGGTTTGGTTTGCTGATGGTTTTTCTGTTCTCTGGCCCGTTAGCACTCTTTGGTCAGGAATCCAAAGTCGTTGTCACGTTACTCACCGGCGATCCCATTCAGGGCGAGTTGACGGCTCTCTCGGATCAATCGGTCGAAGTTAAAATTGGCGACGAAGTGAAAACGATATTGCGAACCAATGTTCTCACGATTAAATTGGCCGGCCAAGAAGAAACGATTGATGCTACAACGCCAAAGACAATGGTCACTTTTATCGATGGGACTCACATTAAAGCGGATCAGATTTCGTACGATGGTACAACATTGACGGTTCAATCCACTCTTTTGGGCGAACTCTCCGGCAAGGGTTCGCTACTGAAAAACGTTCGCTATGCGGAAGGTGACTCGACAACTCTCGAAAAATGGTCCGACATTCTGGCCCGTGAATCCAAACAGGATTTACTCGTCATTAACAAAGAGGATTCGATCGATTTTGTAGAAGGTGTCATTTCCAAATTGGATGAGAAAGCCGTTTACTTTCTTCTGGACGGAGAAGAAATTCCGGTCGGTCTCAGTAAAGTGTTCGGGATTGTTCTCAGTCGAAAGGTATCCCCAAGAAAGCCAGTCGGCGTGGTTCAGATGACGAACAAAGATCGATTACCATTGGCAAGCGTTCGATATGTTGAAGGCCAGCTCGTTGCGAAAACGGATTCTGGTTTGAATATTACCACGACCTTGTCAGCCGTCGATTTGATTGACTTTCGTCAGGGGCGGTTGGTTTATCTTTCGGAACTGGAACCACGCACCTACGAATACACTCCGTTTTTTGATGAAGAGTGGAAAATGCGTCGAGATCAGAATTTCGATGGCAGTCTGATTCGTGTTGGAAACCAGTCATTCACGCGCGGACTGTGTATTCATTCCAAAACACTGGTTCGTTATCGGTTGGCGGGGGAATACCGTCGATTTCAAGCCGTCATGGGAATCGATGAATTGGTCGGAAACAAAGGCCATACTCGCGTCGTGATCAAAGCGGATGATCAAATTTTGTTTGAAGGCGATGTTCGGGGTGCCGATGATCCGGTTGATCTGGATTTTGAGATTGCCAACAAACGCGATCTGGAAATTCTTGTCGACTTTGGAGCCGATCTCTCCGTTGCCGATCATCTGGCACTCGGAAACGCACGTCTGGTTAAGTAACATGAGCACTGTTTATTACGATTATTTTTTTTGTCCTCAGCGAGATTCCTGGTTATGAATTCCAGAACCTATCGCATCAAAAACTTGCACCTTGTGGCAGTCGTCGTGTGGTCAGGGTTGTTCACAAACTCTCTCTACGCCATTGACCCTGCCGTCGTCGAGGCACAACAACGCCGAGTGGCCGTTGTGAACGAAGTCTCTCCGACGGTTGTTGCCATTTTTTCTGCAAGTGGTGAAGGGGGCGGTGGCTCTGGTGTTTTGATTTCTGCCGATGGATATGTCCTGTCGAATTATCACGTGACGAGTGGTGCTGGTGACTTCATGAAATGCGGATTGAATGACGGGAAGCTGTATGATGCCGTCATTGTGGGAATTGACCCCACAGGTGATGTTGCCTTGCTAAAGATGTTGGGACGAGATGATTTCCCCATTGCTAAAATTGGTGATAGCGATGCCTTGCATGCGGGTGATTGGGTGTACGCGATGGGGAATCCGTTTTTGTTAGCCACTGATTTTAAACCGACAGTGACATACGGCATTGTCAGTGGGGTTCATAGATACCAGTATCCCGCCGGAACGATTCTCGAATATACTGATTGCATCCAGACGGATAGTTCCATCAATCCGGGGAACTCGGGTGGGCCGTTATTTAATGATGCAGGAGAACTCGTCGGTATTAACGGTCGGGGCTCGTTTGAAAAAAGAGGCCGCGTGAATTCGGGAGCCGGCTATGCCATCTCCATCAATCAGATCATGAACTTCCTTGGCCACCTCAAATCAGGTCGCATCGTCGATCATGCCACATTAGGAGCGACAGTGGCCTCAGTCTCTGATGGTTCTGTGGTGGTGGAGAGTATTCTGGAAGAGTCCGCCGCCTATCGCCGAGGACTCAGAGAAGGTGACGAAATTGTCTCTTTTGCCGGTCGACCCATTCGAAGCGTCAACCAGTACAAAAACATTTTAGGAATCTATCCCAAAGGCTGGAAGTTACCTCTGGAATACCGCCGGAATCAGGAAAAGGAAACCGTTCAGGTCAGGCTGAGAGGCTTGCATGCTCAGTCAGAAATTATTCCCGGCCAGAAGAAAAAACCTCAACCACCTGGCAAAGAAGGCGCCCAGAAAAAAGCCCCTAAAGAGCCGGAAGTACCAGCAGAGTTCGCCAAGATATACGAAAAGAAAACGGGCTTTGCCAACTATCATTTCAATCAGCAAGAACAAAATCGTATTCTTGGTCGCCTCAATCAGTGGGGAGATTATGCGTCTCGTAACGGCCTTTGGAAAATCAGCGGCAAGGATCAAAAAGGAAACCCATTCAAGGTTGAACTGAGTAATGAGCAAGCGACGCTATCGTATGGCGGGAAGGTTTGGAAACAGTCCTTTGATGGATCAGAGTTGACGACCGATCCCCCTAATACCGGTGGATTGCTCGTTGCATTACATCATTTGCGGCTATTCATGACTCATCACGGGTTTCTGTTTTCGGAGTTCATGTATCTGGGAACCGAACCTCTTGACGGGCTCGGCAACCGTGTCGATGTTCTCACCAGCGAATTAACTTCGGTACAAAGTCGTTGGTATTTTAGTGACAAGGATCAGACATTTCTGGGTTTCGATACTCAGGTGAGACCCGATACTGATGAAGCGGAAATCCGATTTTCCAAGCTGAAAGAGTTTGGCGAGTTGAAGTTCCCTTCACATTGGAGTGTCAGTAGCGGCGGGGCGAATTCCGTTGAGTGGATTATCGAATCCATTCAACTCTCACCCGGCCCTAAACCAACCGGTAAACAAGTTACCTCTCGTTAATTTTGAGAACTAGAGTCTCCTCATGAATTGGGTCTTCGTACATTTACTTCGCAAAACTCTCTGCTGCATCATCATTGCCGGAGGGATGAGCTTGTCGTGTGTGTCAACGGTTGCAAACGCCGATGATTCTCAAGCCGCCGTCCGGTCCATTCAATCACGTATGGTGAAAATATTCGGGGCAGGGGGGCTGCGAAATCTCTATTCCTATAGCACCGGATTTTTGGCGAGTCCTGATGGTCACATCGTGACAGTTTGGAGTCATGTTCTGGATCAGGATCGAGTCACTGTAATTCTCGCCAATGGGCGCAAAGAAACAGCCGTTGTTTTGGGGGCCGAGCCGCAACTCGACCTTGCCGTCTTGAAAATTGAACGGGAAGGCCTGCAATTGCCTTACTTCGATCTCGAGAATCATGCCTCGGCTGCTCCCGGAACGAGAGTTCTGGCTTTCAGTAACATGTTCAAAGTCGCCACGGGTGACGAACCTCTCTCAATTTTACATGGCGTGATCGCCGCCAAAACCAAATTGACCGCACGTCGCGGTGCTTACGAAGTCCCCTATGATGGCCCAGTTTATATTATTGATGCGATTACGAATAACCCCGGAGCCGGTGGCGGACTCGTCACAAATACTCAAGGGGAATTGTTGGCGATGATTGGCAAAGAGTTGCGCAACAATGAATCAAATACGTGGATCAATTATGCGATGCCAATGTCTGAACTCACTCCCGTGATCAAGCAGATCATGACGGGAGACTACGTTTCACAAGAAACCAAGCCAGACGGGGAAGATAATCCGTTACGTTATCAGCCGCTCGACTTTGGTTTACTGATGATCGCCGACGTCGTGTTTCGGACTCCAGCATTCATCGAAGTCGTCGATGCAAATTCTCTTGCAGAGGAGTTGGGACTGAAGCCGGGTGACTTAATATTGTTTGTGAATGACAACTTGGTTCAATCTTGTCGCGAGTTACGTCAGGAATTCGGACGACTCGAGGCGGGCGACGATTTATCATTAACGATTCGACGAGATGACAAGCTGATGACAGTCGATGCGATTGTTCCCCGCAAAGTAAATGAAAATTAAGCCTTGCTGATCTTGGCAATTCCCAACTCAGAGATTTCCTATGAGCACCTTACGATTGTTGTTTCTTTTATGCTTCGTCACACTGCTGCCGAATTTCAGTCGTCATGTTGATGCTCAAAATTCTCCCTCACTTACTGAGTTGGAAGAACAAGCCTTCAAACAGGCTGTTGCCTTGGCGGAGCCCTCAATTGTGAGGATTCAGACCGTCGGGGGACTGGACCGCGTAGGCCGAATATTGACTAGCACGGGGCCGACAACAGGCCTGGTTGTCAGTGCTGATGGTTATATTATTTCGTCCGCGTTTAACTTCATTTCAAAACCGGCTTCCGTTCTTGTCGAATTCGCTGATGGTCGACGATTTCCGGCAGAAGTGATTGCCACTGATCGTTCTCGCATGCTGACATTGCTGAAAATTGAAGCCGATAATCTTCAACCTGCTGAAGCTGTGCCGGCCGATCAAATTAAGGTTGGTCAATGGGGGGTTGCAGCCGGTCGAACCTATTCTCCTGAAATCCCGAATGTCTCAGTCGGTATCGTGAGTGCCATCAATCGTGTTTGGGGAAAAGCCATTCAGACCGATGCGAAAGTTTCTCCGGTCAACTACGGCGGTCCGCTTCTCAATATCGAAGGGAAAGTGATGGGAGTGCTCGTTCCTCTTTCTGCCTCTGCCAATACTGAGACTGCAGGTGTGGAGTGGTACGACTCGGGAATCGGTTTCGCGATTCCACTTGAAGATGTCTATCAAATGCTAGAGCGTTTGAAGGAAGGTGAGGATCTTCACCCTGGGCTGATGGGCGTGACATTTCGTCGTAATGATTTGATGGAGGGGGATTTGTTGATCGACATGGTGCGTCCTGACTCTCCCGCTTATCGAGCCGGGATGAGGCGAGGTGATGTGCTTCTCAGCGTTGATGACATTCCTCTCACTCGCGTTGGCCATCTGCGTTACGCCTTGGGAACTCATTATGCGGGAGATGTTGTCCCTGTCACATTTCTTAAGAATCAAAAGAAGATCGAAACAACAATGGCGTTGGTGCAAACCCTGATCCCTTATGAATCAGGGTTTCTCGGGATCCTTCCTCAACGTCCTGAGTTGACCGCTCCTCGAAATGGCGTGGTGGTCAGGTATGTCTATAGCGAGAGTGCTGCTGAAGATGCCGGGATCAAAAAGGATGACCGCATTGTGGCCTTTCAAGGGGAACCGGTGACTGATTATGAGAGTTTATGGACTCTGATTTCGCGCGAACGCCCCGAAAACGAAGTCTCAGTGACTTTTGAGCGAGGAGCGCTGAAAGAGACAGTCAAGCTGACATTGACCGGCACCACTGAGGAAATCCCCCTGGATCTGCTCGACGAGTTTATTCCACCTCCTGCTGCCGATGAAGTGGATGAAGATCTGCCGACCGGTTTTACAACCATTCCTATGGAAGCCCACAATCACGAATACTGGACCTACATTCCCGCTGATTATAATCCCGCCTATCAATATGGATTGGTCGTCTGGATTCATCCGGGTGGCGACACAATGGAGGCTAGCATTGCTCAGGATTGGCAACGGTTTTGTGATCGGCGTGGAATCATACTGATTGGCCCGAAAGCGGCTAAAATTAATTCCTGGAATTTGAACGAAGCCGAGTTCATCAAAGATGCCGTTCTCGATATTCAAACTCGCTACAACATCGATACGCAACGAGTGGCATTACATGGTTACGCATCGGGAGGAAGTTTTGCATTACACTTGGCGTTCAAGTATCGAGATCTGTTTCGAGCTGCGGCAATCGCAGCGGCTCCCATTACGGCGGCTCCTCCTGAGAATGATCCCGAAACGCGTTTTCAGGTGTATCTGACATGTGGTGAGGAAGATGCAGTGCTACCAAAAGTCGAGGCCACACAGAAAATTATGGAAGCCCGAAAATTTCCCAGTGTCTTCAAGAAAGTCGAAGGGAGAGGTCACACTTATCCCACGTCGACAACGCTGGAAGAGATTGCGATTTGGTTGGATACTCTTGACCGATTGTGATTGGCGGGTGTCTGTTCAGTCAGACTTGTTGGCTTTGGCGTTTTATGGGTGTGCTCATCCAAACCACAACTGCGACTGCAAAAATGAGCATGCCAATCACGCTCAGTTCCAGAGCGGTCCACCAGATGAATCCGATCGCCATCCAGGCATACACGCGATTCATGGCAATCCAGTCGGCTGTTTTTTTTCGGAAAATCCATAACATCAAGAGAATACCAATGAGCCCTGCGATGACTGCCAGTCCCCCCCGAAACCAGGTGCGAGAGATCCACCAGACTTTGTTTTTTTTCGCTTGCGGTGAAGCCACTGCATAAACCATTTGGCGATCTGGAAGGCCTGTGTTGGAAATCACCCCCGGCATCAAGTCGTGCCATAATAATTTTGTGTGTTCCGAGCGACTCTTCAAGCGTTCAGAAAGTTGTTCCCGGTAATCTGCTGGGATCACGGCCAGCAGATCGTTCTGGGCTTTTTGAAATCGTCTTTGGAATGATTGGACCTGGGCATCCTCCAAAGAGTCTGTTCCGATTGTTCCTGCTGTGTCTTGTAGTAAACTTTCGAGTAACCATTCCAAATCTACTGGCAGCGTTTGAGGAGACTTTTCCTGTTCTTTGTCTTTCATCATTCGTAGGTATGATTCGAGGAGCGAAAGTCGAAATTCATATAGTGAGACTGGTGACATCCCGTGATGCATTGTCATCTTCAGTTCATTTTCTACCACCAAAATAATGCGTTGGTCTCGAACATTCACGTCAATCACTTCCGGCACAGGAATGTTTTGCTCCAAAAGGATCTGAGGCTCTGAAGGTTTAGTCTCTTCCCAGTCAATTAAAAATGACTGCCAGTCTCCAGAAGGATTCAGTTTCAGGGAGAGTTCTCCTCCCTCTGCGTCACGTTCAAAGTCAATTGGTTGGTTGTTTGCGCGAACGCTCTCGACCTTGATCGACTGCGGTATATTCAACTGCAATTGTTCATGACCGCGCCCACGATAAACCAACCACCATTGGCCTCTCAAAGGTTTACCGGCTCTCACATCCACTCGCGCAATCAGTAATGGAACAATGGGAACTGCTTCGGGGTCGGAAAGTGCTGTTTTTTGAAGTTCGAGATCATCACACAGATATTCCCATGAGTCATAAGCTTGTGAGCCATTGGATGATTCGGGATTCGAGCGATTCGATAAACGACACTCCTGTTGCGGGGCCCAGCCATCAGAAAGGCGAAGAGAAACCCGATTCTGATAGATGGCCTGTTCGGAAACGAAAGGCCAAGGCATCTTCCAAAGGTCAGTAGCTGGAGATGAGAGAGTTGATTTCAAGGTGATGGGCGTAAATCTCAGTTCCGGTGGAATCGTGATTTTTAATGTCCCCTCTTCGGTGATGTTTTTTTCAATCGTGGGGTCGTCATGATGGGGCGACGAAACTCGAAATCGAGGAACCCATTCCCCAGGGATGAATATTTCTAAAGCGTCAGAACTGTTCTCGGACGGAATTTCTGTCAGGGTGCAAACAACGTCGAAGTCTCCGTCCACCCTCTTTGAGAGCGTGAGATGACGTTTCAAAACTGGAGGGATGTTCTTTTTGCCGATCATGAGAACATTTGTGCCAACGACATCGTTTCGACGATCAATCAAATCAAAGAAAAGAGCTTCTTCAGAATGAGCGACTGAACCTGTAGAGGATTCTACCGAAGATGCCTTGGAAGAATCCTTCCAACGTACACTTCGAGATGGTGCCAGATAAATTTCGGCAATAGATTCCACATGGTCGCCACCCAAAAGTCGAATTTCGGGAAGCTGTAAAGTTTCTTCTTCGCTTTGCAAGTTCTGGTCATCCCCTAGCGGTAATCGCGTACGAATGGTCACATCCTGAAAGCTATCTTCTGCTTTTCGAGAGAGTCTCAGCGTCAAGCGGCTGCCATCACGCGACCATCGATTCAGACGCTCTGCTTGATCTTCCTTGACATTGACAGATAAAATTTCGAGTCTTGGGTCTACCAGAAAGACATGTTCAAAAGCCGGTAAACGGGACGTTTGTATTTCGCCGTTCCAGTCCCACTCCAGAAACTGTTCTCCCACGGTGCCGGTCTCTTTGACCCATGCCTGTTTCTGTGGTTGTGATTCTGATTTTAAGTAGGAAAGAGTCGCACTCCCGGTGATCTCATAAGCGAACTGAGGTTTCTGCAGGCTGGCATCTTCAGGCCAGAGACTCAGAAATTCGTCAGCGGTGAGTGTTTGAAGTCCTTGGGTGGGAACTTCGAGGGTTGTGAGTGGTAGTTCGGGTGGAGACCACACCCCCACAGTCGCCAAACTTTCTTCAGTTTCAGAGAATGTCTGATTTTCAATTTTGTACGTATGAAGCTGTGGGATCTCGACACGAATTTCATCTTCATCTTCGACCGATAAAGGAACAACAAACTCTGCATCGATCAGAAATGGTGGAGACTCCACTTCGAGTGATTGTTCGAGATCAAACAAGAGGATTCTTTGATTGTCCTGCAAAAACTCTCTGGCTTGAAGAATATTTCCCGAGGTCACTTTCCGATAATGGAAGTTTTTCGGGACTTCCCAACGAATTGTCGCGAGGGTTCCGGCTTTCAGTTCGTGCGCCACTCGAAAACGATAATTCAGGTGTGTTGGAAATGTATCGACCGATATATGAGGGGTGAGAACGAGATGGGGACGGATGGCCTGAAGAGGTTCTGCTTCATCTGGTGATTGTGAATACCAGCTCATTAAGAGTGTGCGGGACATTCCCAAGTCTGCCGTGAAGGTCCGAGGGGCAGAATTGATGACGGCTCCTCGAGCCCCTGAAAAGTTTGCAATCGTAATTCCTTCGGCTGATTCGCAAGAGAACGTGCTATTATCTATTGCAGGAATACCCAATTCAAACTGTTTGATCGACTGCTGGATATTAATTGACGCATAAAGATTTAATTCAATCTCAATTGTGCGAAATGGCTCTCTCTCTTTTCTGGTTTCACTTCTCGGACGGGGTGCTTTCAAGGGGGCTTCCAAAAATTTCGGATCGAGTTTTGGCAATGGGATTTCCAACGCACCGGTCGAATTGATGGAAACGGAAACCGGTACTCCGCCAACAAGGCAACCATTCTCGCGTGCTAAATTGGCTCCCGTGATAGGGATGTTGACATACTCGATGACTTGAGTCTCGGGGACTTCAAGCTGAAAGATTGCTTTCAGATATGCCGGACCTTCTGCTGTCAAACGGCATTGATATTGGGCTCCTGTAAATAAGACTTCGCGTTGGTTTCTCGAGTTTTGAAAAATCGTGGATTGGCGTTGCGAGCTGCGGACATAAATTAATTCAGGAAGTTCTGTGTCGGGCTGATCGCCGGTGTAGGGAATGAGAAGATCGATGGTTTGTGGAACTTGGTCGGCTCGTGGTTGCGTTGAACCTGTTGACCAGAACAAGGGAATGAAACTGATCATCAACGTGCCAATCGTCACATTCCGCATAGTGGTTGCTTCAGGACCTTGCATGGAATTGTGACGACTGCCGTCGAGTCGCCGTCGACCTAATAGGAAAATACGCGGGAAAAAGATCGTCAGAATGAGCCCCGCACAGATGGCCCCCCAGAGCAATGACCAATCCTCAGGAATTCCAAAGCTCGTGATGACCATCGCAGAAACAAGCCAGGCTGCCGTTGTTGTACGGCCTTCCCAACGTGTGAGCCGCAATGATAAACCGAAAAAGAGAGTGAGGCAAAAAAGGCTCCAAGCAACTTGGCTTTGACGTGACTGAGACCAAACACTGACGGAAAGTATGGTGGGGATTCTGCGGGATTCAATAGTCTGTGTCACGGGGGAATCGAGCAGGGACTTGTCCTCAGCAGGTTTCGACGGAGACCACAGAGACTGCCATTGCTGAGAATCTAGCGGATTGAAAATCGCCTGAGTTGATGGACGCCCCAGAGGTCCAAACAGACGCTGACTCCAATGGAGTGGTTTTTGGGGCGTTTGTAATGTGAGTTGATCATCGTATTGGTTGATTCTGCAATCTTCGGGTAATTTTAAGGTCCATTCGAACCGACCATCGAATTCCTGAGATTGAGGAATGGGGAGATCGCACAAAAAATGCCCTCGTTTCCAATCCACCTGTGAGTGATACGATAGTTCAAGAGCACTTTCATCCTGCGTTTGTTGAAAATGGAAGATGGTCTCCCCGTTCTTATTGACGGTTCCCAAAATGACTTGGTCATTCACCGTTGCAGTGTGTTGTGACATTGCTTCGGGGAGGGTAAGAACAAGTCGATCCTGTCCGACATTAAGAGGCCATTTCAGTCGATGCAAGAATTGACTCGACGACGAAGAGGCAAGTCTGCTTTCCAGCTTCAACTTGAAACTCTGCGGAACAGAGGTTGGGGTTGGCTGTCCGAGTTTGAATTCCAATTGTGACTCGGCGGATTCGTACTCGGAATCCCAACTGTCGGAGAAAGTTGGGTTTAATTGATTGACTCTGGTGACCAGAATTTTATCTCGTTGGGAAACTCGTTGATCCAAAATCTGAACCCGTCCCCTAAGGTTGCCTTCGTAGAGAGGAACAGGAAGAATCGCTTCAATGATTCCGTTCGCCGGGAACTGACGAGACGCGATCAGGACTACTTTGTCAGACGAAATTGCTGGCTCAAAGGAAAAATCCCATTGCTTGATCTGGCTTTGTAATGCGTCTTCATGAGATTTGACTGGTAGGCACTGCACTTGGATGTTCGTGGAGCCTTGGAGGCTCCACTGCAATTGTTGCAGATTGACATTCGAGGATGTCTCGACCAGTAGGGACTTTTGTCGATCAGCATCAGGAGGAAGTGAGACTTCAATGTTTTCAGTGACAACTGCCGCTCCCCGTTCATCCGATGCGACTGTGACTTGATCGAAGACTGTTAGAGAAGGGCTGACGGGTACTGACTGAATCGGAAGCACAGAAAATCCAGGTTTTGTCGATAACCAGACTTTTCTGCGATTCAGGTTTTCTGAAAGAACTGTTCCTGGCTTGGAAGTCGTGACCCAAGAGGGGATCTCGCTCCGGGATAATTGTCTCCATCCGGTGAGACGACTATTCAAACTCGGGGATGTTGATTCAGCATCGATGATCAATGCCTGGATGCTGGGGATTTCACCCGTCATGCGGACGGCGGGAATCACAGGAGAAATCGTTTCGCTTTGCGGACCGCGAAATGTCATTCGTAAATTCAGTGGTTGAGTACGACTGATGGCGACAGGCAACTCGACTCGCAGTATTTTGCGACCGTTGGAGCGATCAATGGTCCATGGGAGGGCAGGGGAGATAAGCATGCTGGTTTCGTTATGGAATTCGATGGCAGTTGGCTCCCACTCGTTTGCGAGATCCATCCAGATCGAATAGAGACGGCCCGATGAAACTTGTCCCAGCAGATTGACATCGGCAACCCAGTACTGATCCACGACATCTAATTGGCTGACAATTTGTGTTTCCAGGCGAGTAGGGGGTAACCCCAATCTGACATCAATTTCTCCCTCGGGTGAGTTACGTTGGAAGACCAGAGAACCGGCGCCGTTGGCATTGGTTGTGGCTGCCGTCTGGCGAAATCCTTCTCGTTCAATTGTTAGCAGCTCGAGGGGAGGGCTGACATTCAGAGTGACTAATTCCGAGAGAGAAAATGCCCCGGCGGGTAACAGTTTGGGAACTCTCCAGAGTTTTTCCTTCGTGTAATCGATGGTTCCAGAAATTCTCAAAGGACGACTGAGTCCTGTGACTGGATAAGGAAAGCTGACAGAGAGCGTCTGAGGCCTGTTGCGACTGACATTCCAACTGTTCAGGGGGATTCCTCCAAAGTCTATGGATTGGATCGAGAGATTATCGGGGACAGGGAACTGAATCGTTTTGATTTCGGCCCCCAGTGTTTCAATCAATAATTCTTGGCGGATCCGTGATTGATCGCGAGAAAGTGACAGTAATGTTTCGGCTCGCGTGAATAGCTGAGGAGGGGGCGCGGACGAATTCGTATTCCCAAATGAGACAAAAATTCGAGCCTGCGCCCGAGAACCCAGTGAAAGACGAACGCGTTGCTCTTGCGGACGCGAGGATTCCAAAGTGATGACTTGTGTGTCGCCAAACGAAATGATTCGATCATTGGCAGGTAGTAAAAGTTCCAGTTCTGTGACTGCTGAACGCGGAAACTGCAAATCAAAAAAGACTCCTCCAGACAGAGGACGACCTTGGGCTGACCATTGACCAGTGAGTTGCTTGACCTTGGGAGGAACCATCAAGTGACGATCCCCGTTGGCATTGTTGCCGAGTTTCGCAGGCTGGTTTCTCCAATTCATTTTTGAAAACGCAACATTGCTCTCCTGCCAGAACAGTAACGACGGACCAATCGTTTGAGTCTCCGGTTGATCAATGCTGACCTGAAATTGCCCCTCTTGAAGAGCATGTTTTTTCAAGGTGGCTTGGTACCGGGCCTCTCTCATCCAGGCATTGTCGTCATGGGATGATGAACCGAGATTCGTTTGATCGACGAGACGTGAACTGGGTACGGGAGTCCAATTCCCTTCAGGCCAGCTTTCTGGAGTGTCCGCAGGAACAAAGATTTTTCGAATCGATAATTCGTTTGGCTGCGCCTTCGTACTGCCAACCAATGTCAGCATTACTATCATCAGGATTAAAAAGATCGAACTCAGCCGGCGAATTATCTCCACGCTAGGAATCTCCCTCAGAAATGAACGATGAAACTTGCTCTTCCGAGATTTCTCGATGTTTCATTTCAGTGGGGTCTTCTGACCCTAATGCCGGCTCCATCATTGAGATGGGAGGATGTGGAATTTGTGAATGTTGGCTTGATCCGAGTGATGGTTCTTCGAAGGTGACAACTGCATTCGGTAATTGCGGTCGGCGGAACAGGTGATCGAGAAATGCAGCCAAGCAGGCGAGGCAAAATCCTAAAATTGCAGGTTGTAGTAACAATGCAACCGACGTGGGATACCAGACTCCTGCAATGGCAAGAGTGGATGCGATGACTAATAGTGTCAAAGCGTTTCTTGTGGCGGGCAACTGTAGTAGCAGGAAGCAGATAAAAAGTGTCAATCCGGCGCCCGCTAAAACTACCACGGACCGATGCATGCTGTGGAGTGAGATTTCTGCTCCTGGTCCAACTTTGTGAAACAAGTAGAAATTGCCTCCCGACACAAACAGGCGATCCATTTCTGTGGGATCGGCACCGATCCAGGTGGCTAATGATTCTTGTGTCATTTGCGGAGACCGCACCCAAAAAACTCCTTGTCGTTTCCATCGATATAAGGGAGCGTACAAATCTGGTTGCACAAATAAGTGTTGACGATAGGGAAGTTCGACAAGCCAAAGGGTGTCTTGATTACGCCCTGTCGATTCTTCTCCCAATGTGGAAAGCTCAGGTGCCTGACAACTGAGCTTTCCAATCCAACCCAGCTTCATTTGATCTGTGGGAGCATTCAAGTCGACTCGTAATCGGTACTCACCCGGTATCGAGGCCTGCTCGCGACTGATGTTGGAAAACGACAGAACGCCATCAATGTTACGTGTATCGCTGAATGGCTTTCCATCGATCAAAACCTGCTCGATCTCGTAGTCATCGGGAATTGTCATTTGAAGACCGCTCAGTGCGCCTGTCAGAAGATATTCATTCCGCACTGTGATCAAACCTGATTCATCCGTCACGGCAATATGCAATGACTGACGAACGGAAAGTGGAAGCTCAGCTTCGTCATCTCCTCGATCGTTCAACAACAGCTCCATCAGAAGGGAGTCTCCGTCGCGTTGATACAAAATATTCCCGTTGGGATCTGTTACCATTCGCCATCCCTCGGCATCAGGTTCATAGCGAGTGGAAAGAAAACGGCCCAAGCTGAGCGTGAGTTGTTGTGTTGAGGCGTCGGAAGGCTGGATCAGCGGGATGACGGGAGAAGCCGATGAGTCTTCGATGGGAACCGAATACTGGAACTGAACGATAAAGCTGCCCGATTGTGGTTCGGAAAATTGAATTCGTGACTGCTCGCTGTCACTGCCTGCTGCATTGATCAGTTCTAGCGGAAATTCTCCATCATCCGTCACAACAAGAGACTTCGTGATGGATTCAGGAATACGGAAACGTAAGGTTTGTAGACTCTCGAAACTCACTTCATATTGAATGGATTGTCTAACATCGAGGGTCGATGGAGAGGCTCCTGGCTTGAGTTCGAGGGTGGAGTTTGCAATGACTTCGCGTTCACGTGGGACGACAACTAAACCGAGTTGGCGTGCGGTTGTCTCTGGAAACGAGAATCGGCCCACCGGTTTGTCATCACGATTCTCTCCACCAGAGGAGACAACACTAGAGACCACCACATCGTTGGTGGCATTGATTTTGACGTCCAGATTTTGGCGGGCATGAACGATGACTTCTGTGTCTATCGGTTCTGCTTCTTTCGGAAATCTGGGGAACTGGATCTGGCTTTCGCCCATATCGAGGCGAAAGGGTTTGCGGGCAATCAGAGAGAGTTTCTTTTTTCCAGAATGAAGAGGTTCAGAAAAAACCAAATGTAATATTTCGGGATCATCATCGTCGATTCGGATTTGGTCAATGAGCCCATCGGGAGAATCCGAACTAAGTTGCCAATTTGCCTCTTGCCACTTGGGCCACTTGAGACTGAGTTCTGTCAGACTCCCACGAGTAATCGACAATGTGAGATCAGCATTCCAGACAAGAAACTCTGGATCGACTGTCAGCACGTATTGGGGATCGATAGAATAAAGCGGGCGAATTTTCTGTAATTCGAGAATCAAGGAGAATGGCTGTCGGTAAAATTCCCAGGACCGAGAGATTCTGGTTTGCAACGAATTCGGGACATCGATGCGAAATAAAGCGTCTTGAGTTTGTGTTTGCAAACGATACCCGGGTAGCTCGGCGAGATGTATCTGTCCCGATTGCTGCTGAACGATGTCTCCCATCTCAAACCCTTCGATGGCAATGGTTGCCCCCAGCTTGGGAATTGGCTGAGAAAGGACCCAATCGAGCGTTACTGGGCCATTTGTTGGGGCCGAGAGTTGCAATCGATACCAGCCTTCTCGTCCTTCAATGGCTGAAATCGATTCGAGCAGATCATCGGCCACCTGTAAGCTCTGAAGCTGATAGGCGTTTGGAATTTTGACTTCCAGAGTTTCAAAGGTCCCAGTCGTGGATTCGACCTGCTGCTTCGTTTTGAGAAGGACGTTGTCGTAAGCCAACGATGCTTCAATACGACTACTCACTTGAAGTGTTGATTTTTTTTGCGTTGTTTCCGGCGCAGATTGCCAAACCAAATCTAAATCTGTTGGTAGTCCGAACAGAGTCAGAAATGTTTGCTGTCCTGTGGGAGTAATTTCAAAAGCGGATCGTTGGGGAAGTTTGAACGAGGCGTTGGGGACATCTACGGTCAGTTCCAGGGAGCTGACTGGTGCCTGAGGCAAAGTGAGCTGGAAGCGTTTGGCGGGAAGCTGCTGAGTGACCGGCACACTGAGAGACAATTGAATTTCGTGGAGTCCCGCTCCAGAAAGACTCCAGACGTAACCGGACTTATTATCTAAACCAATAAAAGCGAATTCGCCGGTTCCAGTGTGACTGACTTTTTTCAGGACGGCTTCATTAAATTGTAGAGGAACACGAACAGGGCTTTCTTCTTCTCGGATGCGCAGCGAGACGACGGCGTTAAGGTCAACCGTTTGATCTTTGGACGTACCCGACAATGACAGTGAAACGAGATCATAATCGGGAATCTTGGTCGCTGCCTCGGCTTCACGCGCTTCGAGCCACTTCAGGTACTCCTGAACAGAGGCATTGATGGGGACTGGTACGGGGCGGCCATTCTGATCCTTCAGGTAGATAATGTCGCCTTTGGGGAGTGCTCCACGGTCTGGGCTGTCTGGTTGATTTCCAGACCCAGAACTCTGGGCCTCACCTGACGATACGAAGATCATCAATGTGTACAGGCCCAATAGGGTTGTGATCAGCAGACTCTTGAAGTTTAGTCTCAGAGTCATCATGGGGGACAGGCCGCAGAAAGGTTCGAATGGGTGATCTCAGGTGTCATCTTGCCAGCGGAGAACTCATCGATTCTATGCTGGCTCAATGACGCTGGCTCAATGCTGTCAAATCGCAGGAACTCTTGAAATCATACGCTTTAACACCACTTTAGACGATTGGGAATCTGGCGAAAAGAATGTTTCTCGCCCAATCCGTCCGGTTCCAGTAATTCGTGGTTTTACAACAATCGTAGTAATCGAGCCCGTCTTCAGATCCCATTTTGGCTACGAATCGTGAGCCTGTGCCTCACTTTTTGTTCATTCTCGCATTAAAAGCGAATTCGTAGACAGTCGCTTAGACCAGATATTGCTGTACTTCCGTATGCAGCGACAATCCGTTGGAAGCGAGCAAATCTGCATCATCAACAACAAACGGAGAACCATCCACCGTTGTCACCGTCCCACCCGCTTCGGTGACCAGCAAGATCCCGGCTGCCATATCCCAGGGTTTCAAACTCGTGGACCAGAATCCATCCAGTCTACCTGCAGCCACATTTGAGAGATTTAAGGCGGCTGATCCTGATCGTTGAACTGATTGCGCATGCGGTATCACATTCAAAAACCGCATGACGGCGGGATTCGAGGCATCGGTTGCCACAGGCAAACTCGCCATCAGCATACTTTCACTTAATGACTCGTTTTGACTAACAGTGATTTTCTCACCGTTCAAGGTGGTTCCGGCGTCTTTGACGGCACGAAACAATTCATTTCGATTGGGATCAAAAACGATCCCGACCACCATCGTCGATTGATACTCCAACGCGATTGATACACCGTAGTAAGGGAAGCGATGAACATAGTTGCCGGTTCCATCGAGTGGGTCGATGATCCAGCGATAATCGGGATCATCTCCCTCAGACGATAAGCCTTCTTCCCCCAGGAAGCCGTGCGTCGGAAAAGCATTTTTCAAAATCTGATGAATCGCTTGTTGAGATACAAAATCCGCTTCGGTGACAAGATTCGAGCGGCTTTTTTCACTGACAGTAAATTTTTGCGCCCATTCTTCGAGGATTCGTCCTCCCTCACGAGCCGCATGTTCGGCAACATCAGCCGCCTGTTCGAATTCCATTGCTTCCCTGCCTCTGGTTGAATTGTTCGATGTGATTTTTGGTCTCAAGCTTAGCACTCTGAAATCATTTCTGTCTACTCCTTCTCGGCCTCAGGTGGCTTCAAAAGCATGATCCCAAATTTCGGTTTGTTCTCCACGGTAAGTGACAGTGCCGAGTTGGTAAGCAAGTTGCCCTAGGAGTTGTTGCGGGCGATCAAAGTATTCCCCGAGTGTGGATCGGTCCGAAGTTGATATGATCGTTCCTTCAGGGCGAGTGGCGTGTCGTGATAATACGATGACATTGTACTCGCCCGCTTGAGGGAGTGTGCTTGAATAGAGACCATCTTCCCCTACTTTGACGAGGTCTCCTCCCAAAGCGCGAATCGCAGCACGGGCGATGTTGCGATCTTCGGTCGAGTCAGCAGGACGAAAACCGACAATCGGGAGTCGTGCTGAACTTTTGCGATAGGCGGGTAGGAAAATCACAACCGCTCCCTCATCGGGGCGTGTGTTTCCATCAACAGTGCGATAGCTGATACGACCTTCGATTGCTTGGTGAATGACTTTCGTTTGATTAGTTAGATCAGTTTGCTCATCATCGGTCGGTAATATAGAGGTTGCGGGTGTTCTTGTGACATCGTTCGATTGGGCAAATTCACTTGTTTCTTGTCGTCCACCAAGAAGGAAACCGAGTCCAAATGCGATGATGGTCATCATGGCGACGATTGGCAATGTGACGCCACGTTTGACGATTAAGGGGGAATTGTCAGGGATTTTGGACGCCCCTGACGTCATCTCTGACTCAGCAGGCGATTCCGTGAGCGGAGCAGGAGAGAGTGCTGCCAGTTTTGCAAACGGGTCTTTCGGATTGTCTGAATGTGACTCGTCTGAACCTGAACCTGACTCTGAAGACTCTTTCGCTGATGGTTCTGAGAGAATATTCGCCAGCGAAGGCAACGGTGGCTCGGAAAGAACCACTGGTTGACCGAGAGGTGGTAACTCCATGGGCTCAGGAATAGCGACTGGCTTGGGAGAGTCTGGTTGATCATTCTCTGCGGATTCCGAAAATGTCGGCGTCTCTGAGGGGATCTCACTGAGAGACGCCAATGAGTCCAAGGCGCTTAAAAGCGATTGGTCTTTCGCATCCCATTTCGGTGGGGGAGAGGATGATGTGGAACCATCTAACGACGGGACTTGTACTGATCGTCCACAAGTGGGGCAATCAACATTCTCTCCTGACTTGGTCTGAGAGATGCCCAACAATTGCTGACAGTGTTCGCAGCGAAACTTGATTGGCATAATACATTATTTTCCAGAGCGTATGGGCGTGAGAACTTCTGTCCGTAGTCCACGGCTCGAAACTTATCGGCTGACACTTCGTCCCGCATTTCGATAGTCTTCCAGGACTTTCTCCAAGCGGTCGGCTACTTCGGGATGCTTATCGATGAGATTGTTATTTTCTGCAATATCGTCTGACAGATTAAATAACTGATACGGTTTCGAAAACGGTTTACCACTCGGTTTTTCCCGACCACCGGAGCCGTTTCCTAGCACCAATTTCCAATGTCCGTCTCGAATTGCAAACATACCACTGATCGAGTGATTCACTACAAGAGCTTCCCGCTTTGCCTCTTTCTCTCCTTTGAGTACAGGCATCAACGTGGAGCTGTCTTCGGCTTCCGAATTTGTCAACTTGGCGTTGGCGATTGAGGCACATGTCGCGTAAATATCGGTATGAGTGATCGGTTGGGAGGATTGGCTTCCCGCTGGAATGTGGCCCGGCCAACGCACAAAAAACGGGACTCGATGGCCGGCTTCCCAGACATCGGCTTTCGTTCCGCGTAATACTCCATTGGGGCGATGATTCTCGGCCCGGAATCCCTGAATTTTCGAGTCGTCCACATGGTCTTTTTTGCCAGCCTCATCATATCGATACATATAAGAACCATTGTCTGATGTGTAGAACACAATCGTGTTCTCTGTGATGCCAGATTGATCGAGAGAATTCAGAATTTGTCCCACGGTCCAATCGACCTGCATTACGAAATCACCATACTCGTTCAACCCCGTTTTCCCTCGAAATCTCTCGTGAGGTTGTGTTGGCTTGTGAGGTGCGGTGAGTGGGAAATACAGAAAGAAAGGTTTCTTTTGTTTCGCCTGTTCTTGAACAACTTGCACGGCTTCTGTCGTTAATCGATCGAGTACACCGTCAATCACGAATTCTTTGGAGCGTGGCCCGTTACGAACAAAATGAGGAAACCCGACTGGCTGTTGTTCTTCCGTGGGAAGTTGATTGAAGCGGTCGTTACGGATGTAGACATACGGAGCCATGTCGAGAGAGGCCGAAACACCAAAGTAACTGTCAAAGCCATGATGGATAGGACTGTCCGTGATTATTCCCGCAAAATCGACTCCAGGATCGCCGTCCCATTTCTTGCCTTCTGATGCTTTTCCATCCAGCATCGGAAACGTCATACCCAGGTGCCACTTTCCCACAGCGTGAGTTGAATAACCTTGCTTTTTCAGTAACGAAGCAATGGTGGACCGGTCCGGTTCGATCAACGGAGGGCTGTATCCTCCCAGTACACCTCTCTTCAATTTCGTGCGCCAGCAATATCGACCAGTGAGTAACGCATACCTCGTGGGTGTGCAGACGGCCGAGGGAGAGTGTGAGTCCGTAAACGTCATCCCTTCTGTCGCCAGGCGATTGAGATTCGGAGTGGGAATTTTTGACTTCTCATTCAACGATTGTACATCGCCATAGCCCATATCGTCTGCCAGTATCACGATGATGTTGGGACGCGGTCCTTTGGCCAAGGAAGATTCTGCAGTCGCCGAGATGAATGCCATCGCGCTGCAAAGTGCCATTATGGCAAACGGAGTTGAATGTCGCATGGAATTTCCTTAAGAGAACGCATCTATAAGCAGTACCCAGTTTGAGAAGATTCATTCTCAGGGAACGCTCGCCGAGAGTCAAATTGTTCTGGTCACAATCGAGACGATTCCATTATTCATTTTCAGAAGAATTTCTCGTTTCACTCAATTCAGCGATTCAATGACCAGAAGCCATAATTCAACACGCAGGCAAAGCTGACCCAAAGAAAATAGGGGATGAGCAAATATCCCGCAGTCTTGGAGCGTTGATAGAACAAAACGATTGTCGCAAGTATCAGCACCCATAACAAAATGATTTCCATCAACGCAGCTCCTGGATTTTGCATTCCAAAAAAGAGGATGGACCAGAGCACGTTCAGTACAAGTTGGATCGCAAAAATTCTCAAAGGGACCGAGGCTTTCCAGGAACTCTCCTGCTTCCAAACCAGCCAAGCCGCTACGGACATCATTGCGTAGAGAATCGTCCAGACCGGGCCGAAGACCCAATTGGGGGGAGCGTACGATGGTCGGTTAAGAGTCGCATACCATCCATCAATTTGAGAGGTTGTCGAAAAAGCACCAATTCCCGAAGCCGCAAAACAGATGAAAAATGAGATTGCCAGACCACACCAGATTTTTTTCTGCGACATTTGCTTTCGCCTTGGTTGATCTTAATGTCAGGTCGTTATGAAAGACATTGTAAACAATTCAATCATTTTGAACTGCGAGAGGGCTGGGTTTGTCGAGTTATTGACAGAAAACGCCTCTTTTTCTACGGTTCCACATCACCGAGAGCATTCTCTCCGGTTGTTCCAGCCGATTAAAGACCAAAACCTGTCATGACTTTTCGATCTCTTCAATCTCATCTGCCATTCTGTGCTCTCGCTCTTTGCGTGCTGTTGGCGGGATGTTCTTTGTGGAATACGAACGACGAATCCGGTCCGACCGAAACGTGGTCAGATGTGTTTGGTACAGATGGCCCCGAAGTTGTTGAAGCGAATCGCTTCAACCTGAACACTGTGGTTCTGGAAGTGGCACATATCGAACAACCACTCACTGATATCTCGATGATTGATTTGCTTTGGCAAGAAGTCGATCAAATCGGAGCGCTCGATTCACAAACTCGCGCACAACTGAAAGAGAACGGGATTCGTGTCGGAATCACAGGACCGAATATCCCACGGACGCTCGAAAACCTGTTGCAGGTTGATGCCGCGTGGAGACAAGAGCGAAGTGACGGGCAACAGGGCAGCACTTTACAAGCTGTGACTGTTTTTCCCGGTGAACCAACTCATCTGCATACCGGTCAGGCATATTCCGAATGCGAAATTAATGTACCAAAAGTGTCAGGGACAGAAACGATCAAGTTTGAAAATGTCAATTGTCAGTTTCAGATTGAAGCCGACCAATTGCAGGAAGGTTGGGTCAAGCTCCACTTCATTCCAGAAATCCATCACGCTGCTCAATCGCTGCGACGTGTCGCCACTGAAGATGGCTGGAAATTTCAGAACACACAAAAAGTACTTCCGGTTTATGACCAAAAATTTACCCTGACTCTCAATCAGGGCGAAGTGGCCGTCATCAGTGCGACAGAACATAAGCCGGGAACTCTGGGACACGCGATGTTCATCGGCGATGGCAACGACGACCAAATTCAGAAGGTCATCGTCATTCGCTTGGCAGACATTCAGAAAGCTCGCAGAAAGTTATCTCGCGAGGGGAAATTCTAAAGTTTCGCTACTTCGCTGAGAGATTACTTCGCTGAGAGATCAACGCGGACCAGTTCTTTGTCGTTGCGGGCAAAGAGTGAGTGTTCGCCAAACGCGGGATGGCTCCAAACAACCTGACGACCGAAGGCTTCGTTCGTTGGTTCCAGAACGTGAAACCGCCCGAGTTCTTCGTAGCCTTTGCGAGAGAGATTCGCCAGAATCAAATCCCCTGTCTCACTGAAGAGCCAAAAGTGTTTGCCTTGCTTCACGAGATACGCGGTCGCGTGTCGATCACCGCGGGGATTGCCGTTTGTTGGTGCCGTTGTCGACCAGAGGCGTTTTCCATCTTTCAAGTTGGCGCCAATGAGTGCACCAGTGTTGATGTCGCATCCGTAAATCATCCCGTCTTCCATGAACGGTGTCGAGTTACAACTGTAAAGAGCCGACTTTGTATTTCCTTTCCAGACGATTTTTGCTTCTGGTTTGGAATCGTCCAACTCAATAAGAGCACCCACCGCTCCAATAGCGCTGGCGAAGAGATTGTTTCCTTCTTTAATTGGCATTGTGACTGACATGCCATATTGAGGTTGTAGAGGGAGTGACCAATAAAGATCGCCGGAGTTCGGATTCAACGCATTGAGTGAGACTGGAGACCAGATCAATAACTGTTCCACGCCTGCGTGTTTGATGATCGTCGGTGGGCAGTAACCTTGTTCGGGAGCATCCAATGCTCGCCAGACTTCCTTACCAGTGGTTTTATTGAAGGCCACGGCAACAGATCCCTTTCCTCCGACAACGCAAATAAGAAGATCGCCATGGACGAGTGGGTGGGCAGAGTGTCCCCAGAACGGAGACTTGGTGTTGTATTCCTCATTCAAACTCTTGGACCAGACTTCTTTACCATCACTCGTTTGATAACAGCCCAATCGTCCTTCGGCTCCAAGGAGATAGACACGACTTCCATCAACGGTTGGTGTGCAGCGAGGGCCTGCGGCATAGGAGAGTTTATACGGCTGATCATATTCTACGCTCCACAGTTCTTTGCCGTTGGTGACATCAAAGCAGCGTAGTCGTTCTTCTCCGGTGAGTTCTGTCGTTCCACCAGGGCTATTCTTGATCTCACCGAATGTCTTGTGATAATCGGCAACGAAGACTTTTCCGTCGGCAACTGCCGGGCCCGCGTATCCCAATCCAACAGGAACACGCCATTTGACCGGCAGCCCTGATTTGGGAATTTCGTCTGTAATCCCTGAATCGATCCAGACACCATCTCTCTCTGGACCACGCCATTGAGGCCAGTCTCCTGCAGAAACTGCTTGGGACAAAAAGCAGGTTAGGGTGACGACAATCATCAATGGGCGAGAGAACAACATCCGAGTCTCCATGTTTAGCGGTACGACACTTGGGCGATCTGATTATTGGCACGGAATGTCATTAGGTCAATAACCGATCAAAAGCTCTCGTGTCGGTTTATGAATGAGAGAGAACCTTTCATCATCAATTGTTGTCTCTGGGGGGGATCATTCGTATGAAGTATTGAGGCATGATTAAGCATGAACAAAGAACAAAAATCGACAGCAGAGGAAATTCGACAACGGTTCGACAACGATGTGGAGCGTTTCTCCAACCTCGAAACAGGACAATCGGCCACCATAGACGCAGTGTTGACACTCAATTTAATTACTGAATCTGCCGCCGCGGTGACACCGGAAGCGCGCGATCTGGTCGATGTTGGCTGTGGTGCGGGCAACTTCTCTCTCAAGCTGTTGCAGCAACTTTCGGGGATGAATGTTCATTTGCTCGTTTTGAGCCAGCCGGTGTTAGAGCGTGCGTTGGATCGAGTCTCGTCACAAACGACGGGAAAGGTCGAAGCAGAGCAGGGGGATGTCAGAGAAATTGATTTGGGGGTTGATACCGCCGATGTCATCGTCGCGGCAGCCGTGCTTCATCATCTGAGAAGCGAAGACGAATGGCGGTCTGTTTTTGAAAAATTCTACGCAGCACTCCGGCCGGGAGGGTCAATCTGGATTTTCGATCTGGTGAAAGCCGAAAGCACTGCACTTGAAACATTGATGCAGGAGCGTTACGGCGATTATCTGGTCAGTCTTCAGGATGAAGAGTACCGCGACCATGTCTTCGCTTACATGGAAAAAGAAGACACGCCGCAGTCGTTGACGTTTCAAACGAACCTGTTACAGCAGATTGGCTTTTCACAAGTCGAGGTACTGCACAAGAACGTCTGCTTTGCGGCATTCGGTGCCGTGAAGTGACCTTGAGCTTTACAGAGACAGCAAGTCGCGAGCGGGTGTTGCGATGTCGAGGAGCACAATTCCCCAGACTGCGATCGTGACCGGTAGTGCGAGTTCGATCCCGCGAACTTTTTCTTCTGAGGACTCTCGTGTTTGAGCCAGCAATCGACGGCTCACACTAAGAACCAACACCAGAACTGTACTGATCAAGAGGACGTACAGAGTGGGTTTGAAACCGAGCCAGACACCAATAGCTCCCATCAACTTTACGTCACCTCCACCACTGCCTCCCGTCATCCACAGAACAAAAAATGTCCCGAATCCGATGGCAAAACCGGCAGCAGCATGTCCAAGACCGGCGGCTCCGTGGAAGCCGACTTGCCAGGCGATGCCAGCGACAAGGCCACACAATGTCAGCCAGTTGGGGATTCGTTGAGACTTTAAGTCAGAAACAGTTGCCCAAATTGTGAACAATGCCAGACAAAAATAGGCGACAAGTTGTGATGTTGTGAGATCGAACATGGTTGGGCCTTCAAAGTTTGGTGAGTCATTCCGTCATGATCAGGACTCGTCGGTGACTTTATCGCTGGTGTCTTCGTCTTTTTGACGAAATCGTTTGGCAATCAAATGAACGGCAATTAACAATCCCAGCGAGATGCACAAAAACTGCACCAGCCAGATTGTGAACTCCCGAAAAATCGGTTGCATGATATTGTGATTATTCCAGGTTCGCTAATGATTGATACTGATAGTTGTAGGCGTTTACGCTGAATCCGAATGTCGCTAACAGGTCGGGAACGGGGCGATTGGTCCCGCTGTCGCTAACTGGAGTTCTGAGTGTGACGATCACTTGATTTGTTCCCGGTGCTGCAGCAGCGACGGCCAGATTCGAGTCTCCCCATTCATAACTTTGATTCGAAGCTCCGACCCGGTCGGGAATCGTGATATTTCCGTAATCAATGCGGAGATAGGCATCACCTTGATTGGCGGCTGCTGGTTGGGTCAGGCTCAAATCAATCTGGTGAATCTGCAGAATTTCGCGGACATGCTCTGCAACCGGTTCTCCCTGATCGGCTTCTCCTCCCAGTTCTGCTGCTTTTCGTACTCCCTCAATCGTTGCCGTGTTGACGGTGTGACCGACCAACATGATGTAGCCGAACTCAAAGATCGCCAAGGTGGCGATAATTAGGATCGGCAGAATCAGAATAAATTCCAAAATCACAGCGCCTCTTCTTCGTCGTGGCTCTCGGCGCAACGAGTAGAAGTGGTCGTTTGTGAATAATTTTGTCGAGTTTGAACGCAAAAAACTGTTTCCCGACTCGATGTCATTTCAATGGAACTGTTACCGGGTGTTAACACCCGGCGCATACGCAGGGTATCTCTGTGTCAATCACCATGCACGCAGTTTGTTTTGTGTGTAAGTCATAATTATTAAATGACTTATGCGATATCATACGATTGCTTCAATGGCCGTTGCCAAATCCATCAGCTCATTGACCAATGCATTACGAACACAGACCAAGCCAACAATCACACCGATTCCCACGATGGTTAATAGCAGGATATACTCGGCGAAAATCGAGCCTCTACGGCGACTTACGTCATTTTTGATACGCTTGCGAATCACGGGCCACGCCCTTTCTAAAACATTTTGATAACAACTACAGCACAAAACTAATATTGCAGGCGGTGTGCCAACTGATGGGGGAATTTACCAAGGACGCGTGTTTATCAGTTCTACACCGATAAAAAACGTGATTTACGCTCATGGAAAATTCTTATTTCCCAAAAAATGGCTGCTCTCGGCACTCCCCATGCTCTACAGCCACATATGAAGACTTTGCGCGCCCATCGACAGCCATCCCATACAAATTATGTGGGGCCAAAATGCGCTGAGAGTTCTCGGCAAAGGGGCGTTGTTACGCTGGAGCTCATTCTCGTTTTTCCGATTCTGATGATCTTGTTGTTAGCGGTGATTGAGTTCGGTTTGATTTACTCGACAATTCAGCATGTTTCTTATTCAAGTCGATTAGGGGCAAAGCTGTCCTCCGAACAATCAACGGTTGCTTTGGGGACATACAATCAAGACGCCGGCTTCAGTCCGTTGAGAACTGAAATCAATAACTATCTGACGACTGCTGGTTTCAATACACTCTCCTGTCAAATCACTCTCCAGCACAATGTCATAGGGGCTGCCAATAATACGCAGGAGAACCCCGATCCTGCACCTGCCGGATGTGACTGTGTTGCTCCCGTCAATAATCTGCCCGTCGGTTCGGAGTATGTGCGAGTGACGGTTTGTGTTCCGGTGACGGGCAACGTCCCTGATTTACTGGCGACGTTCGGATTCAGTATTTCCGATTATGAAATCGAAGAAACAACCACATTCCAATACGAATAAGTATGCAAAATCATTGTCTTAATGCAGATCTCTCACACAAGCGTCGTGGTGTCGCCACGTTGTGGCTGATCCTTGCGCTGCCGCTCTTTCTGATCATTTTGGGTGCTTTGCTCGAAATTGCGAATTTGTGGTTGGCCCGCATTGAACTCAAGAACGGTCTTGATGCGGCCTCATTAGCCGCGGTGAAGGAATGGGCCGAATCTCCCGGTGGGACCGATACGCAACCCGCTCGAGCTGTCGGCGTCAACTTCGCCACAGCCAACAATGCTGGCGGGCAGCCGATTCCTTTGTCCGACAACTATCTGATGGCGGGGGGGGTGAATGAAAATGCTACAAATGATGATGGGTTGGTTTTTGGTGCCGTCGATACTTCTGATTTGACCAACATTGAATTTGATGCGGGAGAAGTACCCAGTTGTAACATTCTTTCTGATCCCATCTTCGGCGTTCGTGCTCAATCCAACATTCCCGTGAACAGTATCTTCGCAAACCTCTTGGGCCTTCCGCTTGGTCCGTATTCCATCGAAGCCAAATCTGATGCGATTTACGATTGCCAGATCGGCTCGCCGCGACTGGTTCATATCAACCAATTCACCCCTGGCCCGTAAAAAACTTCAACCTGGAAGTGCTTTACAGGCAAAGCCCTCTTCGCAAATCACGGTTTTTGCGTGATTTAACTCACGTGAGAGTTACACCTTACGGAATGAGTTCGGGCTTTAACGAGTAGATAAACTTTAACGATTCTCTGAATCCCCGGTTTGAGGGATATCACTTCTTTCAAATTCTGCTCATGAATTATGAAATAACCTCAATTCGGTCGGAGATTCCCGTATTCGAATTAATTCTCCTCATTGGAACGACCGATACCTCCTTGTGAACCGTCCCGCGTTTCTCGCGCACATCGTGCCGTGAGAAGAGATTCAGTGACTCCAAGGAGGGAGTTATGATGAGTTTTGTGAGTTCCAGACATACTGGCATACGATGGGTCACCACACGAGTGATTCCGTTTCTGCTATTGAATAGTTGCCTGATTCCGTTGCATACAGCCTCGGCCCAAACACTGGCGACACCACAAGTTTCGAACAAAGTCGAATCGTTGGTCGATGAAATTGTGGCAGCCGAAGTCGAACTGAAGGTGTCGAAACGACGTTCCAAAATCATTCGAATGAAAAAGGATGTCTTTCGGATTGCAGTCGCCGATCCTTCGGTGATCGAAGTCGTCGCTTTTGGCTCGCGAGAAGTTGAGCTGATCGGTCGCGAAACGGGAACCACCAGTGTCACACTCTGGCTTGGCACCGAACTCGACGCGGAAAGCCTCAGCATGCTTGTCGAAGTGGTGAAAGACGATGCTGTCGAAGATCTTCGTCGCATGGAATTTTCCGAACTGCAAGACATGATCAACGAGATGTTTCCCAACAGTCGCGTTCAGTTGATCCCAATTGCCGACAAGTTGATTGTTCGAGGACAGGCCCGTGATGAACAGGAAGCGGTCCAGATTATTTCGCTTCTGCGAAAATCAACCGGCGGACAAGGAAACTCGTCTGGAACCTCATTTGGTACTTCGGGCGGGACTGCTGCAAATGTGAATGCTGACCCGACTGATTCGCTCCCTCAGCACTCATTGATCAATATGCTGCGAGTTCCTGGAGCGAAACAGGTGATGCTGAAGCTGCGAATCGCAGAATTAAAACGATCCGCACTTCGCGAACTCGGGGCGGATATCGAGCGACTCGAAATTGGCGACTGGATTCTTAATTCAGTTCTCGGGACTGCGGGTGGAAATCTGGGAGCTGTTGGAACCTTTGATGGCGATGCCATAGAAATCGCCCTCAAGTTTCTTACGACCAACGGGTCTGCGAAAGTATTGGCAGAGCCAAACCTTGTCGTTCTGAGCGGTGAAACCGCAAACTTTATTGCCGGGGGAGAATTTGCTGTCCCCACTGTTGTGGGTGTCGATGGTGTCGGTGCCGCTTCAACCAGCTTTAAGGGGTTCGGAACTCAAGTGACGTTCACGCCGACGGTTTTAGATAAAGACCGAGTGCGACTTCAAGTCGCTCCCACATTCTCCACACTGAATAAAAACAATTCCGTGAACAGTATTTTTGGATTGGATACTCGATCCGTTTCCACGGTTGTTGAAATGCGAGAAGGACAAGTGATGGCGATTGCCGGCTTGTTGCAAGAACAACAACGTGGGGACAAATCGCAAATCCCCGGAATCGGTCGAATACCCATTCTGAACGCCGTGACCGCAGATCGCACGATGGCACGAGATGAAACCGAGTTGTTGATTCTTGTTTCTCCCGAGTTAGTACATCCCATGGATTTTGAAGAAACTCCCCCGTTACTGCCAGGAATGGAAATTACGGAACCGGATGATTACGACTTCTTCGTTCATGGAGCCATCGAAGGCGACCCCAATTTGCAGTTTCGATCCACCATTTGGGAGAACGAACTGACGCGTCGCAAGATCGGCAACAAAGGATGCTCTACCTACATCAAAAGCGAATCCTATTACCTTTATGGTCCTTCGGGATTTTCCGAATAACCTCACAGTGAGTCAAATCGTGTGTTCACAGAAGCGGAACAAGCAAGCTGTTGAGGAGCAAGGAATTCAACATGTCAAATTATCGTAAAATGATCATTCCCGCTGCTGGCCTGATGTTGGGATTTGTCGGATGTAAGCACCATTCGACAAATGTTGATATTCAGACACCGCCTCTGGGAACTATCAGCGACTCCGTCTGGCAAAAGCAGGAGTCAAATGCTGAAGCGACGGAATTCATTATTTACGAACATGAATTTGTCGGCAACACCGTACGATTGAATCGTGCCGGTGAAGATCACATCAAGCAGATTGCCGTCCGGGCCGGAAATGTTCCGTTCCCAGTCGTCATTGAGCGAAGTTCGATGAGTGTGAAAGAAGGAACCAAACATGGTTTCCCTGTTCATAACGATCCCGTTCTGGACAAACAACGTCGCGAACTGATCGTGCAAGTTTTGAAGACGATGGGAGTCGAAGACGCTGCTGAAAGAACAGTCGTCGCACCTTCATTCACTCCTGGTTTTCAGTCGTTCGAAGCTGAGAAAGCCTACAATGCGACCTTCTCAACGTCTGGTGGAAGCTCGTCGGGCTTTGGAGGTTTCGGTGGTGGTGGAGGCGGAGGTGGCTTTGGAGGGCGTTGACCTCACCTGTTGAAGTCAGGTTTGTAAGCTGATTGAGAGCCCGCAGTAATATATGACTTGTCAAGGATGAATTTCCGATGCGAAAACTTGTTTACTCATTGACAACCCTCACGGTCCTAGGACTTTGTTCCGGTTGCTCTCAATCCGGTACTCTCGGTAGTTTTGGCGCGAAAAAATCTGAAG
>Ga0222718_10000269_pt1 | contig 56622 bp, 70 predicted proteins | sample C33_27DmetaG_FD_165045 | JGI IMG/M metagenome (GOLD analysis project Ga0222718, IMG submission 165045) | Estuarine water microbial communities from San Francisco Bay, California, United States - C33_27D | ecosystem: Environmental > Aquatic > Marine > Unclassified | place: USA: California... | reverse complement strand
CAAAGTAAACCAATCTAAAGTTTATGTTATACCTTCCAGTCACTGGAGTGATGCCGTAGATGCCACAAACGGTTTAGAACTTATAGATACATTTGAAAAAAATAAAAACTATTATCACACTTGGCGTAAAAAGGGTTATAAAAAAATAGTAAATAGGTTCAACAGGATATATGGTTATAGTTTAAAAGATTTACTTGACCCAGATAAGTTCATTCAAGGCGATGGTGATGTATATCAAAAATTACAAGGACTTGGTATTGAAGTCACTCACAAAGGCGACAGCAGAAAAGGAGCACCTGGACAAGAAGATTTATTCCCAGATGAAGAAACAAAAAATCCCAAAAGCGGAGAGCCACTAAACAGAAGCAGTGGTATGAGTTGGGAAAATATGGATGATGATGCAGAGCAAAAACGTTTTGATGCATTTGATTGGGACTATTATCCAGATGTAATAAAGGGGTTAGTTGCCAAGGAAATGAAAGACAAAGATAGTGTGCCAAGCAGTTATGGTAGTTTTAAATTAGCATTAGATACAATATTAAAAAGAGTGCTAGACGGACAAACAGGCATAGACAAAGACGATTTAGGTAAACCCATAGACAAGTTAGCCATAGCGGCTGGTATAGATCCTTTGGACGGTGGCTCCTCAAATGGTATAGCAAGAGAAACAGATTGGGGCAACTTAGCAGACCACTTAGGCATAGAACGTGGCGTAAATGACCAGGGTGCAAACTTATTGGCTAAAGTATATCAACAGTTTGATGGCGATCACAACTGGAGACCTGCTGAAACCGATGAGGATGGCAACAATGTAATTGGATTGCGTAGATGGGGCGCCGCAGTAAGAGAAGCAGAAAAATATATCAGAGACAACTACAATGTGAGTGGTGGTAACTACTTTAGAAAGAATGCAGACGGCAGTGATGGTGATAATGTAAGTGATGTTTATGGCAGTTCTCAAAGGTCCAGCGAAGTAACAACACAAGATTATGTTGACATGCGTAGCAAATATCAGGGGTTTGATAACATGATGATGAATGGTATGCAAAATTATATATTAAGACCAGATACAAACAGATTGGTAGATTTCTTAAAAAATCCTGACAATGATGAAAATTTCAAAAAAACTGTTTTACAGGTTTTAATTAGAGACCATCAAGAAGGTAAAGAAGCAAATGATTTCCAGGGTGCATTAGCCAGGGGCAGAAGGGAATTACAAGGCGGAGCAAATGAAAGTGTATTTGACAAGTTTGATAAACTACCACTTATAGAACAACTAGAAAAATTACAAAAAATTAATATTAGCAAATTAAATAATGTATACGAAGGACGTCTTAAGAATGCATGGATGTCAGGTAAATTAGATGCGTATGCTAATAAACCAGCATTGCAAGTAGTGAGCAAGAATCCTATGAGACCTAAAAAACCTTATAATGCTCAAGAGCATAGAGAGAATGTTATTAAAAGTATTATGACTAAACAAAAAGTTAGTAGAGCAAATGCTGAAATGCAAGTTAATGCAATGGTTAAACGAGATCCAAATTATTTTACAGATAAAGAACCAGTAAAAGAAAGTGTGCCTAATAATACAAAGATTAGAGTATTGAACAAGTTATTAGCAGAACCTTTTCCAGCAAGTGATCTTAAAAAGCAGATGGATGCCTATTTTGCACTTCCGGATCCTCAAATGATCAAAGATTTTAGGAATAGACAATCAGAGGGAGGCAAAGAAACTTGTCTACGGTCTGTATTAAGAAACTATATTAAAATGAAATTGCACCCTAAATTACAATCTTCTATAAACTTAAACGAAAGCAAAGACGATTTAATTGCAAAAATTGATGCATTACCTGATGATGAAGGAACAAGAAAACTAGTGAACTATATAGAACAACTAATAGATGATATGGGTGTTGGCGGAAAAATTAAAAGTTTAAGCAATCAGTTAGAAGTTATTCCTGATGTAGATGTTAAGAAATCAGTAAATCAAATTGCAAAAATAATTGCTAGTATAGAGATGAGTCCTCAAGAAAGAGCAGAACTATTTGTAAACTGGAAAGCAGATAAGTTAGTAAATGTAGACGCATTACTATCAACATCAACAGTAAGTTTAGAAACTATATTTAATGGTTATGGAGAAAAAGGCGAAAGCCACATAACTGAATTAGTAGATGATTTAAATCAAGTTGTGCAATATGGTATAGGACCAGGTGAATTTGCATTAGCAGTTTTATCTCAAAGAATAGAAGGTATAGGTGCATCAACCGGAGATGATGCAGATGGCGAGGGTGAAGGTAAAGGCGATTTATTAATAGACGGTTCTCCAGTTGAATTAAAAACAACAAGAAAAAATTCTGCTAGATTTAATGACAGACAGGTTAATTTTTCAGATTCATATAAGAGCATGGTAACAGCATTCTTTACAAAATATGATGAGAAATTTAAAGAACTAGAAGCACAAGGACTAAAACTTAGAGTGAAATCAGGTATGCAACAAAATCATGTAATGGCATTTTTGAAAGAAGTCCCGGAAGCAGAAAAGGAAATAGCAGATATTATTTCAGAAATATTTACAGCATTAACTGTAAGTGGTGGCCCTATTGCACGATACTTAGCACAAGGAGATAAAAATCAAGCAATGCAACTTATTGCACAATCAAACGTAAACAACTATCTTACACATAAAAGAAAAAGTGGTAACTTAGCAGGCATACTTTTCTTAGATCTTAATAAACAAGCATTTACTTTTATAAAAGAAGTATCAGATCTAGAAGGAACTGGTTTAAGATTACATGCAAAAACAAATTATTTAATAACAACAAGCGAAAATCCATTTGCTAATACATCAATTGTGGATACAGGAGCATAATGAAAATTAACGACTTAATAACAGAAAGTGGTCTAGGATACAGCGATGCCTACCACTCATTCTCTGACGAAGGCAAACTTGCATTTGCTAAAGATAAATTGCCGGGACTGTATAAATTTATGCAAAGTAAATTCCCACAAGACATGGGATTTGCTACTTTTGATATGTTTAAAGAAGATTGGAAAACATGGATAGAAGAAGAAGGCGATATAAATGATGCATTAGATTCTTTTTTATCGTTCTATTTTGAAACATATTATCCTCAGTATAGCGATACATTTAAACAACAAGCACAGCAAAAACTAGATCAAAAAGTTTCTAGAAGTCGACTAGACGCAGAAGCCGGAGGCGGTGGCGGTGCTGGTGGCGGTGCTGGCTCAGGTGCAGGTGCAGGAACTGGTGGCGGAGCAGGCCCTGGTAATAGTTCAGGTGGTGGTGCTCATGGAAGTTCAAGTGGAATGGGAGGGTCTGCAGGCAGTGGCGACACTGGTTCCTCTGATTCCACACCTAGTGCTCCAGCAGGATTTTATGGTTTAGGCACAATGCCAAGTCGTAAAAAGAAAAAGAAAAAGAAAAAGAAAAAATCGCACTTTAAATTTGGTGGCGGCATATATAAGGAACTTAATGATTTAGAACCATGTCCAAAGACTAAATCAAAAGGATGTCAATGTAGTAAACTATCAGAGATAGCAGAAGCAGAAGAAACAATTAAAGCAATATGTAGTTTAGAACACACCGAAGGCAATGTTAAAGGCGTAATAAAATTTAAACAAAAACCAGAAAAGGCCACAATTATCAAAGGCATAGTAAAAGGACTAACTCCAGGCAAACATGGCTTTCACATACACGAATTTGGTGATTTAAGCAAAGGCTGTGAATCAGCAGGTGCCCATTATAATCCAGACGGTGTAGAACATGGCAGTTTAGAACAAGGACACGTGGGTGACTTAGGAAATATCGTAGCAGATCAATCGGGTATAGCAAGATTCCAAATAAAAGCAGAACGTGTAGACTTATCAGATGTAGTAGGCAGAGCAATAGTAGTTCATGCAGACGAAGATGACTTAGGCAAAGGTGGAGATGAAGAAAGTTTAAAAACAGGTAATGCTGGAGATAGATTAGGTTGTGGTGTAATACGTTTAAGAAAAGTTGTAGAAGAAACTTATAGCAGAAGTGTTAGTGATAAACATTTTAACAGAAACCAACTACCACAGATAAGACGAGATGATTTAGAGATATCACCATTTACTTTTTCTGAAGGTGAAATACTAACAAGTCTTATAAAACCAGTTCAAAGCCAACGTGTAGAAGGTTTGGCTGAAGATGCCGAGAACGGCTTTTTTGATGATGATTACAGACCTTTAATATTAGATAAAGATAATTATCTAGTAAACGGCCACCATAGATTAGATGCCGCACATGTTTTAGGATTGTATGAAGTTAATGCAATACAAGTAGATGCTACACTAGAAGAATTAATGAAGCATTTTGAACATAAAATTAGTTACGATAAAGTAGTAGAATCTAAGATAAATAGTAATGATATGAGAGCAAAAGAATTTTTATACTTAAAATTTAAGAAATCACTAGTTGAGGCTGACCTTGCTGAACAAATGTTTGGCATTAATGAATATGATATTCTCGACATGTTTATAGGTTCTGATAATGTGGATCATATATTTGGTAGTGTTAGACGAGGAACTCCAGACTTTAAGTTTGAAGGAATTAGAAATTTAAAAATGTATCTTAAGAAAAAAGGTATATGGGACGAAAATAGAGGGTCAGGGTTAGTTTATAAAAATATAAATTTTAATAGAATAAACCCTGCAAAACTTGATCAGAATAAACTTAGAAACTTGCTAACATTTGCAACAAAACTTTCAGAGAATACAAACAGCATAACAGAAGCAGGTGAAAAATTAAAAGAAATTATAACAACTGTAACAAGTCCATCTTTGACACAAATGCAAACAGTAACCCAATTACAAAATCAAATGGTTACCCTTAAAGGACAACAAATTAAAATGGTTGACGGTATGGATAATCTAATCAAGAGCGTATTTGGAATTAGTGTAGCATGAGGCTCCTAGAATTCGAAAACATCAGCGAAGTATTTACTCCTCAAATAGAAGGATGGTATAATGTTGATGATATAAGAATATGGTTTGCAAAAAATTATAATAGCAAAATAGCAAATGCTTGGGACGAAGCAACATCAGGTTTAGTTACAGAAATTCCTGTTATTCAACAAGATCAAAAACTAATAGACGAATATAAAGAAAAAGATATAGAAATAATGAATGATTGGCTATCAGGCTTGTTCCCCTTTGAGATGATAGACTTGCAATATCATAGAGGTAAAGCAATTTGGAAAGTAGTTTCAACTAGACCTATGGATAGAGAATAATGACAGTATTTGAGGTAGTTGAAAACTTTGCTGACGGTAAGAAGAAAGGCAAGAGTCGACCAGGCAGAGTTAAACGTAGTGGAGCAAGTTGTAAGGGTTCAGTAACCAGTCTACGCAAAAAAGCAAAAAACAGTAGTGGCGAGAAGTCAAAAATGTATCACTGGTGTGCCAACATGAAGTCGGGACGCAATAAAAAGTAGTTAAATACTACTATGCAGATCAAACCCACATTAGATCATATACCAGTTTTTGAATTATCAGAATTCGATTTACCAGACATTCAAACAAATAATACTTTAGAATATGGGGAAAATCCTGAAAGTAGTCAATCAGTTTTAAGAAGAGAAATCACTAATGTATCAGATGAATTTTTACAACGATGGCATGAGCATGGAGACACATTAGAAAAGTTTATTAAAGACCCACAGTTACAAAAAAATAATTTGGAAATGGGTGCTATGTGGTTTGGTCGAAATCAAAAATTTAGATGGAATTATTCTAATTCGCCGAGAATTTTACAGGATTCACCCGGCTTTTATATGGAACCTCATATAGATAATAGAACAGTATTTGGTGTAGTTATTGTTAATTTAAAAGATAATCCTGCAGAATCAGGCACAACTATACTCGATCCATGTAAACAAAAACAAATTTATCAAGCCCCTACAGAGAAAGGAACAGGCATTTTATTTTTTAATAATTGGAATACTTGGCACATGATAGAAAATAGGTCTGAAGAAAATAGATTAATTTCATATCATACCTTAAGTATGGACGATATGAACATAGATAATTAAAGATAAATAGTTTATATGAAAATAAATGATATTATTAATGAGACAGCATCAGCAGGTTCCACTGGAGCAGGTAGTGTTGCTACTGTTAATGCACCACTAGGAGGCATGATTAAAAGACCTAATCCTAGCATTTATACAAGTAAACCAATTAAGAGTAAATCAAGTGCGAGCCGTAAAAGGAAAAAATCAAAAATTAAGTCTAATTAGCAGTTTAGAAGCAAGATTATTCAATAAAATTGAAGAGGATGGCTTTATAGACTTAAATAGTATGTCAGAGCGAGATAATTATCTTGCAGACGATTTGTATAAACGAGATATTCTTAAAAAAGTTAAAAGAGATAATACCATTGGCTATAAAACATTCAAAAAAGAAAGTTAATAGAAAAAAATTAGCAAAAGGACTAGAAAATATTACTAGTAATGTTGCTAAACGTCAAGGCTATTTCTTTAGAAAAAATAATTTTAACTTTTATGATATCCATAATTTAGTTACAAATCAAAAAGTAGTATTTGATATACCCTTTCAAAGAACTGCATCAGCAGTAACTAAACTACTTAATAGCAAAAATCATGAACGTGGCGTATCACTGGATAGATTACAAAAGAAATGCCAACTCTTTCACAAGCATTATAACGATACAATTTTTTATAATCATACATTAGAGACGTCTACAGACAGTTTTAAAAAGCAAATAGTTATATCTAGAATAGATTTATCCGTGGCATACCTCAAAACTATAAAAGAAGATTTAATAAACTATTAATTTTTTTTCTGTAGAAATGATAAATAACACATATACAATATATTAGGATAGCATAATGTTTATTACAGATTTTAACCAAAACAACAAAGAAAAGATTATTAGTTTACAAAAAACTCTCAAGGAAGAGTTTGGTATTGCTATAGTTCAAAAGTTTCCTACCGCAGATAAATTAAAACTTTTGAAAGATTCAGCAGATAGAAAAATTGTAAGCATAAAAGGATCTAGTCAACAATTTCAATTAGAGCCTGAGTATATCAAATACTTAGGAATCAGAGACTTGTCTGCTACAATGTTAGCAGAAGGAATATATGCTGAGTCTCCAAAGTATGAGGAGATGAAGCAATCACTCTGTGCAAGTGTTCAAAACTTAATGGATAGTGGATACTCAATGGATGAAGCATGTGGTGAATGTATGAATAGGTATAGAATGGATCCTAATTGGGCATTTGATGATGACCATGTAAAAACTATTGTGTTAAAAGCGGCGAAAGATTATATGGAATCATGTAGTGGTAAAATGGAAGCCATTGATGAAGTATTAGATGAAACAAATACAGAATTAAATGAATATCTATTAAGAGAACTTGCTAAAGAGTGCGGTGTTGAGTTATCAGATGTGTCAAGCATAGATACTATTGAAGAAAAACTAAACATGTTTGCACAAGTAAGTGGCAAAAGCAGAGACTCAATTGTTGGTTTCTTAAACGGTTTAGAAGAAGATAAAGTCGAAGCAGGTATTAGATATTTTGGTGGACAAATTGCTTTTGAAAACAAAGGCAAAGACCATGACGGTGACGGTGATGTAGATTCAGATGATTACATGGCCGCTAGAGATAAAGCAATTAAAAAAGCAATGAAGAAACAAGATGCTAAGGAAAGTATGTTTGATAGTATTATAGATGAAATGATTGCAGAAGAAATAGAAGGAACAACTGTTGATGAAGCAGAAGTTGTTATGGCAGTTAGAGCATTAGCAGATGACATTCAAGACCAAGTTGAAAGACTTGGTAGAATGAAAAACGAAGACATTCCTGCTATATCAGATTCAATGATTAGTGAATTTGGCTTAGAAAAAGCACAAGGTTTTAAAGAACAAGCAGAACAAATTTTAGACGATGCTTTACAAAGTTCAAAAAGTTCTAAAGAAGGAATTGATGGACTTATAGGAAGTATAACAGGAGTTGGTTCTCTAGGAACTAGCGACTTAGAAGCAGAAGAGCCAATGGGATTAGATGCACCGGCAGACGGCGTTGACCCAATGGCAGATATGGATTTAGATGTTAACGAACCTGCGGCGGCTGGACCAGAGGAAGAGCCACTAGGCAGAGCACCAGTAGAGTTGTAAAATGCTCATTAATGAGGTCATTCAGAAAGTAAATGAATCCTACTACGAAGATTTAATTGTAGCAATTCAAGACGAATTATCTAAAGGAGAAGTTCAACAGAATGGCGAAATGGATACTGAAGAACTTCAAATGAGACTTTCTCAACTAAACTTTGATTTAGATATAGAAGATTTAATTAAAGCAGTTGAAGATAGTGGATTTGCAAGTAGCCAAGATAGCGATGTCATTAAACTTAAAGGTGAACTACCAGCAGATATTAATACAGATGTAGAAGATCCTAGTGATAGAGTAGGCGATTTAGCAGGTAACCAAGCAATGAAAGATATAAAAGCGGAGTTATAAAATGCCAGGAATATTTGTAACGGCGGCTAATGCCAGAACTAAAAGCAGAAACAATACTGTAATTCACAGTGAAATTACTTCAATAGAAAATGCCGTCTATGCCAATATAGATGCAGGTGTTTTATATGCAAACGTTAATAATTCCACAATGACTAATAGCAATGTATATTACAATGTTCATAAAAGTATTACAACAGATGCTACTAAAAAAGATCAATTAGATTATGTTAAAAAATATTTTAAAGATTTAGGATATGGCGTAAATATTGTTTCAGATCCTAGTTCCAATACACATCTACAATGGAACATTTCCTGGTAGACTATTAGGACTTCAATTTATTTGACAAATCAGCACTACTTCATATAAGTAATACTACATTCACAAGATATAACTTATATGTTACAAACAAAATACGAATACCCCAAACTAAAACGAGTTACAGCAAAGTCCGGTCAACGCCAATATACAGGTGATGATAATAATCCTGTGCCAAGTGTTACAACAATTTTATCAGCAACAGGTGATAAGACTGCTCTTATTGCCTGGCGTAAACGTGTAGGTGAAGCAGAAGCAACTCGTATAAGCACAGAGTCAGCAGGACTTGGAACTAAAGTTCATAATGCTTTAGAAAAATATATCCTACTTGAAGAATATGAAATTAAAGGAAATAATCATATAAGTGTAATGGCCAAGAATATGGTTAATGAAATGATAGATAAAGGCCTTAGTAAAGTAGATGCTATATATGGTGTTGAAGTCGGACTTATAGCACAAGGATTATACGCAGGAACATCAGATGCAATCGGTATGTATGAAGGCGAAGAAGCAATCATCGATTTCAAAACTGCTAAAAAAATTAAAAAACGTGAATGGATTGAAGACTACTTTATGCAAGGTTGTGCTTATGCATTAGCACATAACGAAATGTTTAATACTAAAATTAAAAAAGTAGTTATATTAATGGTAGACAGAGAAGGCAACTTTGCTGAGTTTACTATTAAAGATGACGAATTCGTTGAATATTGCAATAAATGGTCCGATAGACTTACAGATTACTATTCTAAGTAATTTATAAAAGTGATAAATACATACTAACTAGGAGATAGATTAGTATGGCTACGAGCAACAACGCAGTAATTATTTCAAGGATCCAGAATAGACGTGGTCTAAAGCAGGATCTTCCAAAACCTTTACGATCAGGGGAGATTGGTTTTGCAACAGATACAAGACAAATTTATATAGGCGGCGACACCGACCTACTTGTCAACTCTGGACTTAATAAAGTTGCACAGTTTGAAAAAACACCATCGTCTATTAACTACACAAGAGATATTGCTAATTTACAAATAATTAAATTTGAAGTTCCAGGTAAATTTTATGCCAAAGGAGATGCTACATGGAATAGCATTAATAAAGTTACATCTTGGATAGGCAGTGACGTATTTAAAGCAAGTGCAACAGTATTTACTAATTTAGATACAAACGAAAAATTTACATCTACCGATATGAACGTTACTAGAGATGGAGTCATCTTAACAGGCGACGACTTAACAAGTTCTGTTGCTAGTGTAGCCGCAGACAAAGATTATGCATTCTTGCAAGGTGGAACGAATGCAAGTGATTCACAAAATTTAGGTTTTAGAACAGCACCGCTAACAACTGAAGAAATTGGTTTAACATATTACGGTAATGCAACATTAATTACTGCATTATCTAAAACATCACCTAATACTGACGTTGGTAATTATGTAACAGGTGTAACAAGTTTTTATAACGATGCTACTTTATGGACAAACTTAACAGGGCAACAGATTCCAAGTTATAGACAATTAAACAGTAAAAACATCAGAGTAGCACCTTCAACTGGTGTAGGTTATATTGGATTAGAATTTGGTAAACATATAACCCCGTCAACAGATATTAAATACGCACCAGGAACAATTTCATATGCAAGTCCAACATTAGGAAAACTTTTTGTAAGTAGAAACAGCGACATAGAAACATCAAAAGCATTTACTGTAAGTGGAAGTAATGTTGTAATTACAGCAGATCCAACAATTAAAAGTTATAGTGTAAGTGCTCCAACAAACTATGCATACTTATCAGGCGGCACAGGCTGGATTAATAATAAAGTTATGCAGGTAGTTGCAGTAAATGGTTCTACAAATTTTACAGTTGCTATACCAAGCAATACAGCCTCTTACACAAGGTCTATAACGTCAAAAGATAGTGGTAATGCTGATACAATATCAATGACAGTTCAAGACTCAGATCTAATATCAGTAGGTGACGGTGTAACATTCTTAAATAATAATTCAAGTAACGCAAAAATAGATAACGGTGTTGTTACAGCAGTAACACCTGCAACTAAAAGTGTTACAGTAAATGGATTAACAGCAGGAGCAAGTATAGGTGCAGGTAACTTGTTTATAACACATGGTGGTAACAGTAACAGCAACGTAGTAGTATATTCTGTAAATCATGGATTTGATAAAACAGAAAATGTTAATGTATCAGGAAACGGAAGTTTTAGTGCGTCAATGGCTATTACAAGTAATTGCGAAGCAAGTGCAAACGCATTCTCAGTTACTACATCTTCAGCAGTTACATCAGGTAATAACGGTATTACAATTACACCTGTATTAGTGAACGGAACTACTTCGATAACTCCTGTAATTTCAACAGATTTATCAAACATAACAATTACAAGTGGAACAGATGTAGGTTCAGTTGTAGCAAGAGTGAATGGTCTTAACAAGTGGCCTAAACTAAACAAAGTTCCAAACTCCGACAATCAGTTATACTTAACACATGCTGAATCATTCCAAAAGCAACCAGAATGGTATGAAGGATTTAGAATACATTCAGACTCTGCTTTTACGCAAAATAAGTTAGGTTTAACAGTAGGAAATTATGATAAAACAGATTCTACTATAAAAGCAAAATTAGAAGATTGGTTGTTTGGTGCATTTGCAAAAGAACCAAGATTTAATTACTTTAAAAATGTATATGTAGGTGGCGGAGCATCCGGCATATTTTCAAATTCAACTGTTGGTGGTTCTACTGTAACTTTTACAAACTACAGTTTAACAATCGACGAAGATTTAAAAGAAGCAACATTTGGTTCACGCGAAGAGGCAAGAGACTTTGCAGAAATATGTAACAACATATACTTTACAAGTCAACAGTCAGGATTGACTGGTTATAATAAAGGCTTACTTAATCTTAAAACTAACATAGAACTACTTACAAGAGATGCACTAGAAGCCGGTGAGGCTACAACAGCCTTTGCAAGTCCTGAATCTATTGCAATACCAAACGGCACAGGTAATAACATTTTAACAAACCTTGACCCTGATGCATATAATACATTCTTTGTAGAATACAGTATGAAAGATACTAATTCTAATACATCTATTAATTACAGTCGTATAGGTTCAGTAATGTTTGGTGCAGATAAAGATCAGCAAGTAGCATATATAAACGATCAATATTCAGATAGCAAACAAAATATATCAGTTGGTAACGTAGATCTTTATGTTAATTATGTAACAGGAACAGACAAGTTTGACCTTAGGGCAAACAACACTTTAAGTCCTGCATCTTCCGTAACGATGAATTACATCGTTCGTAAGTGGAAATCTTAATCTAAGATTTCATGTTTGAAAAGCATCACACACCTCAAGATCGCCAAAGAATTTGGAGAGACTTTCGCAGTCGCGAAGATTTAACTGTAGATATTATAGTAAAAGAATTTAGTAAAATAAAGGTCCTAGATAGATACTTAGATTACTATACACCTAAAACTTGGCCCAATGTCTTTACTATATTATATGATGGAATGTTTTGCCAAACTGGTATAACCTTACTAATGATTGCAACATTAGATTTTAAAAACTTCATAAAAGATGACCAGTTAATTTTACCTGTGATAAGTAATAACGAGATCGGAAATACAGGTATAGTTTTTGCTTTTAACAACAACTTCCTTAATTTTGCCCCCGGAGAATTAGTCCCCAAGGAAATAGCCTTAGAACAAGGCACGTTGTTTCAGACTCATAACATTGAAAAAAAGTTAATTTATACTTGACTTTAATGCAGTTTTATATTACAATAAAACTCAGGTAAATATATTTTTTAAAACAAAAACAATACGGATTTTTTACACACATGCAAGTTATAAAGAGAGACGGAACACTAGAAGACTTAAACATAGACAAGTTACACAAGGTTGTAATGTATGCTTGTGAAGATATAACAGGCGTTAGTGCATCACAAGTCGAAATCAATAGTCAGATACAATTCTTTGATTCAATCAAAACAGAAAGTATTCAAGAAACACTTATTAAAAGTGCCGCAGATCTTATCTCAGAAGAAACACCAAATTATCAGTATGTAGCAGGTAGACTTATTAACTATCATTTGCGTAAGCAGGTATACAATACATTTGAACCTCCTTGCTTATGTGATATTATACAAGATAATATAGACGCAGGATTTTATGATCCAGAGTTTACAGAACTATATACTAAAGATGAGATAGATGATCTTAATAAACATATTAACCATGACCGAGATGAAGTATTAACCTATGCGGCCATGGAACAGTTTCGCGGTAAGTATCTTGTGCAGAACAGAGCAACTGGTGAAATATTTGAAACACCACAAGTTGCATATATGATGATTGCGGCAACATTGTTTGCAAAGTATCCTGCAGAAACAAGAATAAGTTATGTGAAAGCATATTACGATGCTATCAGCACATTTAAAATTAGTTTGCCTACACCAATTATGGCTGGCGTAAGAACACCACAAAGACAATTTAGTAGTTGTGTATTAATTGAAACTGATGACAGTTTAGATAGCATTAATGCAACCACAAGTGCTGTGGTTAAATATGTAAGTCAAAAAGCAGGTATTGGTATTGGTGCAGGAAGCATTAGAGCAGTTGGTTCTAAGATTAGGAGTGGAGATGCTACCCATACAGGAGTTATCCCCTTCTATAAACTATTTCAATCAGCAGTTAAGAGTTGTAGCCAAGGTGGTGTAAGAGGCGGAGCCGCCACACTATACTATCCTATTTGGCATTTGGAAGTTGAGGACTTACTAGTATTAAAGAACAATAAAGGTGTTGAAGACAATCGTGTTAGGCACATGGATTACGGTGTGCAATTTAATAAACTTATGTATGAAAGACTTATTAGTGGCGGTAACATCACATTGTTCTCACCTAAAGATGTTCCTGGTTTATACGATTCATTCTTTACTGATCAAGGCAAGTTTCAAGAGTTATACGAAAAAGCAGAACGTATGACAAGTATTAGAAAGAAAAGTATTCCTGCTATAGAACTTTTTAGTTCCTTTGTAACAGAAAGAAAGGACACAGGTAGAATTTACTTGATGAATGTAGATCATGCAAATACACATGGCGCATTTATTGAAAAGTTAGCACCAATTAGACAAAGTAATTTATGTTGTGAAATTAATTTACCGACTAAACCTCTTTCACATATTAATGATGAAGAAGGTGAAATTTCGCTTTGCACATTATCTGCGGTTAATTGGGGTGTAATAAAAGATTTAGATGAGATGCAAAAAGTATGTAACTTGGCTGTAAGAGCATTAGATGAGTTATTAGATTATCAGAGTTATCCTGTATTAGCGGCAGAACTTAGCACAATGAAAAGACGTCCACTAGGTGTAGGTATAATTAATTTTGCATATTGGATGGCTAAACATGATAGCACATATCAACAACCTAATTTAGAACTTATCGACGAATGGACAGAAGCATGGAGTTATGGCCTTATAAAAGCAAGTGCAGATTTGGCTATTGAAAAAGGTAAAATATCAGGTAATGAAGAAACAAAATATGGATTAGGCATAACACCTAATCAAACATATAAAGAAGAAGTAAACGAGTTAGTTAAACACAAAGAACGTATGGATTGGAAAGGATTGCGTAAACAACTTAAAGAAACAGGCATCCGTAATTCAACACTAATGGCACTTATGCCTGCAGAAACATCAGCACAGATTAGTAACAGCACAAATGGTATTGAACCACCACGTAGTTATGTTAGCATCAAGCAAAGTAAACATGGTGTGTTAAAACAAGTAGTGCCGGGTTACCCAAGATTAAAAAATAAATATGATCTACTGTGGGACCAAAAGTCGCCAGAAGGTTATTTAAAAATTATGGCTGTATTACAAAAATATATTGACCAAGGCATTTCGGTAAATACATCATACAATCCGGAGCACTACGATGAAGAAAGAGTTCCGATGAGTGTGTTGCTTGGCGACATTATTAACTTTTATAAGTATGGTGGAAAACAACTATATTATAATAACACATTTGATGGCCAAGGCGAAATAGATATTAACAAAGAAAAAGTAGATCAACCAATGTTTGTCTCTACAGAGATTGTAGATGACGAAGACTGTGAGAGTTGTAAAATTTGAGTAAAAGAAAAAAATTGAGTGTATTAGACGTAAAAAATAAATCCGATCATACTAAAGCAAACATGTTTCTTGACGAAAATGGTGGCCTAGGTGTGCAGAGATTCGATGTTCTCAAATATAAACAATTTGAAAAACTTACAGACAAACAGTTAGGATTTTTTTGGAGACCTGAAGAAGTTGATATTCTCAAAGATGCTACTGATTTTAAAAATCTTACTGATTTTGAACAGCACATTTTTACTAGTAACCTAAAAAGACAGATACTACTAGATAGTGTCCAAGGTCGCTCACCTAATCTTGCTTTTTTGCCTATAGTAAGTTTACCTGAACTAGAAGCATGGATCGAGACGTGGGCGTTTAGTGAAACAATTCATAGTAGGAGTTATTCACATATCATTAGAAACATATATTCAAATCCTAGTAAAGTGTTTGACGATATGTTAGAAATGGATGAAATTGTAAATTGTGCAGATAGCATTACTAAAAAATATGATGAATTGATAGAATTAAACGAACTTAGAAATAAAGGGTATAAGTCATACAGCGAATATGAACATAAGAAAGCAATTTGGTTATGTTTAATGAGTGTAAATATTTTAGAAGGTGTTCGTTTCTATGTGTCATTTGCTTGTAGTTGGGCATTTGCTGAACTTAAGAAAATGGAAGGTAATGCAAAAATTATTAAACTTATTGCACGTGATGAAAACGTGCATTTAGCCAGCACACAGCAAATGTTAAAATTATTACCACAAGAAGATAAAGACTTTGCTAAGATAAAAGAAGAAACTTATGCAGAATGCACACAGATGTTTTTAGATGCAGTGGAGCAAGAAAAAGCATGGGCAGACTATTTGTTTAAAGACGGAAGTATAATTGGCCTTAATGCTGAGTTGCTAAAACAGTATGTAGAATTTATTGCTGGTAAACGTATGCATGCCGTAGGACAAGAAAAAATATTCAATACAGGCACAAATCCTCTTCCTTGGACTCAACAATGGATTGCAGGAGGTAGTGTTCAAGTAGCACCACAAGAGACTGAAATTAGTTCTTATGTTATCGGCGGAACTAAACAAGATGTGGAGAAAGACACATTTAAAGGTTTCAGTTTATAATCTATAACAATTCAAGCATTTATAAATACTAACATGTATAACTTAAAAGAAGACTTAGGTAAAATAAAATCTATAAAACTAGCCAACGGAGTTGAAATTATTGCAACTCTACTTGCTGTTGATGAAAAGAACGAACTTGTAAATTTAGGCGAGCCTAGAGTTATTGTTATTAACGATGATGAACTAGCACTTATTCCTTATATTTTTACAGGTGCATCAGAAGAAGTAATGGTTAAGACCACACAAATCCAATCCATGGTAAATACACTTCCACAAAGTGCAACTGATTATACTAATATTATTGAAGGCAATCAACCAGAAGATTAGTATTAGATAAATACTAATATGCCAGGAATAGCAAGAGTATCAACAGACACCGCACAGGGAATTATCACTGGGCCAGGTTCATCCACAGTCAAAGCAGATGGAAAAAGAGTGTCATTTGAAAATGATAAGGTTGCTGGTCATGGAGATTCTCCGCATTCAGCACCAACATTAACATCAAATTATTCTACTACTGTTTTCGCAGATAACAAAATGGTATGTAAACAAGGAACGATTGCAACATGCGGTCATGCTGTATCACCAGGTTCCGGAACAGTTAAGGTTCCGTAGATGTGGCTAAATTACTATCTGTAAGAGGCCCACACGCCAGAAGCACAAATAATACACTAAGAGTTCAATGGAACATGGGAAATCCATGCAATTATCAGTGTGAATATTGTCCACCGATACTACACGATGGCTCTAAACCTTGGTTTAATACAGAGGTATACATTGACACTATAAAACGCCTAAACACACACTACAAGACCTTAAACAAAGTCTTAGACTATGAATTAATAGGGGGAGAAGTAACTGTAATACCTGGATTTGAAGACATTATACGAACTATACGAGAAAGCGGATCAAGATCATTAGTGTTTACAAATGGCGGCAGAACAGTTAATTGGTGGTCTAAAGCAAAATATTACTTAGACTCGATTGTATACACATACCATCCTTTAAGTCAAGATAAAGAGCACTTTAAGGCGGTTTTAAACGAAATTAAGGACTTTGTGCATGTAGATATCAACATTGCCGGTATAGGCGGCACAGTCGACGAATTAGGCGTGTTAGTAGAAGAGATTAGAGGCTTGTTTAAAGACTGTAATCGTAATAGGTATGATAGTGTTAGTATATGTGTTAAAACCATGTATAAGAAGTTACTAGGCGCTCGTAGTAAGCAGGAAACATTTTGGGAATACACTGACAGTGAGTTAGAAGTGTTAAGTAGACCAGGCATTAAGCCGCAAGAAAGTGTGCAACCTCAAGAAAACTTCGTGCAGAGAAATGCGCCTGATCCTAAAACATATATGACAGAGTTTTTATATGATGATGGAACTGCTAGGTATGTGCAAAATCATCAGATTATAAATGAAGGATTAAATCAGTTCTACGGCATGAGATGTCATTTAGGATTTGAAAGTTTAAACATAGATGCTAATGGTGATATGTATAGCAGTTGGTGTGGTGCAATGAATTTTGGCAACATATCAGATGCTGAATGGAACTTGCCTGAAGTAGGATTTGTTTGTCCAATAACTAATTGTAATAATCTAAGCGATATTTCAATTACTAAGACCGCTGTTGATACAGTCTAACTTTCTTCCTATCATTTTAGACAGAACATAATATACTTTCTTTTCATACTCAAAACGCAAATCAAAAGATTGTAATGACCAGTCATCACATAATGCATTTGAAAATATTTGCATTTCTTCGTAGTTACCAAAAAGATGGCCACTTACAGAAAGATATCTGTCATCTTCACGTGGCATTTCAAACATTTGTGTATTAGGTAAAATTAAATTTAATGGGTCGTCTAATATACTCTTACCTTTAACTTTCTTAACAAAATGCTTAAGATAATGATAACCTTGTGTAGTTTTTTCTAGGGTAACTTTATTTGAATCTTCTTTATGTATATCGTATAACCATTTGCCATCTTCATTGATTATATTACTCATGTCTCCGGCAATACAGTCACCATGGTATTCAAAAACGTTTTCAAACATTTCGTTTATAAGTTTTAAGTCTGTTTTATTATGCTTAAACTTATAAAACTGTATTTGTTTATTTTTGACTGCATTTAAATTATCTTGTAGAATATGCCAGTCTGTATTTAGAAATACTTTGTCAACTATTCCTGTTGTTTTAAAAACAAAGTAAGCACCTAAATTGCTTAGGTTTTCGTATAGCATTGTATCACCCATGCCATATGTAACTATTGTAGAGGATATGTGACTATTTGTTAAAAACTTTACAACTTTTTCTATGTCTGTATAACACATTGGATCGCCAAATACTGAGATAAAATCTACATGATCTATATCATCCAAAGTAGAAATATAATCTATTAAAGAATTTGATTCAAGTTGATAATCAACTTTACGTTTGCCAAATCTATGGTTTACCCATTGTCCTTGAGCAGACAAAGGATTAAAAACTATCGAATCTGTTGTTGTATCAATTATTAAGTTCATAAAAAAAGCACTAGTATTTAGTGCTTCTTTTATTTGTTTTTATAAACTAGTGGTTACGGTTTTTCACCAGCCAATGGAGCAACAGCATACGAAATCACTGCTTCGTAATCATTTGCATCATCGTCATAGTAGTATTCGTCTGCAACATTTAAGTCATTAGCACTACCATCTGCGGCATAAACACCAATTGAATATTCTTCAACTATTGTTTTACTACCCACTGTTCCTTTAACAGCAAAGTTGTAAATACCTGGAGTAATACTTGCTGGTGCTAGTGTTGAGTTTGAAGTATCTGCTGTAACAACGCCTGAACTTGGATCAAATGTCATCCATGGTGATAAAGGACTAAAGTCAATAACTGCAACATTACTTGCAGATCCACTTACACCAATATTAATATTTGCACTACCACCGTAAGCAATATCAAATAACCTACCTGATGGAACAGTTGCAAATGATACGTCTGTGCTTTGTGGTGCATAAGCAAGTGAGAAACTAACGTTACCTGAATCTAATGATTTACCTTCATCAAATGTTAGGTTGCTGTAACTTAATAAAGTATTTGCACCGCTGGCATCTGAAGATTTTCTTGCGTAAATATGGCCTTCAGTTACTAATGTTGATTTAATTTGGTTTGCATTATGTGAATCGTATATATCTATATACTGGGCACATATACCTGATGTAATTGCAGTTGAAACTGAAGTTCCGTTTTGCCATACATAGTTTGAAACATTGCCACTGTCTGCAATCATTACGTCTTGTCCAATTGCAAAAATATCTAATTTAGCATTGTTATTAACTGCTCTTTCTACATCAACGTTTGCTGATGTATTAACAATTGGTCTGTTAGTTAAATCCATAACTCTGAAGTCAGTATCGACTGATCCCACAGTAATAACAGTATCAAGTCCACCTGGTGAGTAAGCATCTACTTCTCCGCCTTCATTACCTGCCGCCGCTATTATAAGTAATCCATCATCTAGTAGATCATTAAGGGTATCATCAATCAATTGACTCTTTGTCATTGTGAATGGCATGCAAACTACTTTTGGCTCTGCGGCATCATTCGCAGAATGGTGAGTTGAAACTTGATTTAAAGCACCAATAACTTCTCCAATTGAGATATTACCTGCACCTTCGTTAAACATTTTAACATTAAATAAGGTTGCATCTGGTGATGAACCTAAGTTGTCGCCTACAATAAGACTTGCCATTGCTGTTCCATGACCGTTGCTGTCTGCAAAGCCAGTTGCAATAGATGTATTGTAAAGGTTTGTGATAGTTGAACTACCGAATTCGTTGTGAGTAGCATTTACTCCAGTGTCTAATAAGTAGACTTTTGCATTTGTTCCAGTGCTTATAGGACTCCATGAAGGGTTATTACTTGCGTCTAATCCAGCAAATTTTCTAAAAGCATTGTTTACTGTAGCAACAGAAAGATTACTTGTAACCTCGTCTGTTTCTAATTGACTGCTTTTAAGTCCGTTTATTGCCGCTACTTGCTCCGACGTTCCGTCGACTTTGTAACTACCAAGCATGTTATAGTTAGTAGTTATTGTTGCACCGGCATTAGTAATCGCAGTATTACATTGATCAGATGTAGAGTGAACTGCTTTATCTATTTTGATGATATATGATGCCATTTAAAACTCCAATTGTAAGTTTGATATTATAAGTATATTTATCACATTAATAAAGATAATTTTACTTACTTGGTATTTATATGAATTTTGCTTTAGGACATCCTAATTCTGTTTTATTACAGGACCACATGTGTGTCTATACTATACAGAAACCAGACGATAATTTAACATTATTAGATAGATATTATAACGAGTTAAAAAACTTTGATGGATGCACCTTAATGTTAAGTGGGGGCTCAGACAGTCAATTTATGTTAAGACTGCTTCAACATTTTAACATAAAATTTAATCCGATTACTTATAAAACAACTTGGAAAGGCGGTGTCGTAAATACTGACGATGTAATATATGCTCAAGAAGTAGCAAAAAAATTTAGTCTTGATTTAGAAATTATAGATTTTGATTTAAAAGAATTTTATGATGGCAATCATCATATGAAGTGGGGTAGAAAGTTAGGTATTTCTAGTCCACAAGTAGCAATGCATTTAGAATTTATAGACAGACATATACCTTCTAATAGCAAACTAGTAATGGGCGGCGATATGCCATACTTGCTTTATGGGGAAGGCAGACGAGGAGTATCAGACATCTATCCAAGTGCATTTGTTGGGTTAGATTACTTGAATATGGATACTCCGGATTCAATTATAGGAACTATTAAACCGTATCATGATATTTGTGAAAACAAAGACATACAGTTAATTAAAAACATATCTTATTGTTCTCCACAAGCACTATATCAAATACTAGAGCAACAAATAAACATAGTTAAAGAGCAACAAATACACCTTATTTACAGCACAGACGAGCCACAGTTTAGAGAAATGTTAGAATTTAAAAAAGCAGTATGGAATTCTATACTTCCAGGAGACGTTGATACTTTGATGAAAGTAGGCGGCTTTGAAAGGCTAAAAAAAGTTCTTGCTATTCAATCCGGAATATATAATCAGTATGACAAAATGTATCGCGAACCTATGCAATCATATAAAACTAAAACAGAAAGTTTTAGATTCAAACTCAAATTCGATGATGCAACAAAACAACTACCTAAACGTTTCGAAGACGCAATAAAAAAATCTAACAGCCAATGTGTTAACGGATTCCATTTTGACTTCTAATTGAGTCATAATCAATACTATTTTTAAAAACCGATATAAATAGAAGTTATAAACTAATATAACATATCATTATTTTGGTTATATAGGTTTTAAAAATTACCTCCTTACATTTTAATCATTTTTTAGTCAATGTGCAGTTGATTTTGATAAAGATGTAATACAACATAGATATAAACATGAGTCAACATACCATTTCTAAACTTAAAGATAGAGCAGAACTATTTACATTAATAAGCATTTTTTTAGTTAGTATTGTAGCACTAACACCTGTAACATGAGATATACTTTATGTTACATGATGCTACTATTTGCCGCACAGACTGATAACATAGCAGGCATTTTACGTGGCTTACGAGATGTTAATAATGCACCTTATTATATGGAACCTAAAAATGATCATTAAACGTCTTTTAAAAACAATTTACAAATACTGGATAGCACCATGGCACCCGATCAAGTAAGAGACGCAACACCCGAAGAACAAGCAGAGTGGTTCGAAACTGACTTTTTTATGAAAGGTGATTTTGATGTATTACAAATGTTTGTGGTTATACCAGCAGTAATCCAAGTAGCAGTATTTGGATTAATGTTAGCAGTAATGTATTTAAATACGTTTTTGTTTTGATTATTAATGCAATAAAGGCTGTAATAGGCGTAGGCAAAGCAGGAAAATCTTTTAAAATAACACCCTTGCGAATAATTCTATTTGCATTTCTTGTAGCACTTTTATTCTTAGGAACAATATCCGGACTACTTTTACTAGCAAGCCTAGTCATATAAATAACACTATGGACGGCATAATTTTAGCGGCAGGATTTATAGCATCAATCTATGGTATTATAGGACTGCTTATTGGCTCTGAAGGAGCAAAAGGTATAACCTTACCTTACACTACTAGGTCAGGAGCAAGGCACACAGCAAAAGCAGAAAGGTCTGAACACATAGTTTAATCCGCAAATAGCATAAATACATACATATAACACACTTTGTGGTTAGGTAGGAGTAACAACACATGGCAGTAAAAGATATGAATTACCGCGACCGCGGTTTACTATTAAGCATGTTTGCACATCAGTGCTATTGCGAACCAAACGATTTATTAAAAGCAAGACCAGGCATTAAAGACTTGGCACCTCTCAAAAAATTTTTAAACAAACCCCTTCCCCCAACATACATAGACGTTGACGGTGCACAGGCTTATGTGATGAGTGATAAGGACGATGTCCTTATTGCATGTAGAGGCACGGAGCCGACAGCACTAAACGATGTCTTAGCAGACCTCAAAATGTTTCCTGTAAAACATCACTTAGGTGGTAGAGTTCACAGAGGCTTTTATGCAGAGTATAACAAAGTTATATCAGGCATCAAAGAAGCATTAGAAAAACATGATAAGAAAGGCACTAAAACAGTATGGGTATGTGGACACAGTTTAGGTGGTGCAATGGCAGTTTTAGTAGCGGCTGAATTACAACCAAACGGTGGACTACATACATTTGGTCAACCAAGAGTAGGTAATGCTGAATTCCTTAAATGCTTAGATGGTATTTCATATTACAGATATAGAAATAATAATGATATAGTAACCGCAGTTCCACCAAGTTGGTTATTCTTTAAACACGGTGGTGTGTTAAGATATATTAATACATACGGTAACATCAGAACGGCTACATGGGCTCAACGATTAAAAGATAAATGCAGAGGCCATTGGATGGCATTAAAATCTTTTAATCTTATAGACGGTTTTGCAGATCATTCAATGGGCAAATATCATGAGTATATTGCTAATATGGATGACAGCGGCGAGCAACTACCAAAGTAGGTATATAACTATTTCTAGCCAGATCGATAAATATTAGCATGTCAAAAACACCTTATGAAATTAGATTAGACTTAGTTAAAGAAGCAAGAGAAATTCTTCAAGCCAAGGCCAAAAATCCAGAAGACATGCCCACCACAGAAGATGTGCTACATGAGGCAGAACGCCTTAATGAGTTCGTTTCAAAAAAACCATTCCAAGAAAGATAAAATCATTAAATACTATTTGAATTAAGTAATACTTAAGGCTGGTATAGCTCAGTTGGTAGAGCAACTGATTTGTAATCAGTAGGTCGTCAGTTCGAATCCGACTACCAGCACCAATTTAAATTTAAGAGAGACAGATATGCCAAAGGCAAACACAACAAAAACAAAAGCAAAAACTCCAGCAAAAAAGAAAACAACTAAAGTAACACCTAATCCTTGGAATGGAGAAGTTATTGCGGCAAACATTCAAAAGAATGCAGAGCAAATTAGCAAAAATATTAGTGCAAATGCAGAAAGAATAAGTGCAAATATTAAAGCACTGATGGATAGATAGTTTTAGGGGCCATAGCTCAGCCGGGAGAGCGCCTGGTTTGCAACCAGGAGGTCGGGAGTTCGATCCTCCCTGGCTCCACCATTTATAAGGAAGATAGTTGAAAATAATTGATAACGTAATGTCAAACGAAGTCCAAAACAAATGGATTGAGTATTACGAAAATGAAGCAACATTGTCTTATACCGGTGCGGAAACTCCAGGCGGAGCAGTTCACACACAAATTGTTATAAGTAGAAAGCAACTTATAGAAATTTTTGAAATTGATACTTGGCTACAACAACATTTAGATATAAGCCTAAATAAATTGCACCGCTACTATATTAACGTGTATAGGCGTGGAGATGAATTAAAAGGCCATAGAGACTTTAATCTTAAAGATGACACAAAATTTTTAAATGTAATTATTTGTTTAAACCCACATGCAAACAATAACTCAGGTATAGAAATAGACGGAGAGTTTGTAGAGGACAAGTTTAATAGAATGGTTATATTAGATGGAGCAAGAGAACACCATAAAGTTATTGCTCCAACAGATGATGTTATTAGAATAACATTATATTTAGGCTTTATAGAAACAGATACCCCAACGGTATGGGGCAAGGTTCACAGAGGAAAGAATCATTGGCACTTAAAGGATTATAGAAATGGAAGTAAATAAATTAGACCCACGTTGGGACAATCAAATTGTAAATTACAATTTAGAAAAACATAACTGGCGTCAGTATTTCTTAGACGCAGTTCAAGAAAAATATCCCCAAATTGAAACATTAGAAACTACTCACAAAGTAATGGAACCAAGAGATTTAAACGACTTTGCATGGAACATACAACGTATATGTAAATCAGAAGAGTTTGCAAGAAAGTTAGATGACTTTTTTGAAGATGTTATATCCCCACAAATAGACGGTGAGGATTTTATGATACAAGACGTAGTTGGTTTGCGTATGGTAATACCTGACCAAGCAAAGCATGGTAGAACATTAAACTTTCATCAAGGTATTTGGTTTGGCCATGGCCCGGGCATGTATAGTATTTGGACACCGCTCACAGAAGCATGGGGCACAAACACTATGCAAATACTTCCATGGGAAGAAAGTAGAATGATCACACAAAAGACCTATGATGAACAATTAAGTTATCAAGAGATACAAGCATTGTGTTTAGAACATTCAATTCCTTGCACAACATCTCCAGGACAAAGTTGGTTATTCCAACAAGGTCACATACACGGAAACGTAAACAACGACACAGATATTACACGTTGGAGTTTCGACACAAGAATTTTAGTTAAAGGCGGCAACTATGGTAGACGTAGACCAGGTGCTTACTTTAGACTATTTAGGAACTACAGACAGTCTATAAGTAATGTAGACACAAGTAGAACATGGATTAACTACATTGACATGAACAGTCGTTTTTGTAAAACAACACCATTCTTTATCACAAGCATACAGATGGATAAGTTTTGTAAAGACGTAGGCATTGTGCCAGTAGACTATCCTTTAGAATTAAGTTTTTGTCATTGGGAACCAATGCTTGAAGACTTTATAAAAGACCCTAACATAACTGGTATAGTTTTGCCAAGTATTTTAGGAATAACAGAAGACAAAGAAAGGCGAGATTATCTATTTAATTTAGCATTAAGTAATGATACCCATTTACTTTTTGCTGATGAGAGTATATACTTAAACAATGACTCAGAATTAAACTATATCAATGCGATTTTCGAATATATAAACAATGAAGAAGATCCAGATTTATTATTAGGACACACAAGGTAACCAACAATGGCTAAAAAGAAAAAACCCACAGCAACAAAGAACACAACTGCTCCAGCATCACAGAAAAGTCAAGCAGTAACTCCGGCAGAAGAAGATAGCCTGTATCAATTATTAGATTCAAAGGTTGAGATACCTCTTTCTACATTAAGAAACAAGCATATCTTTATAGCAACACCATGTTATGGAGGAGCAATGGGAGAACCATACTTTAGAAGCATGATGAGATTTGTTATTTTGTGTAACAAATATAATATTCAATACACAGTTAGCACACTAGCAAATGAAAGTTTAATTACTAGAGGCAGAAACACATTAACAAGTTTCTTTATGGAAAATACAGCGGCAACACATTTATTTTTTATTGATGCTGACATTGAGTTTAATCCTGAAGATATACTTAGAATGGTTGCATACGATAAGCCAGTTGTTGTAGGCGCATATCCTAAAAAAGCAATTAATTGGACAAGCATCTTAGGAGCCGCAAGAAATCCAGATATGAATGAAAATGCAGAAACAATCGAAGGACATAGTTCAAACTATGTTGTAAACTTTGATTTCTTAAAAGATAAAGACGGCAAACCAACTCCACAAGTCCAGGTCATTGACAACTTAGTTAAACTAAAAGATGCCGGGACAGGATTTATGTGTATAAGGAAAGATGTCATACAGCAAATGTTTGATAAACACCCAGATACAAAATATGTTAATGACATTAATGTAGATCAGAAGTTTGAGCCATTTATGTATGCATTGTTTGATTGTATTATTGATCCAGAAAGCAGACGTTACTTGTCAGAGGATTATACATTCTGTAGACGTTGGCAAGAAATGGGAGGTGATGTTTGGTTAGATCCTAGAACAGCACTTAATCATGTTGGACATTATACATTCCGTGGTAACATTAGGAAACTGTTTACTGGCGAGAATAATCATAAAAGAAGTCAAGAGGCAGGATAATGAAAATATCAATATTACTTCCAACAAGAGGAAGAACAGAAGTATTAAAAACAAGTCTAATGTCTCTTTTAGATAATGTTAAAGAACCAAAAGAAATAGAAATTATGTTAGGCATGGATGAAGATGACACTGATGTCATATCCTATGTAAAAGACGAACTAGGGCCTATATTGCAAGAAAAAGGTGTTGAAACAAAAGCAAACATCTTTAAGCCGTTAGGATATACTAATTTACATCAATATGTAAATACATTGGCCGGGAATGCATCAGGAGACTGGTTGTTCTTTTGGAATGATGATTGTTTAATGGAAACAAAAAATTGGGATGAAGTAATAAACTCCTATACAGGACAATTTAAATTACTTGCACCTAATGACAACCACGACGGTCACCCCTATGCTATATTACCTATTGTTCCTAAGGATTGGTTTATACTTATGGGACACCTAAGTCAAAATGCACAGAACGATGCATGGCTAAGTCATATTGCATATATGTTAGATATTTTTGAAAGAATAGATATAAAATTTATTCATGACAGAGCAGATATTACAGGTAATAATGATGACGAAACTTTCCGCAATAGAAAGTATATGGAAGGTAACCCAGAAGATCCTGCAGACTTTGGTCATCCTAATATGCAACAAGCAAGAGTAAATACTGCTCATAAGATTGCTTGGTTCTTAGAAGCCACAAATAACGGTGATTTGACTTGGTGGGAAAAAGTAAAAGCAGGTGAGCAAGACCCATTTGAGAAAATGATTTGGAAAGATGGCGTAAAAGGTGCAGGACAGTTAGAAGCATTAGATAACGAACTACCCGATGATACTATAATTACCCTTTAAAATCAATAACTTAAAATCCTAAAAAAGCGGTTGACAAGCCGCTATTTTCTGCTATAATGTATACTTAATTGGAGTATTCATATGGCCACACATGCTATGATAGACATAGAAACACTAGGCACAAAGCCTGATGCAGTCATATTGTCTGTAGGAGCAATTAAGTTTGATCCTTTTAATAGCAATGAACCATTTGACGGAAAGCATTGGCGTCTCGATGTTGATGCACAAACAGAAAAAGGCCGCGAAGTTAATGAAGATACATTGGCTTGGTGGGCAAAGCAAGATCCTGAAATACAGGAAGATGCATTTGGTGAATCTGGAAGAACTGATGTATTTCAGTTTATGAAAGAATTAAATGCATGGCTCACAGGGTGTGAGTCTGTTTGGTGTCAAGGGCCACAGTTTGATATGGTTATATTAGAAAACTTCTTTGATACTTTTGGACATCATAAAAATTGGTTCTACTGGCAGATTAGTGATTGCAGAACACTATTCAAACTTATGCCAAGAGATCCTCGTAAAGATATCCAAGAAAACTTGCATAATGCTTTAGAAGATTCTAGGTGGCAAGCAGTATGCGTTCAGAAGTTCTATAGGGACTTCAAAGTGCTACCTAGATAATGAAAGTATGCACGTATGGTCTTTCGTAAATTGGGTTGGACAAAGTCCTGTAAATTCCCTAAGTGGACTGCATACTTTCAGTTTATTGTGCTCCGTTCGTCTAGTGGTTAGGACACCGGGTTTTCATCTCGGCAACAGGAGTTCGACTCTCCTACGGAGTGCCACTAAATAATATTATGGGACAATACACAGATAAGATTAATAAAATTGCTGAAGACTTTAATACTATAGAAGAGTATGAAGGTATTTCAAGCATACTTGCCCAAAATGGTTGCTTAATAATTACCTACAAACACGGTGGATATAAAATTACAGCAGGTGATAACGGTGGCGAATATAATGGATTTAAATTAAAACCAAACGAAGTAAAAATAGTTCCATCCCATGAGGAATATTATTTAACTCTTAAAAAACAATACGGTGGAAGAGAAGAAATAACGTTTACAGAACGTTTAGGCAAGTATAAAAAAAGACTAAATAATTTTATAGAAAGGAAACTTAAAAAATGATTTGGGTAGATATAACTGGACAATTAAGAAACAAAAAACTTATTGCTGAAATTTCAGAACAAATACTTAATGACTACTTACCTAAAACAAAAAGAAATAAATTTGTAGATGTATTTGTATCTACAGTATGTGATGATCAATGTGCTGGTCTTTGTTCTGGAGATAAGCATGGTGCAGAAATAGAGATAGCAAGAACGTCACATGGTGAGCGTTATTCATACTCTGAAATGATACAAACATTATGCCATGAACTAGTCCATGCAAAACAATTCTTAAAAGGTGAATTGCATGGTGTTAATATGAACCGTTGGTATAAACAAGATTTTTCAGAAGTGTCATACAGAAAACTCCCATGGGAAATGGAAGCCTATGGTAGCGAAAAATGGTTATACAAAACATTTTTTAAGGACGAACTTAAATTAGATTAATAAATATGAGTATGGAAATAAATTTAGTAGAACCAAAAGATACAGCATTACACACAGTTGCAAACATTAATCCGTTTGATGATAAAGATATTAATTGGGAAGAACGTGAAACAGAAATGTTTCAACTTATGAAAGATAGGTTCGGTATAGGCCTTGCTAGTCCTCAATTAGGCACCAACCATAGAATGTTTACAATGACGTTGTCATCAGGCGAAAACATAGGTGTTTACAATCCTGAAATATTAGAGTTTAGTAAAGAAACAGTTAGTATGGAAGAAGGATGTTTAACATTTCCATTATTATATTTCATAGTAACTAGACCAGAAAAAGTAAAAGTAAGATTTCAAACAGTAGATCAAGAAGTAGTTGAGGATTGGTTAGATGGCATAGATTCAAGATGCTTCCAGCACGAGTTTGATCATTTGCAAGGCAAATTATTTTTAGATTATGCTAGTGACATGAAACTGCAACGTGCGATGAAAAAACGTGATAAGCAAATTAAAATTTTACAAACAGATTTAGCCTTGCGTAAAATTGAAAATGAGTCTTAATTATCCATTCTGGGTTAATGACTTCGATAGAGTCAGAGACTATAAACAAAAATATCCTTTAGTAAGTAAGATATTCGAATATCCTACAGCATTCTGGTATGGTGAACGTAACGGCAGAGAAATGAAAGATTTAGATAAAAGTCTTAAAAGACTTTTTAGAAGAACTTTGCCTTGTTTACCTATACTAGTAATCTACAATTTACCTAATAGAGACATTGGCCAGTATAGCAAAGGTGGTGCAAAAACAAAAGAAAGTTATCTAAACTTTATAGAAAGTTTTGCAAAAGGTATCGGAGAATTGTCGCCAATGATAATTTTTGAACCAGATGCTTTACCTCATTTAGGAGAAATGGGAGACCAAGATAAAGCATTTAGAATTGAACTAATGAAAGAAGGATTAGAAATACTTACACGTTTGTCTAAGGCCCATGTTTATATTGATATTGGTCACAGCAATTGGTTATCTCCTTTAGAAGCAAGTAATTTAATAAGTTCTGTTACAAATGAGCATGTAAGAGGCTTTGCAGTCAATGTAAGCAACTACAGAACGTCTAAGGAGTCTTTAAATTGGAGTTTAAAGGTATGCGAATATAGAAGTAATGACTATTTTGTTATAGATACAAGTCGCAATGGTAACGGTCCTCATGGTAATGATTGGTGTAATCCTCCGGGAAGAGCATTAGGAACACCTCCTACTTGTGATACAGGACACGAAAAATGTGATGCTTTTATATGGGCAAAAGTGCCAGGCGAGAGTGATGGCAAATCGAATGGCGGACCTAGAGCAGGACGGTTTTGGGGTGAGATGGCTGAAGAATTAGTAAAGAATACTATTTGGATTTCTTAGTTCTTCGTTTAATACTTCTTTGCCTGTGTGCTTTGTAAAATGAAACATTCTAAAATCACTACCATCACAACGTTCAAATTCTTCTCTGTTTCTCACTAACGTATTAAACTCTGGTTGGTATCTAGCAACATCTATACCTTTATATATTGTGATAAAATTAAACATTGTTTCGTCACATATTTCTAATGCAAAGTTACCTGCTTTACTATATACTTCTTTGATTGTGTTTAAGTAATCCATTTCCTTCCATACATCTTTTGTTAAAGTTATCACACCATTATTGTTTTGCCATATCATTCTATTAGGCGCAACATTAAATATTTCACATAATTTTTCTGTTTTATTATGTATTCCTTTACCTGGTAAAGGCTTAGTATAATGTATTGCACATTCTACATCTAAAAAATTTTCTTTTAATTTTTGATTAGGTATACCTTTATGAATTACATCAAAGTCAATGTATGTTAGTTGATTATATGTTTTAAAATACTCTTCGAACAACATAAACTTAATATTAAATATATCGTTATGTCCCAACATAGGCATAGAGTATTTAGAAAATAGTTGTTTGCAATACTTAGTATCGTTTACAAATTTGTAATCGCTATCAAAGTAATCTGCTAACTCTTTATGCTTTTTAACAGACAGATCAATATAGTCTTGTGTATATTGTTCGTATATTTCTGGGACGTAAGCACCTGAAAGGTTGCTCCATGGAATATAGAATGTAAAGAATCCGTGCATGTAAGTATTTAACTTACTTTTAACTTACACCTGAAGGGTCTTGATCCTTCTGCATTTCGTCGTCAAAGTCTTTATCAGACATACCATCAATCTCTACTTCTTGTGGACCAGCAGTATCTGGTAATGCAGGAACTTCTAAAGAGTTTTCTAAGTAATGTTTTGCATCACTAATGTATCCTTTACTTTTAGTAATCTTAGCCTGCCACCAATGTGGAAAGTCAGAATCAGGAAGTTCATCTAACATTTTAAAAAGTTCTACAGCATATTTGCCTATTTGATAAATGTCTCGCCTAACCATGTCTCTTTCGTTATCAACATGACCTACAGCAAGTTTTTCAACTGACCCTGCATCTTTTTCGGTTACAATGCCTGCTAATTTTTGTATTCTTTCTATATCGTTCATACAACTATTTATCAATTTTATCTTCACTAAGAACTTTTAACTTTTCTATAAGTTGCTTTATTTCGTTTCTTTGATTGAATTGATTTTGGTTATGCTCGAGCATATCTAAACTTTCTTTGCTGTTTAAACGGTCTTGTAGTTGTTCTAAGGGCATAGCACATATCTCATCTATAAGTTTAAAGTAACTAATTACACATGCTTTATACGAACTATTATCAATTTCTGTATCAAAAAAGTTATCCCAACAATAATAACCTAATTCTGAAAGCATCGATGAATAATTAGGAATACCAAATCCTATAAATGGCACACCATACACAAAGTTCTTATATGTTTTTTCTGTTAAAAAAGAGTTATCTAATATTGCTAAATTTTCATCAAAAAGCAGATTGCTATCTAATCTTCTATGTGTTTCCATTGGCATGTTTATGCCTCCAGTATCAGTAACACGAGTATCAAATCTCCATTCCTTATTACCCTCTATGCTATCATAGATCTCTTTTTTAATATACTCATCGTTAAACACATAAGATATATTATCTCCTATGCGAGAAACAGTTTTAGTAAAGTCATAGAAGTTCCTAGTTTCATTTACATCAAAATGCCAAGAGTAATGTGACTGCTTATCGTATCCTTTAGATCTCAAAAAGCCATTAGCAATAACTCTTAGTAGTCTTGGTCTTTTCATAAAACAAATCAAATGTTTTTCAAGTTTACGAGGCTTTATTTCTCTAAACAAGTTATCATCTGTTGCATGCCAATGGTATGCTGAAGCAAACATATCATAATTGATTACTTCAAAAGGACAATAAAATTCTTTTTTGAAATTATCTACTGCTGATTGTGATGTAATAATCTTTATCCTGCCTGCAGGGATGCCTCTCATAGCCATTTGATGTAGTAGTAGATAATAATTTAATCCTACAAAGTCTTCAAGTGTCGTATCTATAATAAGCATCGAACTTGAGCGCGAACCGTCTAGGAGAGCCATTTCTGAAGCAATAAAATTCAAATGCCCGTTATCTAAATTAGATACTGCATCTAATGATAAAAAATAAATGGTGTTCTTAAACTTATCAGACTGATATGTAAAACGAATATCTTCATCCGGGATAGAATTTTCTTCTTTGTAACGTTTAAGTTGGCCCCAAACTGTTTTGTCCGGACTGGAATCGTCTGAACTAAAGAAGTCATTATAGATATTAATTGTCATAATTGTATTTAAACAGAATGTTTAAATATTAGTATTTAGAGTGGCTTATTTGTCACCGCATCTATTAAGATACGTTTGGTAATCCATTTTTTGATCTTCTGCTGAAATGTCTTCTTCTTTTAAAGTTCTAAACGAAGTTTTTTGTATGCTTTTCTAATTGCTAAAGAATTCGGAGACTTTAGCCCTCGCATAAGATAGTCTTGATATGCTTTTTCACTTGCTTCTTCATCTTTCCAAGTATCGCCACCTTCTCTTTTATTTTCGTATTTCCAATCTGATAAACTTAGAGGCATACCATTGTTATATACAATCATGCCATTATCATCTTTTTTAGTTCCTGCTTCTTCTAAACCTGATAACTTACGCAATCTATTTAGATCGTCTGTTAGTTCTTGGTCTGGCTCGCCATGATCTTTCCAATCTGCATTATCAACTACTTGTTCTATGTAACCATGAACTACTTCATCTCTGTCATCGTCCATGTGCAAGTTATGATCCATTGCATACTCAGTCATTTCTTGATCAAGTTCTTCCATGCTCATACCTAAAACTTCTGCTAGGTCTTCTTCACTGTTTTCGTATGCAGTAACTAATCTGTTGTATGCTTCTTCTTCACGACTTTGTTCTGCACTATGATCAAAACTTTCTTGCTCTAAGTCACCTTCTAGAGCACTTTCTTCCATTTCAGGTTCTTCCTGCTCTGGTTGTAAAAGATTGTTTTGAATTAGAATATCTTTAGTCTCATCATCCAGTGTCCAGTCTGGTGGATTATCTTCACTATCTTCCCAAGCACTAACTATTGCTTGTTCTATATCATTTTGATCATCTACAAATTTTGCAACTTTATCGTAGAATGCTTCTGCGGCATCCATTGCTGAATCTTTTACTCTGCCTTCATCAACTTCGTAGTCTGATCTAATGTCTGATAAGTCTACAGATTCTTTTCTATCCATTGGATTTGTAATATTATCTAAAGCATCTAATTCTGTTGGCTCAGGTTTCATATCATCTTCAGGTTCACTGTCGTCTCCTGCTACTAAATCCATATCTTTAATTGCAACTTGGACAACTTTCATAGCAAACTTTTTGTCATCATCTTCAAGTGCCAATAAACTGCCTTCTTTATATCTATCTGTTAAAGTATCAATTATTTTACTAAGTTTAGTGCTTACTGCTAGACTATTTTCATCTTTAGGATCTATTCTTTCATTTATTTCTGATAATAGATTAGCAGGTGATTTTAATAATGCTTGAATAAATTGTTCTTTCTTAACTTCTGGATCGTTTGGATCTGATCCTTCTGGAAATCTGTTTGCAATACTGTATTGTGCAGAACTTTTGCCTGGTTCTAAAAACATTACTTTACCAGGATTAATTTCTGTTTCGAATTCTACAGGTGCATCTTCTTGAACATCCATCCCTGCTAGTCTTCTTAAAATATTTAAATCTTCGCTCATTTTTTCGCCTACTATTTTTTTATATACTAAATCAAATACTTGGTTATTCATTTCACCGAATTGTCTAGTAAAAATTTGTTTTGCTGATTCTATATCAGGTGCATTATTAAGTGCTACTCTAAAAGCACTTGCACTAGAAACCTCTTCCATATCATCCATTACATTCTCTATCGGAGCAATGTAACCTCTTACACTCATTGGTTGAGGATCCTGCTTATAAGTATTTATCATCTGATAATACTTTGGGCCAGGTTCTCCGCGGACTTTCATATCTAGTCCAGTCTTTGCATCTACATTATTCATTGGAAAACGTTCTCTAACATCTTTTTCTCCAACTGCAAAAAAGATTTCTACTTTTTCTGGATCAAAATTATCACTCATTTTACTGAAATTTGCTTCATAATCCATATTATGATAAGGCCTAGGTGCAAGTAAAACTTTACTTGGATCTATGCCATGTGCTTTAGCAATCTGTCTTTTTTCTTCAAAATTGAATGGTGATTTACCTGGTTCTACTTTATCTGAGGTGCCAATATATACATCTGCTTCTGGAAACATTTGCTCAATGGCTCTGTATACTTTTACATGATGTGAAAGCATAGGTTGAAATCTGCCTGGATATATAACTACCTTTTTCATATTTAGTATTTATCTAAATTTTATACCTTATAGTAAGTCCAAGTTTTTCTTCACAACGCATTGTGCTTGTAGCATGTAATACTTTAGAATCAAACTGTATTAAATTTCCAGGCATAAACTCATATGGTGTTCCAGACAGTCCAAACCAAAAGTCTTTTGGTTGCCAATTTAAATATCTATTGTATAGATAGTTTGGGATTGGTTGATCTGTTTTATTATCTATATCGTGATCATAAGGACGGCCACTAACACCTTTGTTAAATTTAAATTTTATCTTTTCATTGTTTGTCCATGTAATACCATCACCTGCCCATGACTGATCAAAAACTATAAGGTATGGATTTAATCCATTTATAACTCTTAATGGTATAACAACATTGTCTTTTTCTACATTATGGAAATCTGAATGAGGATAGTAAGGTGTTTTGTGTTTATAAAAATGACATACTCGTATTCTATCTGTGTCTATTGAGTTTACTTGTTTTAAAACATTTATTGCACCCAGTCCACTTGCTTTTTTCATACTAGCAGTATCATATTCATCAGCAGAGTCGTAGACCTCTACAAGTTCATTAATAACATCTTGTGATAATGCATTCTTAATATAAATTGTTGTCATTTAATAAGGTCGCCATAAACTTAACTCGCCTATTTCAATATGTTGTGGCAAATTTATTGCATGTGCAATTTGTTCAGCACATTCTGGAGCAGTAAGCATGTTTGCAGTTACACCTTCGGTCATTTTTGATTCTACATACCCAGGATTTACATTGATCACCCTACATTTTCTACTACCTTTAAACATCAGCAAGAATGCCTGATGTGATAGAGCGGCCTTGTGTGCTGAATAACCGGTTGTATTTCCACTCATACCAGGATATTTACTAAGGCTTGAAATGTTTACAATGGTTTTAGTCTTATCTCTTTTCCAGAAGTGCCATAATCTATTTAAAATATAAACTTGTGCTAAACTGTAATATGCATTATTGATAAACACATCACAGTCTAATGATTCTTGCACTATCCTTTCTATAGCACTATCTTCTTGTATATTGTAACCGTTTGAACGACTAAAGCATACAACATCATGTTCTTGCGACAGTATGTCATATAGTGCTTTTCCTATTCCGCTAGTGTGCCCTGTCAGTGCTATTTTCATATCTTACTCCTACTATGTGGTATCTGTGATCGTCTCCATAATTTACTGCTGTATGAAAACCTGATGTGTTTACAAAATAACTTTTGCCTTCTTCTAAATGATAATGTTTTACGCCTGTTTCTTTTGTGTTTAAAGGCACTTGCAAATAAAAGGCTAAAAATGCTCTCTCATTTGTTTTTACAGGAATATGTATTCTAATATTATTTTTTTCACCTAGACTATCTTGGTGAACACTATATGTTTGCTTTGGTGCAACTCTTAATAGTCTCCATCGATAAAATTGAGGATATTTTTGAACTAATAAATCTATACTTGTATTTTCGAATGCTTTATTAAGTGTAGAATAATAACGTTCTGGATATTGCAAGTCTTTCATTTTTCCAATACTGCATTTCCAATCGTTATCACCAGATATGCTTGTCAAAGATATTTGATCTTCGTTAAGTAAATTATACTCGACAAGAACAGGATATAAATCCTGCCAAATTTGATGAGTATCTATTTCGTCTGCAAATTCAACTAATCCCATGCAACCATTTTAAACTGTTCCGGTTCAACTCCAAAAAAATCTGACTTCCATTTGCTTTGTGCAAAAAAGTCGAGCCCATGCCATTCATCCTTTCTTTTGATAAGTGTCTGTGCGGCATCGTCCCAATCAGTATTTAACACAATTTTTTCTATTTTTTCTTGTTTTGCGGCTACCTTTTCATATTCAAAATCATCCCATTCAAAGTGAAACACTTCGAATACATGCGGATAGTCTACATAGTCTATGCTAATATCTATGCCCCATTTAGGACGCATTTGTGTTATCTTGTGTATAAGTGCTAAGCCTTCTGCATGTGCCATTAGTTGCTCTAATGCATACCCATGATAACTTTTACGTTCGTATAAGTCAGCATGATTAAGATGGACACCTTTGGTGCTTTCATCACTATCTATAAACCAATCTTGTTTAAGACTGTCTCGCCATCTAGTATTTTTAACATAGCCACTATTAACTTCAGCATACATCTTTTCTAATGGAGTTAAGTCATAACCGTTTTGATCAAAATGTTTGAGATCGTTTTTGTTAGGAATGTATCCTATATCGATTGCTGTTCCCCATGATCTACGAGGATTGAGTTTATTTTCTGTTTTTATTAAGTTCATGTTCTGTAATTTCTACAACTAAACTACCTGAACCTTTTAATATTCTATGATACTCGAATGCGTTAATATGTATAGTGTCGCCTTCTTTAAGTTCAACAGGTAATCTATTGTCTTTTTGAAACTTCCAACCGTTGCATTCTATAATTCTAACGGTTCTATTTTTTCTGTCTCTGTGCCATACTAACTCTGACTCGTCAGTGTGTTCTCTAAATATTCTTTCAAATTTGTTAGGAGCAATGTCCTTTTGGATATATGGGTTTACCACCACTTGCCGCCTTTTACTAAACCGTATCGTGGTAAGCGACATGCCCAGTAACCGGCTTTCATTTTATCATTTTTCTTTTCACAATTATGTCTGGCCGCAAATGATTTGGCTCTCTTTTTGTTACCTGCCTTTGTTCTTAAACCTGTAACATCACCAAATGATATTTTTTTAACTCTATCTGTTTTAGGGTTCTTGACATAGACGTAATACTTCTTACTGCCACCTCTTTTAGGTTTATTAAGTTCTACTTTCTTACCTTGATATTCTGCTTCTTTAATATGAGAAACATCTAATTGAGCCAATACCTTTTCTGTAACATCATTAAGACTTAAAACCTCACTAGGATCACTAGTAAAGTCACTAATTAATTGGCCTCCATCTTCTCTCTCATCTAAACCTAAATCTCGTAAACTTGCGGCACTAAATGTTGATGCTATAGAAGTTTCTATCTCATCTGATGTGCTGTAAATATGTTCGCTTCCTCTAAAATGATTTGTAATGTAGTCTACCATTGCGTCACGTATAATACTTCTTTCTTCACCTTCAAACATTGCATCATTAACTGAACGTGAATTACCTGGTTCAAAACTCTGTTTAAAGTTTTGTTTTAAAAATTCTATTGTATCTTTCTTTTGGAATGCTGGTAATTCTTTTACATAGTCTACGACACCTATTTTTGCAAAACCATTACAACTAGGACAAATTGCATCACCACGTATGTTTCTTCCTGTAGGTATACCCATGTCGTCAGCATCCATTCCACCGCCACTACAAAGTGGGCAATCTTTTAAATGACTTATAGGACTTTTTGCTAAGTTCATTTGTAAATGAGGATGGCCACTGCCTTCTTTTAATCTCACATCGTATAACATTTTAGCAGTAAGTTGAATAACATCTGCTAGTTCTGAATTCTCACTTTCTAGTTCTGCATACAATTCTTGTGCTGACATTTCAGTCCAGCGATTTTCATCGCCTAATGCCTTAGCAATCATTTTAGCCACTGCGGCCTCATCTGCCTGTGCAGAACTACTATCTTCTTCTACACCTTCTTTATACAAGCCGCTATCTAAAAACTTGGCAAAATACTCTCTAGTTTTTGCTCTGTCTAGTTCAGGCATTTGTTGTCGTAGTATAGAAGTTAAATCAAATACATTATTTTTACCTGATTTAACATATTCATTATGCAAATATTTTAGCATCTGCATTACTTCTTTTTCTTCGCTTGAATCTTCATCAATGTTTTCATTTGGAAATGCTAATTGTTTTGCCTTACCGGCTAAGTCTGAAGCCTTTGCTCTACCTAGTTGTGGGTAGTCTGTTCTAATTTGTTGGACTATCATTCTAGGATCATCCATGTTAGGCATCATCCTGGCGGCTTGTTTTATAACTTCTTCATCACCTGGATAGTTTGCTTTGTCTTGTTGTCTTTGTGCTTGGCGTTCATCATGATCTTTAATTTCTTTCCAACTTACTGTATCGTTATTATAAGTAAGTTCTCCTTCATCGCAACCATAGTTGCCAAAACCATAACAGTCTTCATCATCTTCTACATTAGGACATTCTGGACAATGACCGTCTATAACATACATTGCTTCAACTTTATTGCTCTGTGCTAATGCATCTTGTAAATCATCGTATGCTTGTTTGCGTTCTTCAGCATCATAATAATTATCAGGCACACCAATCATTCCCTCTTCTGCTTCTTCAATAGATTTATCTTCATTCAGATATGGAACATCCAACCAAACACGACCTACACCTTTTAGTTCGACACTTTCGCCTATGTCGGTGCCAAGCATTTCTTCACTTTCCCAATCTAACTCAGGTAGTGCTCCTGCTTCACGTAATTGTTTGGCTTTTTTAAATGTATCAAAGTAGGCTTCGCTTTGATATCTGAAAAGGCTATCGCATAATGGAACCTGTTTCTTTACATGTTCTGCCAGTGCTTTTAATGATTCGTTTATTGGATTGCCTGACTCATCAGGATCTTTAAATCCTGATCCTTCGGCATTTTCGATTAATATTTTCTGTATATTATTAAAGTCATTTAATTGCATAACAACTATTTATCATTTTCTTTAGATACCCAAATTATCTCAACACCACGTCTTACAAGTTCATTGGAACACTTTTGTTTGATCTTAGGCTTCTGCCCATCATTGATGTATTTGATTAGTTCTTCTTTAGGGGTATTCTTAATGTAGTAATGATTAGTTACTCTGCCTTGACCTTTGACTAATGTAGTCTGCGATGGTTTGAATTTTGTTGGCATTTTTCTCCTGGTTAAAACTATACTTTATTTAGTTCAAACAGGAGAAAAATAATTTGAATTTTAGCCTTTTTGGACTAATGTGTATATTCCGTATCCTAATCCTGCCCATGCGGCGATTTTAACTATTCCACCAAACATGATTATAGAACCACAGACTGCAACTAAGGCTACTCCGTCTAATGATGTTCTTTCTCCGAGTCTGTCTTTGACCCATGCTTTTGCTACGTTTAACATAGTATTCTCCTATTTTTTCTTTTTAAGTTTTGCTACTTCTTTCTCAAGTGTAACTATTCTGTCTGCTAGTCTAGGATATTGTGCTAACCATTTGTCTTCGCGACTAGCAATTTCGATATCATATCTCTTTGCTACCCACTCCATGGCGTTGTCCATTTTAACTTGGAACCACACACCCATCTTTGTGTTCTTAAACCACTGATAAAAACTACTACCTATAATACTAGATAGTATAGCCTTTAGTGATAATATTAATAACCAATGCATATTATTTTCCTTTAGTGTTGCTAACGTTCTTAGCCTTACCCTTTCTGTTCTTATTTGGGTCTTGTCTACGTTTCTTTGATACTGCGGCACCAATTGCCTTCTTGCCACCTTTGGCTCTTAAACTTGCGGCTTTTGATTTGCTTAGACATTTAGGTTTACCTTCACCTTTTTTGCTGTCACCACACTTACCAATTCTTTCACCTTTGGTATTATATCGGTCCCAGCCTCCGCCTCCAGCACCACCTTTTTTGCCTTTGCCAAACCAAGCACGTAGGTTCTCTTCAACTGCTTCTTTTTTAACACAATTAGGCACACGTTTTCCGAACATGGTTTTCATGCCCTTCTTGGTATAGCCTTTCCAACATTTTTCAACTATTGTTTCTACAATGCTTGGATCTATTTCTTGTGCTGTAAATTGTTGCATCAACTCAACTATATCAGTATCGTGGTCTATGATTTTATAATCTTGATCAACTATGAGTGCTTCATTGTCAGCATAACCGTGATTCTCACCACTGAGTATGTGCATTCCATTACTTAATTCTATGTGGTCTTCTTGGTTGACCCATTGATGAATAACTGACTCTACTTCTTCATGCGGAAGTTTGTCTAATTTATGACCGGGACTAAGTTTTGCTACATCTTCTGTGATTTCTTGTATTAACATACAATATATTTATCGGAAAAAATGACTATTTTTTCTTAGAATTGCCCCAATTCTTTGCACCTTTCTTTCTGCATTGAACTAGAGCGCCTGAGGCGTAGGCACTTGGCCATACTTTATATCTGCTTTTTACTTTGTGATAACAGGCATCTTTTTTGCCTTCTGCTTCATCTATGTGATGTATATCACCGCCGCAACTTGGACATTTGTTAAATGGAATAGGACTTTCTAATGCTAATTTACCATTATCTCTTTTATAAATCTTTTTGCCTACTAATTGTGCAAGTTTCTTTAACAACTTTATTCCGTCTTCGTCCTGTGCTTTGTTTTCTATTTGATCTATTACTGCTTTTAGCAATGTTGTCTTATCTGCAGAATATGGTGCTTCGTCCATTTGTGATTTGATTTCTGCTTTTTTATTTTTTCTATCGTAATCTTTTGGTGACTTGTGAGCACCTGCTCCACTCATGTTGCGTGAATTCTTTGCCACGGGATTGTTTTGTTTTGGAAGTTCAGGCTTTTTTGATTCTGGCATATTATCCCTCGCATCTTTAAACTTTTTGTTTAATTGCATGGGATCACCTAAAGGATCAAAGTTTGGATTTTCTTTATCGTATACAACTTCAAAACTCATCGGAGTTCCGTCTCTGCCGTCGACATCACCATGGCCTAATGAAAGTCTGCCTTCGTGATTTCTAATACGAGTTTTTAATTGCTTGATCATTCTTTGATCTTTTTGTGCTTCAGCATAGTCTAAATACATTTCTAGTTGGGGAAGTTGAATGCTATAATCATATGAACTTTGATTCATGTAGTCTGTAACTTTTCCAATGCCTGCTCCACCTAAAGCAATAGCACCTGTTACTGCGGCAACTTTAGCACCTTTCTTAATATCCTGCATGGATATTTCATCTAGTTCTGCTTCTCCTACAAATCCTGCATTATCATAAGGATGTGGACTTTCATGTCCTGTGTTAGGTTTTACTATCTTAGGTTTTTTAGAGTTTGCTCTTACATGCTTTGCACGTTCAACAAGACTTTTCATTTCATCTACTTTTTCACTCATAGATGCATGTTTGGCCGCCATGTGTTTCTTATATTTTGCTGAGCCTTTTTTGTGTGGACTTTTGCCCTCTATCTGTGTTAGTTTCATCTTACTCGAATTGTCCGGAGTAATATACAGTAACTACAGCATCACCGGCTGTTGCATTTCCTGTGGTTACAACCGCATTTACTACTGTGTCTGATAGATATTTATGTTTAGGCTCACTTTTAGTTTGTGTATTAACATCAAACTCTGCAAATAGCCTATCTACATCTCCACTATCACCTACTGTTATATTTGTTACATTATTAGCATTGGTCCATGTAGCATCTTTTTCTGCTATTATTTGATGAATCCATGTTCCGGCACTTGCAGTTCCTAGTGCTACAGTTCCGCCGTTATATGTGACCGTCGTTTTTTTATACTGGAGTTTTGGTCCTTCAATTGTATCTAACTGTGTTTTTGTTACACCATGATCGGCTTGTGAGCCAGCACCAATAAATACATTTTCAATTGCACCATCTTTGTCTGTAAAACTAATTTGTGAACTATCACTACCTACAATAATAGGACCAGCCTTACCTAATTGGACATTGGCTGAGACACCGGCTATTCCATAATTTTTTACTGAATCTACCATGTTATTATACTCCTATTAAGCAATGTTACCAAGATCACTATTACTATTCTGTGCATTCTGAATAGAACCATAATCGGTAACTGTTACACTATCACTAGCAACTAGGACACTGATTGTTGCATCGCCATCACTTGAGGCTCCATTAACAACATTGTATCTTAATTGTCCTGGTGAAGTGTATTCATATTGATATTGTGAGTGGTATTGGCCTGTTACAGTAACATCCATATCGCCACTTCTCATAAATCTACTTGCATTGTTAGTATCACCAACTTCAATATAGTCACCTGAACCGCCGCTTGTCCAAGCAACAGGAACATCAACAGTAACAGAAATAATTCTTGTTCCTGCACCTATGTTTGCAAAGTTTACAGCACCTGAATCATGTTCAACATCAACAGTGATATGTTGAACAAGATCACTTGATGTTGCATCTAATTGTGCTTTTGTTACAGCATGTGAAGCCGCCGTTGCGTTTGCAATAGCAATCTTTTGAAGGGCATCACCTGATGTATAAAATCCGATAGCAGTGGCATTACCTGTTAAATATGAACCTTGTTTACCAAGTTCAACATTAGTGCTTAGGCCTGCTAAGTTGTATTTTTTTACTGTAGCCATTTATATCTCCAGAGATAAATTTTTTGTAATTACAAATGTATTTATCAAATCTGCAAAACAAATAAAACAATACTGTATAAGTAATTGCATGTGGAACTATAGAATAACATACAGACCGTCAGATATAGAGCAAGGTTACGGCATTAGAGAAGTTTTTTATAATGATAATGGCGAACCAGTTAGTTATACTGCTGACTCAATTGAGCCATATGGAGAATCTAAAGAAGAATTAATTAGTGATTTAGCATATATGATACAAGCAATATCGCAAGAAGTTGTTGATTTAGATGAACTAGATGCTATATTTGAGACTAAAAACAATTCAAACACTAAAGAAGATTTACAAGAAGCATTAGATATATTGAATAAAAGTATTGACAACGACTAAAAAATACAGTATAATACATACATGTTCGATAATAATATAAAACGTATAGGTTTCTGTTGCAAGTATCTTGATTCCGATCAGACACAAAAGCCTAAAGTCCTTAAAGAATTACAGCAACCCTACACAGATAGATCTACTACTGTGGCTTGGTGCAATAGACAGGACAAGGCAGTAGCAGAAGAAAGACTCTTAGATATTGTTACACACAATATGCAGGCCGCTTATAACTTAGTTGAGTATGTAGGAACACTACCTGCAGAAAGGCGTATGGTTAGATTGTCTAGCAGTCTTATACCAATGGCTACTGAACCCAATTGGCGTTATGTATTTGAAGATGCCACAGTTCGAAAGGAACTTGAACATGGCTTTGGTAAAGTGGGTGATGTTGCAAGACTCAATGATGTAAGACTAAGTTTCCATCCTGGACAATTTACTGTCCTTGCTAGTGACAAGCCTGATGTTGTTGAACGTAGTTTAGATGAGTTTGAATACCATGCTGACATGATACGTTGGATGGGGTTTGGTAAAGAGTTTATGGACTTTAAATGTAACGTTCATATATCAGGTAGACAAGGCCATCAAGGCATTATTAACATGTTAAATAGACTCAGCCCTGAGGCTCGTAACACAATTGCTATTGAGAATGACGAGATGTGTTGGGGTTTAGATGAGAGTCTTAAATTGCGTGAGCATGTGGCACTTGTATTAGACATACACCATCATTGGATTAGAGACGAAGAATATATTAGTCCAACCGATAGTAGAATTAAAATGATTATAGACAGTTGGCGAGGTGTTAGGCCTACACTACATTACAGTTACAGTAGAGACCATGGACTAGCAATGGCATTACAAGAAGGTGAAGAAATTAATCACAGCAAGATGCAAGACTTACCTGCATTACTAGAAGCAGGTGCCAAGAAGCAAAAACTTAGAGCACACAGTGATTACTATCCTAACAAAGAAGCAAATGCATGGGCATTGAGTTTCTGGGATGACTTTGACATACAATGTGAGGCAAAAGCAAAAAACTTAGCAAGTGAGCAGTTATGGCAACAAGCAATAGCAACCTCCTCATAATCGGTGACAGTTTTGTTGCAGAAGACGACGGCGGCGAACATTATGAATGGGCATGGTGGAATCGATTAGCAAAAGATAGTAACAGCCAACCTATCAATCTTGCTATCACAGGAGCCAGTAATTTTAACATATGGCACCAACTCGAATACGCATATAAGAATTGCAAATTTAATAAAATCTTAATTGTATTAACTGCACCTAATAGGATAGAAAATATTAATACACCTGTCAATGAGGTTATTACTTACGAACATTTTAAAAATAAAGATATAACATCTTGGACAGTTCATGATAGATTGGCTCAAGGAGAATTAACTGCTGAGTTAGTAGACACATACTTTGATTTTAAAATTGCTGAAAGTAAAGACCGGATAATTGCTGAATCAATTTTACATAGTGCAGAAAGACGCCCATGCGTAATACTTCCTAACTTATTTACAGGGTTCACAAGGTATCATTTTAATATAATTAGAGAAGCATGTCCTGTAGATTATTCAGATGTTGTGACTGGTGTATTAGACGAACCAGAAATGGGTCACATATATAAATCGTGGCACGATAAGTTTTATAACAAGCATAAGGAATTATTTCTTGCTAAATTAGATTAATTTTAGAAGGTCAACTGGCGCCAGTTTTTCCTTTGTTCAATGTTGGAACAGTCATTTGCAGTTCTCCTGCTCTATATAGCCTATCCTAAGAGGGAGGCGATTTCTAATTACTGTTAGACTGAAATATTATCTGTCCAACGTTAATATTTAACAAATGATACTAAAACCATAAAGAAATAGGTTGTTTTTAGCATCGTTTTAAGTTATACCATTATTTTAGATACCTTAAACTTAAATTAATTAAATAGATGCATGATAAAAGAAAATTCGAAATTTAAAAACGAAGTAGTCTCATTCAAACTAGGATCAGGCGAAGAAATAATTGCTAAAGTAAAATCGCATGACGATGATACATTCGAACTGAATAAAGCAGTAGTCTTAGCAATGGCACCAGATGGCAGTGGCATTAGGCTTATCCCATGGTTAATGTCAACGAACACTGATAATATTTCGCTAAATAAATGTAATATCTTAGGATATGCAATTACATCATCAGACATAGCAGATCAATACACACAGTCGGTATCCAGTATACAGATAGTCAAATAATTGACTTTAACTAAAAATATGCTATAATATAGTATATGTTTTAATTAGGAAGTGTATGAAAAGAATAATATGTTTGTTTCTGGCATTGTCATCTACAACACATGCTAACCAATTGCCCTTTACCGGACCTATTGATTTAGGTGCAGAAATAGAGTGCCTAGCATTAAATATCTATCACGAAGCAAGAAGCGAAAGAACCGCAGGAATGTGGGCAGTAGCAGATGTAACTATTAATAGAGTTAAAAGTATAGCATATCCTAATACAGTATGCGAAGTAATATATCAAGGCCCTGTATATGAAAGTTGGAAAACAGCAAGGTTTGATCACTTACCAGAAAGTGAACGTATCTACAACCCTGTAAAAGGTATGTGCCAATTCAGTTGGTATTGCGATGGCATCAGTGATAAACCTACCGAGCCAGATAGTTGGCAACGAGCATTAGACATTGCTTATGGTGTAATGAATCATGATCTTGGTTTAGGACTAACTGATGGCGCAGACCATTATCATGCAGATGTTATCACACCTTTTTGGGCGCCTCACATGACACTCGTCACCACAATTGGCAACCACAAGTTTTATAAGTCAAATAGATAAATATATACTGTTATAATACACACAATTAGGAGTAACAGTATGTATGAGTATAGATGCAAAGTCTTGAAAATCGTTGACGGAGACACAGTAGATGTCGATATAGATCTAGGTTTTGGAATTATGTTAAAAAATGAACGTGTAAGAGTCATGGGCATTGATACACCAGAGTCAAGAACTAGAGACAAAGTAGAAAAACAATTTGGTTTAGCCGCAAAGAAAAGATTAAAAGAAATGCTTGATAACAAATCAGGCCCAATCCTAAAGACACAAATCAATAAGAAAGGTGAGGACATGAAAGGTAAGTTTGGTCGTATATTAGGCGACTTTACTGTTTATCATGCACCAACAGACAGTTGGAGAATGGTTACAGAGATTATGGTTGAAGAAGGTCATGCTGTGGCATACTTTGGTGGTAGCAAAGATGAGATACAGCAAAAGCATATGGCTAATAGAGGCAAACTAATTCGTGAAGGTGTTGTTAATATGTCCGAAGAACAAGCCGGAATAATTTAATTTCTAGTAAATATATGCATGGAATGTGCATGGATCAATAATTATCTAGTAGTAGAAACAGACGGATTCACACGACCATGCTGTTTAGAAACAAGTCCAGAAGCAAAGATTAGTCCTATATCATCTGGTATAGTCAAGTCCTTTAATCATAGAAGATTAAAAAAATTAAAATTTGATCTAGAACAAGGCTACAGCGAAAAAACAGATCCTTATTGTAAAAGGTGTAGATTTTTAGAAGAAAAGAATCAGCCCAGTATGAGAACTGAGCAACCTTTTATTACAGAACAAAGAGAACTCAAAGTCCTGCAATTTAAGTTAAGTAATAAATGTCAACTTGCCTGTGCTCATTGTAATCCAAGTTTAAGTAGCACATGGGCAAATTTATTAGGAGTATCTCCAAAAATTCACCACGCATTAGAACTGACGGATGAGTTTGTAGACGAACTAAAACAAGTTGTTCCAACACTTGATGAATTAAAGTTTACAGGCGGCGAGCCTTTCTTAGATCACAACCATTGGAAAATGTTAGAGCATTTACAAGATGTTGATACAAGTAACTGCAAACTAAGTTACATTACAAACGGCCTCATAAAGCCTAAAAAAGAATTATGGGAAGGTTGGAAAGAAATAGATATTGATGTAAGTGTTGACGGGCACGAAGATACTTATGAATGGTTCCGCAGAAATGCAGATTGGCAACAACTTGTAGATAATGTTAAAGAATTAGCAAAATATGGAAACGTTAGAATAGCATATTCAATGACACCTTTTACAGTTGATAGTTTACAAGATGCAAAAGACTTTTGGCCATATCAAATAAACGAAACACCTATCGTATATCCTACCCATGCTAACCTTAATAAGTTTCCAGACAATATAGATATATGTAGAGAATTTGCTAAGGATTGGGATCAACGTTGGAACACTCCAGGCTGGGCAAATAAGTTATATAAATGGATCAATCCAGAAAACAAAAATAATGCTTGACACATGCCTAAATAGACTGTATAATAATATAATTATTGAGGCAAATTACAGATGAAACGTTTTTATTCAGGTAAAACTTATACACACGCAACTGGCCACAGTTGTGCATTCAGACAATGGAGAGCAGATAGTCATTGTAATCTAATACATGGCTATGCTTTACAATTTGAGTTTACTTTTGGTTGTGATGAATTAGATGAACGCAACTGGGCAGTAGACTTTGGAGGCTTGAAGCCACTTAAAGAATGGTTAAAGTATATGTTCGACCATACATATTTACTAGCAAGTGATGACCCAGAGTTTGAAACATTTCAAATGTTAGCAGACAAAGGATTAATTGACTTGCGAATAGTTGGTTCAACAGGTTGTGAAAGATTTGCTGAACAGGCCTTTGACGAAGCAGATAAAATTGTTAAAGATATCAGCAACGGAAGATGCTGGGTTCAAAAGGTTACTGTTAAAGAACATGATGCCAATAGTGCAACTTGTGAATTAGCAGACACTCAGAAGATTCGCTTTACAATGAATCCGGAGAAAGAGGTCTTATAGTGGAACCTCGCATCGACATAGACGACGGTCTACTAGAAGCAAAACACTATACTAACATAAAATGATAAAATATGAGAAGAGTGTCGAACGGTGGGGCCAATTGACGAATTGGACCTCATGCAAATCTTTTTAACACAAGATCTATTAAAAAGTTTTTATCCCACATTTTAGTAAAATTCCTTTTTGCTATTTGTTTTAATACAGTTAAATCATGCTCTTGGTTTAAACACGAAATCATTTTATCAGAACGTTCATCTCCATCTAAGTGATCGTATTGAAAACCATAAAACTCAAATCCCATATCTTTAACCGTTTGCTCCATGCCACTTGGCCCTAGAATCATAGTTGGTAACCCTAACATAAAACCTTTGAAAGTTTTCTCTGTAAGGAAATGCTCTTTGCCCTCAACGTTATGACTCTGAGTTTCTAATGCAATTTTAAAAGTATAGTTGCCAAACCATTCTTCTTTAACTCTATGCGTATCACTAAACATCTTGTTAGGCATGTCAAATGATTTAGGCAGTATGTCGATATTGTCTTTATAAAATTTTAACAAGTAAGGCTCTGCAGTTTCTTTTAATAAAGTAAACCTTAAGGCATTAACGTTTATAGATTTAAAGAAATGCCCATCACCCTGCATTATTGCCTCAGGGTGGGGAGGTTCTTCTACATAAGTAAGGCTCCAATCACAATCATCTAACATACCTTGTTCATATAATTTTGCTATAAATTTAACTCTATTATCTCTAGGTTTCCTTGCAGGAACCAATGCAAGTGTTTTAGGCTCATAGGTAAACTTTTTATCTGGATATTGCTCTGACAGGTGGTTATGTGTAAACAATGCAAACATAGGTCCTGCTCCATGTTCTATAAGATCTCTTATCTCATAGTTTGCTCTAAGATTTGTTACTATGTCCTCACGACTATTATCTAAATTAAAAATGCCTGACTCCATAAGTTCTGCAACTATCACTCTGTGATCTTTAAGCAACGCCTTCAAATGTTTTTTTGATAATGTCTGTAGTGTAATATAGTCTATTTCCCAAAGTGTATCGCTTGGTTCTTCTGTTAATATTTCTAGGATTGGTTTTCCTTGTATGCCATACTCTAATCCTATCTGCAAACTGTTAGGCAACAAAGGTAAAAATAACTTCTTTAAATTTCTGTAATGCCATGCCATATATGTGTCAGGGTTAGAGTGAAATACGTCTACATATCCAGGAGGCGTTGCTTTTTCTGGACGTTCTAATCTAGTAAGTATTTTTTCTATTTTAATCATTTAGCCACTTATAAAAAGGTTTATATATATCTTCTGCTATTCTTTTTGAATCAAAAAATAGTTCTAGATTATGCTGAATAGCATCTACAAACTGTGATGTATCTATATTTTGAAATTGGTGCAATTCAGATGCAAGTTTTTTAGAACGTTTATTAAACTTTCTTATATGGTCATAGTCTGCCATATCTGCCCATGGAAACTTAAATCCTAATTCCTTAAAATGCTCGACTGTATATCTGGTGTCTATGGGGAATGCAGGTATACCAGATGCAATCATTTTAAAAGTTTTTTCACTAAGCAATGTTCTGTCAAAGTCCCATATAGGAAATTCGTTTGTTATTTCTGATTGCATAAACTGTTCTAGTTTCTCATCAGACCATGATTCATCTACTAAATGATATCCGTATGTTTCTGTAACTAAAGCAAACTTTGTTTTACCTAATAGACCATGATATGTATAAAATGGATCAATAGGTATATCCTTTCCTTCCATTTCCATCTTAACTGTATGTATACCATGTTCTTGTAATTTAGTATTAATTCCTAAGAAGCCATTCTGTGAATCAGCAGTATTGATATCGTCTTCAAATGCTTTAGGCAACACATCATTATATTTTGTTAAAAAGTCAATCGGAAGTTTTCTTTTATCTCCCCAATTAAATGTGTTCTTAGGATCGAAACCTAATGACCAGTCTGTGTCATCTAACAATCCTTCTTCGTCTAAATGTGCTAAGAATTGTATTCTGTATGTTCGTGGTTTGTTGTTAAAGCATAAAAACGAGCGATGGAAATTGTGTTTGTTATTGCCATATACTTGTTCTACTTCATCTAGTTTTTGTTGTAATAAACTAGAGTCTCTAAAGTAAGGTGTGTTAGAATCAAATGCCGCAGTTAAATACCAAAAAGTCGAACTAGGTTCCATTATTGTAATATTATATCTACCAAAATACTTTTCATATACTCCTCGTATCTCTAATCTATTAACAGCATGATTACAATTATATAATAGCACTTCTTTAGGCATTATATTAAAATTTTTAAAAATATCAACATAATGTTCTGCTGAAATTCGATCGAAACCTCTAGTTGATGCACTATTATAGTCACATTCTATCATGCCCATATTAGGTTCAAATACAAACCCAAACATAGTAATATTTTGTTCAAAGAATGCTTTTGCAATGTGTGAAGCATGAGGAAACAATTTCCATTGTGTTCTCTTTTCATCTATGTGGAAAATTATTTTAGTATCGTTTCCGTATTTGTTATATATCTCATTGTATATTTCTTCTCGATTATCAACTATATCTTCAATATCGTATCCATCAAGTCCACGCATTTCACATATATGCACATTGGGATCTAGATGTCTATTTAAAAAATTAGTAGAAAATCCTTTTAAATCTATTACATTGTGATACTTTTCTGCTAATATTTCTTTTGCATCTGCGCCTTCTGGTAAGAACTTTAATCCTACTAATGATGCTATGCCTGGTCCTAAAATAGCATCTGGACCTGCTCGAGTATGCCTATCATGTGGAAGTGCAATTTCAATTACAATTTGTTGCATAGAAGTATTTATTACATGTTTTAATACCACTAACATTTTAAAGAGTGCCGATTTACCGATAAATATGTATATGTTATTTGGAATCCTTACTTTAATTACTGCCTTGGCTATTGCCGGGGTTGCCGCATGGTTTAGTATAATAGGTCTTATGATCTTCTTTAGCGGAAGTGCTATGAGCATTGCAATAATGGCTGGCACACTTGAAGTAGGTAAATTGCTAACAGCAAGTTGGCTGTATAGGTATTGGAATGAAACATCATTTGCACTTAAGGCATATCTGTCCACCGCAGTAGTAATACTAATGCTTATAACAAGTATGGGCATCTTTGGATACCTAAGTAAAGCCGCCAGTGAAGTATCTGCAGATGGTCAAGTTGCTTTTGCAGAAGTAGATAGAATAGACGGACAAATAGCAAGAGAAGAAAACAAAATAGATATACTAGAAGATAGAATACTCAGTATTGGTGGAACAGTAGATGTAAGTCAAAGCATAAAACAACAAGAAGAAATTAGAGATGGTGCTTGGGATAGAGTGCAAGGTGATATAGAATACGCCCAAGGCCAGATACAAAGTCTAAGAGACGAACAAAAAGTATTAGACGAAGCAGTTAATGAACTTAGAAACAAAGGTGTAGAAGTAGTTGTCTTAGATGAAGGCGGAATATTTCAGCAAGGCGAAACAGAAAAAATAGATTACATTGCACAGGCAAATCAATTATTTGAACAACAAAAACCTCAACGTGATCAAATAAGAGCAGATATTAAATCTCAACAAGATACAATCGATAGGTATAGACAAGATGCACAAACAACTATAGACAATGCTAATGCAGAAATTAATAGATTAAGAAATAATAATCAAGAAAGACAAGATGACTCATTAGAAAAGATAGACACTTTTAACGGGCAGATAGACGATATTTACAGCACAATAGCAATACTTAAAGATGAAAAATTTGAAGCAGAAAGTATTGTAAGAGATTTAGATAGAGAAGTTGGGCCAATCAAATATGTAGCAGAACTTATATATGGAAGTTCAGAACAAAATGTAATGGAACAAGCAGTAAGACTGTTTATACTTTTATTAGTATTTGTATTTGATCCACTAGCAGTTATGCTAGTTATTGCCGCTAACCAAACATTATTACGTTATGGTATTAACTTAGAAAGCAGTGGTCCGGAAATACCAAAAGGTTCAAAGAGAGAAACAATATTAAAAGGCCCTGATAATCCTAGTGCTGTAGAAGACGCCGCAAAAGTTATGGCCGAAAGTGCATCTCAAAAAAAAAGTTTAGAAGATGAAGTAAGCAAATTAAGATTAGAACTAAGTAAGAAACCTAAAGAAGTTGAGAAAATTGTTGAAGTCGAAAAAATTATTGAGGTAGAAAAAGAAATAGACATGCAGATAAAAGTTCCAAAAGCAATCAAAGATTTAGAAAAGCGACTAGAGAAAAAACTCAATGAAAAAGAATGACATCAAGAAAGGCGTAGATGATCTATACACAAGGTATGCACATACCCTGGAAATGTTAGAGAAAGCAGTAGACAAAATAGATCAATTACAAGAAGAACTTGACAAAAAACCAAAAGAAGTTATAGTAGAAAAAGTAGTTGAAAAAGAAATTGAAATCATAAAGGAAATTCCAATTGAGAAGATCGTCGAAAAGATTGTCGAGGTTGTTAAAGAGGTCGAGGTCCCAAAGGAGACAGTGGTCACTATCGAAAAGGAAGTCCCCGGACCAGAGCGTATTGTTGAGGTGCCAGGACCAGAGCGGAGAGTGGAAGTCCCTGGACCCGAAAGAATAGTTGAAGTCTCCGTAGATAAAATTGTTGAAGTCCCGGTGGATAGGATTGTTGAACTGCCAGTAATAAAAGAAGATACTGCTAAAATAGAAAAGTTAGAAGGACAAATACAAAAACTGAAAAACCATGTGCTCATGCTTGAAAAAGACTTAAATACAAAAAGCGATGAGTTTGAAATAGAATTTGTCGAAAAAGAGTCAACTAAAGACCTCAGACATGCGGCCAACATAATGGCAAGCAGTGAACTAAATAAAGAGGACTTAACTGCAAATGAGATATACGATATACTGGTAAAAAGTTCAGAAGAAGAACTTAAACAGAAACTAGGGTTTTGGGCAGTTCCATTACCAAAGAAAGGCGACATGGACAACAAAAACACAAACAAAAGATACATTAGGAAAAAATGACCAATAACAAAAACGATACATCTCTTACATGTAATTTTTGTGGTAAACACAGAGAAGATGTTGAAAAACTAATTGCTGGCCCTGGTGTTTATATTTGTAATGAATGCATTACTATCAGTTACGAAATAATCGAAAAAGAAACTATAGAAAATATATCTGAATTCAGTATAGAGAATTTACTTGCACCAAAAGAAATACATGCTTTTTTAGATGAGCATATAATTGGTCAAGAAGAAACTAAACTTATATTAAGCACCTGTGCGTATAATCATTATAAACGTATATCATCACAAACTGAAATAGAAAAAAGTAACATACTGTTATGTGGTCCTACAGGAACAGGTAAAACACTTTTTGCAAGAACATTAGCAAAAACACTTAACGTTCCTTTTGCAATAGCAGATGCAACTACACTCACAGAAGCAGGGTATGTAGGTGAAGATGTTGAAAGTGTTTTAGAACGTTTATTAACTTTAGCAAACTACGATGTAGAAGTTGCACAAAAAGGTATTGTGTTTATAGATGAAATAGATAAGAAGGCCCGTAGGAGCGAATCTAACACGTCTACACGCGATGTAGGTGGTGAAGGAGTGCAACAGGCCCTATTACGTTTAATTGAAGGCACAACAACTAAAGTAAAAATTTCCTCAGGTAAAAAGTTATCAGATGAGTATATAGAGTTTGATACATCTAATGTCTTGTTTATTGTGGGCGGAGCATTTGTTGGTATCGAAGAAGTAATACAACGCAGACTTAAAAGAAAATCTAGTATAGGCTTTAATAGTAAACTAGTAGATGAAGAATTACGCAAAGAAACACTAAAGTATCTTAGACCAGATGACTTAATAAAATATGGATTGATACCTGAACTAGTAGGTAGACTTCCGGTAATAACAACGTTAAGTAACCTGTCTATAGATGATATGATTAAAATTTTAACTGATGTAAAAAATAGCATTATTTTACAAAACAAAGAACTTTTGGGCCTAGATAATCTAGAAGTTGATTTTGCAGACGCCTACTACAAAGGAGTTGTAGATCGTGCAAAAGATGAAGATATGGGTGCTAGATCACTTAAAAATATAGTTGAACAATCACTATATTGGATAATGTATCATGCTCCGGATCTCCACAAAAGAGGCATAAACAAGATAATTTTTGATAATTATCCAAGTAAGTCTGAAGAATCTAAACCTATTGGTATTAAAGAAAATGGCGACAGAGAAAGACTAACAGATTATAAATTTTTTAAACAAGTAAAATATGAAGAATAACAACTGGAAGAAAAACACAGTAGATCGCTTTAATACAGATAAAAAGCGTCAACAAAAAGATTACAAACCAAAAGAAGAAAAGATGAAAGGCACATCCATTAGTGTATGGAACGGTGATGTCAATGGAGCATTGAGAAAATTGAAAAAGATTTTAGAACGTGCAGATAGGCAAAAGGAATTATCTAAAAGAGAATTTTATGAAAAGCCTAGTGCTAAACGTAAACGTAAAAAAGATGCCGCAGTCAAAAGAACAAAAAAAGCAGAAGACTTGGCTATTGCTAAAGGTGAGTGGATGCCATATACAGATCATTCATCCAAGTCAATGAAAGGAAAAAGAGAGAGGCGCAAAGTGTTCATGCAAAAAGAACGCATTAGACGTCTTTCAAGTAGACGTGTAAAATGAAAATTGTAGTTGTTAGTGGAGGATTCGATCCACTACATTCAGGCCATATAAATTTACTAGAGTCAGCCGCCGCATTTGGCGAAAAATTAATTGTGCTATGTAACAGTGATGACTGGCTCACAAGAAAGAAAGGCAGACCTTTTATGCCTTTCGAAGAACGCTCTACTATATTAGAACGTATGCACATGGTAGACAATGTTTACGGTGTAGACGATTCAGATGGAAGTGTAACACATGGACTAAAGCAAGTCCGTGAAGCATTCGGACACGATCATGATTATGTATTCTGTAACGGAGGTGATAGAGGAAAAGATAACATACCCGAAATGGCAGTTGATGGTTATACTTTTGAATTTAGTGTGGGTGGAGATAACAAAGCCAACAGTAGTAGTTGGATATTAAAAGAATGGAAATACCCAACAGAACGCAGAGTGTGGGGAGAGTTTAGTGACTTGTTCCAAGACGAAGCAGTTAGAGTTAAGGAACTTGTAATTGAACCTGGCAAAGGTATCAGTTACCAAAGACATTTTAAACGTAGTGAAATGTGGTTTGTGAGTAAAGGTGAATGTGTTGTAAAGCATGGCAGAGATACTGACAAGCCAGATGAGTTTGATACTATTAATTTAAAAACAGACGAAGTCATACACATTAAAGTTGGTGACTGGCATCAAATTGTAAATAAGACTACAGAACCATGTCATATTATAGAAATACAGTATGGCGAAGAAACAACAGAAGACGACATAGAGCGTCTTGAATATTACGACGGAGAAAAATGAAAGAATTAGGAATGACGTTATTAGGATGTTTAGCAATAAGTGTTTTCTTTGTTGCTAAAGTATACCCAAGTTTAGAATACACAGGAGCAACAAGTAATCAAAGTTGCACTGGGCAATGCTATGTAGACTATGTAGCACTTAATGGCACACCAGCAGAGATAGAGCAACGCAAACAAGCATTGGCTAACTTGGATGAGTTCAGTGACATTAGAAGTTTATGGGCAGGTTGTGCCGCATGTCACGGAGCAGAAGGACAAGGTATGGGACCATTTCCTAAACTAGCAGGACAGAGTTCAGCATACATTGTAGACAAACTTAACACCTATAAGAATAGAGGACAAGTGGGTGCTATGAGTAGCACTATGTGGGCACAGGCAGGAATGCTTAGTGCAGACCAGATGGAACAAATAGGCAAGTTTATAGAAGCAGGCTTACCAGGAAAATAAGGACATATGGAATTGAAAGAATTAAACGAATCAAAAGTATGCGATATACTTAATAGAATAGTGGAATTAGAAATGGCTGGAGTTGTTAGATATGCTCACAGTTCACTAATGGTCAGAGGACCTAATAGGATACCCATTGTAACATTCCTACAAGAACAAGCAAACGAAAGTTTAGCACACGCCTTACAAGCAGGTGAGTTCATCACAGGATTTAATGGACACCCAAGTCAACGTATTGCAGTGATTGAAGAAAATCACAATCATAGTGTTGAACAAATTCTCACAGAAAGTTTACAACACGAAATGGCGGCAGTAGATATGTATAAAATA
>Ga0222718_10000267_pt1 | contig 56696 bp, 107 predicted proteins | sample C33_27DmetaG_FD_165045 | JGI IMG/M metagenome (GOLD analysis project Ga0222718, IMG submission 165045) | Estuarine water microbial communities from San Francisco Bay, California, United States - C33_27D | ecosystem: Environmental > Aquatic > Marine > Unclassified | place: USA: California... | reverse complement strand
TCTTGGGGCATGTTATATTATATACATCATTAGGAGGTAAAAATGATAAATAATAAATTTCAATCTTTTATGTTGGCTACGATAGCATTGGCTTTGTGTATCTTGGCCGGAGATAAAATATATGATACCCTTGTACCAGAGGCTAGAGCAGGCTCTTATAGGTGGGCTTGTGGCCGCATTGACCATACAGGAGATACTCTACAGCGAATCTTAAATCAAGAAAACATTATTCAAGTTTCTTTGGTACAAGATCCAAGTCCCGGATCTGCTGGTATTTTCGTGTGTACCGCTTCATAGCAAGCAGTTCTTTACAAATTTCAATATCATTCGGAGGTAAAAATGATAAATAATAAATTTCAATCTTTCACAATGGCCATTGTTGCATTGGCCTTTATATTCATAGCAGCAGAGAGAGCTTATAGTCTCTTCGTCCCCAAAGCAAATGCTTATTCAACATCTTGGGTCTGTGCGACCTATAATGGAACAAGAGAATTGACTTCACATTTGCAAAATAAAGGTGTAATTGAAGTGGCTTTAGGTTCAGCAGCAGGTCAGGATATGGTCTGCATGAAATACTAATAAAATCAATAAAAAACCTAAAAAATAATGCATGCCCCTTGACAAATGTCTTGGGGCATGTTACATTATATACATCATGGAGGCACAATGAAAATTATAAAATATATTTTTGGAGTTATATCTTATTTATTCTCCGCTGTTTTTGCTCTTGGCTGTTTTGGCGTAATTATGCGTTTACTCATGCCACAGCCAGTTACAAATACAGGGTTATTCTTGCTTGGCTTATTAATCGAGTTTTGCATCTTGGCCGCACTTTCTGGCGGTCTTTGGAAAGCAGGCGAATATCTAACCGGAAAGGAGGAATAATGAAACATGATATAATGCTAATTGATGGACTGAACATGTTCATCCGGAGTTACATCGTAAACCCCACGATTGACTCAAAAGGGCGACCGCTCGGAGGATGTATGGGATTCCTCAAATCTCTCCAAAAGGTTGTCCGAATGTTTGCTCCCGACGAAATCGTTATCTGTTGGGACGGACAAGGCGGAAGCCAGAGGCGGAAAGCCCAAAACAAAAACTACAAAGAAGGACGCTCTCCGGTCCGCTTTAACCGAAGAATGTACGAATTATCCCCCGAGGAACAAGAAAAAAATAAAGCATATCAATTTTATAGGTTAGTTGAGTATCTTAATGAAATGCCGGTTATACAAATTATGGTTGATGGAATTGAAGCAGATGATGTGGTCGGTGTTCTCGCAGGATCAGATCATTACAGAGGACGTAGTAAGATCATTGTGTCTTCTGATAAAGACTTCCTCCAACTCTGCAACGAGGAAACCACTCTTTACCGACCGATTCAAGACACAATTGTTACCCAAAATAGCGTTGTTTCTGAATTTGGTATTCATCCCAATAATTTTGCCCTTGCTCGAGCAATCGCAGGGGATGCATCGGACAACATTCAAGGCGTTCCTCGTGTTGGGCTTGGCACAGTTAAAAAACATTTTCCTTTCATGGCTGAGTCAAAAAGTTACAGCAGTCAGGATCTTGTTGAACATTGTCGACAAGTGGGAAAGACTCTCTCTTGTCACAAAAAGATTATCGATAATTCTTCTTTAATTCAATCTAATTATGGAATAATGCAACTATATAATCCAATTATATCGCCGATGACCTTAAAACAAATAATGTTTAATGTCACAGAATTCGAACCAAAAGTCAATATAACCGAAGTTAAGAAAATGACCCTTGAAGACGGTTTTGTTGCTTATAAATTTGATGATCTCTATGCGGCGTTTAGAAGAATTACAGCATAATTATACAGCGGAGGAAACAACCATGCATTCTTATTTTATTTCTATTCTCACGGCTTGCGTAAGCCCTGTTATAACCTTTGGCGAAGGCGACGAGTGGGACTATGATTATCAATGGACTTGCGAGGAACCATCATCAGCTTATAATTTGCAGATCAAAGCATATCAGCGACTTCCCGAGACCAAAACCGAAACAGTTGATCTTTTTAATAGATTTCCTGTGAGTGAGGTGTCAGTTGAACAGTAATTTAGTTCTTGCTATTGTTTTCTTTCTTATCGGGCATTTATTATCATGGTATGGAGCGAACCTTCAGTTCGTTTCTCCATGGTGGAAAGCCCGTGCGGTTCTGTTAACTTGCATAATAGCAATTCCAACCGGCCTTATGTGGTTGTTTGGAACGCGATTCATTATGCAGTGGACACCTGAATTGTGGACTTCACGATTTATTGCTTTTTCATTATCTTATTTCACATTCCCTTTAATGACTTGGTATTACCTCGGCGAATCGCCTTTCACTGCAAAAACCATAATCTGCACTCTTCTTGCTTTTACAATAGTTATAGTTCAATTGTTCATGAAATAGCAAGTCATCAAAATAAAATCCAATAACGACTTAGTAATCGTCGGTATAATTAAAAAATTACATAAATGCCCCGTAAAAAAGGGCATTTTCTTTTTTCGAGACTAAAAAAAAGAAAAAAACAACTTGACATTCCTTTTAAAATATGTTATAATATTTATATACAACGGAGCAATTATGCAAACACAAACAGACAACTTTTCCAAGTTCGGTAAGAGTTTTCAAGAAAAACTATGCCAACTTATGCTTGAGGACAGACCCTTCTGCGATCAAATCACAGAAGTCCTTGATATTCAATTTCTCGAGGTCAAATACCTTCAAGTTTTTATTCAAACAATTCTTGATTATCGTCACAAATATGGAGTTCATCCTACTTATGAAATACTCGCAACAATCTTCAAGTCTGGCATCACAGAACATGATGATGCTGTTCAAAAGCAAGTGCGAGATTATTACACACGAGTCCTCTCCGGAAAGGTCGAGGGTGCTCAATTTGTTAAAGATACGGCAATGGATTTCTGCCGCAAGCAAGTTCTAAAGCAAGCGATGATGAAATCAGTTGGACTTCTAAAAACATCGTCATTTGACGAAATTTCAAAGGTAATTAATGATGCTCTTAAACTTGGTTCTGATAACAACTTCGGCCATGACTGGCTGGCTGATTTTGAACGTAGATTCGAGATCAGAGCAAGAAACCCTGTCTCAACAGGATGGGAACGAATGGACACCCTCTGTAAGGGTGGTCTTGGGCGTAGCGAACTTGGTGTGGTTATCGCTCCTACTGGCGCTGGTAAATCAATGGTCCTTGTCCATTTAGGGACCCAAGCACTAAAAGAAGGAAAAACCGTTGTACATTATACTTTAGAATTGGCGGATACCGTTGTCGGTTCTCGCTATGACTCCTGCATGACTGGCATTCCGCTTAACGATCTGATGCACAACAAAGAGGAGATCTTTGATGCGATCTCTGATGTTGAAGGCTCGCTCATTGTTAAAGAATATCCCACCAAGTCAGCAACAACTCAATCAATCAAAAATCACCTCGAGAAACTTAAAAAGCGAGGTATTCATCCTGATATGGTTATCGTGGATTATGCTGACTTGTTGAGACCAGTCAGGGGTCAATCCGAAAAGCGACACGAATTAGAGTCGTTATACGAAGAACTCCGTGGTATTGCCCAAACCATGGAATGTCCCATTTGGACCGCTTCACAAACCAATAGGTCTGGGCTAAATGCTGAAGTTATTACAATGGAAGCAATCTCGGAGGCATTCAACAAATGCTTTGTCGCAGATTTTATTTTTACTGTGTCTCGAACAATCGAGGACAAAAAAGCCAATATGGGTCGTATCTTTGTTGCGAAGAATAGAAATGGTCCCGATGGACTTGTTCTTCCAATCTTCATGGACACAGCGAATGTCTGCATAAAGATCCTTGAAGATCAAGACGAGTTGGAAGAACAACGAGCCAACCCTGTCGCTAATGCCAAAGAACACATTAAAAATAAATATTCACATTTGTTAAACAAATAATAGGAGAAACAACATGTTTAAAATAAGCGAAGTCAATGTTCGCAAATTTAAGCTTTCCGATAATTTCATCGGACAGTATGCGGAGAAAGAAGTCCCATGGGGACCTGTGGGCTATATTACATTCAAGCGAACCTATGCTCGCCGTTTGAATGAATTCACAGAAGGAGCTGAAGGCACAGAAGAATGGTATCAAACCTGTCGTCGTGTTATCGAAGGAATGTTCGATATTCAGAAGCGTCACGTCCATGCTCTTGGTTTAGAATGGAATGATCAGAAAGCCCAAAGAACCGCAAAGGAAGCATATGACCGTCTTTTCAATCTTAAATGGACACCACCCGGCCGAGGTCTTTGGATGATGGGAACTAAGTTCATTTACGAACGAACAGGTGCTGGTCTTTTCAATTGCGCTTTCCGATCAACTCGCGAGATTTCCTCAAAAGGTGGCTACATCTTTGCTTGGATGATGGACGCTCTTATGGTTGGTATCGGAGTTGGTTTCGATACACTTGGAGCAGGCACATGTACTATCCGAGAACCAGAATATGTTGAGGACAATTATACTATTTCAGATTCTCGTGAAGGTTGGGTGAAATCGGTCCAGATTCTTCTCGACGGATTTTTCTTCGGCAAAAAAATTCCCCAATTCGATTACTCCGTCATCCGACCACCCGGAGAGGAAATCAAAGGATTCGGTGGAACTGCATCGGGATATGGCCCGCTAAAGGAACTTCATGATTCACTTAAAGAACTTTACACGCCGCTTATCGGTAAAGAAATTGATTCGGTTACAATTGTTGACACTGAAAACCTTATTGGTCGTTGTGTTGTTGCAGGGAATGTACGTCGTTCTGCTGCTCTTGCTTTGGGCCAGCACGATGACATGCAATATCTTACAATGAAGAACGATCAAGAGAAATTATACTCTCATCGCTGGGGATCAAACAATTCTTTTGAAGCCCGTGTCGGAATGGATTATACTTGGCACGCCGCTCAAAGCCAAAAGAACGGAGAACCCGGTTATATCTGGCTTGATAACGCAAGAACTCGAGGCCGAATGAAAGACGGCTATCGTGACGATGATCTTAAGGTTATGGGCTTCAATCCTTGTGTCGAACAACAATTAGAAGACGGTGAGCTTTGTTGTCTTGTTGAGACTTATCCCGCAAAGCACGATTCTTATGAAGATTATCTGAGAACTCTAAAAATTGCATACCTTTACGGAAAGACCGTAACGCTTGCAAATACCCATTGGCCCGAGACCAACGCTCTTATGTTAAAAAATCGTCGAATTGGTTTGTCACAGACCGGCGTGGTTCAAGCATTCAATAAGTTCGGTCGTCGTGAAATGTATAAGTGGTGCGACAAAGCTTATGATCATGTTAAGGAACTTGACGAGCAATATTCAGATTGGCTTTGTGTTCCAAGATCAGTTCGAATGACTTCTATTAAGCCATCAGGCACCGTGTCTTTGCTTAATGGATCAACTCCCGGCATTCATTTTCCCGAGGACGAATATTATATCCGACGCATTCGCTTCGCGAAAGACTCAAAGCTAATCGAGCCGCTTCGTGAAGCAGGTTATCGTATCGAGGAGGACAAGTACTCTCCAAACACTCTTTGTGTTGAATTTCCGGTAAAAGAGCCACACTTTTTCAAAGGAAAGCGTGACGTAAGCATGTGGGAGCAATTGGAGATTGCCGCTCAATATCAGCACTATTGGGCCGATAATTCAGTATCAATCACCGTTACTTTTAAGCCCGAGGAAGCGCACCAAATTAAGGACGCTTTGGAAATGTATGAGACTCGTCTCAAAGCCGTGTCCTTCCTTCGTTATGAGGAAACCGGATACGAGCAGGCTCCATACGAGCCAATCACCAAAGAACAATACGAGGACATGATAAAAAATGTTACCCCAATCCAACGAATTGAGACCAATGAAGGCGGAACGGGAACCAAATTTTGTTCAAATGACACTTGCGAAATATAGGAGGAATAATGTCATTAATACCAGAAAACCGTCATCTATTGGTTATTCCCGTTGAGGAATCACAAGATAGCAATTACGACAGAGTTCAGTTATTAATGCCCGACGACTTCAAGCCACCTCAATCATTACATGTAGTGTGCGAGGTGGTGGCCATCGCCAAGGACTCAAAGTTCTATGGCGAGGCCATCGATCGGATTGTAACTGAAAGAAGAATGCTTCAAGAGATGCAAATTGAAGGCGAAACATACTATTTAGTGTTAGAAAATTATGTTTTTGGGAGAATAACGTGAAACTAACAAAACGATTACTCGAGAAAATGATTCGAGAAGCAGTCAAGCAATATGCTGTTGATCCGGACCAATGGATGACACAAAGTCCTTTGGAACCCGGTTATGCAGGTTTAAAAAACTTAGCTCAATCTGGAGATATTGAAAATATCAATATGGCGAAAGAACTAGGATATACACCTGAAATCACAGGAGATGAAAGAGTCTTTGGATCAACTGGTGATCCTATCATGCGCTTCATTATTAATCGCACCGAGGATCTCGAAGCAGAACCAGATGAATTTGATTTGCAAATGAAATTTATGATAGGTTTGAGAGAATTATCTGATAAAATGAAAGAATTGCTAAGAACTGGCAACGACAAAGATTCTAGAGATTTTTATGTTTTTGCTGATAATCTTTATCATAAATTGATTAACTTGACTTACGAAGGATACGATGATGGTGTTATTCCCTCAATGAAAGAAGCGATTTATGAAAAATCACCAAAGATCATTGAAATGTTCAGAAAAAATCATCCAATGGTATATTCCAAAGTTCTCGCTGCTATTAAAGAGATCCAATAAATGAAACTAACAAGACGATTACTCGAAAGAATGATTCGAGAAGAATATAAACAATATTATATTGCGCCCGAAGGAACACACTTAATGCCGGGTGCTACTTCCGATGAAAGTGGAATTACCATGACGGATGAGAATTATGAAAAATTGATGGTTCTTTTGAATTCTGATGATAGAGAAAATGTTGAAATGGGAATAGAATTGGCCGATACTTTGGGTTTTTCCTTACCGCCAACAGAAATCCCAGACAATGAAGAATATGAAAAATTTTTTGTTCCCTCGAATGATCCGATTGCTAATTCAGATATTGTTTACGAATGGATATATGACAGGGTTCATAGAGCACCTCTGTTGGACAAGGACGGGATTGCGGTGAGCCAGTATGAGAGATTAAACCATAAGTGGACCCGGGTGTTAGAGCATCTTTTTAACCTTGTGAGATATCAATCACACGATTGGGTTGGCGGCCCACGTGGTCTCTATAAACAAGATAATGAAAACGCTGGCATGAATAAAGAATACTACCAAGAAGCAGCATTAATTGTAGATACAATTACAGAACGTTTTGTAAATGCAAAATTTAGGGCCTATGAAGTGCCTATTCGCATCGACCCCGATAAACCGGCTGGTTCACTCCCTCGTAGTAATAAATCACTCTCTAGAGAATTGAAAAGTATCTTAAGAGCATTGGCTCAAAGATTACCACGCGGAATGGCGGCATTGGCTTGGATTGTTAAAAATAGACAATATCCCCATCGTGGCGACCAGAACCCACGTGATCGCGAAGGCAAAACGATAGCAGATAGAAAAGCGCGCGCCTATAATTTGACATTACCATCGCGCTCCGATTATATGCAAGATACATGGTCAGACAAAATTGTCGATGCTTATCGTAGGGCAAAAGCGTTTTTAACGAGAAATCGTGTACCAACATCGACAACAACAATGTCAGATAAAACTTGGAAAGATTTACCAACGGAGAAAAAATAAAATGAAATTAACAAGACAATTATTAAAAGAAATGGTTCAACAAGTTGTGAGACAAAACAAGAAAAGTTTTTTGTTGAACGAATCTTATCAACCTGATCCTTCGCATGCTCAATCGTATGCTGAAATCATGGAAGTTCTTCACGGCATGGGAGCTTCATCAATCGGAATTATGTCCGGTCAAAACCCAATGGCAAAGGTCGACCAATCAGCCAATAACGCTCAGCTTCATCAATCTTTAATTCGAGACGTAACAAATCAAGGTTTGCGTTATATTGAAGTTGGCGGTGTCTTTGGTGGCTTACCAGAAGATTCTTTGGTTATCATTGATCCTTCAATGGACCAAATGGCCGAGCTCAATAGAAAATACAAGCAATGGGGCTTCGTATACGGACCAGCACAAGGCGGTCAGTTACCTAGCTTCGTAATGATGAAGATGGATGTTGACGCAAACGATGAACATACCCAAAATCCTCCAACTATTGACGCAGGGCCTGTTGAAGAAGTTATTATGCATCCGAGAACAATGGCAATTAAAGACGATTATACTTTTGATATTTCAAGTAAACAAAAGTTTTTAATTCCTCTTTATGGTGTTCCTGATTCTATTAAGAATACACCAGCTACACCAGTAGGTTCTTCACCAGACATGGAGGTATAAGTGGAATCAATCTATTTATACAACGATGATATCGGGCGAGTTGATTTAATCGATCATATGGGGTCTGACCTCACGATTGTTAACTCTGCCCGAGTTTCTTTCGGGGTAACCAAAGATCAACTTGATAATCGAGACAAAAAACTTATCAAATATTTGGTTAAGCACCGTCACACGTCGACCTTCGAGCACAACGTCGTTACTTTTCGTTTTGTCGTTCCAATGTTTGTGCGATCTCAGCATATGCGTCATAGAACATGGGCCTATAACGAAATATCACGCAGATACACGGATAAGGACCTTCAGTTTTACACACCGAAGACATTTCGAACGCAGCACGAAACGAACAGGCAAGCATCGAATTTGGATGAAATAAATCCTGTTGTTGTTCCTGATCTCGCAGACTTCGGAGAAGGAAAAAGAGCGGATTTGGCCGTAAAATCGCATGTTCGCAATTCTTTGGAACTATTTAATACATTGATGAGAGAAGGTGTGTGTCGTGAGCAAGCGAGAATGGTTTTACCACAAAATCTTTACACCGAATACTACGGCACGGTCAACCTTAATAATCTTCTTAAGTTTGTTAGCCTCCGCAGTCACGCCGGCGCTCAATGGGAGATCCAACGAGTTGCAGACGCCTGTTTGGAAATTGCGTCAACGCTTTGGCCGGAGGCTGTGGGAGCGTATAGACAAAATGTCGTATCATAAAATCAAATCAGAATTCGAGGTGGGCGACCTTGTTCACCTCGAGGCCTATAATATTGATATCTATACAAATGATAATAAAAAGCTCGCTGTTATCATTACCGGACCTAATTATGGTAGATCATTAACTTATGAAGATTGGGAAGTTCTCGATGAACCTATGTATGATATTTTGTGCGAAGGTCGAGTTCAAACAAATATCCCACAAAAGTTTTTAGAAAAGGTAACAAAAAAATGAAATTATTAATGGAAAACTGGAGAACCTTTCTTAAAGAATCAAGAATAACTCTTGATGATGTTGCTTTGTATCAAGTCCGTCATGACTCTGGTTTTTATTTCATTTTATATCGTGTCTATAACCATCCGGCAATCCAACGAGATGTTGTGAGTGTTATCGGGAGAATCACTGTCAGCCCGACTCTCGAACCATGTATTCCAGAAACATATCAAGTAGATTCTATTTATGTTGATAAACCTTATCGCGATATGGGATTCGGTAGTACGTTATATAATATAGCTTTTCTATTTGCCGATTATAGAAAAATGGGACTAACCTCCGATAAAGTGGTCGGAACCAATAAAAAAGCAGCAGATCAATGGCTAAAGTTTGATAACAGATCGAATTATGTAAAAAAAGCAACCTCTCAAGGAAATGATAAATTCGATTATACAGGCCGCGAAACTCCTTTAGATCCAGATGATGATTGCTCAATGCCGGCAATGACTCATAAGAATGCCACAGACCACAGTTTTATTAAAACAGATGCTGCTTCTTTCAGAAGCAAATATTTGGAAATGCATAAGCTACATCCTGTAAATGTTGATAAAGTTTTAAAAACAAGGATGTTCAGAGACCAAGCAGCATTTGAGAAATATATTGAAAGACAAGCTGAAGATGATTTTCAATTAAATTATGCGGATGAACCAGAATAAAATGAAGTTATTATTTGAAAATTGGAGAAAATACCTTAATGAATCAAAAGACATCGATCTTTTGCATGATCAGATTTATCGCTATGAAGATATGAGAATCTCATTTGCAAAAAAGATTTCTGATATTCTTTTCTTATATCAAGGCAAGAACTCAATTTCAGGTGTTGATTTGCAAGATAGAATAACACTTGCTGCGAAGCCAAACACACAAGTTCAATTATCTGATGGTTTTGTTGCAAAGACACCAACACAAGAAGAAATTAATTTGTTCAGACAAGAAGCAGAAATGCTATTCGATTCTCTCGAGGCAGACAGAACTAAGATCGCACAAACATATGACACCCTCGCCAAACAATTTGACAAATATATTGATTTATTTATTAAACTCACAAACGACTCCGAAGATCAATCTTACGAAGGCCGTCTTGAACACATTCAGGATCTTGTCAAGCAAATAGGTTACGAAGAAGAGCCAATTTATTCCGAAGAACAACGAGACTTCGTTCAATCTCTTATCGTCAAGCCGCTTAAAGGTACAAAGGACCCAAAGCATCCGTTCCCTGTTGGTTCTGTCAAAGACAAGAAAATGAAGAAACTTGGTCTTTCGGGGCTTCTCGAGCCTTTGCGAAAGCAATTCAAGCCAACTCGCAACGGCGGCCTTTCAAAAGGTAAAATCAAAGCTTATAACGATGCTCTTGGAGAGATCTGGGGATCGATGGCCGATTTGGTTCTCAAGCCAACGCACGAAGAAGCAATGGCCAAGCTGGGACCTGTTGGCGAGTCAATCTTCGCTGGAGATCCTTTGAAATATAAAGTAAGGATTCCTCGAGGACAGAACGTTTTTAAAAGAGAGACAGACAGAGAGAACTCCGAGTTTATTCCTGTTACTGAATTCACTAAAGACAAATATCAGCTTGCACTCATGCATTATTTTAATCCCAACAACCTTCGAATGAATGCTCAGTTAGCTGACGAAGGGGCAGATAAATCAGACGCAGAGATTAGAGCTCTGCAAGCACAGCTTGGTACGACAAGCGATCCAATGGAACAGCGTATCATTCAAGGCCAAATAGCAAGAAAGAAACTTGAACGCAATATGAATCGCAAAAGAGCAAGACTTATACGTAAAGACATGCAAATGTATAAGACTGGCTTCGAAAACAGAATGGAAGGAAAAGACTCTGCTCTGCCTATTCCTCGACGATATGGTACAGCTCAATATACAGGCTACGGTCAAGCATCCGGATTTGACAATCTTGCGTTCGGTGGCGCACCAGCCAACATTTACAAAGACACCGGTGTGAAAGGAAGAACTGTTGAGGACGAAGATGATGTTCTTAGAACATTAGAATATTATCTAGATGAAGTTGGCGGAGAGATTCCAAGCCCAATGCAAGATATCTATAACAGTGCTAGCGATGAAGATAAATATGCTGTTCAATCAATGTTGTTTTTAAATTATGTTCACACAACCAAAGTTTCAGCGGAGCTCGCCCCAAGAGAACCAGAACCAGCATCACCAACCGGAGGCATTGAGTCTCTTGATGATCTCGACATGGACGACCTCGATTATTATATGAACGAACTTAACTTCGCCGATGCTCCTGTCCAAGGAACGGGCGATGATGGTGATATCGATCTTGATGATCCAGAGAACATTGAATGGATGGTCGGAGAGATAAATAAAATAATGCAATCGGAGGCAACATAGAACTCAATTTGCCAAAGATTGTCCTCGGACGAACAATTAAGTCTCTTCTTTATGCTTACAAGAATGAGATTCCAATTATTGTTCATCAACCAATAAAGCCGAGCGATGTTGAGTTCATTGGAAAGAATCATGACTTTGATTTTCTTTGTTTCGAACGAAAGCCAACTTACGGAGAAGTGTGGGATCGCTTGACCTTTGCTCTCGGAATGGGCGGCTATATGATCGCCCCAGATTTAATAACAAACTTCCGTCACGATACCGAAACAAAAACAATAACAATTGTTTCAAAACAAAGTTCTCGATTTATCGTTAAATATCAAGAGGTTATTGAGCCCGATCTCGGAGAAACAGGCAATGTTTATGTTTATGATTGGTTTGATGTGAGAACAGGCTCAAAAGATTTCCCCGATATAATGAGAGGAGAAGATGATCATCCTCAAAAGTTGGTGTTCTATGATTCAAGACGACAGAAGGTTCGCAATGGTTTGAAAGACTTTGTTGCAATCTCGAAGGTCAAAGAAACAAAGCTAAACTCTTGGGATTACAGCGAGGTCGCTGTTGAATACGCTTGCTATAAGTTATTCAAAAAGCACAATCTCAAAGGCGCACCAAACGGCTACACAAGGCACGGCAAGCAAAGATATTATCCAGTTAAAATAGAGCATGCTTGGCGCGAGATCAAAAGCGAAATTAAATCTTTACACACATTAGAGGAACTATGCAAAATGAAGCAAAAGGGAAATCACCTGACGAACTTAACGACAAACCTTTTCTCGACAACCAAAACTTCCACCTCGCAGGAGTAATCCCTGTCGCAGGTCATAAGCTTGACTTTGGAATGGAATGGGATGAAGCCCTTGCTCCAATCTCTCCGAACTATACCTTAATTGAGAACGCTGTCTACGAATGCGCTTGGGCTGGTTGTGATACAATTTGGATTGTCGTGAACGATGATATGGCTCCTCTGCTTCGCTATCGTCTTGGAGAGCGAGTCCAAGATCCTATTTATGTCAACAGCAAGTTCGCCAAGATGCCGAGGAACTATCAAAAGCATATTCCAATTTTTTATGTTCCTGTTCATCCAAAGGACAGAGATAAAAGAGATTGTCTTGCTTGGTCTGTTATATACGGAGCGGTTACTTGTTTAAAGGTCTCCGACTTTCTCTCGAAATGGGTCAAGCCAGATAAATATTATGTCTCGTTTCCTTTCTCCGTCTTTTACTCTCCGGACCTCCGAGAACATCGTCGCCGGATTAGGTCAAAAGATAACTTCTATGTAACAAAAAATGGATTGTCGGTCGAAGACAACCTCTATGCTTCCTTCACGTTCGGAAAGGAAGAATTCGTTAAATATAGGCGAATAATTAGGCAAAAAGGCACTGGAATGTATGACCGCTCAAGTCCCAAGAATGAAATGGGAAGACACACCGTTCCGCTTCCAATTGAACAAAGATATTCAGCTCGTCATTTTGATTTGCAAGATGTCTTTATTGACCTCGATCTAAGCGAAGAGAATTCAATGGAGCCTGCTTGGTACTACGATGTTGGCTCGTGGGAACAATACTGCGAGTTCCTATCGTCCGAGGAAAGTAAAAAAATAAAACGTCCAAATCCAATTGTAATGGGATATCGAGAATTTAACAAAATAGGACTTGACAATCAGGATTAAACGTGATATATATTATATATGGGATTTCACGAATTACAATACAAGAAACTGTTAAGCGAACTTAAGTTCAAGAACGAAGAACTTGAGATTCTCGAAGAGTCTATGCACGAGATTCACATGGAGTTTGAGCAATATTATGCAGACTTTTTGAAAAGAAACGAATTATCCAAAGAAGAATTAGAACAATCAAAAACGCCACAATTTCAACAATTCAAGAAAGAAATGGCTGCTCCAATGCCCGAGACCGATGAAACCGGCATAGTTGTCGTTGAGCAAATGTCCGAGGAAGACAAAGAAGCAAAGGCTGTCTTTGCGAAACTTTATAAAGAAATTGTTAAGAAGTGTCATCCTGATCGGCTATCAACAGATGACATGGATTATTTCAATAAAATGAATACACACTTCAAGGCCGCAACATGGGGCTATAACAATGCGAAATGGTCTATTGTCATTAAGGTTGCTGAAGAACTTGGAATAAAGCCTCCGAATTATAAAAAGATGAATGGTCATCTAAAGCGCGAGGTCAAAGAATTAGATAAAAAATTAAATCATTATAAGAAATCCTTTGGTTACATGCTTTACGAAGCCGAGGATGAAAGTTCCAAGGACAATATTATTAAAAACTTTATTTTTGCTTTATTTAGGAGGAGATTGTGAGCACAAGAAAAACTATATCGGTTAGCGAGAACATGCATTTATTTGAGGACATATGTGATGGATCTATTTATCTTGAACTTGAAAATGTTGGCGACTGCACATTTGAATTGTGGACCAATGAAGACGGAACAACGTCGAGAGCTCTTGTTAGAATTAGCAAAGAAGATCTTGAGAAGATTGTAAATGATTATCGATCACGAGAAAGTTAAAATTGGAACCTTGGTTCGTCTCGAGGAAGGCTCTTACTATTGTGAGATCGCCCAACAATATGTTCCAGTTTCATATTGCCAAATCGGCTTGGTAATTCATATCTTTAGATATGAAGTGTCCTCTTATCCTTGGGCCACATTAGGATACAAGTTCCTTGCCGATGTTGTTGTTGGCCCACACAGGCTAAGAGATGTCCCAGATTTCAAATTGTATGAGGTGAAGAGTGGCGGCTAGATATCCGAGAAAATATTCGAGAGAACAAGAATACGAACAACTTTATAATAATTTCGAGCATCTTTTTTGTACGTCGTTTTGGGGCTTTGAAATTGGTCCCGGATGGTTTGAGTTCATTGCTGACTTTATTCTTAAAATGGACCGTTATATAACAGAGAACGATTTACCAAGAGAGGATTACAGAATCATGCAAGTTAAGAACAAATTCGGAACCTTGCGTATCTATCTTGCTGGCTCCGACTTTTATCTTAACACACTAATCGCAGAGACCGAGGCTCAAGCGAATGATTGCTGCATTATTTGCGGCAAGAAGGCCCTTGGTTCCATTGGGGTCTACACTCAAATGTGCGAGGAACACGTAAAAGAATTTTAATAAAAAATACTTGACAAGTTGCTCTTCGTATGTTATATTGTATACACAAACAAACACGGAGAACAACATTATGCATTATGTTATATTAGATATTCAACCAATTGCTAACAACACTGGCTATCCACCGTCAGGCTCTACTATTTCAGCCTTTCCTGCTGATCTGATGGCAGATCTAGGATTTACACAGCAGCAGATTGACGCTGTAACAGTTAATTTTAGTCATAATTCGGTTAAAACAAGAAATGGCTTCTTTGAATTTACGGCAAAGGTCTGCCCAATTCAAAACGCCAATCAAGCAACAGCTATTGCATCACAACAAATTGTTGCCAAGAATAATCAATTGCAATCAATAATCGCAAAAAATACAAAAGGTTCAATTGATTTTGTCAATCTCCACGGTCACTCTGGTGTGGGCTCACCATTTGATGGGTTTGGTTATCCCGAAGACCATATGAACTTTGCTTACAGTAACGGAGCGAAGGCTCTCGCTTTGACCGATCATGGCAACATGAATGGCTTGGCTTATCAAATTATGTACGCCAAGAAGATGCAAGCCGAAGGTAAAGACTTCAAGCCAATCTTTGGTGTTGAGGCTTATTTCATTCCGTCTGTTGAAGAATGGAAAGAACAACTCGAGGAATACAGAAAAGATAAGAAACTCGCAAAGCAGATTGATGATGATCAATCCGGAACCACGATTGAGAACGAAGGCGACTCAAAAGGTGTAACCAAACATGATATCAATCGCCGTCGTCACTTGATTCTTCTTGCTCAAAACCAAACAGGATTGAATAACATTTTTAAAATGGTCTCGCAAAGTTACACTGGAGACAACTTCTATCGTTATCCTCGAATTGACTTTGATTTGCTCTCGAAGCATAGCGAAGGCGTTATCGCTGCCTCTGCTTGCCTTGGCGGTGTCTATGCTGGCTGCTATTGGGAGAACCGAGAAGAAGGTGACGAAGCCGTGCTTCAAGCAATGCGCGAGGTCACAAAGAAATTCCAAGATATTCTTGGTGATCGTTGGTATGGCGAGTTGCAATGGAACAATATCCCAGAGCAACATGCGCTAAATCAACATATCATTCAAATTTCAAAAGAAACTGGTCTAAAGTTGATCTCGACCTGTGATAGTCATTATCCAAGTCCGGACGCTTGGCAATCCAGAGAACTATATAAAAGATTAGGCTGGCTTGGTAAGAAGCCAGAATGGGCTAACATGGAGTTGCCTCTCTCAACAGAAGAGATTGGATATGAGTTATATCCAAAGAACGGCAACCAAATGTGGAGGTCCTACAAAAAGTATTCAGAAGAATGTGGAGTAACATATGACGATGAAATCATCCTTAACTCAATTACAGAAACTTACACTATCGCTTTCGATAGAATTGAATCGTTCACCCCTGACAACACTGTTAGGTTGCCTAATTTTGTCGTTCCTGCTGGGACTGACGCTACAACATACTTGGGCCAACTTGCTTTCGAAGGTCTTGTAAAGTTATTCGAGGACAGAGATATTGAAAGTAAAGTTCTCTTTGAGAAATATAGCAAGCGTTTAAACGAAGAACTTGATGTTATCAACTCTCGTGGTTTCGCCAAGTACTTCTTGACGATGAAAGCGATTGTAGACAAGACAGCCGAGGTTCAACTCGCAGGTCCCGGTCGTGGTTCAGCAGCCGGCTCTCTTGTTGCTTATGCTCTCGGCATCACTCAAGTCGATCCAATAAAATATGGTCTTCTGTTCTCTCGTTTCCTTCGTTCAGATGCGAAAGATTATCCTGACATTGACTATGATGTGTCTGATCCAATGGTTCTCAAAGACAAGTTGATTGATGCTTGGGGCGACAATGTTGTGGTTCCTATTTCAAACTGGAACACTCTTCAATTGAAATCTCTTATCAAAGACATTGCTCGTCTTTATGAGATTCCGTTTACAGAAGTAAACACTGTGACCTCGAAGATGCTGTCAGAGGCCACGCCTCTTGCTAAAGCAAGACACGGTATCAAGGCTGGTGTCTACACTCCAACTCTCACAGAAGTTATGGAATTCTCCGAGTCTCTTCAAAAGTTCTTCAGATCTTATCCTCAAATCGAAAAGCATTGTCGTGATCTCGCAGGACAAGTTAAGTCCTGTTCCAGACACGCTGGTGGCGTTGTGATTGGTGAGTCGCTCAACGAGTACATGCCGCTTATCTCTTCAAAAGGTGTTCGCCAAACTCCTTGGTCCGAAGGTCAGAATGTTCGTCAGCTTGAGCCAATGGGCTTCATCAAGTTTGATATTCTCGGTCTCTCAACTCTGCGAATGATTGAAGATTGCATTGAGAAGATCCTTCGTCGGCATCACGGCATCGCCAACCCAACGTTCGAGGACATAAAGAAATTTTATGATGCCAATCTTCATCCAGATAAGATCGACCTTAATGACCAAGAGGTTTACAAGAACATCTTTCACGAAGGCAAATGGATCGGAATCTTCCAATTCACAGAGAACGGAGCACAAACCTTTGCTCAACAAGTAAAGCCTTGCTCTATCATTGATATCTCTGCTATCACTTCTATTTATCGTCCCGGTCCTTTGTCTGCTGGCGTTGACCGACAGTATGTTGCCGCTCACAACAACCCTGAAGATGTGAGATACATCAATGATTATGTTCAAGATGTAACAGAAGAGACACACGGCTTTCTTATCTTTCAAGAGCAGATTGCTATGTTGGCTCACAAGTTAGGTCGCAACCTTACCTTGGATGAAGGTAATCTTCTTCGTAAGGTTCTCACAAAGAAAGGAACAGGCAAAGGCCACGAGGTCAAAGATGCTATTCATGAGAAGTTTGTTCTTGGCTGTCAAGACAAAGGCATGCCGCTTTGGCAAGCAGAAGAACTTTGGCAAACCTTTGAGTATTTCTCTGGTTATGGTTTCAATAAGTCTCACGCTGTCAGTTATTCTATTATCTCTTATCAATGCGCTTGGTTGTGTCATTACTACTCAACAGAGTGGACAGCGTCCTTTTTGGACAAAGAGCCAGAGGCTCGCAAAGAGAAAGCAATCAACTTGGCAAAGCAGCACGGCTATACAATCCAGCCTCTCAATGTTAACAAGTCAGGTCGTACTTGGGAAATCCTTGACGACACAACACTTGTTGCTCCTTTGACCACAATCAAAGGCCTTGGTGACAAAGCGATTGATCAGATTCTTGCTCACCGACCTTTCGAGAACATAGAAGAATTTTTATTTCATGATAAGATTGTATATTCCAAACTTAACAAAAAGTGTTTGGATGCTCTTGCGAGAGCTGGTGCTTTGAAAGAATTGCAAGACGATCGCTTCACAGGCGACAAGCATTTCTGGACAGCGACATGTGTTGATCGTCCAAGAAAACTAAAGAACCTTGGAGAGAACATTGAGAAGTATCGTCCTGAAGGCAACTTCACAGACGACGAACGCATTGACTTTCTTGCCAATCTTACAGGCATCTTCCCAATCAATCTTGTGATTGACGAAGGCATTCAAAGAAAGCTCGATCAATACTGTATTCCACCAATCTCGGAGTACGACCCAGAACTAGGAATGTGTTGGTGCATTGTTCGCGAGGTCACAAAAAAGAAAACTAAAGGCGGCAAGTTATTCTATGTCGCCAAGGTTATCGACAATAACTCTGTCGAAACAACAATTCGTTGTTGGTCTGTAAATCCAGAGCGTGATATCCTGTATATCAATAAGACTTATATGATCAAACCACAATACAACGAAACATGGGGCTTTTCAACCCGAGGGTCCCTTAATAATGCTTGGGTTATGTTAGGTTAAATCGGAGGAAAAATGAAAGTTAAAATTAAAAAATTACACCCTGACGCTGTCATTCCATCATACGCTAAACACGGTGATGCAGGAATGGATATTGTTTCCATAAGAAAGGAAAAGGATAAGCATAATAACGATGTTCATTATACAGGTATTGCTCTTGAAATACCAGAGGGATATGTTGGGCTTATCTATCCTAGATCTTCTATTTCAAAAACAAGCTGTGCTTTGCGAAACGCTGTTGGAGTTATTGACTCTGGCTATCGTGGAGAGATCATATTTAAGTTTGCTTGTTCGTCAAATCTAAATTGCTATAAAGTCGGAGATCGTATTGGCCAACTAATTATTATGCCTTATCCTCAAGTTGAACTTGTAGAAGTCCAAGAACTTTCTGACACTGAACGAGGTGACGGCGGTTATGGATCAACGGGGGTTTAATGAATAGAGCACAACGAAGAGCTGCTGCCAAGCGCAACAAACAGAATGAAAATTCTGAAGTTGAAGAAAAGATGGCTCTATTCGGTAAGCTGCCTGACGAATGTCAGGCATGCCTTTCCCCGTTCGATAAGAAGGACAGGAACCAAGTTATGACTTGGTCGGTTGTTGTTCGGTCAGACACCGAACAAGTTAGGCTTTATTGCCCAGACTGTTGGTCAAAGGCTAAAGCAGTTGTTGAAGCATACGAGAAAGAAAATGGACGAGATCAAGAATAAAGAAAAAAGAGTTGTCTTTACGGACACAGATGTTCGACATGCTCAGTTGAGAATACGTCTTCAGCATGACAACCTTTCGCAAGCAGATTTCTTTCGCGCATTAATTACAGGATATCTTGAAAATGATGGGCGAATTGTAAAGTTTCTTGCTAATTATAAGGAGAAGCATGGCATCCAAAACAAGAAAAAGCGAGGCCGTGTTGTTGAGGAGATAGAGCAAGGAGAACATCTTTTGGAAAAATTCGGAATCAAAGACGACGAGTTAGAAGGAATCTTTGATATGATTGCAGAAGAATTTCCCGACCTTTAATTCCTTTTCTTGTTTTGAATAATAATTAATAACAAACCTAGGAGATATTAATATCATGGCTAAAAAACTTTTATCAGAAGCGCAAGTACGTAAATTTATGGGACTTGCTAATATGGATGCTAATCTTTCTTCAAACTTTCTTAAAGAAATGTATCACAAGCGTGATGATGAAGAAATGATGAACGAAGAAGAAGAAATGGAAATGGACGCTGATATGGAAGCGAAAATGGACATGGTAGATGCGGCCCCCGAAGGAGGTGATATGGAGGGTGAAGCCGACGGACCAGACGTAGAACTTGATGAAGAAGAAGTTGCTGACGCACAAGAAGCAATGTCTAAAGTTCAAGCAGTTCTCGACAAACTTATGGGTGGCGCAGGTGCCGGAATGGATGACATGCCAGCCGAAGAACCCATGGATGACATGGATATGGGCGGAGAAGAAGAGATTGACGCTGATGTAGAAGTTGAACCTACCGAAGATGAAATCGTTCAAGAAGTTGCCCGTCGTGTTGCTCGTCGTATCAACGAAGCCGCTCGTGCTCAAAAGAAAGCCGATCGTCTTCTTGGTCGCAAAAAATAACTTGACAAATCGTTCATAAACGGTTACAATATAAGGAGAGGGCAACCTCTCCTTTTTTTATGGAGGTAAAATGGAAATCATTTTATATGGCCTTTTCTTTATAACAGGATACCTTGTTCATAGCACGATTGTTTATGTGTTGTCTCTCGGAATCTCTGTTACAATATATAAGAGAGCCATTGAAGATTGTCTGTTATTATTTGCAGACAATTATGAAAAGCAAATTCATATGAACGAAGCGCTTTATCTTTCTTTTAAACAAAACGGAGCACCTGATGAGGTGATTGATGATCTTAAGAAGCGAGACAAGATAAAACTGAAAGAGCATATGAATTCTGTAATCTCGAACATGCTGAAAATCGTCCCGACAAGATTTCGAAACTTAATTGATTTTAATAATTGGGAAACAGCCGAGAAAGAAATAACAAAAATAATAAAGTCAAGAAAATAACTTGACAACCTATTCAGAACATGTTATATTATATAAGTCATTAGGAGGTAATTATGACATTTGGAAAACGTAGAAAAAAAGCTGATGAAGAAATCGATGAAACTTCAGAAGAAACAACCGAACCAACGGAACCAACAAAGCTCAAAATAAACCTTGGGCAATTGCTTGGTAACGGAAGTGATAAAGATCCTCGGATTATCGGCTTGTTCGGTGGTGTTGAAGAAGAGAAAGCAGGAGAGCTCTGCTATCATCTTATAACAATGTCAGAACCAGAACCGCCTGTATTTGATGAAGAAGGGGAAGAGATTCCACCTGAACTTGTCGAGGACATTACATTTTATATTTCAACATACGGCGGCTCTGCTGATGATATGTTCTCAATTTATGATGTAATGAACTTTGCAAAGACTCGTTGCGATGTTGTAACCGTTGGTCTTGGAAAGGTTATGTCCGCTGGTGTTCTTCTTCTTGCTGCTGGAACCAAAGGAAAGCGCAAGATTGGACGCAACTGTCGTGTTATGATCCACGCTGTCTCTGCTGGTAATGTTGGAACTATCCATAACCTTGCAAATGAGTTGGAAGAAATTCAGCATCTTCAGGAGGCTTATATTGATGCAATTGTTGAGAACTCGAATTTTACAAAGAGATCTCTTAAGAAACTTATGGATCGAAAGGTAAATGTATATTTATCTGCTGAAGAGGCCATAGAACATGGAATTGCTGATATTTTGATCTAATTATAGTAAAAAGGATTCAATAATGGATAAAATTTTCTATAATGAGTCCTCCGCCGTTAAACTTGGGTGGTCCCCCGATTGGTTTGGGGCCTCCCATTTTGACGAGGAGTTGCTCAAAAAGGTCAAGAAGTTTCAACAAGAGCACGGTTTAACCGCTGACGGCTTGGTTGGGCCAACGACTTATCGTCGTATTTGGACCGAAAGAGAAGCATCGCTTGCTGATTATCGACCAAAGACTATTGCCAACCGAGGCCAATCTTATATTATATGCAACAATGATTATGTTGAAATTGATTGGCCTCGTGTTGTGCTTCCAATTGAAGCGGATGGTTTGAGATTAACATCTGGTTTCAAGACTGTCCGAGAAAAAAGAAAAGTAACAAACTTTGTTTGCCATTGGGATGTCTGTCTTTCATCAGAGTCTTGCTTCAAGGTTTTAAAGAACAGAGGAATCTCTGTTCATTTTGCAATTGATAACGATGGAACGATCTATCAGTTCTTGGATTGCAATCATATCGCTTATCACGCAGGCTCAACCAAATGGAACTCAAACTCTGTTGGTGTTGAAATAGCCAATGCTTATTATCCAAAGCATCAAGGCTGGTATAAGTCCAAAGGCTTTGGCGAGAGACCTTTGTGGGAAAACAAAAAGGTCCACGGCTCAACCCTTGATCCTTTCTTGGGCTTTTATGATGTTCAGCTCCAAGCGCTTCAGGCTCTTATGAAAGCAATGAACAAAGCCTATGATATTCCGTTTGCGTGCCCGACCGCTCCAAATGGTGAAACATCAACTGGTGTTTCAAGTGTGGCTGCCGCCGGAAGGTTCAACGGATTTATATCACATTATCATTTAAAGAAGACCAAAATTGATTGTGCCGGTCTTGATCTTAAGCAACTACTCGAGGAAATAAAATAATGTCAAATAAACTTACAAAAGAAATGATTGATGCTTTGATTCAAGAAGCAATGTTGCAGGAGAGGTTCCCAAATGCTTACACTGCTGCTGAATTGGATGCTTTGGATAAAGGTAAAAAACTTGCTAAAGACTTGGCTGGCCTTGAGACAGACACGAGAGAATTAGCCCCAAATGATATTAGGAAAGCATTCGCTTCTGGCGATCCTGATAAAGTAAAAAAAGTCGTTAAGTTAAAAAACACTAAAGGTTTAGATGCCACATTGAAATCCGATTTAGATGACATAATTGATGACTTGGGCGGTGAGTTAGACACTACCCAAAAAAGAATGAAAACTGATTCTGACAAGATTACTCAAATTGCCGGTGATATTGATATCGGCACTGGAGTTTCTCCCGAAGCATCTGCTTTGACGGGCAAAGGCCCAACTGGTAAGGTTCCAAACATTAAAGTTTCCAAATCTGTTATTGAACAAATGAAATTATTTGACTCCCCATCCGCAGCAGGTAAATTCCAGCAACTTCAAGAAGTTGCAACGAAAGTTGCTAACAAGCAATTTCCACAAGATACACAAGAAATGTTCAAATTTATCACTCAAGCAAATGTGTTGAATTACTTTGGGAACATGGCGAAGGCCTCTTCTGGTATTGAAGCCGGATTTGAGTTTGAAAAATTTTGTGTTGTATTCATGAATGGATTCCAAGTTGGCGGAGCGAACGGAGCCGCTGATGTTTTCTTGGCCCTAAAGAATGGCCAAGTTGTACCAACAAGTCAGAAGTTTTATTCAGACATAAAAAATGTAAAGCAATCAAACAAAGGTCAAGGCCAAGCAGGATTATATTATTTATTAAATCAACCAGATGTCGATGAAATATATTACTTTGTGGGCATAAAAGAGGGCGGGAATACCGCAGCAGAATATACAAACCTAAAAATGTACATTATAAAAATCACACAAGATGGAAGTCATTTTTACGGGCAATCTATGGGCCCTGAAGGAAGTTATACAAGTCCTGAAAAACTTGGAGAGTTTACACTTGATAAGAAAAACGGTAAATCTCGCCAGACCCATATGTTTCCACAAGAAGGTGGAAAAGATTATTCTGAGCATTTGGCAACTATACCAATCTTGAATAATCCAAGTGCTGATACCGCCGCAATCGCAGAATATATGTCTGGCCAGATGACTGCTGGAGATACAGAATTTGCTGATTTTTCAAAAGCGGTTGTTGGTATTTTTGCATCTCTAAAAAAGATGGAAAAAAATACACAGATCTATAATGCAAAACAAGGACAAGGTAGAAAAAGTGATGCTTCGAGTTATGTCAATGAGATTGCAGTTAGTTATGTAGCTCTGCGAGATGATTATAATCATGTCTTTGGAGTTGCCGGAGAAACTAAAAAACTTGCAGAAAACAAAATGACCGAACTTGATCTAATGGTCGAGAACATGGTAAAACAATTTTTAAAAGGAAACTAAATGATTAAAATATGCAAACGATGCAACAGTCAAGACTGCTGGTGTCACTGGGGAGATCAATGATATATCTATTGATTGCATTGGCTCTCGCTGAGGAGCCGTCACCTGTTATCGTCTATAAACAGGAAACAGAGATCGACTTCGAAGCTGTTGACATTGAAGGGCAACTTGTCAAGCCCGAAGGGACCTTGGTCCAAGAAAGACAAGAAGCAACATTCAATCCTCTCATTAAATTGAGAATGGATTGGGATGAAGAAATTTCACAAAGCGTTAGCGAAATCAAATAATGGAGGAATAGTGAAGCATTATAATAACGGTCAAGAATTATCAACAAAAGTATTAAACGGAGTTAACAAACTCGCAGACAATGTAGGATCAACATTGGGCCCTCGGGGAAGAACCGTCGGCATTATGTATCAGGGAGAGAACATCCCAATGGTAACGAAGGACGGCGTGACCGTCGCAGAACATATAACCTTTGAAGATCCTTTTGAGAATATGGGAGCACAGATTGTAAAGCAAGCAGCTAAGCAATCAGCATCAAATGCCGGAGACGGAACGACAACGGCAACCATTCTCACTCGTGGTATTCTAAACCGAGCACAGAAGTATATCGTGGCTGGTGCTTCACCAACCGAAATCAAGCGAGGAATGGATAAGGCTTGCGAGGCAATTGTAACAAACCTCAAGGAAATCGCAAGACCTGTCCAATCCAAGCAAGACATTGAGCATGTCGCAACCATCTCGGCGAACAACGACAAAGGCATCGGAACCCTTATTGCCAATGCTGTTGACTCTGCTGGAAAGGACGGCTCCGTTCTCGTTGAAGAAGCGAGGTCAATCAATACATCACTGGATCTCATTGAAGGATTCAGAATTGATCAAGGCTGGTTGTCTTCAAAGTTTATTACAAACGAGAGACAGAACACAGCCGAGTATCATGATCCTTTGATTCTTATCACAGATGAGCAGATTGACACCGTTGAGCAAATCTATCCTGCACTTGAGCTTGCAGCGAAAGATCAACGTCCTCTTCTGATTGTCGCCAATGAAGTAGAAGGCCAAGCACTCGCAGCTCTAATTGCAAATGCTGTCCGAGGAACCATGAAGGTGTGTGCTGTCAAATCGCCACGCTATGGTGAAGAACGACGCTCTATTCTAAGAGATTTGGCCGCAACTGTCGGAGGGGTATTCATTACCCGTGAAGATGGTTTGCTTCTAAAAAACGTTCAATTAAAGCAATTTGGAAGGTCAAAGTCGGCAACCATTTCCAAGTTCGCAACGACTATTGTTGGAGGACAAGGTAATGAAGAAACTATTGAGACACGAATTGAAGCAATTAAAAACGAGATTCAAGAAACGGAAGACATGGCAACGTGCGAAAGATTGCAAGAACGAATTACAAGGCTGGCTTCTGGTGTTGCTGTTATCCGTGTGGGTGCTGCGACCGAAGTCGAAATGATTGAGAAGAAACATAGAATCGATGACGCTCTTGAAGCTGTTCGCTCTGCTTTGGAAGAAGGTATTCTTCCCGGTGGTGGTGTTGGTTTGTTAAGAGCATCCGTTGGTCTTTATGTTGAGACTGATAACGAAGAGCAAGCACTTGGAGCTAAGATTATCCTCGACGCAGCCCAAGAGCCTTTGCGACAATTGTGTGTCAATTCAGGCGAATCTCAAGATCTAATTCTTGATGGTGTTGTTCATAAGTCTCGAGACGAAGGTTATAATTTTCTTACAAGAAACTATGTAAACATGCTTGACGAAGGAATCATTGATCCTTGCAAAGTAACACGCTGTGCTCTGCAAAATGCTGTGTCAGCCGCATCAACTTTATTAACAATGAACTATGCTATTGTAAGCACGAAGGACTAATTACATCATGGATAATAACATGGACACTAACGCTCACTTAATATCATTAATTCAAGAACTCAGAGGCGATCTCCAGCGAATGGCGGAGAAGCAAGATGAAATGAATCAAGATGTTAAGAAAATAAAAGAAGCGGTTTACAACCCAGACTCTGGGCTTTATGCGAGAATAAGAGATCTGGAACAATGGAAAGAAACTTATTCCAAAGTTACTTGGGGTGTCCTTACGACTGTGTTGGGTCTAGTTACTGCGACAATATATAAAATGATAATTGGGGCTTGACAAAAGCCCCAAAACATGTTATAATATAATATAAACTCTGGAGGTATTATGAGAGTTAGATTATCATATTCTGTAGAACTGGAAGATGTTCCTGATTCTGTTGCAGAATTAATTGAAGGCGAGTTATATCGCATCGATGAAGTAAAGCAAAGCATTGGAAAAGCACTCGAGGGTCTAAACCAAGATGAACCACACTTAGACCTTGTAGCCAAATCTCTTGATAAAGCGAGACAAGTTCTTGGCGCTATTGATGTACGACTAAACGAGTGCGAAAGCATTCTTGCTGGTTATGAAAGAGCAATGAACCCTCCTGAAGAGCAGCCACAACTAGCTCCTGCTCCGCAGCAAAGAGTCCCACAACCGGCTCCTGCTCAAGGTCAACCAAGGGTTCATAAATATAATCCTCCTTATACCGTTCCCGACGACGAGCCAGCCGAGGATCAACAATTCGATGGAGAAACAAATTAATGTTCTGTTATAGAGAAGGGGATCTTGTAAGCATCCCACAAGACACATGGCTTTTTAATGAAGAATCATTGCATAATAGCCTTCTTTTTCCAAAGAAGGTTGTCGAGGTACCTTCTATCGCCTGTGTCGTTTCATCTGAAAAAGATGGCAATCTATTGAAGGTTTTTATTAAAAATGAGTATTTTCTGGTCAAGTCTAAGGACGTTCACTTTGCAAACAGGATGGTCAGCCATGCTAGTTGAGTTAACAAGAGTTCAGCCAACTGATGAAACAATCAAGGTTGAAAGGATTTATGTCAATCCTTCTCACATTGTCTCAGTTGTCGAGGACAATTTAAAATATCATTCTTTAAAAGAATCTCTGGTCCAAGCAGGAGTTCACAATCAAATGTCCATTTCAGAAGTCAAAGTCTTTAATGGATCTTCTGTAGAAACAATGCTTGTTCTTGGGTCTCCTCAAGCAATAAAGAGCAAACTAAATCAAGAAAAAAGAATTTTAAGAGGTTAAAATGTATTATTATAAAGTTATAGGATATGGCTCATGTCCTTGGTGCCAACGGGCTAACTCTCTTCTTTTACAAGAGAAGTTACCTTTTGTTGCAACATGGATTGAAAATTCTTGGGTGCTTGTTCATCATTATAAAACTAATTATGGTATGGATACAGTACCAGTTGTTTTGAAAGTTAATTTTGAAACGGGAGAGGAACATGTCATCGGAGGATTCACAGATCTCAAAGAATACATTGACAAAGGGCTACATGAAGAAAGCGATAAGGAAGCTGACTAAGTACGCTTATAACGAACTTTATGTCCTTGTCGAGTTCGTTGAAGAAAGCCAAGAGTGCTCTTTTGGTTCGGATTATCAAGATGATTATGATCCTGAGTTGGTCGGAGATATTGAGATAGGAGATGACTTGAAAATAGAAGAGAAATATTATTCCTTAATACACGAAATAGGCCACGCTATTCTTCATTATCAAGACAGAGAACCAGAAAGCATAATCCTTCTTGAGACAGCATGCTGGGTTGAAGGCTTGATGAAAGCCAAAGAACTCGGCTTAAAAATAGACGAGGAAGAGTTTGAGAAACAAATGTTTCATGCATTAGATTTGTACAGAGAGGTGAGAGATGATAGTTGATAAGCCATGGGGTCATGAGCATATTTGGGCAAAGACCGACAAATATGTTGGCAAGTTGCTTTATATAAAAGAAGGGCAAAGATTGTCTCTTCAATATCATAGAAAGAAAGAGGAGACGATTTATGTTTTGGAAGGTAAACTGGAATTGGTTTTGGAAGAAGGATCACGAAGAGATAAACAATCTATACTTCTTGAGCCCGGAGACACGTTTCATATTTCACCTTTAACTGTTCATCGTTTTGCCGCCACACAAGGTACCGATGTTAAGTTAATGGAGGTATCAACGACAGAGTTAGACGATGTTGTGAGAATCGAAGACGACTATTCAAGATCATAACAACTAATTACTGCATGGGGGGATCGTCATGCGGTACATCAAACATTTATTATTAGGGATCATTGCTCTTTCTTTAATGGGCATTGGTCCCTTTTTCGGTTCAATAGACCATATTGACAAGGCTAGATCATCTTACATGATTAATTGCTTTGCCAATGATAAATTAATCGGAGCAGGCTCTGGGAATCATTTTACTTATCGAGGGCAGAAGTTTGTTCTTACTGCTTATCATGTAATCCAAGAGTGTGACAAAATCCTTGTTATTGAAAACAACGATCAAGTTTTTAAATTAAATGCGGTTGTTGTTGATGAACTATTAGACTGGGCTGTCTTAAAACCAGAGCAAGATCTTGTCTTGAGACCAGTTAAATTTAAAAGAACTTATCCTAGATTAGGAGAAGCAATCGATATGGTATCTTGGCCTTCCGATTACGGAATGGTTTACACAAAAGGTATTGTTTCCGGCCAACAGTACTTGAGCTATTATGTTCAAACATTCTGTTGGCTTGGATCATCCGGAGCTTCTGTGTTTACAGATGACGGAAAGTTTGTCGGAGTGCTTCATGGAATTAAGGTTGGATATTATTCAAGTTTAGGCGATGGCCAACTTTTAAATAATATGTGCTTGGTTCGCCCGCTTGCTAGCATTACCGATAAAGATTTATATGAGGCACTGCGAGACTATGACGGAGGTGAAGCAAGGCACATTACTTACTGACCAAGGGAAGGTAGGTATTGTGATCAAGATTTACAAAATAGGAGCAACCTCCGAAGAATACTCTGGTGAACAAAAGATTCATTGGGAAGAATCTTATCACATTTATTATTCAGACGGCAACCACGCTTATATTAATAAATCAGCTTTTGATATTTTAGTTATAACAGGAGACATTAAAATTTTATGACCTCCTACTACCCTACTACTACCCCCCTACCCCCCTCCTTTCTCTTTTGTCGTGAGGCGCGGTCATGTATCTGATACCTTTTAACGATTACGAGGTCAAGATCATGGACAAGTATCTGTGGTTGGACTATTGTATCGAGCGCACATGGAACGAGTATTACAGATGTTATTATGGCAAGGTTGAATTAACCGAGGAAGAAGACGAAAGAATAATTAAAATGATGGAATTAATCTATGATTTCGAACAAAAGATAATTGATGTTCTTGATTCTAGTTATATAGATTTCTTCATGATAGATCAATATAAGGAGCAATGCGGTGTTCGAGATTGGCCAACTCGTGTATGTTAAGTCTGTGAGCGACCGTGTGTATTTAGGTATGGTTATGAAGAACATATTATACCTGAACAACTTCGAGGAAGCGTTCTACGAGATCTATCTTATCGGTAGCGGAGACAGAGTTTCTGTCCCTGCCGCTTTTATTGTTCCTGTCCCAAAAGATGAGGTTGCTGGTCTGAAGGCAGCCGATCCCAAAATCCCGTACTGGCCGGACACAGATTGAAATTCATCGAAAATGCAGTTTCAAACTGGCATATCGACAATTTTGAGTAAGTAATGTTCGAGAACTTTACATAATTAAATAGTTTCGAGTTTGCTGAAAATTCATCCATTTTGGGCTTTGAACCTTTATTTTGGCCGATTTCAAGTAATTTAGTATTCATTACTTTACATAATTAAGAAGGCTTTCGGTCTTTAGATACATTTCGCCATTATGTAAGTTAAACCTTACATTTTGATGATTTTAAGTAAATAAGATCCGAGAACTTTACATAATTAAAGAGATTTCGGCTCAATACAAACTATAACTTGCCGGACATAATTTGTCCACCTTTTTTGATAACTTTTTTTTCATTATTTATGTAATAAATAATGCCATTTAACCTTGACAAAATATACATAACATGATACAATATAGATGTAACACATACGGTTCTATTTATTATTGGAGGAAAACATTATGTTACCATTAAATGTAGGTATATTCGGAGAATATGAAAAGCGTTTTGAACAACGCAAAAAGAATATGGCGGCTTATGCTGCTTTGTGCCAATTCGTCGAGAGCATGGGAGATTATCCCGACACTGACGATCCCGCTGTACAGGCTTTAATTGATAAATTGTGGGATGAAATGATCGAGCAACTCGAAAAAGTTCGTGATGTTTCAGAGCAATGAGAGCCATGATGCCTCATGAAAGATACCAAGATGTTGACATTGGTGATCTCATTATATTATCAAAAGATAAATATGCAGCCAAGCGATACTTCGGAGAAGTGCAGATTGTAACTTGGGTTCCGCACAATTGGGCCGGAAGGACAAGGATAGTACATTTCGATCAGAACGATTGGATCGAGGTTCACTCTATCAAGCGGAACCAAAAATGGCATGTTCGTCTCGGAGAGTTCGAGGTCTTAAAGAAATATAAAAAAAACATCTTGACAAATAATATAGAATAGGATACATTATTTATATCAGCGATGATGCTGACCAATCATTGGAGATATGATGCCTAAAATGAGAACATGCCGAGAATGTGGCGACGAGTTTGATAGTAACTCACGATGGAAACGAGAGGTCAAAGGATACATAAATGTATGTCCTTTCTGTACTGAAGAAATGGGAGGCGATCCGGCTCCCGAAATACGAGGTTTTGTAACTGGCTCCGGCAAGATGCAAGACATATCGTTTGTCCGCTTTGAAAGCAAAGCCGATGCCGACAATTATAAAAAGGCTTGGTATGCTGCATCAGGCGGTGGCAATGCTATCCGTAATGGTCACAAACTTAATAAGATTAAGTATGAACATGCCGGACATAACGGTGGGAACCCGAACCACAAAGGAAAGTCATAATGGCGTATAAAAAGAACTGGCGATCCTCCAAATGCACTTTGGAGGAGGCCGCATCAATGCTGCGATTAGTGGCACAAGATTACACAGACCAAAGGTTTACTGTCCGCATCATCACTGATGATGGAGGTAGACACTTGGCTGTCTATGCTGAATACGGTGAACACGGTGAAGAACCGTATCACAGCGAAATAGATCCACATTTCATGGACTGGCGAACCGTATGGTTTCAAGTTCCTCGTGGATATATCGAAGGAATAATGGAGGTAAAGGATGCCGGAGGCGACTGAACTTGTCGGTAGGCTCGTTAGAATTGCCGGTAAAATCGGCATTATTGCGGGCTGCAATTATTCAGAGGCCGACGATGTGTGGTCTGTCAATGTCCGCTTGACTGACGGAGAGGAATTTATATCGTTCCCAACAATAATATATCGTTTTTTAATATAAAAAATGATTTTTTTTCTTGACAAAAGAAACAAAACAAGATACACTATATTTGTCACAAGGAGGTAATGATGACAAAACGAACTCTTAATGAGCATTTAACACAACTTGATCAAAACTCACAAGCCACTCAAGAGCAGATTGACCACTTGGCAACACGCTTCAAAGGCATCTTTAACAAACTCGGATACAAAAAGTCTGCCAAAGATATAGATACATTGCGAGAATATGTAGATATGATCTTTGAATGTCAAGATTATCGCTGCACTCATTGGCTACAAGTAGCAGAAGGCGAATTGAATGGTGTTTGGAACCGCCCATCCAAAGGATATATGGGTTGGAGAACCACCCAAGTATGGTACGAAATAGACCATGTTCATCCACGAAATGCCGGAGGAACCGACAGTTTGACCAACTTTCAGTTTCTATCGGCCAATGCCAACCAATTTGTCAAGTGCTCTCTGACATATGAGGATCTTTTAAAGCGTGTAGATTTATCTGATGCTCTCAAAGACAGAATAAGAAATGTCCTTGAACGCAGAAAGAAACTATTCCAATCAGAAAGATGGACAAATTTTGTCAATAATCTTTCTTGACAAATCTTTTCAATCGGTTATATTATTATCACACAAAGCATTGGAGGAATAATGCGAACAACATACAGACAAATCTTATCTGCCGCTCATGGCGTTCTTGACAAAATTTCAAGCCACTACCGTACTGGTAGGTGGGTGGGTACTTTCGATGATTTTGTCACTTATGACAACTCACAGACGCTCACGGTCAAGATGGTAAAAGAACTGCTTTCCTGTATTGAACAAGGAGAGGTGGATCTTCCTATCTCTTTGGTCGGAGGAGACACTATTTATGTTGACACCGATGTATACGGTTGGTTGGGAGATAAACTATGAGAATAAAAACTAGAAATTGGCACGCTGTGAACGCTCACCAACGCAAAGGTGGTGCTCATACACATAAGCGTAAGCACCAGTCTAAAAACGCTTGTCGCAAGTCTAAATCACAGAAATGGTCTGATGATTAGTCTTGACGATATAACATACGATAACATATACATAGGTGCGGAGGTTCGTGATTTAACGACCATCCCTCCTATTCTTGGTTTTATTGTAGATATAGAAGAATACGGCTGGGCCAATGATTTCAAGGGCAACTGTGTTGCTTTTTCTTATTTCATTACGGTAAAAAACTGTGATGGGAACTATTACGAATTCGATATGGCTGAGGCCACCACCCTTAAACTTGTCGTGAGGACAAAAAAATGATTGTTATGCCCCCCGAATACTACGAAATGGTCTATCGTGCTATAATTTTAAGCATCGCCTTTGGTCTTGGTGTAATGTACTTGATGATATATTTCGACTTTGAAACTTGGTTTTCAAAAAAGTTTAAAAAAAAGTTTGACAAATCAGAATAAACAAGATACATTACTAACATCAGCAATTCCGCTGTTCTAAACTATGGAGGCCACGATGGCCAAACGACAATGCGATTACTGCAAAGGTGATCATACTGAAACAAAATGCCCTCACCTTGAGGGTTGGATGACGCATTTCATCAACATTATCAACCTGAACCGTACCAATCAGTATCCTAGTCTTTCTTTTGATTTGGCGACTGCTTTCGATCTATATCCGCTCGGCACATTGTGGGATAGATTTAACTCGTCTGCGACACAATCCGATTATCTCGGCAAAACACATTGGTTATGGTGGAGCATGGTGAGATCTTACAAAAAGCGGCTAAACTATAAGAAAGCCGGAGAGAAACGCAGAGGCCAAAAGCGAACTAGATCCGTTCGTTGCGGTTACTGCGGCTCCACAGGCCACACTCGTCGTACTTGTTCCGATTACAAGAGCCATGTTGTAACTTTGAAATCTGATACTACCCTCCGTAGGGCTATGTTCGTTGATGCTTGTCGTGAGATAGGTCTAGGCAAGGGCACTTTGTTGAAATTCACTCTCGGCAAAGAAGGGCGAGAGTACAGAGATAACGGTTGGCTCAAGGATACCGAAGATGAATTTTTGGCTATGGTTATGGAAATACCGGTAGCAAACATCAATGCTTTCACGAATTCTAACCGTTGGTCGGACTTTTACGAGAGTGCTCATATTATTTGCAAGCCTCTTGCATCAACCAATAACAGAGGTACGGTCAGTTTATTTGCCAACAACTCTGTCTTTAACGGTGCTTTCGCTAAAATCACAGAGCAAAACCACACCCCACATTACAATAGTCTGTGGGAGGTTGAGATCGTGTCAGCCTCGAAGGATCAATCTTGGAATGAGGCCAATGCCGATGAATACTTGGACATCCTTAAGAAAAGAGAGAAGTCTATCGTTCGTTCCTATGTGGAGGCTGCAAGTCAATGGCTAGAACAAAACCGCTAGTAATAGGCGACCTTGTGTCGTTCCAATCCACCGTTCTATCAGAACAAAATGTTTATCAAAAGAACTATTCCGATGAACGCAAGATCGGTATGGTTGTGGACACAATGGGTAAAGATATGGTCAAGGTTCAATGGGTCAGCAAGGCTGTCGAGCCTTGTTGGTATCAGCGAAAAGCCTTGAGGAAACTGGATACTCAAAAAAGTTTAAATTTTTGCTTGACATATTTCATAAAACAGGATACATTATTTACATCAACAGCAATGGAGGCCATATGAAACAAGGCGATCTAGTAAAACTCAAGGGCAATGATACCCTATACATTATAAACCATTTAACAAAACTCGGCCAAACCGATGTTGCAGCAATCACGCCAGTCGAAACAATGGACTGGTCGATGACTTGTGTATACCCCTTATCAAGACTGGAGAAATGTAATGAAAACGGGTGATTTAGTGCGATGTATTTACAAATACGGAGGGCATGATAACTGCCGTCTGTATGGAAAGATAGGACTTGTCGTTGCCTCCTACACTATGGGGCCGTATGTCGATGTTTTGATAAACAACGAGATACATATGATGCCTTGTCGGAGACTGGAAAAGATATGCAAGTAGGCGATTTAGTAAGACACAACGGCTCCGGCCCTGTCGGATGGAAGATGCAAGGTGCTATTGGTCTCATAACCAAACACGAAGCGTGGACTAACGGTGGGGAGCATATCACTGCGGAATGGCGTATTTTGTGGGTTTCCAAGTGGGTGACCGACTGGTACAAAGAGGTTCTATGGTACGACACAGAATTGGAGGTGATAAGTGAAAGTCGGTGACTTGGTAAGAACAAAGCAGCAATCTTGGATGCACGATGACTACGACGATAGCGACTTTGGCTTTGTTGTAAACATAGGTCTAATCTACAAGATTGACGAGACAGGTGTTTGGGTTCGCCACAATGGCGGCCTCCCCTGTAACGAAGGCATACGATTATTCTATCATTTCGAGATAGACAGAGATTTGGAGGTGGTTTATGCGACGACCTAAGATAGGTGACTTGGTGACTTGTAAACTTTGGCTTGAGCCAGAAATGGCTGTGGTGGTCTCGTTCCTAACGGATCATTTGGCCACAATTATGATGACCGATGGTAGTGCTCGCAATCAGTTTTTATGGGAATTGGTGGTGCTCAATGAAGGTCGGTGATTTGGTAAGACATACAGAACTCGGTTGGCTCGGTATCGTAACGGCCAAGACACTCGTTCACAACGGACATGTTTGGTATCGTATCTATGCCAATGGTATTTCTATCGAGTATACATCGAGCAAATGGGAGGTCGTCAAATGAAAACAATAATACATGTAAATCAGCACATTATCAAAAAGAATAGGAAGGAACAGGATAATCAGCCCGTCCTTACCTGTAAGACATACAAGTCCAATAATTACGGCCATGAGGCGATTATTCGGGACAAAGAGGGCAATGAGGTAGCAAGGGTCATCTATCGTCCGGACAAACCACTATCCTGTGGGGCACATGTTTGGATAGAAACTACCCTACCGGTCGAGGTCATAAATAAAAATAAAAAAAATACTTGACAAACTGCTACCCCCGTGATACATTACTAACATCAACAACGAACACAGGAGGCCACAATGGCCCTTAAGGTATATGTAACTTATATGCAAGACTGGTCTAATGGCGAGGCAGAGCCACTCTCAACCCATGTAACAGAGCAAGGTGCAAAAAAGCGACTAATTGACTATCTCACCTCTCACATGAGAGAATTGATACGATGGTCTGATCTTTCTGATCTCGACGATTGGCTTGCCGAAACTCTTGATAGTTTCGGTGCATCGTGGAATGGATATGATCATACAGTCACAGACCTAGCGGAGGCCGATATAGATAAACTTTGGAATACTTTGTATGAATACAATGATGAAATTGCCGATACTTACGGCTCGGCTTGGTACAATTATTCAACACACGAACTGGAGGGATGATGAAGGTCGGTGATTTGGTGCGAGTGACCTTCTCCGATGGAGAGGTGGTCATTGGCGAATTCTATAAAAATGAGCGAGGGTTCATCGTAATACTCTCGCACGGCATAGAGGTTCCTTTCAGAGAAGGCACAGCAACGGTCGAGGTCATAAATAAAAATGAAAAAAATACTTGACAAATTACTACTACCGTGATACATTACTAACATCAACGAACAATACGAGGTTCAAATGCAAATAGGCGATTTAGTAAAACACAAACTTAACGAAGATCTCAACGGAAAGATTGGATTGGTAACCGCTATTCACAAAGGTATGACCTACGGTCGGCAACCATATCACATTGTCAATGTTCTATTCGGCAAGCACACATACCAAGTTAGAGCCGAACTCTTGGAGGTATTATGCAAATAAAAGTCGGAGATCTTGTGAGACACAGGTATTTCACCAAGTATGGCGTTGGCCTAGTGTTAGATGTCGGCACAATCTATGCTGGCATAAAATGGATTAAAGCCGAACACGGCTATAGATCCCAAAGGGTCGAGAACCTAGCGAGGGTCAAATGAATAATGATACTTGGGAGAGAGATCCCGGCCTAGACTTGATTGTAGGCGACTTGGTTGCCATTCGCAAGCACCACACTTATGGTGGAACCATCGGTGTTATCACAAAGGTTGTCGTTCCTCGCAAGCAGTTTTGGGTACACTGGCTATCTAACGAGCGGTTATCGACATTATGCACTTATCGGCTCATCGAGCCAGTCAAGGAGGACAAATGCAAATAGGCGATTTAGTACGATGTGGACACCACAAAGGCATTATTATTCGGGAAGGCATGGAGGAATTCACAGGGAGAGGCCCCGTATGGTTTCACATCCTGTGGTTCGACGGTCAACATGGATGGAAACATAAAATGCTATTGGAGAAGGTCGATGAAAACGGGTGATTTAGTTAGACGAAGGAACAATGGGGATCTTGCGATTGTTATTGAGACCGAGTGGATTGAAGGAGCATATGGGCGAAATTGGCCCGAAAAGGTCAATGTGCTTACAATGCGGGGATACAAGCAATACTGGTTCCCTGTTGAGTGTGAGGTGATAAGTGAAAGTCGGTGATCTTGTCATGGCATCGTGGTACGAATGTGATGATGTAAAGTATGGTGTCATAACCGACATTCGTGCCGATGGGTACTTGGCTCGTATTCACTGGATGGATGGAACAATCGGCCTCCTCGATGATAGTTGGTTCAAAGTAATCAGCAATGATCGAGACAATAAAAAAACTTAAACTTTTTTCTTGACAAATGAAACCTAACAGGATACATTACTTATATCAGACGAACTGATACTACCCCCCTACCGCCAACCAAAGGAGATTGACATGGCGTTTTTAAAACCAAACTTACTGATTTTTATTCAAAACAATGGCAAGCCTATCACGGCTATCGTACAGAAGGTCGCTTTCCGCAGATACTGGGGAAAGGGAAAGAACGACGATGGAAAGAAGGTTCGCAAGCAACGCTCGATGCCTTATGCTATATGTAGCGTCATTATGTCACAAGACGAGCAAGTAAAGATGGGAGCACAATTCACAATTGCTGGCTATATGCTCCAAAATGTCGAGGTCAAGGGCAAAACCTCCCTCGCTTTCCGCAGCAAGTATGTAGCCGAGTTTGCCGATAAAATGGGGAACGAATGGGTTCAGAGGATGATCAACGAGGAATTTAATCATGATACCGAGCAGTGATTATGTCCCACAGATAGGGGATCTAGTCCAGTACACCGGTGTCTCCAATGATTATGCCGGACAAATCGGTGTTATTACGGGCAGAACCGTGATAGCAACAGGGTATTTAAAGAACCACAAAAAACGATGGTTATACCATATCCAGTTTCCAAGCGGCCTGTGGAACCTAAAGCCCCATCATTTCAAGGTCATTAAAAAATATGAAAAAAATACTTGACAAATCATAGGTAACAGGATACATTACTAACATCAACGACAAACACGAGGTTTTGATGAAACGAATAGGAACTTTGGTAAGATTTAGGAACCATAAAAACCCTGATAGAGAGGGGATGCTCGGCATCGTATTGACCTACAGCGAACTCGAAGGATACAGGGTTTGGTGGCAGCATGGTTCGTCTAGTGGCGGTTGGCGTGAACACAACTTCCATCAGGCCAAACTCAAGCCCAACAGAGTATGGTTGGAGGTTCTCAATGAAAGTCGGTGATCTTGTCCTAGAGGCAGTCGAAAAGCGAGCACGAGATGTAAGACCCCCTCTTATGGGGGTTATCCTTGCTGTTAGCAAATCGGGCTACCATTATCATATACAATGGACAAACGGCAAAGAGGCTTATCTTGGTCGCTCAATGGTTATTCCATTAAGGAAAGATCGAGACAATAAAAATAAATAAAAAAAATACTTGACAAACTACTACCCCCGTGATACATTACCTACATCATCGAACAACAGGAGATAAGATGAAACGAATAGGAACTATAGTAAAATGGTCTGAGGACTTTCATTTCGGACAGAATAATGCCGGTATGCTCGGTATTGTTGTATCTTATACTGACGACGACGGCTACAAGATTTGGTGGGCCAATGGTTCATCAAGCGATGATTGGAGCGAGTGGGATTTTGCAAGCCCCGATGGAGCACTGGTGGTGGTAAATGAAAGTCGGTGATTTAATCAAGGTCAAATACCCAAACCCTACATCAAAAGACCCTCACATCGGGGTTATTGTTGAGTTTGTGCAATGGGGCGTGGTTAAGTCCAAGTTTGCTAGGGTGTGTTTAATCAATGGTCATCGAGCCACTTATCGTCTCGATAATTTGGAGGTAGTAAAATGAAAGTAGGTGATTTAGTAAAGCACAACGGTCTAGACGGTTGGTACAATATGGAAGGAAAGATCGGTGTTCTCAAAGAACTACTCAAGATGCCCGACCCCCGCTGTGGTCGATGGATTGTCCACTGGTGCGATCCGAATACACCACGATACTATCAATGGGAGGCATACTTTCCCGAACACTTGGAGGCATTATGAAAATAGGCGATTTAGTAACCCTGTCCGCAACAGGTAAAAAGCAACATCAGAACGCTTTAGCAAGGTGCGCTGCCTTTGGCATCATCGTAAAGGTCGAGGATCGTGGCACATGCCGCCCTTGTTTCGATCCCACGAGCACGGAAAACTGCGTCAGGCCCATGCTTATTGTGGATTGGTGGTATTCATCCAAAAACTGGAGGGGCAAAAAGATCCGTCAGCAGCACCATTGGCGATACGAGATCAAAAAACTCAAGGCACAATCGAAACAATAAACTTTTTTCACTTTTTTTATTGACAAATGAAATATAACAAGATACATTACTAACATCAACCACAAACACTGGAGGCTCCAATGAGAGCATTTACCAATGGCGGCTCAAGCCGTCGATCATCATCATCCTGTTCCTATTGCGGTGAAAGCGAACACCGTATCAACGAGTGTCCTTATGCCGAGAAGGACTGGGCCTCTTTGCAAGGCGGCATTATCCCGCTCAACTCGGCCACACCTCGTGTTTGGTACAAAAACCCAAAGTATTGGTCGGACTGGTACACCAAAGCAGAGACCGCAGTAGCAAGTATCGAGGCTGCTAGACAACGAGCCACACAAAAACGCAAAGGTTCTACTACCCCCCGTACCTGTGGGTTCTGTGGGTCAGCAGACCATACCCGTCGCAACTGTGCCCAAATGGCTGCATTTGTAGCAAAGTGCGAGAAGGCCAATGAGAACTGGCGACGAGAGGCTTATAAATGGCTTGTCGACAATGGCCTTTACATCGGCTCTGCTATTCAAATCCAAGAGAAATCTTGGAGGGGCGATGGTGAAAAGCACATTGCTCTGATTACATCAATAAACCTTGATGATATAAATGTTATGACTGCCTTCAATACAAGGTGGCACTCTGATACAGCCACAAACTATATCCAGCCTATCGAGATCAATGCTACCTTCAACGGTCAAACGAAAACAATCAACATCGGTGACTTGGTAAAGTCCGATAGTCCCGTGTCGGAGCGAGCGGCATCGTCATACCATTTGTATTCCTATGTCCGCAAACTGACCTCCAATGCGACACCACCAAGCGACGATTGGATCACATCCTACAAGGCTGCGTGGACTTGGTTAGCCAAGCGAAAGTCGTACGAGTGGCTCAAAGACAACAAGATTGTCGAGCATATTGAGACTTGGGCCGCAAAGGCCCAGTAATGGTCGAGGTCATAAAAAAGTTTATTTTTTTTGTTGACAAATTGCTACTACCATGATACATTACTAACATCAACGACAACCACGAGGTTCAAATGAAAACAACAAACATTTCAGTCAGTCTAAACACCCCCGATGGAAGGAAACAATACACAGGTCGAGGCATTGTCGCTTATCCCTTTGTTATTCATCGCCCAATTATGAGTGTTAGGGAAATGTCAGCGGGCAATGCCTACTGGTGCGTTTCCCACATTGCCAGTGGTCGCAAGGCCTTCAATGCAGCGACAATCAAAGATGCAAAGCGGATGGTTAGTATTCTAGGACAGTTTGATCTATTCAAGATGCCCGAATGTGACAGGTTCTATGAACTTTGCAAAGCACAAGGGCGAAAGGTTCAGAACACCCTTGAGAACGAGGGTTGGTCACCGTCAACAATGAGGTTTACAAATGTTTAAGGTTGGTGATTTAGTGAAAATCCGCATTAGAAGGGGCAAATCCGATAGGTTTCAGGGTATCATCCTGAAAACATGGACGGCTTATCGCTATCCCTGTCGAACACCCTACATCAATGCGATGGTCTATTGTTTCGATGGAACCGAGATCGAGGTTCCCACATGGTCTATGGAGGCTCTCAGTGAAAACTAAATATAACATTGGCGATCTCGTCTGGGTTTTTTATCAACAGTGGCCCAAAGAGCGAGAGATGGCCGTCATCATTGGCCAAAGAATAGGAACAAACTCACAACAGTCCGAGTATCAGGTGAATTTTATCCACAATTCGGGCAGTATGGCATGGTTCCCTAAAGGTTGCATAGAGAAGATGAAGGCACAGCCGAAAGAATAAACTTTTTTCACTTTTTTTCTTGACAAACTGCTACTACCATGATACATTATCTACATCAACGACGAATACAGGAGAACTTATGAAGATCGGTGATCTAGTCCTAGACATGTACGATAACATCGGGATTGTAACGAAAGTACACGGTGGCTATTTAGTGTATGTCGATATAGTTTTAAAACCAAAGTTTAAAAACCAATCAACACAATACCGTTTTTCCGGTTGGCACGATATCGTCAACATAAGGAGGCTCATATGAAAACAGGCGATTTAGTCAAGATAATGACCTGTGGATCAGGCAATGAAGGCAAAGTAGCCCTTGTCCTGAACCAATACTTTTCACCCGATTGTTTCAAGATACAGATAGTCGGTACAAACGAGGTTCGTCCTTATCACATCACGAGGTTAATGAAGATATGCAAGTAGGAGACACAGTCAGGCTCATTGCTCTAGGGGCAAGAACCCCTCGCATCGGGATTGTTCTCAAGCGTTGGGTCTCTGTTGGCCGTGAATACGCAAGAGTAGCCACAACCGATGGTATAATAAATGTCTATACTGCCCGTCGCTTGGAGGTTATATGCAAGTCGGAGACTTGATCAAAGTAAAGAAAGGCTGCTTTATGCAAGGCAAGATGGGCCTTATCATAAAACTAGGCCAAGACGCCAATGGCGATCCCCGATACTGGGTACAATTGATAGGCCCCGTCCCAAAGGCCATAGAAGGAAAGCCCATCATGTTTAGGGCCGACCGGTTTACCCTTATCAGCAAAGCAACCAAGCAATGATCGAGGTCATAAAAAAAGTTTATTTTTTTTCTTGACAAATAGATAGTAACAGGATACATTATCTACATCAACGGCAATTACGCCACTCTCACTACGAGGTTTACACAATGTCAACATTTGATCTTGACCGCTACACTTTCAAGTTGCTGCAAGGCGAACCCTTCTTTGCTGCACTATCCCGTCGTATTCAAAAGCGACCTTCTACCGCCATACCCACTGCCGGTGTCCGTCTCAACCCAGATACCGCACAGTTCGAGATGCTGTACAATCCCGCTTTCTTCGAGAACATGACCGAGAAACAACGGCTCGGTGTCCTTAAACACGAGTTCTATCATATTATCTTCGAGCATGTCACTGGTCGTCTCCCTCCCGATGGAATGAGCCGTATGTGGAATGTCGCCACAGACTTGGCTATCAACTCTCACTTGATGGGAGAACTGCCTCAAGGCGGCTGTTTCCCTACAATCGAGCCTTTCCAAGAGTACCCTCTTGGCCTGTCTGCCGAACGCTATTTCAGCATGCTGCAAAACGATGAGCAGTTTCAGCCTCAAGATGGCGATGGAGACGGTGACGGTGAGGGTCAAGGCTCTGGCGGTGGCGATCCTTCCGACGGCAATGGCTCCTCCTCCGGTGGTGGTGGGGGCCTACCCGATACTCTCGATGACCATGACGGCTGGGGCGAGGCCTCTGAAGAAGTCCGAGACATGGCCAAAGAGCGTCTCAAGCAAGCCGTCGAGAAGGCTGCTCAAGAGGCCGCCAGTGGTCGTGGTTGGGGCACAGTCTCAGCTGAAATGCGAAAGCGTATCATGGATATGATCAAGCCAAAGGTAAACTGGCGATCAGTCCTACGCTATTTCATCAAGACCTCTCAAAGAGCCGACAAACGCTCAACCGTCAAGCGATACAATAAAAAGTATCGAGAACAACGCTATGCCGGAAAGAAGGTCACCCGTCATGCCAAGATTGCCGTCGCTATCGACCAATCCGGCTCTGTCGGTGACGAGATGCTCGCTGCCTTCTTTGCCGAACTCAACGGACTTGCCAAGTATGCCGAGTTCACCGTTGTTCCCTTCGATACTGCTGTCGACGATAGCAAGGTCTATGTCTGGAAGAAAGGACAGCGTGTCGGTGTCGAGCGAGTACTGACCGGTGGTACGGACTTTGACGCTCCGACCCGATGGTGCAACGACCGCCGGTTTGACGGGCTTATCATCCTGACTGACATGGAGGCCCCCAAGCCGATCCCGTCACGGTCGCAACGAATGTGGATGACCACACCGGACTGCAAGGAACGGTCGTACTTTCAGACAACCGAACGGGTTATTGCCATTGAATAAATGGCAACTTTCCCGTGTGGGTCGAGGCCAAAAAAAAGTTTATTTTTTTTCTTGACAAATTGCAACTACCATGATACATTACTAACATCAACGAAACAACCACAAACAACGGAGACGCTTTGAAGATACAACGACCGCCTTACTAGGCACAATCGAAACAACAAACTTTTTTTACTTTTTTTCTTGACAACTTATTCAAAACTAGTTACATTATAAACACAACAACACAATCCACTTTGGAGCAAACACTATGTCTATTGATTTCAAAACCTTCCTTTCAGTCGTAACCCACATTACCGATGCTCGCTACCCTGTTCTTATCAGAGGCCGTCACGGTATCGGTAAATCCACAGTCGTCTATCAGTATGCCAAAAACAATGGCCTTCCTGTCGTGGAGCGTCGTGCCTCACAGATGACCGAAGGTGACTTGCTTGGTCTGCCCGACCTCGATGAAACCTCTATCAAAGGTCAGAAGATCACCAAGTTCTGTGCCCCCGACTGGCTTGCTCAAGCCTGTAATGAGGCTGTTGTCCTATTCCTCGATGAGGTTGACCGTGCAACAATGGAGGTTCGTCAAGGTATCTTTGAACTTTGCGATAGCCGCAAGATTGCGGGCCATACCTTGCACCCTGACACCCTTATCTTTGCTGCCGTCAATGGCGGTCAGCACGGTGCTCAATACCAAGTGGGTGAAATGGATCCCGCAGAACTCGACCGTTACACCGTGTTCGATGTTGAGCCTACCGTTGAGGACTGGCTTGCTTGGGCCGGAGACCGTGTCGTCAAGCCTATCTTTGACTTCATCAACAGCAACCATCAGCATCTTGAGCATAGCGATGATTACGAGCCTAACAAGGTTTATCCTTCTCGTCGCTCTTGGGAGCGTCTGTCTCAAACCCTTGCCACAGCCGGTGTCAAGTACGAACAGTCCCCTGTTATCTATCACTTGGCTCAAGGTTTCGTCGGCATGGAGGCCGCTATCGCCTTCAACGATTACCTCCGAGAGTACAAAAACGAACTCACAGTCGAGCAACTTATCAACGAGGGCCGTGCTGACGATACCAACGCTTGGGTTATCAATGAGCATACTGCAATGGTCGAGAAGATCAAGCAGTCAAAGATCCTCAATGCCGAACTGGACGGCAACCAGTTGCAAAACCTTGCTAACTACTTTGTCCGTATCCCTTCAGAGGTCGGTATGCTCCTGTGGACGGTGATGGGTGAGGGTGAACAAGCCCAAAACAACATCGTCAACTTTCATGACATCAAGGCTCAAGATGCCGATGGTAACACGATTTCTGTACAAGAGCACATTGTCTCAGTCTTGACCGCAGGTTCAAACTAGCCTGTAATCATCGGGTGAGTAGGGCCTCTACCCTACCACCCCCCTATAGGGGGTGTCCATGAGGATACTATTTAACATCGCTATGGTGGGCGTTATCTACGCTTGCTTTATTACACAATCGCTAAGGAGGCGACATGAACAAGATCAAAATCGAACTACAACTAGACAATCAAGGGCTGGCCGACCTTCTTCAGTCAATGCTGATAAAAGGGCTACAACCACAGGCTCAAATGGTAGCACTGGCCGCACTCGAACAAGAGAAGGTGGCGGCTGCTATCGACAAGGCCGATGAACCGAGAACAATTGGATTTAAAACAGGAGAATAGAATATGCGAAAACCCAATAACAACCATAACAATCACCCGAACCGTCAGTATCTTACAGACCGTCAGTTCCGAAAGGCCCTTCAAACCTATGACACAAGAGGCCGTTGGATCACTAACGACCAGTGGAAGGTGGTTTTAAGGGAGGTATGGAAACGAGGTGGCCAAACCTATGGCACGGTCGTTGAGAAAGCCGATAACGGCTACCATGTCGATCTGCTCGGTGAAAGAGCCTTCATGTATTCATCGGAGGCTCACCCCGATACCGATCAACACTTGGGCGAAACACTTGTGTTTGAAATAAAGCACATGGAAACTACACAATCGAGAAATCGTATCGAGACTAACATCATTGTCACAAATAAGATTTACCAATAATGTAGTTTCAACCTCCACAATTGGAGGTTTTGAGTAAGAAAGGGACAGGGACTTTACATAATTAAGACAGCCTCAGAGTAGCGGCATCTTGATTTGTCCCTGTCCCACAGGGCAATGTAAAAAAAGTTTGTTTTTTTATTTGACAAATCATTGGTAACGGGATACATTATCTATATCAACGGAGGAAACAACATGATTACAGTAACACTCAGTAACCTACTTGCTTATTACGGTCTAGGCCTTGTCGCTTGGATGGTCATTTGCGAGATCATCCCTTTCGCTTGGCATGTTCGGGCTTTCTGCATTGCCCTTGCCTATTGCGGCCTTCCCTTCTTACTTTGCTCATTCGCATAATCGAGGTTCTATCTATGTTTATTCAACTTGGCTTTGCTGCCCTATTCACCGTGCTCTCATGGGCTATCGTATTTTACACACTGAAGATTGCCGGTGTATTCTTGGCCGTTACACTTGGTTCGTCTCCAAACGAAATAGACAAATTCGAACAAGCCTGTAATGATCGAGACAATAAAAATAAATAAAAAAAATACTTGACAAATAAACCTTACCGTGATACATTATCTATATCACAGGGAGATAGCATGAATGATTACGATCACCACTACAATATGATGATTAACTTTGCAGACCGTATCTTAAAAAGCATGGTCGTTACTAACAAGCCCACACCTTTGCACGGTCAAGTCGCTGCCGATATACTTGCAGACCGTGAAAACGCAACCCAGTTTATCTCAAACCCCCAACCTAACGGTTGGGTTATCCACACTACAATCCGCTAGGAGACAGCATGTTTATTGAAATGCTAGCATTTGCCTTGCTTACAGGCTCATTTGGAACCCTCACCGCTTTGGCCGCCTTATCGGCCCTTCAATAGGAGATCACATGGTATTCGAGTTATTCACAGACCTTAAAGAGGCCCGCCAGTACTGCTACAATCACAGCATGAAAGATATCAATCGCCTTGCCCTTGTCAAGTGCGGCTACCACAAGGCCGATGTTTACTATGTCATGGACAGCAAGCAATACAAAGACCTCGTAACCAACGGGTTCAAGATGGAAACGCTCTATATGTACGAGTAATCATCGAGGTCATAAAAAAACTTAAAAAAAATACTTGACAAATCCTTTAGACCGTGATACATTATATACATCACAAGGAGATACAATGAAAACAGGTGATTACATCGTTTATATCGGAACCCGCTTTGCTGAACTCAACGACGTTGACGGGGTTATCTTGGGCTTTAGCGACAAAGGCGAGGCTATTATCGAATGGCGTGTTTGGGGCGATCAAGAGGTATCCAAGTGCATGTCCCGCATGCCCTATCCTCTAGAGGATCTTCAGCCAATGACCCTCAGCAAGCCCATGAGAGACATGGCCAAGCGACAATCGAAACAATAAACTTTTTTAAAGTTTTTACTTGACAAACAAAACCTAACGGGATACATTACTAATACCAAGACGATCACAGGAGATCACATGAACATTTATTCAAACATTATCAATCGGTTCTTTCAATACAAAGGTTCAACCTACAAAGTCACAGGCCATGTGGAAATGCCCGACAATGGCCCCGCCCGTCGCACGGTCGTCAATGTCGCCACTGGATCGGAAACAAAGTTATCCTATGCTCAAATGTGGGAGGTTACACCGCTTGGATACAGTATTTCAAATAAAAGTTGAAATAATACTTGACAAGCAATAGATAACAGGTTACATTATATATATCATCGAACAACAGGAGACAAGATGAATAAAACACAAATCCCCTTACAACATTTCAGAACCGACCTTTTGGCTCTTAGCCGTGAAAGCAGTGCCATTATCGCTGCCTCATTTGAGCGCAACGGTGAAACCGTCGATAAAAGCGATGCCTTCAGGTATCTCACAAGGATCGAACGAGCAATGGTCGGGCACATCCAAGATGCTATCCTTCAGTATATCGACGAATACGAGGTTGACCGCTCGACAAGGCTTTTTGATCAGTAATGATCGAGGTCATAAAAAAGTTAAAAAAAATACTTGACAAATGAAACTAAACAGGATACATTATTAACATCATCGAGACAATGGAGATAAGATGAAATATACAATGTGCAATAACTGCTATAAGAAAGGCCTTTACACTGTGCTTACCATTAAACAATCCAACATTACACGATGCCGCTATTGCCGTGAGGTTCGGATACCAAATAAAAGTTAATGTTTTTTCAACTTTCTGCTTGACAAATGCCAATCAATCAGTTACATTATATACATCATCGAACAACAGGAGAGAAGATGACTTACAACGAACGAGTAAACGATGCAGCCGAACGCTTTATGACAATGCAAGCCAAAGGCATTGGCCACTACAACATGAACCTTCAAAGCATTGCAATGGTATTCTGTGTGAAAGAGGCGGACATCGTCAAAGCCGCATTAATCCTCCGAGACCACAAATAAAATAAGGGAAACAATATGACAAACGCACAGGTTATTAAAGCATTTACAATGGAAAGACAAAGCACAGGAACGAGAGGCGGAAAGGCCCTATTCACAGATGGAAAGAGAATATATTCCTATGGTGTGACCATTGGTTTCAATATGGGAGGGAGATCCTTTGTTATTGATTATACCGCACAAGGAGGCCGTTGGTTATCACAGACAACCTCACAGCATGTCGGCCTGCTCAAGAGGGAAAGCGGTGTAAAGGTTATAACCTCTGCCGAATATGAACAAGGCTTTAAGCACCTTGTAACCAATCTCTAGTAATCAGTCTCTAAGCCGATACCCTCTACTCTCCTACCCCCCTAGTACCCTACCCCCGACTGTCTGCACAGGAGAGCACATAGAGCGCATATTATACGGCTGCAAGCCTTATGCACAGAATATAATGCGGTTGCCTCTAAGCGCACACAGAACGGGATTAGGGGTGCGTATGAGACATGCCTGTTTATGCTCAGAAGTATATGATAATCGGTTAGTTTTGGGTGTGTATGGCGTTTGCGCTTGTGTCTGCTTGTATGTGTGTAATAAGCACAAAACATGCCAATAATCGCATAGTATTTGCGTAACACTGTAAATAGCACGCACACACACGAAACACCCGAAACAACCAAAACTTTTTCACACACCCGTAATGTCCGATACACACGGGCACACAACACACACCGTAACACACGATCCTTACAGGATCACACAGGAACACACATACCATGAAACACCCACACATTACGCTATCCTCCTTTAGGAGGAGGGTAAATAAAACCCCCATGAACACGGGATCTCTTGAGACAGCCCCCAAAGCAAGAGGGCCTCCAAAAATGCCCCTTCGAAAGCCCAATATGAAACAATTTCACCATAATTGGCTTTGAAACTACCATATCGGCCGTTTTAAGAAAGCAAGCCCCTAACACTTTACATAATTAAAAAGGCATCGTCAGGAGATCCCGTCATAGAGGGGATCTTGTTTAACCCCGTCCTAGAGGAGGATAAAAAGAATTTCATTATAATATAGGTTTAAGGCCTATAATCAACGATTTTAAGAAAGCAAGCCCCGAACACTTTACATAATTAAAAAGGGCCATTGTAGAAGATCCCGTCACAGTGGGCATCTTGTTAGGGTAGCCCCTAAAGGAAGATAAACAATTTCACGATAATGCAGTTAGTAATTACCATATTACGAAAAGCAAGTAAGCAAGGCCCTAACACTTTACATAAATAATAGGGCCGGAGGCCACAGCAAGAAAAAAGCGCAGCTCGATGAGCTCGGTAGAACCTACGTTTTCAGCGACAGCTCGAGGAAACCCAGTCACAGTGGGGCTAAAAAACTTTCACTTTTATGTTGACAGAATGACCACAACGGGATACATTATAGAGGCGAGGGCAATTACGCCTTCCGCTTTCCTCTAGAGGTTCCTTAATGGACGCTAACAATGCCCATCAGTACTTCAACCTTGCAATGACCCTTCCAAAAGCCCGTAAGGGTGAGGCTCTTTGCGCTCTCTATAACACCCTCCAAGACGATGTCTTTGGGGATCCCGCTGTAGCGGCCCTTCTGGATGAGGTCATGAAGGCCCTTAAACACTGGCTTGAAACATGGCATACCAGTGCCGACGGTGACTTGATCATTGCGGTATCGGAAACCATCGATGCCTATTGTTTCGATGATGACGAGGTTTGCGACCTTGCCTACTGTTACGCTTGGCCCTATGGGCCTTATTAAACCCCCTTCACCACGAGGTTATCTCATGAAACTTCAACGACCCCCTTACAATCGAGGTTCCCATTGACACTATTCATATTGCTACTTGCAAACTGGCTTTTCGGCTTATTCCTTTTCTCCTTCATCTTTCTTCCATACTGTAAATAATCGAGGTTCAACCTATGTCTTTCAAAGTTATTGTAAACATTCTCAACGATGCCGATGATAGCGGCAACAGCCGTGACACCTTCAACCCTTTGCTCCGCACCTCTCCCACCGGCTGGCATCGCCCGCTGCTACAGGGATATGTTCAGGCCATCCGAAAGGGTGAGTATTCATGGGCACGCTTGGGCATCCTGTCCAAGACCCTTCCTCGCACCGCAGAACAAGCCCGTGCCAAAGGGGATGTTTGGACAGCACACTGGGCTGATCAAGTAATGGCCGCCATCGAGGTGCATGGTCATAAGGTCGGTTGGCCCCGAACCAAAACGGACAAATAATGTCCGAGAATAAATAAACTTTTTTTGAGATTTTACTTGACAAACCCTTTAGAATATGATACATTATATAAGCGAGAGGGCAATGCGCCTTCCGCTCTTTGAACCTTCCTCTTGGAGATGCCCACTATGGCTACATTAACTGCTCAACAACTTGAAAACCTACTTGCAACCTACCATCCTTCGGAGCGTGACGCTATGCGTGAACAATACCTTGCCAAAACTCAACAGGCGAAAGCCGAAATCGTCCTGTCAGCCGCCTATCTCTCAGGCTACGCTGTACAATACCCTTGTGGCCGTGTTCAAGAGTGTGCTAATCTTGCCACTGCCCGTTACCTTGTACGCAAGGCGAACAGCGGTCAATAATTGACCGCATTTGCCCTTGCTTTTTCCCTTTCAACCTGTTATATTATTAGTACCTTTCGAGGTCGACGAGACCTCAATCCTTTCAACCTTAATCGTGAGATTGCCCATTATGCCTAATACTTCTTCAAAAGCCCTTGCCCGTATCCGTGCCCAATATGAGGCTCAACAAGCCGCTCTCAATGCCCGTCGTTACGAGGCTCTTAAGCATTTAATCGAAAGCCCAACGGCCCACTGGAGCGGGGTTTCCGAGCGAACCCTCCAAGTCCTTCGATCAAACCGAGATGCTTTGACCTCTCAAAACAACGGTGCCTTTGCGCCTGTTGAGGTCGTGTCTAACGCTCAGTTTTATTTCCGCCATAATGCCCCTGCTGTAGGGTCTTTGGTCGAGCATGAGTTGTTCGGTCTCGGTATGGTCGAGGGTGTAGCGATTGCCTGTGCCAATGCGGGCATGGCTGTGCCTGTGTTCTTCGACGATGCCGATCGTGGCGCAATCGTTTTCGTTGATGAACTTGAGATGCTCGATGGTGACTTGGTCGGCAACGCTACCGACTACGACAGCACTATCGCTAGCACCGCTGCTAAAGCCCGCGTTGATGAGGGTCGTCGCTTGGCTGCTGAAAGCAAGTACAACGATGCCGATGCAGACGAGGATGCAGAGGATGCCGATGATGCCGCCTTTGCCGAGTTCCTTGCGAATGAGTTCGGTGATGACTTTGCCGATGACGACGGGGCCTAGACCCTCTACCCCGATAGGCCCCCTCCACTAGGGGGCTTTGCTCAGCGGCTGACCTTGTGTTGGCCGCTTTTGTTTTGGCCTGTTTTAAAAAACACAACAGGCGGTGTGGGGGGTGGTCCTCCCCCCGTCCCCCTACTGGTGGGGCTCCTCCAGAGGCTCTTGAATTAAGTACTTAGAAAGGGCGTTTTCGCGCGGCCGCCTAATACATTCACGACACCCACAGAAAAATTTGCCAAATTTGGCTTTTTCGTTACAACAATGTTATAACAATGTTACAACAATGTAACAACTTTGTAACGTTACAATAACATGTTTCAAAATTTCGCCCCAAAAATTTTCCCAGATTTAACTAATTATGGAATCATTAAAAGGAGGGCTATAATGTATAACTTTTTGTATTATAAACAAGAGGCAACCCCAAGGACTCCATGGTTCTTTGAGAACTCAAAGTTGCCGATAATCCTATCGTATTTGGCACCAATTGATATCTGGGCGATAAGCTTCGGACCTTGGGTTTGGTGTCGAGGCAAACTAGACAAAGTAACAAAGAATCATGAGGCTATTCATTATCATCAGCAACTTGAATTGTTATTCATTGGACAATGGATTTTATATGTGCTTTACTGGCTAAAAGGACTAATTACTTATAGAAATGGCGAAAAAGCTTACCGGCAATCGCCCTTCGAGCGCGAAGCCTACTCGAACGAATACAATCTTGAGTATTTAAAGACGCGCAAAGCTTTCGCTTGGAGAAATTATCGTGAAATTAACAACAACAAGACTTAAAAAAATTATCAAAGAAGAGCTTAGCTCGGTTCTTAATGAGAATGAGAAGTCGCCTGTAAATCTTTTCATGGACATGACCAAAAGAGGTGGTGCAGATTATTGGCTATCGCAGGCTTACGGGCACCCAATGAAAGCTCGAGAAAAAATGCATTATGAACAAGCTTTTCGTCATTATCTTGATGAAGTCCACCCAGAATGGCCAGAGCTCGGTCTTGATATCTGGAAAGAAGTGATCAGTCTTTTAATGCAAACCAAATAAGGAATACCAAAATGAAACTAACAACAACAAGACTTAAGCAAATTATCAAAGAAGAACTTGAGAATCTTCTTAGCGAAGATAAGCACTTAGAGAAGCGCTTTGACTCAAGAAAAGAAGCTAAGAAATATCTTGACGAGATTTCCGAAAACGAAGGCGCCGAAGGCGATTATGCGGTTTCAGAAAAAGCCGACAAAGACGGAAAGTGGCATTTGGTTAACGCATAATGAGATTATCCCAAAAAGAACTTCGTTTTATTATCAAAGAAGAGCTAACGCTTATTCTTGAATCACGTCGTGCTCGGGATTGGATTGCAAAGCAACGTGAATCGCAGCGTGATCGCCTTATGGATTGGTATGAAGCCGGAATGAAGAATATTCCAGATTTATCATATGCTTTGGAAAAACTTCCTCGTACATTTGTGTTGGATCCAGATCTTATCAAAGCTTATTATAGTCCTGATTATAAAGATATATTAAATCGATATGGCATTAAACAACTTAAAGATTTTGAAGAACAAGGCTATGCTTTTGTGCCTTTTATGCAAGCATTGATTGATTATAATTTAAAAAAAGAAAAAGATGCAATTAGCATTTTGGACTCAAATAAGAAAAAAGTTATCGGCCAAGTTGGCGATTGGACAATTATTGACCCTGCTTCTGGTAAAGGCTCAGAGGAATGTGCCGAAGGAACAACATGGTGCACAAGACAGCCCAGCACATATGATCAATATGTTAAAGGAAAAGGAAAGCTTTATTATCTTATAAATGATAAAAAAGAATACCCTTTTAATAAGCTTTCCTTTGGTGTCAACTCTGCCGGTATTAGATATGGTGGTCGTGGCGGATTCAGCGTCGATGCTAGCAACGAAGGCATCGGCTCTTATGAAGAAGCAAAAGCGATTGTTGGCGATGGTATTGATGAAATAATTTCAATTCTTTTAGATTATTATCCAAAAGATATGGAAAACCGCAAATTGCGAGCAGCACATGAGCGCAAAAATTTATTTTTCAATTATATTAACTTTATTAGAGCAGCAAAATCATACGATGACACCAGCTTACGCATTATGTTTTATACAAGAGTCATAGATTCTATGAAGAAAAGCTTTAATTCTAGAAGCGTAGCTATGCCTTCGAAAAAAACAATGCCGGCGCATCTTTATAAAATCTTTAAATTTATTTTAAAAGATAAAGAAATGAAAAATATGAAATTTCTTGCCGAAGAAAAAGAAGATATTATGTATTTTATTGAAGAATATATGATATCTCCTCAATTTTGGTCTAGACTTCCTTTTGAAAATAAAGTAAAAGATTATGATTTTATTTTCAAAAGCTTAATAAAAGCATTCACCGATCATAATGATGAAGTTGACTGGCATGGTGTTTATTTCGATCTTAAAAGAATTTATCCAAAAGATAAAGCTCCTGAAGATATTCTTGCAAACTTAGAAGAAACCAAATCAAAAGCAATAAAGACTATTGAAGATGATATCGAATCTTTTACTAATAGAAAAAATAGAATTGCTGATGAAAATGAAAAATATTTTATTGATAGAGAACTTACCAATCTGCAAGATAAACTGCAACAATTGAAAAACGAAGAACAATGAAACTAACAACTAATCAACTCGGATTAATTATCAAAGAAGAACTATCTCGACTCGAAAGAGACGCGCGAGACCTTGGGTTTAGTGCTTGGTCGGATAAACTAAGCGAAAAACAATTTCAAAGCTTAATGGCTTTGGTTGCTGATTCTTATTATTCTTTGCAATCAAGGCAAAAACCTATCCCTCAAATGACAAGAGATCAATTTAATCAAATGATTAAAGAAGAATTGAGTAATTTTTTGGAAGAAATGTCTAAAGAAGAGGAACAATTTTTTGGCGAGGAAATAAAGGCTCTGGTTAATAATCCGGATGAGCTTTATTATGTCAAAACGGTAAAGTCTCGCAATCCCTATGATGACGAAGAAGAACGTCAGTTTCTAAACCGCCGTTGGATCGAAGAAAATATTGGCAGATATTTGGGTGGCGGCTCATTCCGCGATGCTTATCAAATTAAATCGCATCCTGATAAAATTTTAAAAATCTCAAATCGTTATCTTCAAAACGAGCCGCTTGATGGACAAGAATATTCAACGGTTGCTGAAGAAACCAACATCCTCGAGATTGAGTTATTCAATAAATATCCGGGTTATTTTCCAAAAGTTTATATCTCCGATCAAGAGATTCAAGGTGTTCCGCGATGGCTTGTTATCGAGAAAGTTGAGGTTATTGAGTATCATAGCGAGTTCATCCGTCAGCTTGTTCGATCATTCAAATCGATTCCAAAATCTTATAATCTCATCAATGAGCTTATTGCCGAGTATTTTTCCAGCACCTCAGCAGATTTTCCTCCTTCTTATAATGGTGGTCGCCAGATCGATGCCGAAGAATGGGCAATGGTTTCGTGGCTTGCCGTTGGCTATAATGACCCCGAAAGAATAAAAAATATTTTAAAAGATCTCCCTGTGTGGAATGAAAAATATGGTGATCCTGCTCAACAATCAGCCGAGCGTGTTGCTGATGAAGAAGTTCTCTTGGATATGGCCGTTGAAAAAGTTTGGAAGGTTCTTACAACCGATCAGTATCTTGTTAAGCTCTGGGATATGATTAATGATTTGCATATTGATTATGCAGAACTTCGTGAAGGAAATGTTGGAACAGATATCGAAACTCGAACCAAGTTCCTAATTATTGATATATCGATATTCAATGACTAGCTATGATCAAAGTAAAAATAAATAAATCTCTTACGGAAGGCGGTAATGTTTTTGCCGGCAAAACAGCTTCAATTCCAATTGATGCTATTCGTCCAACAATAAAAGAATATTATAAAGAGTTGTCTCGGCTATTCCCTCAGCACGCAGATAAGTTTCCAAATTTTCAAGCTCTTGGTTCTGTTGGCAAAAAAGACATGTCCGGAGATATCGATCTGGCCGTGGATGTCAATGTTATGTTTCCGGATGGCGAAGTTAATCCCGAAGATGTCGAGACTTGGAATATTCCAGCAGAACTTTGGACAGCAAAGGTATCTGCTTTGGCCAAACGAGCAAAGACAGCGACTCCAACAGAATTGGGCTGGAAGGCTTTTCTTCAGTTGCTTGCAGATTATATAAACAAAAACTCTGATCTTATCGAGACCGATCTTAAGAAAATTCATGCTGGCCAAATGTTCTCGTTATTTCCTCAATTCAACGCGCAAGGACAACAACAAGATATTGGAGTTCAAATTGACTGGATGATTGGTAATCTTGATTGGCTTACCTTTTCTTATTTCTCCGATGTTCCCTCCGAAGAAGAACCTTTGCTTAAAGGACTTCACAGAACACAGCTAATTCACGCTCTAATTCTTGCCAAGGATCATTCATTTTCTCATACGAAAGGCGTAAAGGATAAAAGCACCGGCGAAGTGGTTGCCTTCACAAAAGATGAGATCCTTAGCCTTCTTTCTAATCTTTACGGCGTTCCTTTAAAGCTCGAGGACACAAATAATTTTTCTTCTTTGTTCTCGTGGCTTCAACAAGCAAACGATAGAGATCGCAAACGAGCGATATTTGCTTATCTTAAGATCCTCGACACAACGCGAGGCAACAAAGATCTCAATGGAGACCGTTGTGGTTATATTCCCAAGGCCCTTGAGCAAACATACCTTTCTTTGCTAAATTCTGGCCAAATGACTGGAAAGTTTTTGTGTCAAGAAGCTAACCCTACCCTATGGGCTGCCAAGAACGGTTCTCTTAAAGAATCGCTAAATAACGAAGAAAAAATTACCGTTGTGATTCCGGGCGGTTTTAAGCCTCCACATCGGGGACATGTCGAGATGATAAATCATTTTGCCAATTTGCCAAATGTCGAGCAAGTTATTGTGTTTACTGGATCAACTCCACGACAATCGGCTGATGGCTCTGTTGTTGTAACGGCGGAGAAAGCAAAAAAATTATTTGATTTATTTGACCTCGCACCAAATGTTATATTTGGCGATGTTAGTCAAAGATTCAAGAAAGACGGAAGCACATACGAGAATCCTTTTATGGATGCTGTAATGGTCTTATTTGATGAAAATTTCCGTGGAAAAAATGTTGCGATTGGTCATCCAACCAAAGATCCAAGCTATGCTGCGAGATTTAGAAAGATATCTTCTTATCTTAAACAAGAAATGCAAGCTAATCTTGTCGAAGTTCCACCAGCTGACACAACAGATGGTCTTTCTGCAACAGATTTAAGAAACGCAGTTCAAAACAATGATCTTGAAAAACTCAAAGAGTTCGTTCCACCCGAAATAGCTGAAAAATATTTTCAAATATTAACAAACAAATAACTTTTTTTCTTGACAAATGGCTTAAAACATGTTATATTATATATATAATATGATTTGGTGTTGCGATCTCCTTAATCGCTGTGTTTGTTTGTGTTGACCTCCTTGCCCTCCTGCAACTATTTATTGCAGGAGGGTTTTTTATTATGTTATTTTTAATAATATTTATTCTTTCTTGTGTTCAAGACAATTATTTAACACACGAGGTTGAGAAAATTCAATACGAGGTCATAACAGAAACTGAATATGTTTATGTTCAAGACACTTCAACACCTCCTCCGCAAGACACATCATTAGATTTGCTGCCAATCTGGGTTGATTCTTTCCTTCAACCTAATTCTGTGAATGGAATTGACATTCTTTGGGTGATTGATCGCTCTGGTTCAATGACTGATGATGCTAATACTATTGTCACAGGTATTGAAACAATGATCGCGGCCCTTCCAGAGACAGATTGGCGTTTGGTTATGATCAATATTAGCGCAAATTACGCTGCAATGAGTCAAATCTTTCCTTTAATACCCGGTGATGGCTCAACAGAAGCGTGGATTATGTATAACTCTCTCGGCAATTCCA
>Ga0222718_10000265_pt1 | contig 56842 bp, 64 predicted proteins | sample C33_27DmetaG_FD_165045 | JGI IMG/M metagenome (GOLD analysis project Ga0222718, IMG submission 165045) | Estuarine water microbial communities from San Francisco Bay, California, United States - C33_27D | ecosystem: Environmental > Aquatic > Marine > Unclassified | place: USA: California... | reverse complement strand
CCGTACAAAAACACATAGGCAAGCACCTCCACTAACAGCGAAGGTTTCTTGCGGGGTTGAAATTCTTTGGGTGTCTTAGGCATAAGCAGTTGCATTTAAAATTTCTAAACATAATTCATGAGGAATCTTACTCCTCTCGTGGTTGTTGGCACGACCTTGCGTGCCTGTCCTGGATCCACGTGGTGCAGGTTCGTGGCACGGAGCACCGTTCTTACACATTGGACGAGGGTTCCAGCGTAGGTCGTTCGTCCATATGTCGGTCGGCTTCATACGGGTGTCTCCGTACTGGCAGTACGTAACCGTATGTCTCACAGGGTGGCGACGCATGAAGTCCATCTTGCGTAGCATACCACGTGGGTTCTCAATGTAGTACACAAGGTCGGGATTCTTTTCGGTAAAGTAATCTATAATCTCATGCACCTTAGCAATCATCAAGTCAGACTTCTTAGCGAACTCTGTCTTGGGTTCTTGTCCGTTGCGATGATGACTGATAGCGGCTATACTGTACGTTGTACATGGGGGTGACGCCCAGATCACATCGGGTATCATCATGACCTTACGTACATCCAGGTCCAGGATGTCAACCACGTAATCAATACCACCGAACTGAGTGATGTCACTTGAGAATACACGCATCCCAAGTTCCTCTGCGGCTTTACCCACTGAGCGTGAGCCCGCAAATAATTCTAACACATTCATCGGTATTGAATTTTGTGCACCTTGACAGTGCCTTCGTTAATCATAGCGAACACGCTATCCCAATCGCCAGCATCCATCGACCACTCAAGGTCATCCTTGTGGTGTGGTATTCCAAAGTTGCTGTACGCAAATCCACCGGTGTTGATATAGAAATCTCCATCGTCGTTCTTCTTCGCTATCCATCTGTACTTGTTATCGCACATCACGGATACTAAATCAATCTTGATTTGGTGTACTGAATCGTATGGACTTGGGTCCACTACGAATGTCGGCGGGTTTTCCCGCAGTAATTTATACAAACTCATAGGCAAGTTATTAGAGTTATTGTTTCCAAAAGTCCATCGTATCTTCTTGTTCCACCTCGACTTTGTATAGGTGGGCAAGTGCTTCGTCAAGTTTTACACGAACGAAGGTGCTGTGTAGAAGTTGAGCAGTGTCCCTCGCATGTTCCACGAGGGCTACTGCCTTTTGTAACTCAGTCATTACTCCCCACGTTTTTTGGTGAGACGGTCAAAGAAACTGAGCCGTTGGTTGATGTCGTCAGCCACCTCATCCGCAAGTGCCTGGGCTTTATCCGCCTGGGCTTGCATGAGTTCTTCGATGGGAACCTCAATTACTTCTGGCTCCTCTCCACGTGTGCGGAGCGTAAATGGTTCGTACTCATCCAACTGTACTACCTTGCGAATCGCCTCAGCCAATAGCGGGTCATCGTTTCCTTTCAAGAAGGAACGCAGTATGTCCTTCGCCTTACCTGCGTCAATCGTGCTGACCTCTACGCTGTCATACACAACGGGCGTCTGATCAACTACCACTCGGTTGGATACACGCTGGTCACTGGCTATCTCTATGATGTCAGTACCTGTGGGTAGTTTCTTGTTGCGACCACAAAATTCCACGAACAACTGCCGTGCATCATCAATGTCTTTTGCAAAGACAGTGAAGTAAGACAGTGTAGTTTGACCTAATGGTGCTACACGGTCTGTGCGTTGACTGCCCTCCCCTACATATGGGTTAGGCACAGTGATTGAGAATACTCTCATAAGAATCGGTGTGCAGTGTTATCCTCTTGCACTCGTGAGTTTATCGTTAATTAAATCATCAAGGTCGGATAGCGCAAGTTCTACCTCATGGGATTCACTCTCGCCCAACTCTATCTCCATCATACACAGGTCAAAGATTCCGTGTATGTCATCCCGTAAGTCGGGGTGTTCTTTCAGTGCTGTCTTACAGCGCTCGATTAGTGTGTCAATCATAATGTCATTCATTACGTGCGTATATAAGTTCGGATTATCCGTGAACAATCCAAACTTGTTAAACAAATTAGGTATTTGTACCTACTCCTTCATACTCATTTATGAGTTGCTCAAGTGCTTCCTCATACTGCATCGACCCATGACTTACGTTAGGGAAGTAAGTCTTGTGAAAGTCTCGGTTCGTGTACTCGCTCAATACCACGTCCATGTAGGTTCCCCCACCATGTCCGTCGTTCCATATACGTGCACCAGGAATGGTGGTCGTACATTCGTAACCCAATCCACGTCGGGTGTTAAAGTAACGGACTCCCGTTACCCTTAATTCAATCTTGCTCATAGGCATTTGTATTTAGTACCAAGCGAGGTAACTCACTCGGTCATTAGGTTTCCAATCATCTAACACATCCCCTATAATAGTGAGTGTGTCTTGCACATCCTTGATGTACCACTCATCGTAGGTAGTGTCTCCCCAAAAGAACCCACTTGCTGTGGGCAACAGTTCTTCGGCGACCTTTGGTCCGCCTGCCAGTACCTTGATGCACCTATCTTGTAGGTCTATCAAGTCATTCTTACTCACTCGCACTGGCTCCATGTTGTCTTCGCCATCCTCCAGATCACGTGTGAAGTACGCGTGTATGGCATTGGCTTTGCGCCAATACCCTAAATCAACTGAGTCAACGTCCTCGTCCTTGCGAGGTGTACGTTGCAAATACATATCTAATCCCATACTTTACTATCAATTATGTTATCAATTCTATCTCTCAAATCTCTTGAGAGTAACTCAACGGGAACAATCACACTGCTCCCATACTTGTCGGTTATACCAACCTCTAAGTCTTCCACCTCATACTCATAGTGCGGTGGTGTATCGTACGTGCCCTCGTCCACATAGCATGCGACTTGGGCAAGTACAGATAAGGTCAATCCTTCGTATTCAATATCAAACTCCATTACGCTTCGGGTAAATTTTTCTTAGATTTATTCGAGTCAATCATATCCCACATCTCGTACACCTCATCAACAGCGCCGAGTAAGTAGGCACCACAATCCATGCACTCCGAGTTGAAGTTCACTCGTGTGTCCTCAGTCTCACACACAGGGCAGTCGTATGTCCCTTGCGTTGGTGCTTGGGTGTCGAAAGCAATATCATCTAACTGCTCAAGGGTCAAGCCCTCGTATGGTTCTAAACCAAATGATGCGTTGTAGTCAGCGACCTCATCGTAGTCATCATCCCAATCGTACGCATACTTGCTTGACCCTGTGACTGCGGTACTCCCGTAGTAGCGTACGGCACGTGAGTGGCTGTCGTTGCTGTACCAGTTGTTGCCTATCCACTCGCCGATTTGCTCGTTGAATATGCGGTAGTCGCCCGTGTCGTCCATGAATACGACCTTGTTTGACGAACCTAAGTAAGTGAAGATAGAATCCTCAACGAACGGTACATCGAGAGTGTCGATAGTCACGCCTGGAATAGTACCCACGAGTTGGGCGAACTCGGCGGTGTCGCTCTTGTCCTTAGTACCGAAGCCCGAAATCACACCGTTGTGTATGAGTCCGAGTTGCTCGGTCACGAGGAATGGGTGTAGGTACTCATCACTCATGCCGTGCGTTGCGATACGGAAGTGCAACAGCATAGGTAGGTCACCCGAAGGCGAGGTCTTGACCGTAGTATATCGGTCAAAGAATTGGGTAAACGAATCGCCCCCCGTGTTGGGGAACTTTTCTACTTGCAGTTGTCCATCTTGGATGTACAACATACCTGCGCCATCATCGTTATTGTTCCAACAATTTTGCAGTTTTTTCTTAGGTAACATCTTACCATCGTTAAGAATTGCAATACACATAAGGCATAGTTGTGCGGTGTTATCCTCTTGCACTCGTGAGTTTTAGTTGTTAAGTAATTCATCAATGTATTCCAATGATGACTGAGCATCGGTCACATAGTTGCGACCAAAGGTGTTGCGAAGTCTGTCGGTTGCCTCGCTGGTGTAGGATACAATCTGCGTACCCTTGACCTTGCGGTTCTTGAGTCGGCGCACTGCGCTCTTGATGAACACACCTGCACCATCGCTCGTGAAGTTGAACGATGAGTACATATCATCAGCGAACTGAGCGTAGATACTTACAATCTTGTGTATCTGCTCCTCGCTTGTGTACACTTTGCGTAAGTGCTGACCGAGTGCGCTCTTTGAACTGAGCATCATCGTTATCACTTGCAGTGGTTTGACTCCGCAGTTTGATGCAACGATGCGCATCAAGTCTCTGCGCCATAGTAGGTTGGTCACACTCTTGACTGCGGGTGGTACACGAATCTCCAGGTACGAACCCTTCACGTGGATCGCGCTATACTTACCTGCACGTTTGTAGTCATCGGGTTTGCGTTTCATCTGTGAGTAGTGGTTGCCCAATCGGTGTCTCCAAATAGTTATGAACAAGGGAACGAACGCTTGTATTTGGTCAAACAATTCCTCGCCTGTAATTCCACGCTTACCGAAGTTAATGTGCCCACCGCAACTCGATGAGTATTCTGCATCAATGTGGTCACGCAGTATTCGTGACTCGGCAATATCGTTGTCCATTCTATTTTGGAATAGGTCGTAGACAGGGCTGACTAACTCGAAGCCATCATGACCAAGCGAACCATCCTCCTCACGACACCATCCCGTGTCATCTACATCATACAAGTCATGCGCATCCATAGGGTATTCATCCTCTTTCTCCACCTCGAAGCCGATAGTCCAAACAGTGTTGTCGCTCAAGCGGTTTCTACGAAACCCAGAGTGGTAGTCATGACATCTTTCCGTGCCTGGTGGGTCGCACTGGTACTGGTCGGTACGCTCGTTCCAGAATACGTACTCGCCCTCATCATCCAAGTGGTAGTAGCGACTATCATCCTCACACCATAGCGAGTCATCTCTCCAGCACCATTCATCTGCGTGCCTACCGCACTCCAGGTACACCAAGTCATCTTCACAATCGGGAAGCCATACATTATCTCTATCTACGGTTCGTCTCCAATGTTCTTCCGCCTCGTATTGGGTCACAACTACCTTGACCTTACCATCGTTTGTGTGACATTCCTCTATCACGACACACTCATCGAAGCGTACGTACTCGCCTTCGTAGTTGCTCTGCGCTGTGAATACGAGCGCATCTTGGCATGCAATCTCGTTGCCCTCAAAATCAATTACCTTTTCCATCTTATTCAATTTAACATATCGTTGTGCTGTTTCTATTCTCTTAAACATGGGTTGCAAGTTGAAGTATTGATTACGCTCATTTGCTATACTCCTCAGCAATGCGGCTGCATTGACTACCCAATCTCTATTGTGCCTTTCCGTAGGTTCACTCGCCTCCCTCATCCTATCAAACAAACTTTCTACTCGTTCACGCAGGATCGCGTACCTGCGCTGAAGTCTTTTGTTTAGTGTATCTCCACCAGTTACTGAATCATACAACGGTTCATACATACTGTTTTTCGGAACCCAAACAGCACGCACTATCTCATCCGCCGTCATGGTGCTGTGCTTTGGGTACGCATCCAGCATTTCACGCACCTTGTCCTTGTGCGACATGATGGTTTCAAAATTATTGGACTGCATCCACGTAGTTTGATTCAGTTCATCCACTGCATCGCCAAGACCTTTGAGTGTCTCGATTAGGTATGGCGTAGGTAACGCTGCGAGTTTCTGCGCAGGTAAGTCATCGGGTCGGTCATAGTCAAGCGATGACTCATTCCAAACAAGCCCTACATCAGATATGTATTCCGAGAGGGCGGATAGATTCTTCGTATCCATAGGCATATGTTTTGTGTGTAACGTGCCCTACACACTTGGGCTTGGGGGACTGTGTGGGACTCGAACCCACAGCGTACACCTCCGACCATGTTGTAACCAAAAACCAATCGAATGAGTGGTCGGCTGTACTCAGTCCGTTTATAGTGTGGTCTCCACTATACCATCAAATCATCCCCACAAACGTAGGGTAAATAACTGAGAATCAGTGTTAAAGCGTTGTTAAAACTACTCCTTACGTGTAGGCTCTGGTAAGCCTGCAATAATGAGCATGGTTGAGTTTGCTAACAGCGAAAGGACGAACAATAAAAACATAGTTAATCGGGTTTAAAAATTAGGGGACTGCGAGTGTCTCGCTCACTCAGTACAAACAGGGCACAGGTAACCCCTTTGTAGGCAGTCCGTTGTAGGTGTGGTCTCCACCATCCAAAAAGTACGGTACTATTTTCGTTTGGCTCTACGAGCATCACGCTGGGCTTGTGCCCTATACACCTTGCGGTCTATGCGGTTGGCGTAGGTCATCTCAAGGGCATCGGCTTTTGCCTTGCCTCGTGCCTTACGCTTGCTGGCACTTGCGGTCTTGCCCTCCAGTGAGGGTGCGCTCACCACTCGGACTACGTACTCGTAGCCCTTGTGGTTGCGGTGTGTAGCGTACATACCCATTAGTCGGCTGGGTTTTCTGCCGATAAGTCGGCTGGGTTGAGGAACATGTCCGCATTGCCTCGTACAAGTAGGCGGAACTGTGGGTCACGGATACTTGCATATGCACCACTCACCATGTCTGTGAAGAAGCCGAAACTTGCGTATGCATCAGTGAGTAAAAAATCCTCGAACAAGTTTTCGATGAAGTCACTGCCCATCTTACGCTCAAGGGCTTGTAGGAGTGCTTGTGTGCTTGGCTGTGTGTTGTCTTGTGTTGTCATGGCATGTAATTTTTTTGGTTAAACAATCAATCGAACAGCACAAACATCTGTCAAATAATTTTAGGACTATCACAAAGAAATGTTAAAATCCCTGCGCATTATGCGCACCAATTTTCCTGCGTGCGTGATCAGGGCGTGTGATGTAGGGAGGTAAGTCAGTCAGTCCTTCCTCACGTCTGCGGTTGAGCAAGGCAGTGCCTTGCGAAGGTGCGTATGTGGTGCAGATGTGATGCACTTGCGTTACGGCTTTGCCGTTAACACTCTTTAACATTTGCCTGATTTGGCGATTTCGCATTTTAAGGGGTGCTGAGTGGCTCGAAAGGGGGGCTGATGTATTTGGGGTAAGGCGACACCGAGAAAGTATATAGATATCCCTATAGCACTACGTACTATAGGGTATATATATAGAAAAAAGTTGAGAAAAACAAGCCCAAAAACACGCTTTAACAAAACTTTAACAGCGCATTTTAACAAGGCTTTAACAGAATTTTTTTGTATTCACGTGTGTGGGCAGGCGTGCAGGCAGGTGGGCACCTGGATCCGTGCGTGTGCGCGTATATGTAGGTGTGCCCGAGCGAGGGCGCGTACAGCGTGTGTAGGCATGCGTGGGGGCGCGAGTGTGTACATGTGTGAGTGGGTGCGAGCGCATGCCCGTAGTGAGCGTGTGGGGGTGCGTATGTGTGTGTATGTACACGAGGCGATTTTCAGCCGTTTTAAGGGACTTTCTCCTTTCTGGTGGTATCAGTGTACCACTTGGGGCGGTCATGCTCTTAGATGGCTTGTGAGGTTCTTCAGTGTGCCTCCATTGGTGGGGTGCGGTGGTGGTTTGTGGGGTTGGGTGGTGTGTGTGGGCGTGTATTGTTCGCCCCTCCCTTGTATGTGGGGGCGGGTGCGGGGCTGTGGGTGCACCTTCGGGGGCGGTGTGTACCTATGCGCCCCTGCGCAAGCATGCGTGCGTACATGCACGGCTGCGTACGTGTGCACTCGTGCGCTCAAACGCCCAAACCTGTGTGCGTTCTTGCGTACGGACGCACCCCCGTCTGCGCCCGGATGCGTTCGGGTGTGCGCGCGCCAGCGCCCCTATAGTATATTATCCCCATCCCGATTATTTCTCAGCAATTTTTTCGAGTGTATGCCAGAGCATATAAAAAAGGACAAGACCTTTACATTGTATGTCACTGCATATAACATCGCAATTCGCGAATCGCGATACTGCTGATCTGTTGAAGGCGAATGCCTGCGAAATTTTGAGCAAAATAGGGGCCCTTGGAAACCGAGCACCTTACGATTAGTTCAAGACTGTCCATGTAAGCGTTTAGTAATCCATTGTAGCCTGGGGGCTATGGATTATAAACTTCTGTTCAGTACGTACTTCGTTAGTACGGTGTGAAGGTACAGCATATTTTCGAGAATGTCAATAGGATAAAATACCTAATGATGGATTATTCCTTCTTAAACCCCTCAATCATCTTCTCAATGATGTAAATTCCCACCACACAGAACAGTGCGAAGAACAATCCAGTGATGATTCGGTTCTGCTGTGAAGCCAATGCCCCAGAAACGAACGCTGCTGCGGCTGGTTTGATGTACTCTTTGATGTTTTCCATTATGCGTAGTCTTCATATGTTATCCATACATCCTCTCCTTCCAGTAATGCGTCTGCAATTGGAGGATAGATGTCTTTATAGGCGTCAGTACTTCTTCCGATAGTACCTTTCATGTCCGCAGTGCGACCCACCAGCAAGCATCCTGCGGTGTCACGCTCTGTATTACCGATATGAATAAGGATATATTCAAAGTTCGGTACGTCTCTAACCCACAACATACCCTTGTGCATGTTAGGAAACTTCTCTGTGTAGCGCTTATGGTGGCCACCTACCTTTCTCAACGTGATACGGTAACGCCCCATAGGGATCCTGGTCTCTGCCATAACCTTCTCATCACGGTGTTCATCTTCTAATGTAAAGCAAAGGAACTTCCTTTCCTCTCCAGATGTTTCAAACAGCGCTCCAATAGTGAAGTCATCTTCGCTGTATAGTCTTTTTACAAGTAATTCCATAGTCACAAAGGTACCTTATATTTGTTATATGGATTTAATAGAACTATACAACAAGGGGTACGCTACATGTTCAGACAAGGGAAATGTACATACCTACATACAGGACTACTACTCTAAGGAGTTTACAGCGCCTAAGAAGGTAAAGAACGTATTAGAGATAGGTATTATGCATGGTGGTAGCATCATGTTATGGCACGAATGGTTTACAGAAGCCAACATCGTGGGTATGGATATCGCAGAAGATGCACTCGAATATCTTGAGAAGAATAAGAAGGGAAATGAGTATAACCGTATTTCTACGCATATACTCGATGCATATACGCAAGAGGGACTGGATTTATTCGAGGACGACTACTTCGACTACATTATAGACGATGGACCACACTCTCTCCCGTCCCAGGAGTATGCTGTAAAGCATTATCTTCGCAAGGTAAAGCCTGGTGGTAAACTAATTATCGAAGACGTACAGGACGTAAAGTGGTTTGATAACCTTCGTGCGGCCGCAGACAAGAGTTTAGTGGAGGGTACAGAAGAGGTGAAGTTAAACATCAAGCGCAGATATGATGATATGATATTCGTCGTAACCAGAAAGTAATGAAGTACAGAAGCACACCAGGAGATCCAAAGAAGAAGAAAAGCATAGACCCGAGACGATTACGTAGTCTGAACCAGGGGGGTCCGTTCTATAAGGGCCGATACAGTGACCCAGATGTGGTAGATCAGATATTTGACCCGGAGACTTACGAGGTGATTGATGGTAAACTGTACTATAAAGACTCCGGTGAAGAAGCAGGTCCGGTTCCAGGGCCATATGCTGATTTACCAACAGGCAGAATAAAACCACACGAGAAGACTATATTAGATTACTTTACAGCATTGTTTGGAAAATGAAACTAAAGAAGACAAATAAGAGCATTAAGGTACCAGCACCAGATGGATACCACTGGATGACAGAGGGTGGTCGTCACTTTTTAATGAAGGGTGCATACAAACCACACAAAGGAGCATCACCAGAAGCGCCTTTCCGTTTGGTTACCCATGAGAAGGGTGAGCCAAATAGGGCTATGGATTCGGCTCGTCGTGCAAAGAAGAAGTAACCCAACGCTCTTCACCCCGCATTTTTCTATAATACCTGGCAACTAACAACCTGCCCTTCTGGGATAAGGCATACCGTACCCTGTAATTCATCTTGGTCTCGTCACGGAAGTAATGGTCTTCCATCGTATTGCTTGGCGTGAGTTTATCAAAGTGCTTGTACACGTATCCTTCACGCATCAGTGGGTACACAATCCTTTCTGATAACTTATTCTTACTCTTACCCATGGCGTCTGCTACGTATCTCAGAGTCCAGAACTCCAGATCATAGATAAAGAACAGGAACTCTATCTCTGCTTTACCCAGGTTATAGTTCTGCTTTGCATCTATATACAGTTTGTGAAGGTTCTTTAGACCGTTCTCCTGGATGTACTTCTTGTCAATCTTGGAGAACTCACGGAACTTCTTCTTTCGGCTTACAGTACTTTTCGGCATATGAGTATCTTTGTTAGGTAAAAGTAATACATATGGCATCACTTAGCGGAAATAAAATTAAGGACACCTACAACATCCTATTGAAACTCGAATCTGGAGAGGCGTCTTCAAGTGAACAAGTGGTAGAAGATGGCGCAGGAAACGGCACTGCCCTCAAGTTATCTACCGACACTGTAGAGACTACAGGGGATTTAAAGATATCTGGCACACCATCAACCTCAACCAGCGATGTAAAAGCATTAATGCTCAGTACATCCGGTGTAGTAGTGACACGTGACCTTAACACAAACCCTATTGGTACAGCGTCAATTACTGCAAATGCACCACTGTCTGCTACTGGTAGCACTGTTGAGTTAGATGATCCAGCAAATATCTCGCAGATTACCTCTCCCGCAGATAATGACAAGTACCTCATCTGGGATGAAAGTGCAAGCGAGTACAAGTATATTGAGCAAAGCGACTTGGCTTCTTCTATATCTGGCTCCATTGGAGTAACAACAGAGCAGTCTTTATATGCACGACCCAATAGTAGTAACGCTATATCGAGCACTGCAATCGTTCCTATACAGATGGCGGAGATATATGGCGACTCTTCAGCGACTGGTTCTACTTCTGCTGCAACATCTTCAGTAGTGTTCGGCACAGGAGCCGCGACTTTCTTGCAATTAGCACAAGTATCTGACCCAAGAGATACCATTCTATTAAACGAGAAGGCCGGGTATTACAGAATCACAGCATCTATTGAGTTGGATTCTTCAGCGAATACTGACGTAGACCTACAGATATACGACTACAGTAGTGCTACATCGCTCGGTGATTCCTTTAGAACAGTGAAATCTGGTGAGACATACCATGCTCAATTCAGTATATTATACTACAGTGACGGGCTTGCTGGATATTACATCCAGATGAGAGCACAGGCAGGTGCTTCGGGTGTCACTGTAAATCAAGCAAATACGTTTGTACAAGTTGAGTATATTGGTACAAACGAATCTTTCTAATGACTCACAAGGATAGAATTGAATTTTTCCAATTACTTCGACTTAAACTTGATGAAATAGAAGACATTATGGAAGCGTATGGAGGTAAACAACAGTTTCTTTCCATGTGGTGTTTCGGTGTGTATGTGCCAGAAAGCAAGCAAGACCCAGATCGCTATGAGATGATAGCAGGAATGCACATGGCTATGGAAGATGAATTTGATTTAATGGCTACCACTGTAGAGGAATGCTTCGAGGAACACCGAAACAACCCAGATGACGAAGCGGATTCTGGAACAATTGACTACTGGTTAAATAAATAAAATGGAACTTATTAGAAAAATCATCATCGGGCAGAACCCGAAGGATGCCATGGCTTATTACGTGGGCCAGCGTGCAGGAGACTCAATCATTGATTCAATAGTAATGGACGAAAGATGTTTTGTAAAACACGGAATTCGTCGCTATCTTGTATACATCTATAATGAGGACGAGGGCACCATGCTCTGGAAGACGATAGATGATATGCCAGTATTAATTGAACATGATTGTGACTTCAAATGATTGTAATTGACGACTTTGTAAGAGACTATTCACTTCTAAAAGAGATAGAGGAGAATAAGGAAGAATTCTTTTCCGACAACGGAAACTACTATTGGTGGGACGGCTGGTGGGCTTCACCAGATGATACCTTAAAGAAAAGGCTCATTAAGTATTTGTGGGCAGACCGTTCGCCGTATGACCCTGTGACCATCTCTGGTTTTGAGTATTGGACAGGTCAGTTTGGTCCGGATAAGGGATCAGATTATCTCAATATGCATCTTGACAAGGACGAAGACCTATGGAAATCGCAGGGAGAACTATCCAGTCCTATTGTCGGAACAGTCTTCTACCCTGTTCCTATGGATATAGAGGGTGGGTACTTAGAGATATTCAATCATGGTGTAGACAACGAGCCAGAAAGGATAGAAGCAAAGTTTAATAGGCTTATCATATTTGACGCAGGTGGCACACACCACAGGGTAACCAAGGTAACGAAAGGGTTACGTTCTGCAATTGCAGTCAACTTATGGGACCCAAAGCCAACAGGTAATCTAAAACAGGAATGAAATCGCTACGTCATTTCTTAGTTCGTGTGCCAAACGTCACTAAGGACACCATAGAGATTAATGGTGAGACCATGTATCTGGACACTAAGTTCGATGAGTTCAATCACAGGACTATGGACGGGGAGGTTGTCGCCACTCCTGCTAAATACGAAACAGAAGTAGAGGTAGGAGACACCATGTATTTTCATCACCATGTAGTACTCGGGGGTAATCACCTCATGCTGTCTGATGAGACCACTCAGTTAGAAGAAACAAAGAAGCGTGGTCAGTTCATTGACCCAGACGATGACATCTATGTAGTGTACTACGACGGTAATCGTGATCCTATATCCACACAAGCCTACGCATTCAAGAGTAAAAGAACCGGAGAGATTCGGTTACTTAGTGATTGGATTTTCCTTGTACCAGAAGACCAGGAAGAACCAGAGGAGGAAGAATACGAATTCGGAGACCATGTGATATACCTTCTCCCAAAGAAAGAGGAACCGGAGGAGAAGTTTGGTTATGTGAAGTGGTCTTCACCTAAGTTGGAAGAACTCGGCTTAGAGCCAGGAGACAAGGTACTGATTAGAAAGAATGCCGACTACCAGATGGAGGTAGACGGAGAGAGGCTGTATAGAACTTATTTGAAATCAATCCATGGCAAGGTCGAAGAAGTATAACAACATTGATACCGCAGAGCGTTTGATGCAAGCGATGCAGATTGCTATAGAGAACATGATTAACGAGATACAGAAGCCCGTGGATCAAGAACTCAGTGGCTCCCAAAGAAAGGCGGAGTTGCAATCTATAAAGCAAACAGCGGTCGATGCAAAAGAACTAATTGTTGAAAGAGAAAGACTTGAGCAACTCATTAAAGGACTTAAGCAAGATGGAGAAATCAAAGAAGAACGAGACTACTCCGGAGGATTCGCAGAGCAATACTCCAAGTAGTCAAGTCTTCATTTACTGGGATTATTAGTACGTAGCCCAGTATGTAGTGTGTGAGTGTACGGCGGCGATATCACAGTCTTCAAAGACACAGGTTTGACCCGCTGTACTTGCGCTACTTGCGCAGGATGTAAGTGTACACACCACTACGAATAGAAATAGTTTCTTCATAGTCCTGGTGTTAATTTAGTGTTAAGATAGTAAAATGGCGGGACTTATACAAATAGAAGATGAATTAGTAGTCAATATATGCCCTGACGAAACATCAGGCGACGTCAGTCTATACTTTGACTTACCTATACAGTTCCCTAAGAAACCCGCTAAGAAAGACATACTGTTCCACGACAAGCCCAAGGAAGAGCAACGCTGGGTGAGAGAGGAACTACCACAAGAACTCAGAAGGATACGCTCTATGGAGGAGTGGATGGAAATGCCAGAGGCATTCCGAAGGAAACACACCCCATACATCAGTCAAGAATATAAAAGAAGAAGAAATGGAGTATGGTTCTACAACAACGGGGTACCTACCTACATCACAGGAAACCACTACTTTTTCCTACAGTGGTGTAAGATTGATATCGGATACCCATCTTACCTCGACTTTCAGCGGGAACTATTCGTACACCTTGAAGCCTGTATAGCAGACCCACGCTGTATAGGGCAGATATACGTAAAGTGTCGTCGATCTGGATACACGAATATGTCTGCGGCTATCCTGGTGAACGAAGGTACACAGGTTAAGGAGAAACTACTGGGCATCATGTCAAAGACAGGATCAGATGCGCAGGAGAATATATTCATGAAGAAGGTGGTGCCTATTTACAAGTCGCTACCTTTCTTCTTTAAACCTATTCAAGATGGTACTACTAACCCCAGGATGGAACTCGCTTTTAGAGAGCCTTCAAAACGCATTACCAAGAAGAACAAAACTTCTTCCAGAGGAGAGGCGCTTAACACAATTATTAACTGGAAGAACACCACGAACAACGCATATGATGGTGAGAAACTACACATCCTGTATCTGGATGAGGCGGGTAAATGGGAAAAAGGTAATGATATACGAGAAGCCTGGAGGATACAGCGCACTTGTTTGCTGGTAGGTAGAAAGATTGTAGGTAAAGCATTGGTAGGTAGTACAGTAAATCCACTGGACCGAGGAGGTACTCAGTACCGGGAAATGTTTTACTCAAGCGATGTTAATGACAGAAACGCAAACGGCAGAACAAAGACAGGTTTGTATGGATGCTTTATACCAGCGTATGACGCATTAGAAGGATTCTTTGATATATATGGTATGCCTGTAGTAGACGACCCAGAGAAACCAACAATAGGACTTGAGGGCGAATACATAAGCATAGGTGCAAAGACCTATTTGAAGAATGAAAGAAAAGGACTGGCAGGAGATTCTTACGAACTCAATGAGGTAATTAGACAGTTCCCCTTCACTGAGGCTGAGGCATTTAGAGATAGCGCCAAGGCTTCTTTGTTTAACGTCCAGAAGATATACGAGCAGATAGAATACAATCAAGACCTGTTTCCATCACCTGTTGTTGTAGGGAACTTCAATTGGGCAAACGGTGTACAAGACAGCGAGGTTGTGTTTAGTCCAGATCCAAATGGGAGATGGAGAGTAACATGGATGCCCCCAGTAGATTTAAGAAACAAGACCAAGCCAGAGAACAACTGGCTGGGCTGTGCTGGTGTGGATAGTTATGATATTGACGCCACTGTAGACGGGCGTGGTTCTAAGGGCGCATGTCACTTCTTTAATAAGTTTAACATGACCCACCCTTCTAATATGTTTGTGGCAGAGTATGCGTCACGTCCACCGTTGGCTAAAATATTTTATGAAGACATACTGATGGCTGCTAAGTTCTATGGTTACCCTGTACTGATTGAGAACAACAAGTATGGAATCGCAAGGTACTTTGAATCAAGGGGTTACGACCACTTCTTGTTAGACAGACCCGCTCACCTTACCTCAACATACGGAAGTAAGACAAAGACTAAGGGTATACCATCAAACTCACAGGACGTTATCCAGGCACATGCACAGGCTATTGAATCTTACATACATGCACACGTAGGGCTGAACGAGGAGACCCTTGAGTTTGGTAAGATGTACTTTGAAAGAACCCTCGAGGATTGGATTAATTTTAAGATAGACGATCGTACCAAATATGACCTTTCAATTTCAAGTGGATTAGCACTTCTTGCAGCGCAGGGGCATAAGCCAGAGAAACCAAAAAGTGATTTCACTGGCAAGCAATTCTTCCGTAAAGGTCAGATAATTATACGAAGATAATAAGAGGTATATTTGCAGTAGTAGCAATCTTGAGTATGGACAACGAATACAAAAATGGACAATCATCCTTTCCGGACCCATTGGCGCCAGTAGAGGAGAAGATGTCTAACGAATACGGCCTATCGTATGCGAAGGCTATGTTTGCTCAATGGATTGGTAGTGACTATCAGAACTCTCTGTACGGGAGAAGAAACGGCGAGTTTGAGCGCTGTAGAGATTACGCACAAGGAACGCAGGACACATCAATCTATAGACAAATACTAAACTCTCTCGAGAACAACAACGGCGATGGAACATTGTTGACTCTGGATTACACACCAGTGCCTATCGTTCCTAAGTTTGTAAAGATTGTTGTAAATAAGATTCTTTCAAAAGAACCATACCCACAGATTGAGGCTATTGACCCACTCTCTAAATCAGAGAAGGACAAGAAAAAGAATGCTACAGTATTGCGTATTGAGAATCGTGATATGATTGAAGAGGCTAAGTCGCTTGGCCTTAATGTAAAACAAGACCCATCACAACTTCCAGAGACCCCAGAGGAGACTGAGATATTCTTAGATACAAACATCAAGACGGACGCAGAAATCTCTGCACAAATTGCTACTGAGATGACATTGAAGTGGAACGACTTCAATCAATCTATCTACCGTCGTTGTGTCGAAGACTTGACCACCCTCGGTATGGGTGTTGCTAAACGAAGCAACGACCCTAACTATGGAATCAAGGAAGAGTATGTAGACCCAAAGAAGTTTATCCACAACTACACGGATGATCCGAACTTCACAGAACTCACTTACGCTGGACACTTTAAGTACATCACAATTATGGACTTGAAGCGTATTGCTGGTGACCAGTTCACTGAAACGCAGTATGAGGAGATTGCTAAGACGGTAATGAACAAGTACGGCAATAACCCTACACAATTCTCTACTACTGGGTATACTTACGACAGACCAGGAACCAGGTACCGTCAAGGATACGACGAGTACAAGATTGAAATCCTGGACTTTGAATACATGTCTGTTGATGACATCATCTACGAGAAGAAAGAATCAGCATACGGTAACATTGGTTTCTATTACAAGGGTAACGAGTACAATGCACCTCAGCAATCTGTATACAACAGAGAGGCGGTGTACATGAAGAATGCAACTGTATATGGTGGTTCGTACATCACAGGCACAGAGCATATCTTCAACTACGGACCTAAGAAGAACATTCCTAAGAACGTACACGATATCTCACGTGCACGTTTATCGTACAGCATTGTCGCAACCAACATCCGTGGAATGATACCTAAGTCAATGGTATCCTCTGTTATCGGATTTGCCGACATGCTCCAGATCACACACTTGAAACTTCAACAGTCTATTGCGAAAGCAAAACCAGATGGACTCATCATTGACATTGAGGGATTAGAGAATGTACAACTTGGACGTGGTGGAGAACTACAGCCGTTAGAAATCCAGGACATCTACGAACAAACTGGTGTGTTCTATTACCGCAGTAAGAATCCAGAAGGAGGATTCCAAAACCCACCTGTTCGAGAAATCGGAAACCGTATCCGAAATATTCAAGAACTGGTAGCGCTATACAACCACTACCTCGGAATGATTAGGGATGCTACAGGTATCAACGAGGTGATGGATGGCTCTACACCAAAAGGAGAAGCACTCGTAGGCGTGAATCAGATGGCGATGGCTGCAGGTAACAATGCGATATTCGATATTACGAATGCCGCTATGGTTCTGTACAAAAAAGTATGTGATGATATTGTACGCTGTCTACAGGTTATTCCGCCAGAGAGTATTCTTTATAAAGTTTATACGAACGCTGTTGGTGATACCAACATGGCTGTTCTAAGTTCATTTGACAACCTGTCCATGTACAACTTTGGCGTTATGGTTGTGACGGAGATGAACGACACAGACAAACAATACCTTGAACAAAACATTCAGATTGCACTTGGACAAAGAGAAATTGATCTTGAAGATGCGATTGCCATTCGTCAAATCAAAGACGTTGAGCAGGCTGAAAGACTCTTGGTTGTTCGCAGAAAGAAACGAATCAAGCAGCAGCAAGAACAAGCCCAGCAGCAAGCACAAGTAACAGCGGAGGTAAATGCTCAGCAAACTCAGATGGCGGCACAGATGGAGATGCAGAAGAAACAAATGGATGCGCAGATAGAAGCGCAGCGCATGCAATTAGAGGCACAGGTCAAAGCACAGTTGATTCAACTTGAGTACCAGTATAAGATTGAAATCGAGAAGATGAAGGGAGAGTACGGGGTAGTTGAGCAACAAATAGAAAGCGGTAATCAAATGATGGCGGACGCCGAATCAGAGAAACGCAAAGACCAACGAATAGACAAACAAGCCTTGGCTCAAAGTAAATTGATTGCACAGCGTCAAGGGCAACGCCCACCGCTTGACCAAGACATAGTAACTAACCTAACAATATCATAAAAAATGGGATGCTCATCTTGTGGATCTGGGGCTTGCGGTTGTAGCAATCCCACTAATGTAGACCTAAACAGCGCAGCGCAAGTAAACATTTGCTGCCGCAGAGGGGATACCTTTACATTGAACTCAACAGTAAAAGATACTGATGGAACAGCGATAGACTTAACGCTGTATACTTATAAAATGGAAGTAAGAGAATATGACAATGGGCCTATTGTTATTCCAAGTACAGACATAACAATTACGGGCACCGCAGCAGGTGCTCTTAGTATTTCTATATCTGCCACCGACATGCAGGTAGATGCAGGCACTTATGTGTATGGCTTGCAGGCTACGCTTATATCAGACAGCAGTGTAGACACGTGGTTTTACGGATTGTTTGACGTAGTTCAAGACATCGTACAATAAAAATAAACTAAGCAAATGGCTATAGATATCACCATAGAATCTGGATCGGGACTTGTTTTTGATTTGACTGTTCCTGCGGAGACAAGCATTATTGTCACCAAAGGAGATGTCAAGCAATTGCCTGGTGCCAAAGGCGCGCAAGGAGACAAGGGCGCTAAAGGAGCCCAGGGCCCTACTGGTGATAAGGGTCAAAAAGGTGAAGTTGGAATCAAAGGCGATACCGGAGCCAAAGGCGACCAAGGAGAAAAAGGTCAGAAAGGAATTGCTGGAGACAAGGGTCAAAAAGGAGAAGTAGGTTCCAAGGGAGATACAGGAGACAAAGGTGATACCGGAGCAAAAGGTGAGCAGGGCGTCAAAGGAGCACAAGGAGACAAGGGAATCAAAGGAGATACTGGAGCCAAGGGTGATAAGGGTGACGATGGAAACAAGGGCTCTACTGGTGATAAAGGTCAAAAAGGAGAAGTCGGCGACAAGGGCGTTGCTGGAGACAAAGGCCAAAAGGGAGAAGTAGGTGACAAAGGAACTACTGGTGACAAGGGTCAGAAGGGAACTACCGGAGACAAGGGAGTCAAAGGCGAAGTCGGAGACAAAGGGGATACCGGCGCTAAGGGAGACCAAGGAATTAAAGGGGACACTGGTGCCCAGGGAGACAAAGGTCAGAAGGGTATTGATGGCTCTAAAGGAGATAAAGGCCAGACCGGAGACAAGGGTCAGAAAGGACAAACAGGAGATAAGGGCCAGAAAGGTGAAGGCGGTGGAGAAGGCGCCAAAGGAGACAAGGGTCAGAAAGGAGATAAGGGACTTGACTCAGATGTTCCTGGTCCAAAAGGAGAGAAAGGTCAGAAGGGACTAACCGGAGACAAGGGTGTTACCGGAGACAAAGGTGCTACCGGAGATAAGGGTGACACCGGGGTTAAAGGAGAAAAGGGTCAGAAGGGACGCATTGGCGAACAAGGCGATAAAGGACAGAAAGGTGACAAAGGTTTAGATTCTGATATTCCTGGACCTAAAGGACAAAAAGGAGAGCAGGGAGATAAAGGTCAGAAAGGCACCACTGGTGACAAAGGAGTTACAGGTGATAAGGGTCAGAAAGGCGATAAAGGAGTTAAGGGTGACCTTGGACCAGCATCTGACGTACCTGGCCCTAAAGGGGAGAAGGGTGAGAAAGGTAGAGATGGTGGCTCTGGTGCTAAAGGGGCACAAGGGGACAAAGGACAGAAAGGTGAAATAGGAGTCAAAGGTGACCAAGGTTCTAAAGGAGACCAGGGCGACAAAGGCCAAAAGGGTGACCTGGGTCCTGCATCTGATATCCCTGGTCCAAAAGGACAGAAGGGCGAGAAGGGAGAAAAAGGACGAGACGGCGGTTCTGGAGCCAAGGGCGCACAGGGAGACAAGGGACAGAAGGGCGACCAAGGAATCAAAGGAGTTAAAGGAGAACAAGGAGACAAGGGCCAGAAAGGTGAAATTGGCGTCAAAGGTGACCAAGGACAGAAAGGTGCACAGGGCGCTAAGGGTGACCAAGGAGACAAGGGACAGAAAGGTGACAAGGGTTTAGACTCCGATATCCCAGGCCCTCCAGGACCAAAGGGTGACCAAGGAGAGAAGGGTATCACAGGAGATAAGGGTGTTACAGGAGATAAGGGAGACAAGGGCCAGAAAGGTCAACTTGGTCCAGCGTCTGATGTGCCGGGTCCTAAAGGAGAGAAAGGAGAGAAAGGTCGTGACGGAGGTTCTGGCGCTAAAGGAGCACAGGGTGATAAGGGACAAAAGGGCGAGATAGGAGTTAAGGGTGACCAGGGAACCAAGGGAGACCAAGGTGATAAAGGTCAGAAAGGTCAACTTGGTCCCGCTTCAGATATTCCCGGACCTAAAGGTGACAAGGGTGAGAAAGGCGAGAAAGGCCGTGATGGAGGATCTGGAGCCAAGGGAGACCAAGGAGCCAAAGGTAATCAAGGGGTTAAGGGTGACCAAGGCGATAAAGGTATTCAAGGCGATAAAGGTCAGAAAGGTGAGATAGGTGTCAAGGGTGACCAAGGACAGAAAGGTGCCCAAGGCGCAAAAGGAGACCAAGGGGATAAGGGTCAAAAAGGAGATAAAGGACTGGACTCAGATATCCCAGGACCAAAGGGCGACCAAGGCGCCAAAGGAGAGAAGGGACAGAAGGGAGACCAAGGCACTAAGGGAGACCAAGGTGACAAAGGACAAAAAGGTCAGTTAGGACCAGCATCGGATGTACCTGGACCAAAAGGTGCCAAGGGAGAGAAGGGCGAGAAGGGTCGTGACGGCGGCTCTGGTGCGAAAGGTGACCAAGGAGAGAAAGGTGCACAGGGCGCAAAAGGTGACCAGGGAGATAAGGGACAGAAAGGACAGAAAGGTCAAAAGGGAGAAATCGGAGTCAAAGGTGACCAAGGAGCCAAGGGCGCACAAGGTTCTAAAGGAGACCAGGGAGACAAGGGAGATAAAGGACAAAAAGGAGACAAAGGTTTAGACTCAGATATTCCAGGGCCACCAGGACCGAAAGGCGACCAGGGCGCTAAAGGCGTCACTGGCGACAAGGGCCAGAAGGGTGAGATTGGAGTCAAAGGTGACCAAGGAGCCAAGGGTGCACAGGGCGCAAAAGGTGACCAAGGTGCGAAAGGAGATAAAGGCCAAAAAGGAGATAAAGGTTTAGACTCTGACATTCCTGGGCCACCCGGACCAAAGGGTGACCAGGGTGCCAAAGGTGTTACTGGTGATAAAGGTCAGAAGGGAGAGATTGGCGTCAAAGGGGACCAAGGCGCTAAAGGTGACCAAGGCGCTAAAGGTGACCAAGGTGATAAAGGCGCACAGGGAGATAAAGGACAGAAAGGTCAACTTGGTCCCGCTTCAGATGTGCCTGGGCCAAAAGGAGACCAGGGCGCTAAGGGCGAAAAAGGCGAGAAGGGCCGTGACGGTGGTAGTGGCGCTAAGGGAGACCAAGGAGAGAAAGGTGCACAGGGAGCAAAAGGTGACCAAGGAGACAAGGGCGACCAAGGAGCAAAAGGTGACCAAGGAGCGAAGGGTCAAAAAGGAGAGATTGGTGTCAAGGGAGCCCAGGGTGCAAAAGGTGCGCAGGGAGCCAAAGGGGACCAAGGCGCTAAAGGAAACAAAGGTGATGACTCGGATATTCCTGGGCCTCCAGGACCAACCGGAGATCCTGGTGCCAAAGGAGCACAAGGGGCTAAGGGTGACCAAGGCGCTAAGGGTGACCAGGGTGCTAAGGGTGACCAAGGAGCGAAGGGCGACCAAGGCGATAAAGGAGCACAGGGTTCTAAGGGGGACCAAGGCGCAAAAGGAGAGAAAGGACAGTTGGGTCCTGCCTCTGATGTTCCAGGGCCAAAGGGTCAGAAAGGAGCACAAGGTGGACAGGGACCAGAGGGGCCCCCTGGGTCAAAGGGTGATACCGGAGCCAAGGGTAGCCAAGGAAGTAAAGGCGACCAAGGAAGCAAAGGGGACCAAGGCGCTAAAGGAGAGATTGGTGTTAAAGGAGATAAAGGCGCACAGGGAGCCAAGGGAGCACAAGGGGCTAAGGGTGACCAAGGCGCTAAGGGTTCTAAGGGTGATTCTTCAGACATACCAGGGCCACCAGGAACGCCTGGAGACCCAGGTGCCAAGGGCCAAAAAGGTGCACAAGGTGGACAGGGTCCAGAAGGGCCTCCTGGAACCAAGGGGCAAAAAGGAGCACAAGGCGGACAGGGACCACAGGGCCCTCCCGGAACTAAGGGACAGAAAGGCGACACGGGCGCACAAGGACCGAACGGAGAGTTTGGAGACAAAGGACAGAAAGGTCAAACCGGCGCCACAGGGCCACAGGGACCTTCGGGTACGAATGGTACGGGATACGACCCTTGTGTTTGTACAGTGGATACCCAAACCATTTCCGCTAACCAGGCCACTGTTGCGATTACCCAAACAGATGCTGGTGATAATATTACTATCTCAAGTAACACCATTACCGTTGGTGCAACTGGTACATATTTATTGACGTACGCTGTTACACTTGTTAACAACCTTGCTGCACGTAACTGTGTTGGGTTCTATGTAAAAGGATCTGGTGGTGGTGCGTCAAACATTGATGGCTCTGCTTCTTATGAGTACTTCAGATACAATACCTATGGAGAGTATAGTTCGTTGACTGCGTGTGTTATGTTCCATGCAGCATCCGGAGAGCAGTACCAACTAACAGCGGGCAATGCTCTTGACGGTGCTTGGAACCACACAGTACAAACAGCAGGTGTATACAGAGGTATAAGCATTACAAGACTATCATAATGGCAACGACAGAGAGTTATTACATACAAGACATTGTAACCAGCGACATCCTTTTGGATGATGGAACTTGGGCGAGAGATGACGATGCTTCTAACGCAAAGACATTCTCTGACCGCTCCAGCGCTGTTGCTCATGTGGATACTTTGGTTAATGGTACCTACAGAATTTACTCAAGAATTGCAAAGACGGATTAGATAATGTATCTTTAGTGGTACTAATTGAATTCAATACGTATCATTAAATGGACATTAATGCCTTCGTTATAGACGGCTTCTACGATAACGTGGACAGCGTTAGAGAGTTTGCTATGAGCCAATCCTTCGATGTAGAGGGTAATTTTCCTGGTGCTCGAACCAAAAGTTTCTCAACAACACAGGTAAAAGAATCTATATCCAGAATACTATCACCTATCTATGGTGAGATTACGTATTGGCCAGACGGGTATAACGGAGCGTTTCAAATTACTACTGCAAAGAATCGTTCCTGGATACATTCAGATACCGGCACAGAGTGGGCTGGTGTTGTGTATCTCACACCCAATGCTCCTGTATCTGGGGGCACAGGATTTTACAAACACATACCTACAGGACTTACCCAGCCTAACGCATCGAGCGGATCCTGGGATGATCATGCACAAGATGTTACTAAATGGGAATTAGTAAGCCGAGTGGGTAATCTATACAACAGGTTGATACTATATAAAGGAAAGCAGTTCCATACATCTATGGACTACTTCGGTCACAACCTTCATACCGGTAGATTATTCCAAACATTTTTTTTCAATACAGAACTATGAAAATTGTATTACACGCAGGATACTATGCAAAGCCATGGGACTCCACCACTGATGGATTAGGAGGCACGGAACAGTGCATTATAAATCTGTCAAAGCAATTCGCAACATCTGGACACCAGGTGTATGTAGTTGGTAACGTCAACAGAAGACACGACAAGTATATCGGCGCAGGAGATGTGTACTACACACCAATCAGCGTAGCCTCTGAGACAGGGACTCCAGATGTGTTGATTGGGGTTGGGTACCTACACTATTTAAAGTACTACAACGTAGGGCCAGATACACAGAAAATCTTTTGGTTACACAACGAACTTCCGTACTACTGGTACAAGGGAGAGCGCATGAGCGACGGGGAGATACAAAGGACATACAATGAGACCGATAAGGTTATTTGCTTGACGAAGTGGCATAAGGATGTTTTTCTAATACAAGAGAACGCTGTTGTACACACAGATAAGGTGGATATTATTGGAAACGGAATAGACACGTCTCTCATAGAACCTGTTCAAGAGAAAGAAAAGAACTCATACGTATACACCTCACACGCCGAAAGAGGTCTGGATAAAGTGTTAAGCGATGTAGAGTCTGGAATGGTAGACGGTACACTACATATCTGTACCCCCTCATATGGTGTTGAGTACTATAAAAAATACTTCGCAGACAGGGTAAGCAAATTAGACAATGTAATATACCACGGCAACCTTTCGGTCACCAACCTCTATAGCCTATTGTCTCGAATGGAAACTTGGTACTATCCCACGGACTACAATGAAACCTATTGTATAACAGCGCTGGAGATGCTTGCACATGAAGTGAAGCCATTAGCAAATGCTATAGCAGGTTTAGAGGAAACCCTTTCTGGATTCAACAAGAACATAGATGACTGGCGTCCAGTGCATAACTACATAGAATCAAAAGATTGGGGCAATGTATCTAAGGAGTGGTATGACTTGTTCAACACAATAGAAGCCGAGGACCATAAGGATTTGAATCCATATATAGACATGACCTACATCATCACCCTGCACCCAGAGAAAGAGCAGGAGTTGAGAGATAGGTTTAAGGAGTTTGGGATGAACAGTCCTGTAACTATATTCCATGGTACCAACGGACATACGGGTGAGAACATGCCAGATCACTATGAGGTTTGTAATCACTGGAAAATAGAAGGACACAGCAACGACTGGTGGAACAGGAATGTAATGCCAGGAGAAGCAGGCACATCACTAAGCCACTGGAGGTTATGGAATCACGCATACGATAAAGGGTATGAGAAGATTCTAATATTAGAAGACGACTTCGAGGTAATCGCTAAGTTTGACCCTAAACTATTAGAGACAGATTACGATTGGTCTTTGTTTTATCTGTCCTGTAATTTCATTGAAGAACCAGAAGAACTATCTGAGTATCACGTTAAACCAAAACTTACATACTGCACTCACTCGTACATACTTACAAGGGAGGGCTGTAAACTGTTGATTGACCAAAACTTTAATCACTACATATTTGCTATAGACGAATTCGTTAGTGCTACATTCTGTGAGCACCCACGTGGTGACCTTGGCTATATAACCAGAGACACAAGGGCCATAGCATTGAAAAAGAACCACCACATGTTTAGACAGAAAGACCAGCCAACTACAGGCCACAAGGTGTATGATTACACTAAAGACTTTTTACGCAATATTCCATACGATGAATTCGTAGAGAGGTTTGTTACATACAGCGCTAAACTAAAAGCGTTTGATTTGATAGTAGATGAACCAATTCCAGATGTGTTTACATTCCCGCTATTTACCGAGGAGTTCTGTGAGCGTGTAATCAAAGAGGCAAATGAATCAAACAAGTGGACGAAAGACAGACACGATTACTATCCAGCCACGGATATGCTTATAAAAGAAGTAGGGCTACAGTGGTACTACGATAGAATACTCAAGCAATATGTATACCCTGCTGCGATACACCTGTGGCAACTTACAGGAAAGGGATGGGACGTAATGGAAACAGAAACCTTCATTATTAAATATGAAGAGTCTGTACAGGGTCACCTGGGTCTGCATCACGATCATGCGGACATCTCTTGTGTGCTTGCGCTAAACGAAGGATACGAAGGAGGGGGCACCTACTTTAGCAGGCAGAAGGAATTACATAAAGGAAAGACTGGACACATATCTATACATCCATCTCAAGTAACACACATGCATGGCGCCCGACCAGTGTCCAAGGGTGAGCGCTATGTGACAGTATCATTTTGTAGAAAACCCAAACAATGAATTTAACACCTTACTTTAATCAAGACACATCTCGCCACATGGCGGGCTGGTACTACTTTGAGGAGGCTTTCTCAGAAGAGGAAGTGAACCTTATACTGGGTATCGCGGACTCTTTTCCTTTTGTTGCTGCACGCATACACTCACAGGAAGATGGATCTGCTATTAGTGAATACAGAAAGTCAAACATCAAATGGCTTTCCGCTACAGATGACGCAAACAACTCTATATACAAGACGCACTGGTTGTACGACAGACTAATGGAATACATAGCCATTGCAAATCAAGAGATGTGGGGATTTGAACTACACGGCTTAACAGATAGTATACAATACACCGAGTACGACGGAAGCGAGGAAGGTCATTACGATTGGCACATAGACCTTGGGGATGATGAACTATCCTTGCGTAAGATTTCCCTGGTTGTTCAAATGAGTGACCCCGAAGATTATGAAGGCGGTAGTCTTGAGTTGAATACAGGAGGTCCTATTGTCGAGCCCACAAAAACAAAAGGGTCTGTGATAATCTTCCCATCCTATTTACTACACAGGGTAACACCTGTTACCAGCGGACTACGTAAGAGCCTGGTGCTCTGGGCCGGCGGCTCAAGCCTCAAGTAAAGTTCTTATATTTGCTGTATGGCAGAGAGTAAGTATTCAAATTTTCTAAAGCGTCACGGGTTGAAGGGATTCAACAAGCCGAAGCGCACACCAGATCACCCGAAGAAGTCACACGTAGTGGCCGCTAAAGAAGGTGACAAAGTGAAACTAATCCGCTTTGGAGAGCAGGGTGCAGACACTGTAACAGAGTCTAATCCTACTGGTGCTCGTGCGAAGAAGCGTGCGTCATTCAAGGCACGCCACGCTAAGAACATCAAGAAAGGAAAGATGTCTGCTGCTTACTGGGCCGATAAAGTAAAGTGGTAATGGCAAAGAAGTATCGCTCTAAGGTAAACGAAGCAGGCAACTACACGAAACCAGGAATGCGCAAGCGTCTGTTTGAGAAAATCAAAGCAGGAAGCAAGGGTGGTAATGCTGGTCAGTGGTCTGCACGTAAAGCCCAGATGCTTGCAAAAGCGTACAAGGCCGCAGGTGGTGGATACAAAAACTAATGGCGCTCAAGAAATCACAGGAGTCACTAAAGAAGTGGACCAAGCAAAAGTGGAGAACCTCAGACGGAAGCAAGTCAGAGGGAAAGAAGCGCTACCTACCAGACGCTGCATGGAAAGCATTGTCTCCTTCTGAGAAGGCTGCTACAAACAGAGCCAAAGCAGAAGGCAACAAGAAGGGCAAGCAGTTCGTTGCTCAACCAGATAAGATAAAGAAGAAAGTGAAGAAGTACAGGAAGTGATTCACTTGTAAAACAATAATCCGTATTGCGTAGATTTGCAATACAAATCGTTTAGATATGAATAAGAAACTACAGTCAATGTACAATAGCGGCGGTCTCCTCAAGGCCCTCTTGAAGGATCCTGCTCAAGCAAAAATGGCCATGGAGATGCTTGGGAAACAAGCAAAGGCAGCCGAAGGCATGGCTGTAAATAAATCAAAACTCGGAATGCCAGGAACAGCGGTCCCGGGTGCTAAGAACACTTATGCGGGCGGCGGTGTCGCTAAGACGTATCGTGCGGGCGGTACGGCTATGTACGCAAACGGTGGGCAAAACGGTCCAGGCCGAAAACGCCGTGGAAAAAAAGAACAGGAAAGACGGAGAACAGCGAAGGACGCTTGGCAAGAAGCAGGCTATGATCGAGAGCCAGTAAACTGGGACAGAACAACCGAGAGCACAAGAGAAGCGGTTTACCCGAAATCCTATGAAGGCTTTGAACCTATGATGGCAGGCACACAAAAGAGAGGCGATGTGTTTGATGTAAATACTTTTAATGCCGATCCTAATACTGCCCAGCAAATAGCAAGAGAAGTTCGTAGTCAGATGGGGAGTTACGATACCGGCGTACAAACTAAGCGTGGAGGATTACCTGCAGGTGTAGGTAGATACCAAGCCGTAATCCCTTCTGTTGATGATATTGTACAGGCGCTACAGACGACCAAAAGAATAGATTTAACTAATCAAAGTACTGGCGGGCAACCTATTACTGCTATGGAATATATACAATCGGGTATGCAAGACTACGCCGGCCCAGACTTCCATACTGAAGACATGGTGCCTGGTCGCGGAATGTTTGATGCAATCCTTTCGGAGGCTATGGGTCTTGCTCAAAACAGATTTAATACAGAATTGGACGACGCTCGTGGCGCAAAAAGAGGCGGCGGCGGCGGCCGAGATGTTCGAGGCGGAGAAACTAAAGAGGAGTACGCCGAAAGAGCAGATCGCGCATTCTATAAGCCAGAAATGAGAGAGTACAATCTTCTTGATAAATATGGTGATAGATTGTATGAGTCATCATATTTCGGTGACGAAGGCTACGATCAAGCACAAGGGCAGGCTCAAGCGGATATTAGAAACGCTGTTATCGACATGCTGAACGAGGCGGCTGGTTCAAATATCTACGACCAATATCGAGGTCAAACGAATAAGTTCTTATAACAAAAAGAAAGGGAGGCATCAGCCTCCCTTCTTTATTTAGTTGCGTTTCTTATACGCTTCTGCTTCCTCTCCATTATTGCCTTGAACTGTTCGGAGTATTCATAATCATTACTATACACATGATTAGCATAAGGATATGATATCCCGATTTTTGGGAGTTTATTACCTATTGGAGACCCGTATACAGTTCCCGGCCTCCAGGTGTCTCCTCCCCAGTCGTGATAGAATGTGTACAATCTTCCTTGGAACATACCAAGTCCCATTGGAGACATGCCTTCTGTAAATTCAAAAAAGTCTCCATCACCTACATCACCGTCTTTTAATAAGTAAAATGTAGTGTCGCCCTGCGTTATTGTGGGCCACTTGCTTTGTGCTTTTGCTACTACCCCAGACAGGAGTAATAGGCTTAAAATGAAATGTTTCATAGTAAATCGGTTAAATGTTTCACTGCCCTAAACGTAGTAATTCTTTTTTAATTTTGCAACAATCAGTTAAATTTTTTTGAAATGAACAATGTAGAATCAAGTATGGAACAAGCAATCCAGGACGCTGGGTTTAGTATCTCAGATACCCCACCCACGCAGGATGCACAACCAACACAAGAGGCACAACCAGTGCAACAAGCACCAGTAGAACCTCAACAAACTACAGCGCCAGAACCGAGCGCACCAGTTGAGCAACAACCAGTTCAACAACAAGAGGTTCAACAAGAAGCCGCTCCTGTACAACAGGATGTACAAAACGTACAGGATTATGTACAGCCCAGTGTACAACAGGAGCAAAGTTCTTTACAAGATGAAACCCAATCGGGATTAGAGGATTTCTTCCAGGCCTTAAGTGAAGTAGCGGAAGGACCTACTGAGCAATCCACTGAGACCGATACTATAACTGCGCAAGACGTTGACCCACGGATTCAAGTCATTGCTGATTTTGTCGCTAAGACAGGACGTTCACCGGAAGATTGGTTCCGCTATCAGTCATTAGATCCGTCTGAAATGGACGATCGTACTGCAATGCGTGTACACATGGCGAGTGAATACCCATCATTAGGCAACGATGAGATTGATTTACTTATCAACTCTAAGTACCGAACTGATGACTCCATCTATAGCGATGAAGAAGTTAGACTTGCAAACCTTCAGTTAAAGATTGACGCAGAGAAGGCAAGACAAAGTATTGGTGAACTTCGTAATGATTACACCACTCCTATTGTTCAGTCTTCAACCCAAGCCGAGGAGGAACCAAATCCTTTCGACGATACTTGGATGCAATCGAACTCACGTTCACTTGGAGAGTTAGGCGAAATTGCCTTCGACTTACCTAACGGACGCTCGTTCAACTTTGGTGTATCACAGGATTATCGAAATGACTTGGCGCAATCCAACAGCGACATGACTTCGTTCTTTGATAGATACGTAGACAACCAGGGAGAATGGGACCACGACCTCTGGAATATGCACAGAACTGTGACGGATAATCTACCGAACATTCTTCAGAGCATTTACCAGCAGGGCCTTAGCGATGGACAACGTACCATCGTAGAGCGTGCAGCAAACATTGACCCTCAGAGTCCACAGTCTAACACTCAACCAAGTCAGCAGGATTCAATAACGCAACAAGTACTTGATGCGTTAGGACGTCCACAAATGTTTTTAAAATAACTGCTATAAAAATTATTAGACATGGCAACATCTTCAGCACCTCCGGTGTACAATGACAGCAAGGATGCTGTCTTTCGTCGGTTAGACCCGACTAAGTATACGTCATTGGCAGATTTCATTGATGAAATCAACAAGCCAGACAATCGTGACCAATTGGTCAAAACATACGGCTACCAGCAAATCTCTGGTGGTCTAACGGGGTTCCTAAACCTTACAGGCGCCGTACGCGCAAGCGGTACCGCCGATGAGGTTCAATACTGGGAAGAAACTCGTTTGCACGCTTATGCTACAGTATCATTGGCAGCGACAGCAGCAACTACTGCTACTACGTTGACACTAACTAAAGCAACAAGCGACGCTTCTGTATTGCGTTTGAACGACGTAGTACTATGGGGCGGTAATGTTCGTGGTATTGTAACTGCAATCTCTCCAACAGGTGAAGTTGCACACAACGCTACTGCTTCTTACACTGTTGAAATCTTGAACGGCAACATCGGTGCTACTGCAGCGACTGGTGCTTACAACCTTCCTGTAATTGGTAACTTGTTCGCTCAAGGATCTGACCAGAACAGCGGTTACTTGGAATCAAACGTAATTAAGCGCACCAATGCTTACAGCATCATCAAAGAGGTGTTCAAGGTTACAGGTTCTCAAGCAACTAACATTGGTTGGGTTAATGTAGGTAACGGTGACTACCGTTGGTACGTGAAAGGTGAGATGGACACTCGTGCTCGTTTCTTAGACAAGCGTGAGATGATGTTATTGTTGGGACAGACTATCGGTAACGGTATCACAACCACTAACATCGGTGGCCTACCAACAGCAGGTGAAGGTTACTTCGCTGCTATCGAAAATCGTGGTATCGTTCAGTCTGGTGAAATCAATGACTTCACTGAAATGGACATCTTGATTGAAGAACTCGACAAGCAAGGTGCTGCTCCAGAATACGCAATGTACGTGAACACTTCTCAAGCATTAGCAATTGACGACATGGTTGCGTCATTGAACGGTGCTGCAGGTTTCGCTGACGTGACTTCTGGTATCAGTGCATTCGGTGGTCGTGGTTCTGAACTCGGCTTCGATTCATTCAAGCGTGGTGGTTACACATTCCACAAGCACTCTTGGAAATTGTTGAACGACCCAACATTGTTGAGTGGTTCTGACTACTTGGGTGCGATGATTCCGTTGACTACTGTAGTTGATCCTAAGACCGGCAACCGTGCCGCTGCTTTGGAGTTGAACTACAAAGACACTAACGGATACTCTCGTGAAATGGAGCACTGGATGACAGGTTCTATCTTAGGTGTGAACAACACTAACACGGATAGCCTACAGTTCAACTACCGTTCTGAGTGTGCATTGGTTACTCGTGCTGCTAACCAGCACATCCTAATCAAGTCATAACAGACATATCCTACGGAGGGGGGCGTTGCCCCTCTCCTTTTTTAATTATTTAATTCTATTCAAATGGCAACAGAAGCAAAGGCTGCACCCGCAGCAAAAAAGACTGCACCTAAAAAAGGGTACAGTGTGATTCAGAAAAAGAGCGAGGCCCCTAATCAGAAGGTATATGAGGTTCCTTTTGGAGGCGGCATTGTATTCAAACTAAAATCAGAAACGACAGTATACGACGCAGGAACCAACAAGGTTCGTGCTATCCGTTATTGTCCAGGAGAACCAAGCATTTTTAAAGACGAGCAAAGCACCAACGCACGTAGGTCGCACGTGATATTCAGAAATGGATTGCTTGCAGTTCCACAGAACAAACCAAATCTTGCCCAGTTCTTGGACATTCATCCAGACAACACAGCCAACGGAGGCAATAAGTTTAAGTTGGTTGACAAGAGCGTAGACTCAGAGCAAGAAGTGGAAAACGAATTCTTGACACACGATGCTGTTGCATTAGTGCGTACTAAGGACTCTGATGAAATCCTCGCTGTAGCCGTGGCGCTCGGCATCAACATTGAGCAGAAGATGATTGAGATTCGTCGTGAGTTGTTGCGTGAGGCTAAGGCTAATCCAAAAGAGTTTATCGGTATGTTTGATGACCCACGAGTAAAGACTCGTTCAGCGGTCATTCAAGCGATGGACTTCCAAATTTTAGCAGGCAAACCAGATGGAGTATACTGGTTCGACAGCGGACGACTAATCATATCAGTTCCTGCAGGCCAGGACCCTACTGATATCATGGTACGATTCTGTCTAACAGAGAAGGGCGCAAGTGTTTATGAAGAAATCGTTTCACGATTAGAAAAACTTTCGTAGATTTGCTCTATCTCGTTTCATAGGCATAGTAATGAGAGTCGGTTAAACAAGGAAGAGGGCCCCGTAAGGCCCTCTTTTTTATTCGTATATTTGCTGTAAAGCCTAAGCGTTATGGCAAGTGTAGAGAGAGTATATAAAGCAGTAAAAGATATAGCGAATAAAGACCAGCGTGGATTCGTCACGCCGGCTATATTCAACAAGTTCGCTGGCGTTGCACAGATGAACATATTCAATCGTTTGTTTGATGACATGACGATTGCTAACCGTTTGCGTAGATCACAGTTTGATGGCTCTCGTCAGTATGCTCGTGCTAAGCAAATTGAAGAAGACTTATCTACGCTCAAGAAGAAAGTAGAACTCACCTTGACCTCTGGCGTGGTGGATAAGCCAAGCGACTTTGCTCGCACCATATCAATCAGCACAATAGGAAAAAAGATTCTTGGTGTACAGAAGCAGGCCATCGTGCAACTTGTGTACAACGAAGACCATATAGACAGAATACTCAACAGCGATTTATCAGCACCGTCTGACGACGCTCCTGTTGCACTAATAGGAAACCAGATAGAGGTATTCCCTAACGTGAACACAAGCATCGCTAAAATCAATCTGAGATACTACAAATTACCTCAAGGTATTACACCAAACACAGGAGCAAAGACATCTGCGTCTCCATCTTTTGGTTACACATCATCTGTTGCGGGTGTAGAAATCTACAACGCCGCAAACAGTGTAGACTTTGAATTGCCAGAACAATACTTCACAGACCTCGTAGCAGAAATCTGCGCACTCGCAGGAGTCAACATGCGTGATAATGATGTATACCAATATGGCGCAACCGAAACCACTAAAGACGAAAGTAGATAATGAGCCAGGCATACGTTACAGTAGATAAAGTAATTAACGATTACGTGATGAGCATTGATTCGGACGACTACGGGTCGAACGCATCAGACTACATGCTACGTCAGTACGCTTTACGAGGAATTCGTGAGTTCGGATTTGATATGGTACACAATGTCAAGACCACACTACTTGACGTAAACCAATCTCTTGGCACTGTAGATTTGCCTGCTGATTTCGTTGATATGATTAAGTTAGGCCAACTTGGCAACGACGGATTGGTGTATGTGTTTGCAGAAAACCCAAACATGAACCTTCTTCCAGATCAACCAGCAGATGCTATACCAGACTATCTCCTTGGATTTGACTCGTATGTGTTTAGAAATTTCATATACGAGAACACGATGGGACGCTTGTACGGACTCGGAGGAGGACAAGGTGCGGGAGAATATAGAATCAACTGGGACGAATGTCGTATTGAGATATCTATGTTATCAGATACCACCCAGGTTGTTCTTGAGTACATCTCTGATGCTGCTAAGTCTGATAACCCATGCATCCCTGTGTACGCAGAGGAAGCGCTACGTGCGTACATGTACTACAAGACAATCATGCGCAAGGCCAGTGTGCCAATGGGTGAGAAACAGCGCGCACGTGCAGAATACTATAATGAGAGACGCTTAGCGAATGCAAGACTCAAGTCGTTCAACAAGTTTGATGCAATGAGCACAAGCCGAAGAAACTTCAAACTAAGCCCTAAAGCATAATAGATGGCTTCAATAGATAAATTACTTCCCCGCTCTCTAAACCAAGACGACGATGAGCGTTTGGTTACTTCTACGCAGATGACAGATGCGCAGAATGTTCGTGTGTCTATTGACGCCAACGAAGATGCATTGGTATTGAAGAACTCATGGGGAAACGTACAGCGTTCAGCAACTATAGAGAATGGCTCAATGCCTGCTGGACAGAACTACTGTATAGGCGGTGTTGGTGATGACGCAGCCGCACAGGTATATTACTTTGTATGGAACAGCGCAAACAACCATACTATATTTCGATACGATCAGAACTCTAAGAAAACCTACATCGTATACCAAGACGAAGTACTAAACTTTGGTAAGGAAGGATTCGTGTACGCCAACATTGTTAAGTTGTCTAACGGGAATATCCTTTTATACTTTAACGACGGTGTAAACGAGCCCAAGAAGATTAACGCTACTCGAGCAGAGCAGAGCATCTCTGGAGCGGGCGGCTATCCTAATACCTTTACAGGAGGCACCATACAACAGCGTACAAACTACATTACCGTTGCAAAGCAGCCGCCTCAGTCTGCTCCTACAATAACTTTTTCAAGAAACAACTCGTATCCACAAAACGACGTCTTTGAAAAGAACTTCCAGTTTGCTTATCAGTACGAATACTACGACGGAGAACAGAGCGCATTGAGCCCGTACTCTGAGTTGAGTATATCTAAGTCTCAACTAAAGGATGGGTTCATCACCTATGGTCAAAGAAACTACTATAATCAAATCAACATCAGTGTACAGAACTCTGAACTTGATGTAGAGAAAATTAATATATACGGACGCATTGGAGATAAGGACGCTGCATTCTTTTTAATAGACACCATAGACAACAATCACGGATCTGGGAACCAGGTAGTTGCATTTAGAAATGACTCAAACTACACTGGGCTTTCCGCTACGATACAGGATAAGTTCTATGACAATGTTCCACAGGTTGCAGACAGTCAAGCGGTCTCTCAAGGTCGATTATTTTACGGGGGGTACACTGAGGGTTATGACAACATAGGGAACTTAGACGTCACAGCGCTACCGAATTACCACGCTAAGCCCAACACGTATGAAGTTGTTATAACCAAGTATGATGATGAAAGCAATATCGACAACCAAATTAAGTTAGACTTTAGTGGTTTCCCGGCCACCATTACCGAAGACTCGAAGGTACTATTGTCGTTCTCTTGGAACGATGGTCCTATTAAGATTACAAACAAACAAGGCAATAACGGTGACTACAATTTTACTGGTATAGACCCAGATATTTTTCCATCATCTACCTTTCCAGAGGAGTTGAAATCACTTTCTGGTATTAGATGGAAGAACAATGGAAGCATTAAGCAGGCGGGCGTGAACCTTGAGGGCGGATTCCTAAATAGCCCTCCTGTCATTCAGTTTACCGCACAGAAAGGCACCTCGGATAGCACGACCAAAAGTATTGCTATCCGAAAAATCGTAGGAGGAATCAAGGTAATCAGCAGTGGACTACAGGTGCGTAAAATAATAGACATTTCAGCCAGTCCAACCAGCCCAGTTACTCTAACTGCTCTTAAAAATATTGTCAGAGGCCAATTAGAAGGGCTATACCCTATTCAATACAGCCCACAAAACGGAGAGGCAGGATTCAGTAATCTAATTACCGGTGGCCAAACACCATTTACAGGAGAGAGCGCTGCGTTTAAGGGCAGTGGTAACGCACGTATTAAAAGGGTAGCGGTCGGGTCAGACTTTGATAGATACAGCGTTGGTATAAACCAAGTTACCTTTAAGTTTGACAAGATAGTTTTTGGAACCAGAGAGGCTGAAATCCTTAACGGAGATGAGACCGTTTCTCAGTTCGATATACTTGAAGACAATATTGACGGATACAACAATAACCTTGAAACTGTAGGAGGCGTCATAAACCTCGAGGGTAATGTGGTTCTCATTCTCGATTCCCAGACAAAAAGAGCGCCAGTAATCAAAAGGATTGGTGCCTTTGTTAATCAAGGGGGCTCGTTCATGATTTCTAATGACGACATGGATGGGAACAGGTGTTTTAAATCTGGAGCAAGCCACGAGTTTGGATTACTGTATTATGACGACAAAGGAAGACCGGGCGGTGTACAGCCTATTCCACAAGACGTGTTTGTCATACACACTAACAACAGGGGGGCAGTAAACGATGACTTCGATGCAACTCCAATGGATGTAAGGAGCGGCCTTGATGGGTATGCGGATATCGTTATGCGCATTCGACACAAGGCTCCAGCATGGGCGGAGCGATTCAGTATCGTCTATGCAGGACAAGGTTCTATAACCAACAAGATTCAGTACAGTATTGGAGGTGCTTATGTGGCGCTCAACGATGACGCTGTGGGGTCTTTTGGGGCCTCTAAGAACATATACCTATCCCTCGGTACATTGCAGAGTAGAAACAATTCGTACGACAATCAGTTAGGTGCGATGATTAACTATGGTTTTGCCGAAGGGGATAGGCTAAGGATAGTTAGGTATGGTGACGACACGAAAGAAACTGCAACATGGCGTGTATCTAAAATGGTTACACTCATCGCAGACCCTTTGACTAATCCGCTTTTAGACCGTAGTTCAAAAGCCTCTATACAAAACACCACGGGAGACTTCCTTGTAATAGAAGACACTAATGTTCCGTACTGGAACACGAATAGTATATTGAAAGGCATATCCAATTGGAATGACAAGTGTGTTATTGAGATATACCGTGAGTCTGGTGCATTCGAGGAGACGTTCTACTATGAAATAGGCGAGAACTTCTCTGTTGACTCTAACCGTGTGCACCAAACACAGCGACCAGGTACCTCTATAACAATAAAGGTTAGTTCCCAAACTGGTGACTCAGTTGTAGCGGAGGTAAACAAAAAAGTATACAAAGGTGATAGAATAAAAACCGCTGGAGGAGACGAGATATTGGTAGGTAATGTTATCCCTAACGATGATGCTACATACCCATACTTGTTTTACGGAGAGGCTCAAGACAACACCACGTGGGTTCCTACGAACACATACAGTATGACGGTCACGAATCCAGAATCTGTGATTCAATTTGACCAAGGTGATTCTTACTTTAGATTACGCACACTATTCTACGCCAGCGCACCAACCAAGGCGGATGTGTGGCGCAACATGTCTGCTGCGTATTCACAGAATGCAATCGTAGACTTTATTGAAGATCCAAGGGTCAGCGACTTTTTTACTTCTGGATACACATCTCTTGGTAAGAGTTGGGCGTATTTGCCAGACATTACAAGAATTAAGAGATATGGTTCGATTACCTATTCGGAATCATTCTCCTTTGAGAACACCAGATTAGGGCTATCTTCTTTCAATCTGACCCAGCAAAACTTTAAAGACTTATCGTATGACTACGGGTCTATAAAGTCGCTTGTTCCGTACGATGAATACCTATATATTATTCATGAACGCAGAGCGGGGATTGTACCTGTAAGTAGAAACATACTAACAGCGAATGACGGGGAGTCTTTGACGGCTACCAATATGGTTCTTGGGCCGGTTAAGTATTACACAGGGGAGTACGGCTGTAACAACAATCCAGAATCTGTAGCCTGGTATCGTGGATACGTATTCTTCGTAGATGCTAAGGCGGGTAAGGTAATTAGGCTTTACTATCAAACGGGCCTTGATGTGATTAGTGAGCAACTAATGGATGCATTCTTTAAGCAGTTCATGTTCTCATCGTCCGTCACAGCAAAGAACCGGTTGTACCGAGCAGGACTTGATAGGGAGAACTACGAATATATTATTAGTTCACCGTCCTTGTACACCAGTACACTTACAATTAATGACAGTTGTAGTGGCGCTGATGCTACGGGTATCGCAAGAACAAACGAAGATGGGACTATTATAAATGTTGACGCTGTTTACGACAACTCATTGACGTTTGACTGGAACACAGATGCAAGAAACGCAGAGTGCTCTGAAGATGATTGGGACGATTCTGGTAAGGGCCTAATGCTAATTGACCAATTAACCAACAATCCAATTGTCGGATTAGCCGAAGACCTTTCCCCAACAGTAACAGGAATTTTGCAGACAATACCTATTGTTATGACTTCGTCTGCATACCAGTCATTCCATACAGCAACATACAACCAACTCACACAAGAGGTAACACCAGATCCAGATGGTCAGTCGGTATTTACTATTACTGGCACAGACTCTACACTTGGGTCGTTTACTATAGCGTATGACGTAAAGTCTAATTACTGGAGCACACGTTACTCATACATAGCGGAGGAACTTATAGGGTTGTCAGATAGATTATATACTTTCTATCGTGGCCACATATACGAGCACAGCCCAGATGCGACACGCAACACCTTCTACGGAACAACGGGAGATACTATTGTAGAGTGTATATCTAACTTCAATCCATCTATGGTGAAGGTGTACGAATCTATGAGCCTTGAGGGTAATAATAATAACTGGACAGTAACACTAACCAACAGTGATCAAACAAGCACCATCGCAACCTCGATATGGCAGGAGAAGGAGAACTTTTATTATGCCCCAATTCACCAAGACTCAAGCAACAACATCGACTATACTGCAACTGCCAATGTTAGTTCCCTTAGCGGAACGTCTGAGGTATTCGGAGTCGGAACAGTTGCATCCATAGCGACGGATAAGATTACATTCAAGAACGCTATCAATAGCATAGGCTTTCCTGTAGGTAACACAACAGCGTTGTTTAAGGTAAGTGGTGCCAATTTGGTGCCGTTAAACTTATATGCTGTATCTGTTAGCGGTGAAAAAGAACTTGAATGTCATGCCACGGTAAGTGGTTTGGTTGCTGATGACGAGGTAGTTTTGATTGCTAACTCCGCTATAGAAGGAGACGCAATTAGAGACTACTACTTAAAGGCAAGACTTGTAAACCCCACAACCTCAGCACACGAGTTGTATGCTGTAAACTTTATATACGCTAAGAGCAACCTGCACAACCAGCAGGGACAATAGGATAAATAGTATTTTTGTAATATGAAACACGGTAAGAAATTTTTTGTAGGCGGCTTATTGAATTTAGGAGCAGGTCTCGGCACTGCTGCGTATGGTGCTTATCAAGAGAACCAGGCCAAGAAGAAAATGGCCCAAGCAGATGCCCTTGCTGAGGGTCCAATCAGATCACAAGCAGCAAGACAAAGAATTGCCCAACAGGAAAGCGATGCGCAGTCTGCAATTGATTCTACCCTACGTGCCCAAGCAACAGCGGCCGAGCAAATCGCCCAACAAGGTGGCTCAAGAGGATTGGTATCAGCAACACCAGGGCTCATCAGAGCGACAGACTTAGCGTCACAAAATGCAATAGACCAATTCGGTCAGAGAAATGCAGCCATTAGACGAGCAGAGGAATCAGCCGCTCTTGGAACACAGCGTGCTGATGCAACCGCCAACATGGACAGGCTCGCACGTGCTGCAGATGCTGCCAGAAAAACCACAATGGCTGGTATAGGTCAATCATTAGCGGGTGTTGCAGAGATTGCTGGTGATTATGTCAATAAAAAGCAAGACAAAACCGGTGGTAGTGAGATAGACTTTGAGGCGAAGGTTGAAATGCCAGACCCAGGCGGTGGCAGGTCTACCCTTATGGATGACAGCACTGTTGTTGTTGATTATGATGGGGATGCAACTCCATTTAAAACAGATGGCTCTATAGTAGAAAACAAATTAAACGCTGCGTCCGATCAGGCGCTACGTCCAAGGGACCAAATGATTTTCTTTGAAGACGAATTAAATCGTCCACAATCAGCACTTTCTCCATCAGAGCAGGCAGCCGTAGACGCATATGAAAATGCAAACAGGTCTATTGTTGCGACAGGATATGCACGAGGCGGCGAGGTTGAGGAACCAGTAGATAAAACACCAGGAGAGTTTGACCATGACGACAACCCTATCGACATCATGCAAGAGGGTGCTAAGATTGGTGAGATGACAGGTGGTGAGTACATATTTAACCCAGAGCAAGCGGCGGAGATGCGCAAACTTTCTGAAGAAGGTGACAGCGAACTACATCAATTCATTCGTAACTTACTTAGCAAAGAACAATTTCAATAATGGCTGATACATCTACATTTATGCCAGTAGGCGAATTGCCAGTGATTGACTATGGTGCGGTATATAGAAACGCCAAGGCTCGCCGGGAATTAGAAGACGAAAAGAAGTTAGCATACCTCAACCAGTTCCAACAGGAGCGTGGTGCTTTTACTCCTGGTCTACAAGACCAACTACAAATGGAGTGGGATGCTATTGAGCAAGACCTGGATCAGGGAGACATGTCTTTTGAGGCTAAGGCCCGTAGACAGAAACTTTACAATACGTACAAGCAACACGCAGCAGACGCACTAACATACGCTGAGACAATCAATGGATTGGAAGCATCCATTCTTGCTGACCCAACTCAGTACAATGACCCTGCTGCTATCATGCAGCAATTAGAACAAGCCAGAACTATTCCTGTAGATATGAATATGATTGGCAATGCGACGAGCCAACTCCCTCGACTTGGAGAGTTCAGACGATTTGCGTTGCCAGAGATTGCTCCAAACGCAGCAGCGGGTATGATTCTACAGAATCTCAAAGCATCTGGTGGTTTCCAAAACTTCTACGACATGGCTGGTAAGGGTGCATTAGACCCAGAAGCAGTAGCAAACTCTGTATCTGCATGGTTCGGTACAAACTCTTTGTCACAAGAAGAAGAAGACCAGGCTATCGCATACGTGCTACACCAACTCGGTGGTTTGTCTGGCAATATGGAGGACTTGTCTAAGGTTAAGAACCTTGACGACGCACAGCGTGAAGAGTACATCGGGATGTATGCTCAGTATGTGACCAACTCTCTGACCAACATGCTTGCAACAGACATCGAAACAGAGAAAGAAAAAGAACAGCGTGAGTACGCTATGTACAGGAGAAAGTTAAACGCACAAGCAGCAATACAGAGACGCGCTGCTCAAGAGGAGAATGCTGCAAACGTATTTGCTCTATCTCAAGGTGATGTTGCGTATGCTCCTGCTATTACAGAAAAAGGAAAACGAGGCAATTTTATAAAATCGGGAGAGCCAGATTTGGTTAATGCTGGATTTGTAATGCACTCAAAGATTGAGGGATCACAGCCCTTCTTCAGAGATGAACGAGGCAACCAGCGTTACATAACATCTATCGGTATTAACCAAAAAGGTGAGCCGTACGCCGTGATAAGAAGCAATCAATCTGTCAAGGAGGGCACCACTTCTTCAACACACTTGGCGCATGAAGTTGTTCCGATGAATGAGATACCTCTAAACGGATTGAGCAATGCATCCCAGGCTGCGAAGATACGCAACACCTTCCAGCAGATGCTTCCTTATGCGCAGACGTTATCCCAGAATTCCAATCAACCAGGCGTAGGCCCGCCACCGGCTGGAGCCGCTGGTGTAGACCAGTCTCTGTTCAACCTATCTCAACTACAACCAGACAAAGACAGTCCAGAGTACAGACAGTTTGTTGACGCAAATAATTATGCCAGGGAGTTAGAACAGGACCCGTTTGCTTTTGTTCGTGCGGAACCTATGGATTTAACCGCAGATAACAACAACCCACTTGGTAGGGGTAACATTTATTCAAACTTCCTTAGCCTCCCAAAAGAGCAACAACTGGAACAACTTAAACTCATGTCCATACAAAACTCGCAGGGAGCATTATCACAATGGAAGAGCATGTCAGACGATGAAAAGGTTGAGATGATGTTAAGCAATAGACAGCATATCATGGATCAAGCGGCAAATGAAATTGGTTTTAAAAGTGAAGAAAACAAGAATGAATATAAAGGACGTTACTTCGGCGATTTAATAAGTGAGGGCGCAATACGCCGAGGTATATCAGAAAATCCAAACCCTACTAATATTGAATACAACACACCTACAAGGTCTCACGTATCCTTTACTATAGAGCCATCACAGGTGCCGATGAATACTGCCCCAAAAGGCAGAGAAGAACTTTACGATATGACTGAGACAGACATGGCAAACTATGCGGTAGATTTGTTTACTTCTCAGTTCCCGACCATTGGAGATTGGCATAACCTTAGTAATGATGAAAAGTTCCAGTTGATAAAGGACGGTGAAGACGAAAGCGCAGAAGGCTTGGCCGACCGAGAGGGATTCGGAACAAAGCATGGGGCATGGGATGCCATTCAAGCGAATGAAGACAAGTTTACATATCCTGTATTTTTAGATATAGCCCGCATGTCTTATTACAATTACGGCGACAAGAGTGAGTACAAGTACCCTATAGAACAGCCGAGAGATTCCTACATAAAGAAAGCGATAGAAGAACAAAAGAAACGCCATGAAGAGCAAGGCTTAGTTCCACCACCGGTGACATACCCTGGTCCTTATGGTAAAGGAAGTTCGTTTAATGCTATGCCTGTGCCTCTGATGGGCTTTTAAATTTAATATATGGAACCAGAAAAGCAACAAGAACTAATAGCAGCCCTTGAGGATGCATACAGCAGAGGGGTAACCCTTGAGCAGATACAAGGGAGTGTCAACGAAGACGTCATGTCCTTCGCACAAGACTACTATTCAAAAAAAAAAGATGGTACCGTAGGTTCGCAGGCCGCCGATCCTATGGGTTCTATATTAGGATCAGAGGACGTAAGTACGGGATTTGCTTCTACTCCACTCGCCACTGAATCCCAAGCGGTAGTAGGAGGGTTAATACCAAACATTGATGCAGCAAGAGACAGAGGTGTAAGTCTCGAGCAGATTAGGGGCGCTGTAAATCCAGAGATATACAACTTAGCCGAGCAGTACTACAAGTCACTGGAAGGAAAAGGGTACTCTACTCTGAGTAATCTGAGTTCATTGAAGGATGGCAATGCTATTATTGACGACAACCCAAGCGAGTTAGGTAGATTATGGAACCGAGCCAATGCCACTGGTCGCCTTGGGGATTATATAGCCATGGGAGAAATCAGCGGAGACTTTAACTACGAAGACTTAGCCTATTACAACTACATCATACAAAGAGATGCAGTAAAGGAAGACGATTGGCTGTACTCTAACAGCACAGTTGGAGGTTTTCTTCTTGATGTTGTACGTGCTCTACCGGAGTCTATGATAACCATGGGCTCGGCTTATGAGAGCGGTTCGATTGGCGCAGGCACTGGAGCCGCAGCAGGTTCTGTTGTTCCTGGCTTTGGTACATTGAGTGGCGGAACCGTTGGATACTTTACTTCAACATCTCTCGCTACTGAGTATGCATCTTCATTAATGCAATCTCTTCAAGAACAAGGTATTGATGTGAGAGACATGGACCAACTTCGTTTTGCTATGGAAAACCCGGATATCATGTCAGAGGCCAGATCGTATGGACTCAAAAGAGGTATTCCTATTGCTATATTCGATGGTATATCTGGGGGTGTTGCTGGTAAAGCGGGTAATACTCTTGTAAAATCAGTAAGTAAATCGGCAACCAACAGAGCCCTAAAGGTAGGTGCGGCAGAAGCATTGACTCAAGCAGCACTCGGGGGTACTGGTGAGTTTTTAGGACAGGTAATATCTGGAGACGAGATTAGTCCAAGAGATATTGCCCTCGAAGCATTCGCTGAACTTGGTCCGGCTGCACCAGTGATGGCATACAGACTTACTGGACGTATCGGAAAGACACCAGGAGAGTTGAAGTATGTAGACTGGGCAGAGACACAGGATCAGAAGGGCCTTGTGGAAGCAAATGAAATTGCCTTCACGGTAAACAACGGTCAGATTGCCAGCCTCGACAATGAAATAGCAAAACTAACAGAGTCTCAGAAGGAGGACCCCACTACCAAAAGGGCTGTTGAAGCAAAGAAGCGTAAGTTGAGAGACGAGAAGTATTCATTACTCCAAGAATACTCTGCACAAATCATGGCTCTGGACGAGTCATCAAGACAAAAAGCAAATGAGTTGACCACCGGTATAATGACAGCAATAGAAGTCCTTAAAAACGGTGACATCAACGCAACAGAGAAGGCAGCGATTGAGGAGCAGTTGCGAGAGGACTCAAGACAACTTGATACACTATTTAAAACGAAACCAAGTGATACGAAAACTGGCACCCAAGAAGTACCGAGTGGAGAGCAAGTCGGGCAAGAACCTGGGAACATACCCGAGTCGCAAATCGGCAGAGCGCAGGCTCAGATTAGTAGAATACTTCAAGAACGCGCGCAAAACTTAGAGCGCACATCACGACACGCTACTCCAGAGCAGGCGGCTGAAAGGTTTGCAACAGCAAAGAAAGGTAGATTCTTCAATCTGTTTGACAGGAATGATGCGGGTGCACTTCAACAGATGCTTGAGAAAGGAGAGTGGTCAGACGGTCAGCGCATATCACCGACAGAGCAACGTACTCTTAACAAGTTGATTCTTGCAAGTGAAGCGTTCGCTAAGTTGGAGCCAGACTCAAAGCATTTTAATATCGGGTTTGGAAGACAGGGATACTACAAGGCTGGTCAAAACGCAGGATACACCAAGAAGAACCTCAAGGGCACTGGAGGTTTGTATAGCGGATATAGAGAAAGAAGGTCTGAAGTGGGCGGCAACAGAATCGTTCTCGAAATACCATTGAAAAGAGAGTCCCTCACGGGGCGAGGAACAGCGGACAGATACACCCCACTGGGAACTGCAGCGCACGAGGTTTACCATGCTATATTCAATAAGTATTTTAATGACAATCCTATTGACTTCAATCAGTTTAGAAAGTTGGTAATACGCCGCCTAAGCGGATCCAGTGTAAAGGAACTCAACAACTTTACGCAACGATACCAGGAAATGGAGGATGAGAATAGAGCCGGGGCATATAAGTCGGAGGAGTTTATGGTAGAACTTGGAGGGCTACTGGCTGACGAGCGCATTGTATTCGAGCCATCGTTCTTGGAAGAGGTAAAGGCTTTCTTAAATGCCATCGTTTCAAAGTTGACAGGTAAGAAGGTTCAGATTTTTGAAGACGCTGCTCTTGCAAAAGATATATCTGAATACATGAAGGGTATGGCTAAGGCGGTACGTGCAGGTGCTGACATCAGCAAGGTACCTATGTCTGAGAGATTGCAGACAGAGAGGTTTCAAAGAAAAAGACCAGTCACCAGAGAGAAGACAGAGACAGATGAGTATGGGTTTGAGAAACCAACCGGGGAAATGGAGCAAACCCCCAGCGAAAACTTAGCAGGTTTAGATGAGCCAACTTACGAGAAGACATATGACTGGGCAGAAAGACTAATGGGATTCATAAAGCCCAGGATTGATGCACGTTTAAAGAAGTTAGAGAAACTTATTGGAGGTAAGAGACTACGTGGTGTAAGAAAGGATATTATCCAAGCACTTGAGGTTTCTGAGTCTGCCAATGTACAGCACATCAACAGATACTTCCTGGCCCTGCGTCAAGTAGAGAAGATTACCAGTAAGATGGAGCCTCAGCAAAGAGAGCGTATGGCTAATCTTGCCGGTGACTATTTGTTTGGAGCAAACTCAGATATCAGAGACGGTGCCATAAAGGAAATACTTAGTCAGAACCCAGAGTTGGCGAAGGAGTTGGGTAGAATTAGGGCTATACGTGCGTCCATGCAGGAGTCCATTCAGAACAGCGCTGTGTTTGCTAACCTAAGCACTGAGTTACAGGATGTCATCAAAGAAAACACAGAGATGTACGGTACGAGAACCTATCGTGCATTTACCGATCCTAACTTCAAGTTTGATCCTCTGTTGCGTAGGGCTGCTGAACAAGCCATGGTAGAGGGCTCCTTGTACGAGAGGGCTCTTGAGTTGGATGAAAACATGCCGGACAATATAGCCGAGGCTATGCGGAAAAAAGATTTGAATCCAGAGGAGATGGAGGATATCGAGCGCTACGTTGAAACAGAGGAAGTAACCAAGATAAGAAATCGTGTTACCGATAGCCTTCGTAGTCTCGAAGAAGCAGCAGCAAGTCAGCGTGGCTCAAGAGGCGAGGGGCTATCCGGAAGCAGTGATCTAGGAAAACTAAGACTACCTACAAAGAAACTTAAAGGGCGTAAAGAATTGCCTCTTGAGTTGATGGAGTACTTGGGTGTAGAGAAGGACCCATACGCTAAGTTCAGCCAAACAATTGCCACACTAACCAACATGGTTCAGCAATTCACTTTGACCGACAGAGTTAATGAGATTGCACAGCGTAGTAACTTAGGTGACTTGATTCTAACTGGTACCACTGTTCGTAATCTTACAAATAACAGGTTGAGTTTTTCCAGACTGGTCGAGTTAGGTAGAACCATGGGTGTTATACAGAGAGGCGAATCTCTGGTAGATTTCTATAAAAGAAATGGCTATAATGATTTACTGGACGAACAAGGAAATCGTAAGGGCGATACCGAGACCGAGAAAAGTGCTATTCAATCAATGGTGTATGACTTCTATAAAAGAAATTACACACGAATAGATGATAAAAGGTCTCCCATGAATGGTAAGGCTGTGAAGAACGACTTTGTTAGCATGCTCAAGCAGACTCCTTTATACGAAGCAAAAGAAAATCAAAAGTTTTTGCAGGGGTACTACAATCTATTGCTGCAGATGCGTCGTGTTCGTGTGCTTTATAACACACCTACCTGGCGTAAAAACATCATGGGTGGTTGGTACTTCCTTGGCGCTAACTTCGTGTTGCCATACAACAAAGAGAGGGGAGGACTCACTGTCATGAAAGACTTGAAGAATCGCTTCAAGAAAATGAAGGACGGTGTGGTTGACCCCGAACTGGAGATTGTATTGGACCGAATGGGTGAACTTGGTTTGCTTGGTTCGTCTCCTAATATGGGTATGTTCTCGGATATCAACCAGTCGTTCATTGACCAGTTAGAAGGTGTGTCGCCAGACGTAGCATGGAAGTGGTTGCCAACAAAAATAAAGAACGCACAGCGCAAGAGTAAGACAAGAGCCGCACGTATAGCATACCAGTACGGATTCATTGATGACTACACCAAGATGATTGCCTATCTCACAAAGCGTGAGAACTTCGCTAAGAGACTTGAATCAAATCCAGAGGGTAAGTCCTACAAAGAACTGAGTTCAGAGCAGCAACAGCAAGTAGATGAGATGACAGCAGAGCGTATCAAGCAGAACATGCCAACCATGTCTCGTATACATCCCTCTTTAAGACATCTCTTTAAGTTACCTATGGGTGATTTCTTGTCGTTCCGTGTAGAAGCATTCCGTAGTTACTTTGGTATATACCGAAACGCTGTATCGGATTTAGCAATGGCAATGACCAACGAGAACCTAACTAAATCACAGCGTGAAGCGTACATGGTAGATGCTGTTGGTACTTTGTCTATGGGTATGATGTTAGCAACACTGTCTACCCTGGGGTACCAGGCTATTGCGAACATGATGCTCGAGGATGACGAGGAAGCAGAACTCGCAGCACAAGCACGTGGCACAAATTACATCCTACCTCCTTGGATGCAGGGTGCAAACATTGTGGCTATAGACATGAATGAAAACGGTGTGATTCGCTTTGCGAACATGAGTTCAGAAGATCCGTACGATGAAATACAGGGACTTATATTTGGGCGTGATGGAGTATCAAGAAGCGACCAACTTGTAAACATACTCTCTGACTTCAAGGACCCTAACCTTGCGATGAGGCTTTTGACTAATCTTGCAGACGGTAAAGATTCTTATGGCCGTCCCATTCTGGATAACGAGGATGTGGGTTGGGTTAACAGATACATCATTGGTCCGAACCTTACTGATTGGTCTGATGCATATGGTTCGTATGTGTTTAAAGAAACATTCATACCTCCTAACTTGAACTACATGGCTCGTGAGTATCGCAAGCGAGAGAAGGAAGCAGAAGAAAACCCAGACATAGAACTACAGCCATTAGAGACTACATGGCAATTGTCAAAGGCGTTGCTTTTCCGTGACTATCCAATAGATATTTCTAAGCAGTTCTATTACAACATGAGTGACCAGAACTTCCGTAAGCCATACATTGATATGAGCGACACAGAGAAGGTGAAGAGAAAGGCACGATTGGATGAGGTTGTAAAAGCATACGATTTTGCAGCGAACTACTCTGCTAAGTTTGAGAATTACGACATATTAAACAGCGTCGAGATGACCATCAAGGGGACCTTCAAGGATAGCCCAGAGGAGGCTATGTACATTTTGTACGGCGTCGAACTTCCAGAGTAGGATTGGTATATTTGTAGGATGAAGTGGACAGAGATTTTCAAAGAGAGCAACGACTACAATGAGAAGACTGTTATAGGTTTTCTGTCCTTTGCGATTATGGTCATCGTAATGGTGGTGGATGTAGTCACAGGGTTCTTTGGAAGCCACCTACCTATCAACGACTTTGTCTACAACTCTTTTCTTGTCGTAACGCTCGGCAGTTTTGGAATAGCAGGGCTTGAAAAATTTGCAAAGAAGTGAAACAGATACAGCGCATAAAGTTGTTAGTATCCAAAATACGTCACATCTATCTGTATAGTGACAGCCAACCCACAGAGATTACTCTTGCGATTTGTCTGATTGTTCTTTCCCCCGCTGTAACTATTGCAGAGGTAGGGTGGATGCCGATATACAATTTAGCGTGTATTGGATTTGGTTTATTTCAACTGTATTGTGTCGCCAATGAGGACTTGCATTGCAGGATGCGAGCAGCCGTTCTAAGCATGAGTGCCTACATATCTACCTTCCTAATATATACGATAGAAGGAACTATCTTTGTGTCACCCACACACTGGGGCTGGTTTGTCCTGGCCTTTAGCGCATGGGGCGTAGTTCGTAGACTGAACGCAGAATATTTACACAGAAAAACCAGAGAAAAATAATGGAGTCTTGGATCCAGATAGCGATAACAGTTGTTACTGTATTAGGTAGTGGTGCGGCGTTCCAGTTTTACACCAATCGAATGAAGATGAAAGCAGAAGAACGCAAAGGTGCTGAGGCTAACAATGATACTACCCTTTATCGTGACGACTTGAAGGCACGTGTAAGAAACCTTGAGGAACTATTAGCACACAGCGCTGAAGAGAAAGAGAAGATGCGTGGTTCTATCTTAGAACTCACAGCAGAAGTTCATTCGCTTCGAGTCAAGGTAGAGTTCCTGGAAAAGGAAAACGAAATTCTAAAATCAAGATAATGAAATGGCTGGTCGGGTTAATCACAATAGGCTTGTTGAGTTCTTGCAGCGCTCAATGGCACCTCAAGCGCGCGGTAAAGAAGGACCCGACACTACTCAAGACGGACACGATTGCTATTGTGGATACGGTTGTGACTCCGCCTGTTACTTTGACGGACACGGTGATAACACGTGCACAGGATACCGTAGTAGTTCAGAAAGATAAACTCAAAGTCCAGGTAGTACGATCATATGATACTATCATGGTCGATGCTATATGTGAATCCGACACTATCGTTCAAATTGTAGAAGTACCTGCCCCATCCATCGTTATGAAGGACAGCGACAGGTGGTACAACAAGGTGTACAAGTTTTCTTTTTACGTGTTGTTGATTCTTCTACTACTTCTTTGGTTCCTAAGAGTGAATAGACCAGTCTAATTAGGAACCGCAAGCCTCACAATCTTCTGGGTTAGAGATGTTACAAGTTGGCTGTTCAGCGGACTCAAGTTCCGCTACGAATTTGTCGAAGTCTTCCATAGTGATTGATAAAAAAATAGGTTGTATCCCACGAAATTATGGGAGCCGTGAAGGTACAAAAGGAAACGATTAGGGTTTCAATTCGTAATAGGGTGAGTATGCGTGCTTTACATTCCACTCCCTTACTTCTGCTGGTGTGAAATCGGCGAATATGTAATCCTCGGGTGATGTAAACAAGATGAAGAGTACCAGATCTGACTCCTCTTTGTCCATGGCTGGCTTGTTAGCCTTGAATGTTTTCTCGCAGGTCTTAACACTCAGTCCATAGTTCTTATCTGTCGCCTCAACTATGATGTCTGGGTCATCCGTCACGCTCTTGGTTTCTTTCAACAGCGTTGAGACTGTGTATCGTATAACCTGTGGTGTGATTTCAAAGTAGTGACGCATCAGTAACTCACCAAGTATGCCTATATATTCTGTATAGTATTCCCTCGATACCTCGCCAAGCAGTACAGACTTCTTTGTTCCTGTGCGCTGTTTATGTGTGCCCTCGTATCGTTGGCGATTAGCCTCAATGCGCATGAGGGTAAGGTCGTTTGCGTAATGCTTTAGGTATGGCGGTATGGTTAGGTTCTTCATGACAGTCCTTCCAATCGTAGTTTGTTTATGGTAGACAAATCGTAGTGCTCTTTACAATACTCATACAGATTGTTTCCAAGTCTCTGCGCTTTGCTTAGTGTCATGCTTTCTACGGCCTCTTTCCATTCCTTTGGATTACTACATAGGATGCCTGTCTCTTCGTGCTTTATAACCTCCTTATATGGCGTTACGTTGGATGCTATTATTGCAGTACGAGTGAACCCCGCTTCTACTACCTTCAGTTCTGATTTGCACTTGTTGAATCTTGAGTTCTTCAAGGGGCTGAGGGAGACGTCGAAGAACTTATACAACTGTGCATACTGAGTAATATCCACGGGGTTCATTCTATACTTTGCTTTCAATCTATCGGGATAGTCCATCAGACCCATGCAATATAACTCATGGTCTTCAAATGTCATTCCCATTTCATCTAAATCTTTTTGATGCCCATTAGCCCCAAGGTATCCAAAGCGAACCTTGTAATCTTTAGGTATATCCTTTTCCCAATCAGCCCACTGCTTCTCCTTCTGATGGATGGTATTTGGAATAACCCTATACACAGTGTCGGGGTTAATCTTCTTCATCCTCTCAGCGAGGTACGCTGATGGTGTCCAGATCTCATCCGCTATCTGTATGCTGTCTTTAATAAAGTACTGTTCGTTGTTCTTGTAATGGTCGTACGCTGGATTGTCCTTTGGTAGTTCCCAATAGTCATCGTTGTCAAGTATAAGTTTGACATCGTTGTCTACTAAGAATTGTTTAAAGGCTTTAGCATCCGACACCCCGAACCTTCTTGATCCCACCAAGTGCGACACACCAGATAAGTCAAACTCTTTGAGTTCGTTAAGGCTGTCAATAAAATGCACGTTGATTCCCTCCTCTTCCTTTAATCGGATGAAGGGTGTCATCAATCTGTGGTAGTTAATACCGTTTAGTCCGTCAAGATAAATCAGCGTCATCATAATACTCCAGCAGCGCAGAACGTATTAGGTCAAATTCTGAATCAATGTTTCTCTTGTACTTACGGATGGTGTTGTGTAGTCTCTCGGCGTCCGTTCTTGGAGACCCTGCGTTTGTATGCAGGCTCTCGTACAACTCAGTCGCTGCCTCGTGCATGCGGCTGGTCGCAAGAAAGTAAACCTCACTCAACGATTTGATATCCATGGCATTTTATTTTGGCAACAAACTCATCCTTCTCTAACGTCGGGTCATATGCTGTTGACTGTGACGTAAAGAACTTTGGGTTGTCATCTTGAATATACCCATGATTTCGCAAATAATCCGCCAAAAACTTACAACAACATATAGCGTTATCAACATCGAAGCGACAATTGTAGCGAACATGTATAGACATTTTGTCCATACTGAACTTATCCAACTTGTCCATGGCCTTTGCAATTTCACCCCAGTACTTGTCCTTATACTTCTTGCGCACCGCATAGTGTCTACCAGAGTAGAACTGGTTGAGCGACGGTGGCTTCGGTAGAGTTACAATGATTTCTTCATATTCATTCACACCCTAATATAAGTCCAATGTGCTATTCTTGTATGCTAATGGCTTAAAGTTTTTAACACCCGTTCCAAGTTCAGTGAAACCTGTGTAAGAGGAATTGATTTCTATAAGGATAGGATCCAGGTATGGTGTTGGCATACCGCCCGTCTCTTGGTTGCGTTGTTTACGTACGTGTATCTCTGTGCGTATACGTATAGCGTGCTCATCGGACTGAACCTTTCTATGGAATGTCAAGAAGGAATCGCAGCGGTTCACGAACTTACCACCGCCTTCAGTCATGGCCGCACCAGGTGCAACGGGTAGACCATCGGGCCCGGTAATGCGCTGTGCCTCCGTGATGCTGTGAGTGTTCAGCCATATCGCTATGTTATTAGTAACGCTAAACGTCAGCATTTCAGATGCCGCTTCATAGTGGTATTCATGTGAGGACAGTTGCGCCCCCTTAGATATCGTAGTCTTGAGTGAGTTGTATGGGTCAATCAAGAACCCATCGTACTTCTCCTGGCGTATGAGTTTCTCAGCGAACACAAGCAGGTCTGTGTAACTGTACACTTGCTCGTTGCTGATGACTGTGAAGTGCTCATTGACCCACTTGTATGCAGCGATACGTTCCTCGTAGTGCATGTCAGTAATACGTAGGTCAACCAAGAACTCCATCAACCTCATCTTAATAGAGGCGGTCTTGTTCTCCGAGGAGTATATAATCCAACGCCAACCATGTAGCACGGAAGCAGACACCATCAGATACAGCGCCGTCGTTGTCTTACCTACGTTGCTGTGTCCATTGATAATGGTAAACTCTTTCTTGAATAAGAAGTGCTTGTCAAGTTTAGGGAAGCCTGTGCTTAGTCCTTTCTCGATTTCTCCGTTGGCGAACTTGTTAATCCATTCCAGATCATGGTGGTCAGAGGATATGAAAGACATGTCGCCATCATTGATACGCATCTCTCTGCGAATCTTGTTCTCGTCATCAATGACCTCACGTATAGGCATCGAGCGCCCCTGCGTGATACCATCCATGATAGTCTTGCGTGCCAGGTCTGGGTCTTCCACATCCCTGCGCATGAGTTCACGTTCCATTACACGGATAGCCTCTTGCTCTTCCATCCGTCCAGCGCTGATGTATCCACCACATAGGATAGCGGCACGCAACAATGTGTTGTGCTTCTGCCCATCGGGTGCCTTGCGTATCATGCGTGCAACGATGTCTATCTTATCGTAGTCGGTATAGGAGTCTTGTTGTACTACCTCCTGGTGTTGGCTACTCTCCGATAGCATAGCACCGAATACCTTACACTCATCGTTCTTGATGAGGTCTGGGTCGTAACTCTCGAAGCAGGCGCGCGATACATTAATCCCAGAAGGGTCTACCTCTAACCCATAGTTTCTTTCAAAGTAAGATTGCAGTGCACGGAAGTGGTCACGATGTCGCTCGGGATTACTGATACGGACAAGTGCTTTGAGACCGTCTCCACTTGGAGACACCCAGCATGCTCGGATGTATTCATCAGTACCAAGCAATGCTTTGTAATCATTCGTGTCGATGTGGTCAAAGTCTAACACAACCATGCCACTGTGTCCTTCTATTTGCTCATCCCTCCTCCCTGTAAATACTCCAGAGAACAGCGATACAGGTAGTGTCTTCTTGACCTGCTTGTCTCCAGATCTCACCTGCTCGACCTTATCTTTGCTCTTGCCTTCAATGATTCGGTCAAGCGCAGAGTCTAATGTAATGTAATAGGGATTGTCAATCGCCGTGATTGACGGGAACATTGTAATTGAGTTAGCCCCATTCGTTGGCATAGTCTTCTTCTTTATGTATCTCCGAATATCCGACAATCTTTTGGGACTTGATGTTGAACACTCTAAAATTTTCTTTCTTGGCTGTGAGTTTAGTTTGGTCCTCTAAAAAGTTGAGGGCCTTGCTGTCTTTGTTGAGGTGCATCAAAGTCTTTGCTCTGCTTATACACTCCATGTCATGCCACTTATGGATAGACATCTTCTTGCCTCGACGTGTTTGCCACATGATGTCTACCACGTACCAATGAATTGGCTGACCATACCGTCTTATTTCTTTTAGTTCATTGTCTTGCATAATCTCTCGTAGTATTCAAAGTCCTCAGCATAATACATCTCTACAAGTTTCTTGGCATCATCATCAAGTTTGTATCCATCTTTAGGAGTGGTGTTGGACACGGGTAGTTTTGCTTTTAACCCAATGTTGCAGCATATGAAATCCCATTCACTCTCAATCTTGTCCATGTTGGCTACATAAATATCCTTCTCGTTCAACCAATGCATTTGTTGATACGACCCATGTGGTCTTGACCAAGACTTATCGTATATATGGAAGTCGACAAAGCAGTGCTTATCAATTACCTTGTCCTCTCTTCGGTAAAGGTTTTTCTCTGGCGTTAATAGCCACCACAATTTCTCAGTCTCTGGCCAATAAAAATCTACGTTGTACCTGTAGTGAGAGACGAACCTTTCGTATGGATTGCGAAAGAATGTAAACTTGAAGTACTCATTCCACTTTTCTTCGCCGACCTTCTCTCGTATCTCTGATGCAAGTTCGTGTCCGTATGGTGGTCGGTGGTTGCTTGGTACTGATCCTGGGTCTGCTACGTTAAACAAATCCTCTACGGATGTGCTTGCGTTCTTGGGAATGCGTATGAATATACACTTATACTTATCGCTGACCACCATCACATCAAGTTTTTCACGGTCATTATCTCATAGTAATCCAAGGTATCTGGATTATCTGTGTACAATACAACTCTGTACTTCAAGTGGCGTGCAGAGGTTCTTTTCTTTCCCATTACCTGGTCGAGAATCTCAGACCCTTCTAAGAACTTCTTAGTGTATAGTTCGTTGACTCTTCGTCCGTTGCTAAAAACATCTACTTGTCTCTTATGTGTCTTCAAACAAGCGATAACCGTAGTGTGGTGTCTGTTAAATAACTTACCAAGGTTATGCATAGTCAGTGTAGAGTTCTCTCTTAAGTATGCCCAAACCATACAGCGTGTTTCAACCAGCGGTCTATCTCTACGTGTGCTCGATAGGTCTGAGGGTATTACCCTGTTCAACATGCTAAAGGTTTCAGTTGCTTCGTCGATTGCGTGCTGGTCAATCGTGCGAATGAAATGATATTCGTTACTCATTTGTCAATGATAATTCTTTTGTAGTACTCTGGTGCTACCCTTTTGATTTCTCTGTATATCTCATTCTCTGCTTCCCGTAATCCAGATTTGGTTTTCGTGTCTCCATATCCTCCCGTTCCGAATGATGTGTGTAATGAGGCAAGTGCCTCGAGTTGTTTGTCTACGTGCGCGCGTACAGAAGCGCACATCTTGGCACGTGATGCGCCTTTGCATACCTTATCCATTATGTAAGTGCGTTAAAATTATAATCGAAATGATTCCGTAGCGGATCTGGCTTGGTCAAGACATCTATTGCGTAGACGTCATACCTTTCAACGAACACCAAGTAGCCTCGGCTTTCAAGTAGTTCCTTGATTACGTATGCGCCATTCTGAATGTGCTTGTGTTCCGCCTTGATGATTCCAGGCCTGTGCTTTCCGTCGTATATAACCTGGTTAAGTATCACTAAGTCATGTCCTTCGGTGTCTATCTTAAGGAAGTCTACCCTTGGTATTCCACTTGACTGTATAGCGTGCTGATAGGTGATTGTTTCTACTGTGCGTGAGGTTACGTTGGATTGGTTGGACGTATGCGTGTACTCCGCAAACGAACTCATGCCTGCAAAGTCTCTGTCGTTATCGACTACCTCCTTGTTAAAGACATTCATCTCACGTGTACCAGGCAGCACATCTACTGCTGCGTTAATGTAGTGTACACCCTTGTGCTTCTCCAGGTTGTTGAGGTATTCTGATATAGGTTCAACTACAACTCCTTTCCATCCTTCTTTAGCAAGGTCATTGAGTGAATCAAAATCACAACTACCTATCTCAACAAAGTATTTAGTATTCTTCATACAGCGTTTCTGATTCTGAGTAATAATCATCGGGCGCCATGTAAACCCATGGCTCAAGTATTGCGTTGTGGTATGAGAATCCTTCACGGTCTAAGCCAGTAACTAAGACTGGTTTCTTCTCACGTCTGTACCATTCGGGATGTCCTTCGAGCATGTCCAATCGGTTGAGCGTAGGTTCATCCACCAGATACACCTCTACCTTGACACGCTTACCCGTGCCCTTCATGTCTACGAGGAAGGGTAGTCCAGATCCACGTACCACGAGCGGGTACTCATCCTCTGTATAGCCCTCGCCTACGAACACAGAGTCTGCTAATAGCATGTGATTACCGTACCCTCTCTTGAGTGTACCATAAACAGCGACTAAAATATCGTGCAGTTCTTCGCTATTATTTCCTCGTACCAGAAATCGACGTCTATCTTCTGCGTACTGCTGAAGACTGTTGTCCCTTTTCTCTTTAGTATCCATCGTTTCTTGCGTTTATTAAATTGAATTGAGTAGTTGGTCTTTACCTGGACTGGTGGTTTACCACTCCACGGTCTGTTACTTCCGTAGGGTATGCGTTCTTCTCCTCGTTTGTGTGCCATTCTCTTTGGTGTTAAAGGTTTCGTTGTAGTATTGTTCTCCGAACTTTTCTTGACCAATGTAAAAAGGGTCAAATGCTGCGACAGCATCGTCATAGATTCCACACATTACCTCTTTCTCTTTCTCAAGTAGTGATTCTGCTAACTCCACTATCTGTTCAAGCCACATAAATGGTTGCACATCTTCATCTTCTTGTCTCTTTCTGATTACAGAAATCAACTCTTGCATTGGTGTTTTCATTTCTCTTTGGTTTTAAAGTTGTCAAGCATCTTGTGCAGTTTACTTGACTCATAATGTTCTATTAAAGACACAAAACCCTATCGTTTTGTATCATTATTGGTTTCTATTTTCTCAAGTGTATCCTTCAGTATCACATTCCAAGCCCACTTGTCCCTGTCAGCGTCCCAAAGTCTCTCGTACATCTCTAGTAGTATCTCTCTCATTTCTCTTTGGTGTTAAAGGTTAAATGTGGGGAGGGCTTCTCTTTCGAGAGGGGTTTTGCCAAACTGTTATTAATCACACCCTCCCCGACATTAAACTTTAGAACGGCAAGTCACT
>Ga0222718_10000264_pt1 | contig 56881 bp, 46 predicted proteins | sample C33_27DmetaG_FD_165045 | JGI IMG/M metagenome (GOLD analysis project Ga0222718, IMG submission 165045) | Estuarine water microbial communities from San Francisco Bay, California, United States - C33_27D | ecosystem: Environmental > Aquatic > Marine > Unclassified | place: USA: California... | reverse complement strand
CAGCCGAGAAAGCCGCCGCTGAGAAAGCCGCCGCTGAGAAAGCCGCCGCTGAGAAAGCCGCAGCCGAGAAAGCCGCAGACGACACTGATAATTTATCTGAAGAATAAATGTTGACATCTAATTAAAAATTTATAAATAAAATTATTATTTATAAATAATTTATTTTTTTAACTTACGTGTTTTTTTACATCTTTTATCCATTTGAAATGATGGAACCTTCTTTTCTTTAGGAACAATTTTAATTATGCATTTTGATTTTTTTCCATATAACGGTTCTTCACACCCTTTTTCTTTTTTACGAGTTTTTTTATGTTTTTTTTCTTTAATTCTTATTAATTTTGTTTTTTTATCAATATCTATGGTGCATCTTGCTCTAAAATGTTCGTATCGTTCTCTTACTTTTTCATAACTTAATCCTGATTTTTTTCCTAACATTTTGTTTATATGTTCATGAAGATCATATACCCATTTTGAAAAAGTTTTTCTATTTTTTAAATGTTTTTTTGTTAATGGTAAAGTTTTTAAATTTTTACACAAATTTAAACGACAATATTTACAAGGTAATACACTTTTTAAATTATAAATAAACTGTTTATAACACTTTTTATCTTTATTCGACGGTTTAACTGGATAATTAAAAGACATTGTGTGTAAATAATGCCATAAACTTGGTCCCCAAACAGATGTAAGCATTCCATCGCCACTTGAAAAATCATCCTTATCATATATTTTTGTAGTTTTCTTTTTACGTTTTCGTGTGCGTTTTGTCATAATATATTATTAAAAGAAAATATTTTTTCCATCTACATAATCAAAAATATTATTTAAATCTGATTTTTTAGCAATATCTAAATTGTATTTTATTTTCCATATTTGGATATATAATAATTTTTCACTTGGATAATTTCTTTCATTTATATAAACTATCTTTCCCTTATAATTACGCAGATGCATTTAATTAAATATTTGATTATATCTTTATATTCGTTAAAATTTGTTTAATCGTATTCTTATATTATATTATATGCCAAATTTTGCAGAAACTGGACAAAAAATTAAAGCTTTATTTTTAAATAAAAAATTTTTAGTAATTATATTTGTAGTTGCTTTATTTTTAGGAGTAGCATTATATGTTTATAATAATTATATTGCACCCAGAATTAATCCTGATTTTGTTCCAAATAGAGAATTTGATACCGGTAGCGGTGGTGGAGCAGATACTTCAGGTAAGGTTGCTGAAATATATTTTTTTAGTGTAGAATGGTGTAATCATTCAAAATTAGCTAAACCAGAATGGGATTCAGTAAAGAAAGACTTAGATGGAACAAAACTGGAAAATTCCCATTATACTATTAAATTTATAGAATTAGATGGTGATCAAAACGAAAGTGAAATAGACGCATTTGAATCTGAATACTTAACTCCTAATGGTAAAAAAATAGATGGTTATCCAAGTATTTGGATGGTTAAAGGAACCGATGTATATGAATTTGCTGCTAAACCCACAAAAGATTCCATAAAGGAATTTATAGAAACCTTAGTTTAATAAATAATTCATAAATATTTTAGCATAGTTGCTACCTTCTTCTATCAATGAATTTCTATCATCTTCATTTTTAATTAATTCTTTTAATTTATTAAAAGTTATCTCTTTAGTAGGAATAATTATTTCATAATTTAAAACATTTTCAACTTGATAATTATAATTACTATCTAATAATTTATTTAATATGTATAATCCAATATAAAATATACTTGAATCTTCTTTTATAGGTTCTAACTCATCTTCATATATTTTGAATCCTAATATTTCTTTACAGTTAATATCAGGATTTTCTTTTTTCAAATCATTTAGACAAATATTTAAAGGATAGGGATTTATTAAACCGCCTTCAATAGTACAATTACTTTTTATAAATTCTGGTTGAAATATAAATGGTATTGAAGAGCTCATATAAATTGCGTCGATTACCATCATATCTGGATGCGTTCTATAAGAAAATTGTTCTAACTTAAAAGAACTCATATTTGTTGCAAAAATATTTAAATTAATTCCAGAATGATTATAAATATCCATAAATGTTGGATTTGTATTTATTCCTGCTTTTCTAAATAACGTTTTAAAAATACCTACCATAAATGTTTTATCTAATAATCCTTTTTTTTGAAGAATATTTAAAACTGAATTTATTGAAAAATCAAAATATTTACTCCAATTTTTTTTTATTATGTATTCTCTTAAAACTTTCATTTCTATTTTCAAACATAACGCCAAACCTATTATTCCACCTACAGATGTTCCATATATTGTTTCTATCTCATTTAATTTTAAAAATTTATTATCGATTAAATAATCTAATGCTCCAACTATATAAAATCCTTTATAGGCTCCTCCCGAAAACACCAAATGTTTTATTGTCATTAATTTAATATAATCGTTACTTTTTAATAGTTTTTTTCTAATAAAAAATAAATGAATGATAATTTTAATGAAAAATTAGACTTAGATGAACTTTTTAAAGAAAAAAAACAATCTTATGAACATAAAATTAAAATTTATCAAAAAATTTTATCACGTGTTCATAAAAAAATTAAAACCACATCTCGTATGAGAAATAGTGAAAAATTTAGCTTTTTTTTAATTCCCGAATTTGTTCTTGGAATACCCAGGTATGATATGGCTGAATGCACTTCTTTTATTATTGAAAAATTAAGTGATAATGGATTTATGGTTAAATATACACATCCTAATTTATTATTTATTTCATGGCAACATTATCTACCAAAATATCAAAGAGTCGAAATTAAGAAAAAAACAGGTGTTGCCGTTGATGGTTATGGTAATGTTGTAATGAAAAAAAATAAACAACAAGATAAAGAAAGTTTAAATGGTCTTCTATTAAAAAATACTCCAGCAGATAAAAAAAGTATTTTAAAAAAGAAAAATGATAAAAATTACACTGACATTTCTACTTATAAACCAACCGGAAACCTTATTTACAACACAAAAATGATTCAAAGTATTGAAAGTGTAACCGATTCAAATAAGAAAATTAATTTTAAATAGACCATTATGCTCTAAATTTTATAAATCTCAAAAAGTTACTACCTACAAGATTTTTATCCAGTAACAATTTTTTGAACAAACTATTTTGCGAAAATGAAAAATGGACATTTTTAAAATGTCCAAAATTGATATATAGGATAAGTTTTATAAAATTTTTTGTACCCAAAAATTTGTTTTTGAGCATCTTGTAGGGAATTTTTATAAATTAGTAAAAATAATTGTTACGATAATTTTTTAACAATTATTTTTAAAAGTATTTAGAGTCGTTTTTTTATATTTCCATATATTAAAAAATGGAAACAAAAAAAACGAAAAAAAAACGAAAATATAAAAACAAAAAAACAGAATATTATTGTGAATGTTGTGACTATACTACGTCTAAGAAAACAGACTTTAATAGACATTTATTAACAAAAAAACATCAACGAATGAAATCAGGCGTTTTTTTAATGCCAAAAAACGAAAATAGTAATGGACAGCATAATAGTTATTCTTGTATTTGTGGTAAATATTTTAAGAGCTATAGTGGTTTATGGAAGCATTCAAAAAAATGTAAAAAAAAAGACAAAAAAGTCGTTTTTTCTATTTCCAATGATTTCCAAAAGTTTCCAAAAAAATTTCCAAATGGAAATAAAAAAAACGAAAATGATGAAATATGCGATACAGAAAATATTGAAGACATAGATATGAAAATAAAACAGGTTCAACTTGAAAATGCCATGTTGATGAATGAAAAGTTGAAAAAAGAGATAAATCAATTAGATAATCCACAACCTTCAACCAATTTACTAACAAATGAATTGGTTGAAACAATAGGTAAAATAGCAGGTAATAATAATTGTAACAATACAAACAACATTTCAATTAATATGTATTTAAATGAACATTGCAAGAATGCTATGAATTTAGAAGATTTTGTAAGAAATATAAAAGTAAGTCTTCAAGATTTAGATTTTTCAACAAAAAATGGATATGTGAAAGGTATAGAAAATATATTTATAAAACAATTGGAAGATTTAAAACCGACAGAAAGACCAATACATTGTAGTGATAAGAAAAGATTACAATTTTATGTAAAAGATGACGATACATGGAAGAAAGATGAAGACCATGAAAAATTAACAGAAAGTATAAAAGCAGTAAGTAATATTCAGGTTAAGAAAATGACAGATTGGGAGAAACAAAACCCAGATTATACAAAAGACCCCCAAAAATCAGATAAATGGTCAAAAATGTTAGATAGTGTAATAGCAGGTGAAAATAGTCAAGAAGTTAAAAAGAATGAAACAAAAATAAAGAAAATACTGGGAAAAGCAGTAGATATTAAAGAGGAATTAAAGGGTAATTAATACATTGATTCTCTTTTTCTTTCAAAATTTCTAATACGTCTTCTGGAAGTTTCAATACCTTTACTATCAACAATAGCATTAAATAAAGATAATCCTTTATTAAAATCTTCTTCACAACCGATATATAATTGAAGTATAGTCTCCCTTGTTTGTTCAACTAATTTTTGTAATGACTCTTCTGTTAAGTTTGGATTGATTGTTAAAACTTTTTCTCTTTTAATAGGGTCAAGCCAATATGCAAATAATTGTTTAATAACAGATAATAAAGATTTTTCTAATTCTTGTGATTTAGTAATCATGTTTTGAATATGTTGAGCATATTGTCGAAATAATTTATCATTAGGACTTCCAGTAAATGAATGTTCCCAGCTATTTTTTTTACAAAGTGGATGATTATGATAATCTTGGAGTGGAATATCGGAAAATTTTTTAATTTCCCATTTAGATACTTTAACATTAGGGTCTTTTAATGATTCTATTTGTGATTTTTCATTTTTAAATAAAATGTATGCTTTATTTTTTTTAATATCAATAGATGTGATTTCCCCATATTTATTGAAATATTGATGAATAAGTTTTTTAGAGGGTTTATGTTCGGATTTGACAACAATGCCAACTTTATTGGGGAAAGGTAATCCAGAAGTAAATGTAATATAGAATTTTTCTAAATCATTATAATAAGAATTTTGAGCTTCTTCGGTAACTCCAATATATTTTCCAGTTTCAAAGTCATATTCATCAAAATATAGTGATTGTAATTCAGGAATACCAATTTCATCTGATAAAGATTTAGTTTGTATAGGTCTATTATCAATACGATCAATAGTAGGAGGTCTTTCTTTAATATTCATTTTACAATTTTTAGGTTTTACACTTACTCTATTTTTAGTATTTTGATGTGGTTTAAGAGCGGCAATACGTCTTGCACATAATGGTAATTTATCATATTGATGTAATAATATTTCTTTTTGTTCATTTGTAACATCATCGGTATAGGTATATTTAGCATTAACTGTAGTAGCAATAGAAGCAAATAAATGAGCGATTTTAACATAAAATTTAGCGATACCAGTGCACATTCTTTTTTTTCTTGTATGGGAAGATACGTCTAAGTTATCTAAATGAGTTTTATCAAAATATAAAACTGGTGCTTTAGAAATTTTATTAATTTTGTTTCCTTTGTGTGTTTTTTGTTCTAAATAGTCAATATTCATACCATTCATATAGCGTTTTATAGCTCTGGATGTTAAAACAACAAGTTTATTACAATAAGTAGGTTTTTGCAAGTTTTTTAAATCTTGAAAACTGGCATTAGTAATATATTTAGCAGCAATATAATTAATAACAGTTTTAAATTTCATATGTTTGGTATGCTTATCCTTATAATTAGTATTTTCGCCACCCTTTTGTGGATGTAATAATGTAGATCCTTTATTACCCATATGATTAATATATATATTATAAAATTGAATTAAAAACAATTATTAATATATTAAATTAATGGCGTTCATGATGAGTAAAATAAATAAAACCAAACGTAAAACCAAAAAAAAAAATTTAAAAAAAATGTGGGATGCGTTTAGTAATGAGGGAGTAGATATGACAAAAAAATTAGAATTACATTATTCTAAAAGTGAGCAGAAACAAAAAGAAAATTGTGATTTATGTAATAGTTCATTAGCATATGTAGAAAATAAATTATTAACTTGTACAAATCCGAAATGTGGTATAATTTATAAAGATGTATTAGATTCAAGTCCTGAATGGAGATATTATGGTGCTGATGATAGTAGTATGACAGATCCAACAAGATGTGGTATGCCAATAAATCCATTATTAAAAGAATCTTCATATGGATGTAAAGTAGTATGTAATAGTCGTTCAACATATGAAATGAGAAAAATAAGAAGATATACAGAATGGCAGTCTATGCCCTATAAAGAAAAATCACAATATGATGAATTTGAGAAAATTAAAACCTTGTCAAGAAATTCAGGTATTCCAAAAATAATAATAGATGAAGCATTAAGACAACATAAAAAGATATCAGAAATGAAAACATTTAGAGGTTGTAATAGAGATGGAGTGATAGCAGCATCAGTATATATTTCATGTAGAATTCATAATTATCCAAGAACGGCAAAAGAGATAGCAACAATATTTGTTCTTGATAATACAAGTGCGACAAAAGGATGTAAAAATGCAGTAAATTTATTAAATGAAATGGAAGAATCAAATATACTTGGAAGTAAAACGCATTTTCATCAAACAAGACCAATAGCATTTATAGAAAGATATTGTAGTAGATTGAATTTAAATAAAGAATTAACAATGGTATGTAAATTTGTAGCCAATAAAATCGAGAAAAATAATATAATTCCAGAAAATACACCTCATTCAGTAGCAGCAGGAATTGTATATTTTGTAAGTCAAACTTGTAATTTAAATATAAGTAAAAAAAATGTAAATAATGTAAGTAAAATAAGTGAAGTAACAATAAATAAATGTTACAAAAAATTAGATAAACTAAAAAGCGAGTTAATTCCAAATATTATCATTCAAAAATATTCAGATTAATTATATTATATTTATAATTTATATAATATAATGATTGATAGGGGAATAGTTTTAACATATGGTAAGAAAGCAGTAACAATTCAAACTATAAATAAAGAGCAATTTTATGCCCCATTAATACATATACATGATAGTGTATTAAATTTAATATCTAATACTTTACGATTAGAGGTTATATTTAAAGTAAATACTGAAATATATTCCGGAAAAATAAAAAGAAAAAAACGTTATTATGCTTATGATGTAAGATTAGCAGATACTATAATAATTTAATTTACCATTTTAGCTATAATATCTTTTCTAACTTTATTCCAATGACCGGGACCTCCGGTTTTCGCTCCTCCCTGATGAGTTACTTGATTAGGATGAAGTCTATATAATACAAGTGGTTCTTGAAAATTATGAATTTTACCGTATTTTTTTAACATTCTTAATTCTAATTCAAAATCGTGTGATAAATCATCATTACCCCAGGTTTCTTTTAAATTAATAGAATAATTACCAGCTTCTAATACCTTAGATTTTCTATAACAAACAGTAGGATGATTTATAAACCAATGAGGAAAAGTTTTAATATAATCGTCCCATGTTATAGAAGGATGATGTGTCATATTAACAAATTTATCTTTTTCTGTTCCGTGAAACATCAAAATTTGTGCCCCACAAATAGCAATATCAGGATTTTTTTCCATATATGATAATTGTTTTACAATTCTATCTTTAATCATAATATCATCGCTATCTAATTTTATAATAATTTCATTACTACATAAATTAATTCCAGTATTTAAAGAATGTCCAATACCTTTATTACCATCATTTTCGTGATATACAATATCAGTAAATCTACTATTTTGTTTAAAATTATCTAACATTTTTTTTAATAATGATGTATGAAGAGTATCAGAGCCATCATTAATCCAAACAAGTTCAAATGCGATATGTCCAACTTGTTTAATAATAGAATCGAGACAATCTTTAACATAAGATGCATTAGTATTATAACTTGAAACAAGAATACTAACCTTTTTTTTTGGAGAAAGAAATTGTGGTGGTAATTGTATAGTGTTCATAATATCATAAGAATGTTTGGTAGACCCCCATTCTTGGTTAGCATAAATTTTTTCATGACCTTTATATTCTGTACCGGAGACATGAATAGGTAAAAAATAATGACTGGGTAATATGGTAATATCTTTCCATTTTTGTTGCCAATATAAACGAGTTAATAATCCTGGTCCGACAGTTCTCCAAGCTCTTCTTCCAGTTTTTCGAACAGAAATTTCATTGTTTTTAATCCATTCAATAGCAAGTCTGGGCAATTCGTGTTTAGGAGGAAATGCCATAGTTCCAGTAGCAATTAAAGGGTGTGTTCTGGCTAATACATCATCATAATCAGCAGAGGGAGCCCATCCAGCACTTCTAACCTTTTCATTTTCAAAACCAGCAAATGCTTCATATTTATCAACTAAATAGGTAACAGGTTCAATGCAAAATGCGTCAGCATCAACAAAAAACCCCCCATATTCATATAATAGTTCCCACCTAATTATATCTGCTTTACCATTTATTTCTTCCATAGAGTTAATTCTATCGGTTAATTGTGAAACAAATCCTCTTTTCATAATTTCTTCTTCTGTCCATCTAATATACTCAAAGCCTTCAGGTTCGTGTTTTTCCTTCCAAGTATCCATAAATTTTGTAGGTGGTTTTTTATTACCAATCCAAAGTTGATGTATAATCTTAGGTATTTTTGACATATAAATATAATTATAATATAACATTTAATATTATTTTTTTTTAATTATAGTTATTGATGGAATTTCTCCTATAATTTTAATATAAAATTTATCACTATATTTATTTAGAACGGGATTAATTTGAGGTTTATTATATTTAATCATCCATTCAATATTATCTCTTTGAAAACTTCCACCTTCCATTAAAATAATACCATCATCTTTAAGTTTATCTACATAATTTTGAAACATAAATTCATATACATCACCATTATTTGCAATATCTATATGTAATATATCAATAGATTTGTTTTCATGTAATTTAAAAACGTTATAAAAATCACAGTGTTCAATATTAACATTTTTATGTGGAGAGAATTGTTTTATAATTTTATCTTTAATAGCATGATTACCATTAAATTTATCAAATATGTCATATGCAACAATTTGAGTATTAGAGGAAGAATTTTCAATAAATTTGGATAATGAATACCCCTCTAAAATACCACATTCTACAATCTTTTGAGGTTTTTTTAAAAATGTAATAGCAGAAATAATATCACCGAAATTAATTTTATTATTATATGAAGAATTCATTTAAATAATATAATGTATTTATATTTAAATGAATTTACAATTATTCAAAGTTTTTATGAGTGAAGATGTTTTAGAACCCTTGAATAAAGTATTGATGTCGGGATACGTAACACAGGGAAAAGAAGTAGAAAAATATGAAACAGAATTAAAAAAATTTATAAATAATGAAAATTTATTAACAGTAAATTCGGGAACATCAGGATTAACATTAGCAATGAGATTATTAAAGAATAAAGACGAATCATTTGATTGGCCAGGATTTAATGAAAATGATATAGTATTAACACCGTCTTTAACATGTTTTGCAACAACTTGTTCAATATTAGCAAATAATGTAAAAATTAGGTGGTTAGATGTAGATTTGAATACAGCAAATATAGATTTAAAGGATTTGAAAAGTAAATTAAATAAATACACAAAAGTAATTTATTTAGTTCATTGGGGAGGAATGCCATTAGATTTAGAAGAATTAGATAAAATATGTAATGAACATAAATTAAAATATGGTTTTAAACCAATGATAGTTGAAGACTGTGCTCATGCTTTTGGTGCTGAATTTAATGGTAAAAAATTAGGAAATCATGGAAATATTTGTGTATTTAGCACTCAAGCAATAAAACATTTAACATCCGGTGATGGTGGATTTATTACATTACCACATAAATCATTATATGATAGATGTAAATTATTAAGATGGTTTGGAATAGATAGAGATAAACGAAATTACAAAAAAAAAGATTTTAGATTAGAACACAATATATTAGAATATGGTTATAAATTCCATATGAATGATATTAATGCAACAATTGGACTTTATAATTTACCTCATATACCCAAACTAATTGAAAAAAATAGAAATAATGGTATTTATTTTGATAAAAATTTAAAAAATCTAAAAAATATTAAATTGATGAAAAACGATGATAAATTCAATTCTTCATATTGGCTATATACTATTCGTATTTTAAATAATAAAAAACAAAATTTCATTGATAAAATGAAAGAAGTAGGTATAATAGCAAGTCAAGTTCATAATAGAAATGATATATATTCAAGTGTAGATGAGTTCAGGGAGATTTTACCCAATTTGGATATATTGGAAAAAGAATTGGTATGTATCCCAGTAGGTTGGTGGTTAAAAGAAGAAGATTTGAATTATATTGTTGAACAAATAAATATATGGGATAAATTATTGTAAATAATTCATAAAATTAATTTTTCTTTGAATTGGTACGATAATTTATAATTTTAAGTAATATTTACAATAATTTTAACAATTCTTTAACAAATATTTCGCTTGAATTTTCTTTGTATTTTGATAGTAAATTACCATAATAGATTCTTTTATCTTCTAAGAATAGAGGATTATTTTTATATTTTTGAATAGCTTTGATTAATTCATTCATATTAGTTACTCTTATTCCGGCGTTTCTTGCAGTTTCACATATTAGAGAGCTTTTATAGGAATCGTTTTTCCAATATGTAGAATCAATAAAAATGGTGGGTATATTTAAAATAATTGCGTCATAACCAATACTGGAATAATCACTAATTAAAATATCAGCAATTTCAAGTAATTTGGTTGATGTTACATTTTTTTTATCAACAGATGGATGACCATTGTATATAAAATTTCCCATATTATTTAAAATATTGTAATCAATTATATTCTCAGAATTCATAGTTTTTTTCCAATTACCAGTTGGTAGATACACAATATTGTATGAATTATTCGGTTTTTTATTTTTTCTGGATATAATAACATCATCTAATTTTGGAAATCCTACAATTTTAATTGGTTTATTTATTTTTAATTCTTTAATAAATATATTTGCTATTTCTTGAGATGGTAAGAACAAATAATCAGAGTATGATTCAAGAGCATTTTTGTAATTTAGTGAATAGTAAAAAGAATGTTCAGATTTAAATTTATGATTTTCAGGTAATACAGGTAACAAAGCATGATTAATGTATATACCTTTTCCTCCAATAATTTTACATGCTTCGTCTGGTAAAATAGTAAAATCTGCGTCATTATGTTCAATTATATATTTATTTTCAATATCAGTAGCACTTAAATTACAAGAATCACGACTTTCAGTTATAATAGCAATATGTCCTTGTTTTTCCAATTCGTTTTGTATATTTTTACAATATTGTTTATGAAATGAAAAATATGCACAATTAAAAATAATTTTCATATAATATAAATTAAATAATTTATTTAAATAAATTAGCGAAAATATATTATAATGGATAAAGTAGTATATGTTGGTATGTCAGCAGATATAGTTCATCACGGACATATAAATATCTTAAATAAAGCAAGTGAATATGGTAAGGTAGTAGTTGGATTATTAACAGATGAAGCAATAAAAAGTTATAAGAGAAATCCAATTAATACATATAATGATAGATTGCAAATAATAAAAACTTTTAAAAATATTTTTAATGTTATCCCTCAAACAACATTGGATTATAGACCAAATTTACGAGAAGTAAAACCACATTATGTAGTTCATGGAAGTGATTGGAAGGAGGGAACTCAAAGTAAAACAAGAAAACAAGTAATAGAAACTTTATCTGAGTGGGGAGGAAAACTTATAGAACCTGATTATACACCTGGTATATCTACAACTGCGATAATTAACAAAATAATTGATAATGATAAACTTAGAAATAGTTATATAAGTAAATCAAGAGCTCTAAGGGATTTACTTTATTCAGACAAATTAGAATTTATAATGGAAGCTCATAATGGTATGAGTGCAAAAATTGTTGAGAAAGTAGGATTTAAGGCAATTTGGGGTAGTGGTTTATGTTTATCAGCATCATTGGGAGTTCGTGATTCAAATGAGGCATCTTGGTCTCAAGTTTTAGACCAATTAGAGTATATGGCAGATGCAACCGATATACCAATTTTGGTTGATGGAGATCAAGGTTTTGGTAATTTTAACAATGCAAGAATATTTTGTAGAAAATTAGAACAGAGAGGTATTGCGGGAGTATGTTTTGAAGACAAACTTTTTCCAAAAAAAAATTCTTTTATTGAGGTAAAAGGAGGTCAAAAGTTAGCAGATATAGATGAATTTGCAGGAAAAATAAGAGCTTGTAAAGAATATCAAATTAACCCTTATTTTGTAGTTGTGGCAAGGTTAGAGGCATTTATAGCAGGAAAAGGTTTAAATGAAGCATTGAAAAGAGCATATGCGTATCATAAAGCAGGTGCGGATGCAATATTAGTTCATAGTAAAATTAAGGATGCGACTGATATTAATAGTTTTATGAAAGTATGGGACAATAGATGTCCTATAATTATAGTACCAACTACATATGCTGCTAATACTAATACTCAACATTTTAGAGATATAGGTGTAAATAATATTATATGGGCAAATCATAATATGAGAGCTTGTATTACAGCTATTGAAAAAACAACAAAATACATTTATGATAATGAAAGTATAAATAATATAGAACCAAATGTAGCAACTGTAAAGGATATTTTTGCATATACTAAAACTCCTCAACTTAAGGATGATGAATTAAAATATTCAAATAGTTTTATTGCCTATTGAATTAAGATTTAAATATTGGAAATAAACATTTTTATAATTACTTGGACAATAATGTGGCATATTATGAGATAATCCAAAAAAATTAAAGCCGTTTATAGATAATCTTGTAGGAAATCCTACTTCACCATAATTAATTCCATGTTCGCAATGGGTATATTTTTTATTTTCAGGTGCAAGAGTTAATTTTATTAATTTTTTTTTTATTTTTTTTAATTTTTCAATAGTAGTTATATATAATGCTCCATCTATCCATTTAATTAAATTATCATCAACAAGTTTTTCACTATTGCTATTAATATATAAATGTTTTTCTTTTATCCAAGGAGCTAATTGATTTTTTTGACGATTATTACACCATTGTTTTTTAAAAACTTTATACCCATCTTTATATAAAATATCATGTCTTCCTTCTAATACTTGACACCCCACAATATCCATATTGTTATTAAAATGTTTATCAACAGTATCAAATATTAAATGATTATCTAAATTATAAAATGAATCGTCTTCAAATACACCAAAGTAATTAGAAGTAATATTATTTTCTGTTACATAATTTAAAGCATTATCCATTGTTTTAATTGTTCCGCCGGTATTCATTCTGTATATTACTTTAATATCTAATAATTCTGTGTTAAGAGTTTGAAATTTATCAAAAGTATTTTTTATATTTTCAGTTAATTCATCATAAATGCAACCAATAATAAATAATATTTTTTCGTTGCTATTGATATTTTTTGAATATTTAATTTTATTTAAATTATCAATACAATATTTTATATTATCTACTCTATTATTGTTAACATAATAACTAATTGTATGAATATAGTAATAATGCATTTATATATAATTTTATTATTTATTTAAATACATATAGATTTTAATAGATATATGAAAATATATTTTTTTTGGCCATTTAAAAATCAAAATAAACCTACAAGTGGAAGTACAGAATCATATGAATTTTATAATGCATTAGAAAAAATGGAGGATATAAAATTAGTTGAATCATTTGATGATGCTGATTTTGTAATTTATATGATGGCTTTGAGAAATTGTCCAATGCCTTGGCATAAAGTAAATGAATTAAATATGGAAATTGTAAATAAAATGAAAGAATCAAATTCACCTGAAAGAGATATAATCATAGATTATAATGATTGGATAGATACAAGGAATGTTCCAGAAGATAAATTAAATTTAGTGGGCAAATATTTTAAAAGAAGTATGGTAAAAAAAGAACAAGGTATTAGTAAAGAAATAATAAAATATTCAAGAGAAATAATTCCTATTTTATATGGAATAAGGAGTGATTTTATTGATTATGATAAAAATTTTGAATTTGTAAAATATAATTATGATATTTGTTGTATGTTTAATGGAGGAGGTGGATTTCGTTCAATAATTCCAAACATAGTAAATAAATATCAAGGTAAAAAATTTATTGGTAGAGTAGATTGTCATAATAGATATGGAGTAGTAAATACGGAATATTTTAAAATATTAAAAACAAGTAAAATTATAGTAACCGCAAATCCTCCAAATTGGGAAGGCGATTTTAGACTATGGGAAGCATTATTAATGGGAAATTTAGTTTTATGTGATAAAATGCTATTACCATCAAAAATGAAATATCCATTAAAAAACAAAAAACATTTAGTTTATTATTCAAATCCTCAAGAATTAGAATATTTAATTAATTATTATATGAATAATGAAACTGAACGAAATAAAATAGCTAAAGAAGGACGAGATTATTGTTTAAAATATCATAAGTTTTCAGATAGAGTATTAGAAGTATTATCAAGTATTAAAATATAAATTTAAACATTATTAATATAATTTTATTAAAAATAATATAGAAATATTGTAAAGTATATTTCTATATATGGAGCAAAGAATTTTTTTAGGACCAATGTCAAAAAATATTGTAGATACTGTTGTAGAATATTCAAATGCTTTTAACTTACCATTTACATTTATTCCATCACGAAGACAGGTAGAGTATAATGGTGGATATGTAAATAATTGGACAACAAAAGAATTTGTTAATTATGTAAAAACAAAAGGTAAATATATATCAGTTGAACGAGACCATGGAGGACCAGGACAAGGAACAAATATGGATGATGGAATAGTTTCTTTTAAAGAAGATTGTAAGTACATGGATGTTATTCATATTGATCCTTGGAAGAAATATCAAGATTATGAATCAGGATTAAATGAAACAATAAAAGCATTAAATTATTGTTACAATGAAAATCCTAATTTATATTTTGAAATATCTACAGAAGAAGGTATAAGAAGATTTGATGTAGATGAATTAGAAAAATTTATTTTAGATTTACAAAAACAAATAAAACCTGAAATATATAAAAGAATAAAATATTTTGTAGTTCAATGCGGGACTGGATTATTAGAAGCCAGTAATATTGGACATTATGAAAAAGATAGATTGAAAAAAATGATAGAATTATGTAAAAAGTATGGGTTTATTTCAAAAGAACATAATGGGGATTGGGTATCTATAGATTTAATGCGAGAAAAATTTGATTTAGGATTAAATTGTATAAATGTTGCACCAGAATTAGGACAAATAGAAACAAAGGCAATACTTAAAGAAATAAAAAAAGTAACAAATATTAAAGAAAGAAAAGAATTATTTGAAAATTTTTTCCAGGTATGTTTAAATTCAAAAAAATGGGTAAAATGGGTTAGTAAAGATTTTAAACCCGAAGAAAATAAGGAAAAATTAATAAATATTTGCGGACATTATGTTTTTTCAAATGATGATTTTTTAAAAATAAAAAATAAATTAAAAGATATAGATTTGATAATAAAAAAAGATTTATTAATAAAATTACGTGAATATCATTCATTATATCGTTCATTTTATAAAGTATTAATAACAACGAGTGGAGTAGGTAGTAGATTAGGAGATTTAACAAAATATACAAATAAATCATTGATAAAAATGGGTGATAAATTTGCAATATGTCATATTATTGAAAAATATAACAAATATTTAGAATTTGTTATAACTTTGGGTTACTATGGAAAATTTGTTAAGAATTTTTTAGAATTAGCATATCCAGAACATCATTTTAATTTTGTATGGATTGATAAATATACGGGTCCAGGTAGCTCATTAGCATATTCATTATTACAAGCAGAAAATGAATTACAATGTCCATTTATGTTTAATTGTTGTGATTCTATAACAAAAGATGAAATAACAATACCAAATAAAAATACTCTCTTTATAAATAATAAACAAACAGAGACAAATTCATATTCTACTGTTAATATACAGGATAATAATTATGTTAAATCATTAAATTCAAAAAATGCTTCTATAAATTTTGATTATATTTATACAGGAATTGCTTTTATAAAAAGTTATAATTTATATTGGAAAACTTTAAAACAGGTATATCATAATAATAGCACGTATTTTGAATTAGGGGATATCGATATAATTAAAAATATGTTAAAAACATCAACAGGTCAATTTAAATATGTTGAACTAAATAAATGGTATGATACAGGTAGTTTATCTGAAATAACAAATAAAATTAAAAAAGAATTTAAATCAAATTATACGGTATTAGATAAATTAACTGAAAGTATATGTTTTTTTGATAATTATGTAATAAAATTTTTTTATGATGAAGAAATTTCTTCATCCCGTGTTAAGAGAGGAAAACATTTATATCCATTAACTCCAAAAATTTTAGATTATAGAGAAAATTTTTGTAAAATGAAATTAATTGATGGAGAATTACTTAGTAATATAGTAACACATGGAGAAATAAAAAATCTTTTGAATTGGTCTAAAAAAAATTTATGGACAGATAATACCACTATTAATAAAAAATTCCCTTTAACGTGTCATAAATTTTATCATGATAAAACTATTAATCGTATTAATAAAACATTAAAAAATATAACAGATTATAAAATCATAAATAATTTAGAAATAGGGTCAATTCATAAAATTTTAGAACAAATAAATTTTGATACTTTATATACAAAATATCATACTAATTTTCACGGAGATTTCATTTTAGATAATATTATTAAAACAAGCAATGGTTATAAATTATTAGATTGGAGGCAAAATTTTGGTGGAGAATTATATAATGGTGATAAATATTATGATTTAGCTAAGTTAAGACACAATATTATTTTTAATCATAAAAATATTGCTAATAATTTGTTTAATGTTAATATTAACTATGCGAATAAAAATGTAAATATTGATTTAAAATGTAATTATACATTAATAAATCAACTTAAGAATTTTGATAACTTTTTATTAAAAAATAATATGGATTTAAAAAAAACAAAAATATTAACAGCTTTAATATGGTTGAATATGTCTCCTCTTCATGAATATCCGTTAAACGAATTTTTATTCTATTTTGGAAAATATAATTTATTTTTGGAAATTAATCAAATATAATAACATCTTTATTTAATTCATAAAGTTGTTTTTTTATTTCATCTTCATAACTTGCGGCTTTTAATATAACAGCACACTTTTTATTATGTTTAATGATTTCAGGAAATTCAATTGTTAATCCTGTTCCATATAATCTACATTTATTTTTTTCTTTACTATTATCTAATATACATTTAATTTTATCAGTTTTTAAACCAAACATAATAAGAAATTGAGAAAATATATGTCCGCCAAATAAAAAAATTTCTCCATCATATTTTTTAATTTTATCGTTAAAATTAGATACAATTTTTTCATGATATTCTTTAAAATCCAATACTAACTGTTTATTTTTAGTATATAAATTTGGGAATGATTTTTGTATTATAGGATTATTATTGTTTTTTGTTATATAAATTATACTATGATCTAAATAATATTCTTTTTCAATTATTTCAAAATTATTATTATTTAGTATTATATCAATATAAGATTCTGTAATAAAAAAATTATGTTCAAAATTTTGTGAATTTGTATATTTTTTTTCAAAAGTAACTTGTAAGTTTGGAACAATAAAACAGTGATATTTACATTTACTTTTTTTAACACTATTTATAAATTCAACTGGGTGCCAAACATGTTCTAAAACATGGCTATGAATTATTATATCAGGGATATAATTAAACTTTGTCTTTTCAGTAAAATAATCATCAATTAATTTCAGGCGTTTATCATTTGTAAATTTCTTAGAACAATTCTTTTCATATACATCATATGATTCAATATTACTATCTTCTAATATTTTTGATGCGAGTAATAAAGCACCACCACCTATTTCTACAATTTTTGGATTATTTATTTTGCTTGTAATTTCAAATATTTTTTTTGTCATTGTATCAAATAATACATTCCAAACATTTCCAAAACTGGAATTATGTGCGGTAATATACATATCACTAAATAATGGATATTTTTTTAATTGAATAATACCGGTATCTTTGCAAATCTGGAATTCCATATCCAAATGTTTATCATTTGAATGTTTATATTCTTCTTTAACACAAGCCATTGAAACAGGAAAATTTTTTATCATAAAAATAGTTTCCAAATTATTTTCTCCTGTTAAAATACTATTTTTTCTTAAATTATACTCCATTATATTTATTAATACACTGATATTTTTAATAACTTTTAATTATATTATTATTTATATCAATCTTTTAATTTATGAAAATTGTAAGTAAAGTATTTATCAAAACCATGTAAGAGTGAAAGAGATTGTGACCAATTATTTTTTTTTAGAAAATCTTCTAATTTATGTAAGTCAAATTCTCCTTTAAAATAATCATAAGGAATTTTATAATGAGAATTATACGCATATGCTAATTTTTTTACTTGTTTTTCAGTAATTATATTTTTATCAATCATATTCTTAATATCTATATTTTTTATTAATTGAGCTCTAATTAAATCAGGATATTTTGACTTTTGTAATGTGTATTTATTATTGGGTAATACTGAAACTTTATAATTTTGATTATATGACGGTTGATTTTTATTTATGAATTGTTTTATAGTCATTCCATATACTTTATAATTTTTATATGTTTTTAAAATATCATTCCATCCATGTAATTCAAAATGTGTGAGATTATTTTGTTTGGATTTAAAAATTTCTAATAATAATTTTCTTTTCCATATACTTAAAGTGCTGGTTGTTTTATGAGAAAAATTACTAACTTCCCAAATTTTATATAAGTCGTTTTCTTGTATAATTTTTTTTTGATTGTCTTTTATATCATAATCAAATCCATAAAATATACCTACATCTTTATTCATTTTTATAAAATCTAACACATAATTAAAAGCATCCATGTTAACATAATCTATAATAGTATTATCATCTGGACAAAACATAATATATTCATCATCTATAGAATTTAAATAATTATAATTATCCATAAACCAATTATTTTTAATTCTTTTATTTCCATTATTCAATTCTATAAAATTTACATTTGATGGTAGTGTGAAATCTGGTTTAGTATAACTTAAAATATTTATGTTTAAATTGGGAAGATATTTATTAAATAAATAACAAGAAATTGGTGTTATGTCATGAGAAAAATCACTTGATAATAAGTATAAAGGAGGAATTTCCATTTAAATAATATAAAAAATAATATTTAAATAATAATTTTTATATTATTTAAATGGAAAGACCAAAAACTATATTTTGCGATATTGATGGAACATTATGGAATCATGTAGGGGGTGTCCCTGAACAAGCAGTATGTAAAGAACACGAATTATTACCGAATACTAAAGAAGCGATTGATAGATGGGATAGATTAGGATACAGAATTATTTTAACGACAGGTAGAAAAGAAAGTTTAAGACCCAAAACAGAAAAAGAGTTATTGAGATTAGGTATAGTATATGATAAATTAATTATGGGATTAGGAGGAGGAGTAAGAATTTTAATAAATGATAGAAAACCAAATGGAGATAAGAATACTTGTTATGCGGTAAATGTTGTAAGAAATAAAGGCATTCCTTATTATGATTTTACATCTAAATTTGTAACTATACAAGATAACCAACCAGATTTTGTTAATAAGCCGTGGGGAAGAGAAGAATTGATAGAATATAATGATCATTATGTTGTAAAAAAATTATTTATGAAAGCCAATGAATGTTGTAGTATGCAATATCATGAATTAAAAAGAGAAACAATTTATGTTTTGAGTGGAAAAGTTAGATTATATATAGGCAAGGATATGAAAAATTTAGAACAACGTGAAATGGTAGCAGGAGACAAAGTTACTATTACACCATATACTATACATAGAATGGAGGGAATAGAAGATTCTGAATATCTTGAATGTTCTACACCTGAATTATGGGATGTTATAAGATTAAAAGATAAATATAAAAGGGAAAATACAAAGGAAAATGATTATAATTAATCATTAAGCCATATTTGATTATCAACAGTCCATCTAACAGTATTTCTTAAACTTGTTTCAAAATCAATAGGTAGAGACCAGCCCATTTTTTTCATTTTGTTTCCATCTAATCCATATCTTAAATCATGTCCTGGTCTATCACTATGAAAATCAACCATTTCATAATTTAATGGTTTACCAATAGTATCTGCGATGATTTGTGCCATTTCAAGATTACTAACCTCTTTTTCACCTGTTAAGTTATAACTTTCGCCAATTGTGCCATTTTCTAATAAAAATAATACACCTGCGGCAATATTTCTTGCGTGAATATAATAACGAGTTCCTGAAGTTTTTTTATCAGGATAACTATGAATTTCAACTAATTCATCATTTAATACTTTTTTAATAACTTTTGGAATAAATTTTTCCACATGTTGTCTTTCCCCCATAGCATTCATTACATTAATACGCATAACAGGAACATCATATGTATTATGATATGCAACACAAATTTGTTCTGCTCCTGATTTAGAAGCAGAATATGGATTAGTAGGATTATGTCTTTCATCTTCTTGAAATAATTTATTTCCTAATGCTGGTCCATAAACTTCATCTGTACTAAAATAAAAGAATATTTCAAGATTTTCTAATGTTCTTGCATATTCTAACATATGAACGGATGACATAATATTATTTTTTATAAAGGGAACAGGAGTTGATATACTATTATCAACATGAGTATCTGCAGCCATATGAACAATATAATTAACATCGCCTAATTCTTTTTTTAATCCAATAGATAATGGATGAGATAAATCATAAGTAAAAATTTTAACTCTTTCGTTATCTAATGTGCCAGTATTTCGTAATCTCTCCAGACCATGACTTGCATAAGTTAATTTATCTAAAACAATAATATTCCAATCAGTCTTTAGAAATATATGCTCAACAAAATGGTGTCCAATGAAACCACAACCTCCTGTAATTAAAACAGTCTTTGTCATATAATTAAAATAATGATTTAAACTTTAAATATTTATTAAATTATATATGAAATATTGTATATTTATGTCAACAACATTTTTGATTGATAAAAATTCTCATTTATTTAAAAGTAATCAATTAGAAAAAACAGAAAAAAGACTAAAACAATATCAACAAGGAATAGATAAGATAGTTGAATTAAACAAAAATTATAATTTAGACATATATATAGCTGATAACGGTCATAATTTTGATGATAAAATAAAAATTCCAGAATGTATAAAAGTAATAAAAAATAATCCTAATAAATTAGGTAGGTTCAATAAGGGAAGCGGAATAATAGAAATATGGAATAATAATATTGAAATTTTAAAACAATATGATTATATTATTCATTTTGAACCACGTCAATTATTAATAGATAATTCATTTATTGATAATTTTATGAAAAATCCTAGATCTATATTCACTTATAATAGAAATACCAATGCAAAAAGACATTTTAATACTGGATTATTTACATGTAAATCAGTTGATTTAATTAATTTTATAACTGTATTTACAGCTGAAATTTTATTTCAAAATCACTATAGTTTAGAATACATATTATATAATTTTTATAATAATTATAAACTAAAATATGATGTATTAGATAAAATGAGTTTAATATGGTATGATACATATTCAAAAAAAGAATATCGTTGGTAAAATTAATTAATAATATCTAATAATTTATCTGCACATTGTTTTACATTTAAATTATTCAATATAAAACTCCTTGGATTATATGTATGTAATTTACTTATAAATTCAGAATATTTATTTGAAAATTCTTTATCTTTGTAAAAATATTCACCGCATGATTTATCAAAATAAGGTATTGTAGTGGCAAAAATATCTTCATAATTACTTCTTACTTCTTGACTCATATATTTTACATTCCAAACAAGTAAGGGTACATTAATTGCTAATGCTTCTTGTAAGGCAAATCCTTGGCTTTCATGAGTACCTAACCAAATACCATATTTAGATTCTTGTAAATATTTTATATACTCATCTTGAGGATATTTTTTTTTATAGTCAAAAATTCTAAATTCGATATTTTTATTTTGTAAAAAAGATTTTATAAAATTTAATTCTTTATCCTTTCTATATTTAAAATAAATAAAAACTTTTGTTCTTTTTTTATTATTAGGTTTGAACTTTTTTATTTCAACAGGAAATGGTAATATTTTAACTGGTAAAATGGATTCAGTATTTCCATCTTTCCATATTTTAGCAGCCCATCTACTTGGTTGTATGTAAATAGAATTTTTATGAATATTATTAATTATTGACAATTTATTTGTAGGAAAAACAGAAAAATGATTTCCAAAAATAAATTGTTTATTTGGATAATCTGCTGTATTTATAGGATTATCTGGCATAAAAATCAAATCATAATTAGCTATATCATCAATATTACCAAATTTATAATTATAATTTAAATATTTTAATATTAACTCTAATCCAATTTTATTTTTATGATGAAAATTACCTATAATTAGACATTTCATTATATCAAATTATTATATTATATATTTAAATATATAGTAAGATAATTTAATATAATGTTAATACCTTTATCAGGATTATTTGAACATTTTAAGTTAAATATAACCGGTATATTACATATTGGTGCACATGAATGTGAAGAATTAAATGATTATTTAAAATTAGGTATAAAAAATGAAAATATATATTGGATAGAAGCAATGGAAGATAAAGTAAATTTAATGAAAAAACAAAAAAATATACAAATATATCAAGCATTAATTGATATAGAAGATGATAAAGAAGTTAAATTTAATATTACAAATAATGGTCAAAGTTCTTCTATATTGGAATTAGGTTCTCATAAAACTCATCATCCTAATATTAAAATAATAGATAGCAAGCATTTAAAAACTACAAGATTAGATACTTTTATAAAAAAAAATAAGATTCCAATTGAAAAAATAAATTTTCTAAATATAGATATTCAAGGAAAGGAATTAGATGCATTAAAAAGTATGGAAAATTATATAGATAATGTAAAATATATTTATACGGAAGTAAATACTGAAAAAGTTTATAAAGATTGTGCGTTATTAAGTGAAATAGACGAATATTTAGATTTAAAAGGATTTACAAGAGTTGCTTGTCAAATGTGGGGTCCCTGTGGTTGGGGAGATGCATTTTATATTAAAAATTAATTATAATAATTTAATAATTATAATAATTAATCTACTTCTACAGGTCTTTCAATTATTTCCATATCTTTTCTATAAATCGACCAATATTTTTTTTTGTCTGTTGTATCAAAAATCCATTTATCAGGAGCAATAATTTTAGGTTTATCATAAATAGATAAAAATGACCCCCACCAATAAAACGTGGAATTAGACATAATATAATTTTTAAATAAAGCCATAGTTAGTAACATATATTTGTCTTCTTTGATATTCATAAACACAAATTTATCTCCAATAAAGTTATCTTTGCACCACTGAATATCGTCAGATATAATGTAATATTTTTGTTTTTTCATTCTTTTTAAGGCTTCATTATAAAATGTCATACCACATGGATTGTGTGTTTTTGGATATTTAATATAATCACCTCTTCTTACACCTAAAAACGCAAAATCATTATCTAAAGCTAATTCTGGATATTTATCTAAAATATCAGTATTATTTTTAAGATATGAAACAATTCCTCCATCAGGAGTAAAGAGTTGTTTAACATCTTTTTCATATTTTATCCAATTTAAATTTGATTGAAAATAACCATCTAAACAAATATTTGCGGATGATAATTCATCAAATATTGGATTGATTTGTTTTTTTAATGAATAGGCGCTCCATGATTTTTCTTTAACAATTACATCCATATTGGGCATATTATCTGTAAAATTAACACTTTGATAAATATTATTATAATATGTTTTTGGATGTTTTCCTTGACGACATCCATCAAAATCATTTAATTTAAAAAGCATATTATAATTAAATTCTCTTGACATAGCATATGTTGCTGCAATTTGAAATAATTGATTACCTATACCACCTTGTAATTTTGAAGTAAATATATGACCACTAACCGAGCATATAATATCTTTAACAATTCTTTCGATAGAATAAGTAATATCCCATTTGGGGTAATCTTTTTTAAATTTACTTAAATCACTAATATACCATATATGGTCACCGGCTCTTGCGTCATCTAATAATGTATAATTTTTCCATTTGCCATTGGTTAATTTATTAACTAAATCAATAGTTTCAAGAATACTTAGTGAATTTTCTCTCCCACCTCCCATATTATAAACAGCAGCAGGACGAGGATTTTGATGATAATTCCAAAATGCATTAACTAAATCATATGAATGAATATTATCTCTTACTTGTTTTCCTTTATAGCCAAAAATTTTGTAATGTTTATTTTTAACAATACACTTAACAATATACGATAAAAATCCATGTAATTCAGCACCCTGATGATTTGGTCCAGTAATACATCCTCCTCTAAAGCATACAGTATTCATATTAAAATATCTACCATATTCTTGAACCATAGCATCTGCGGATAATTTACTAACACCAAATAATGAATGTTTGCAATGGTCAACAGACATATTCTCGTCTATCGAACCTTCGCCCTTTAATTCATATCTTGTTTCTAATTCTTCAATATCTAATCTATTGGGATTATCACCATATACTTTATTAGTTGACATAAAAATGAAACTTGATTTAATACAATGTTTTCTTGTAAGTTCTAATAGATTTAATGTTGCTAATGCATTAATTTCAAAATCAGTATGTGGTTCTTTTGCAGCCCAATCATGAGAAGGTTGTGCTGCACAATGGACAATACATTTAATTTTGTCACCATATTTTTTAAAAATTTCTTTTTCTAATTTATCTTTATCTCGAATATCAATATTATGGTGAATAAAATTTGAATATTTATCAGTTAAAGTATTTGTAATATTTTGAGTAGAAGTATTAAAAAAATATTTTCTCATATCATTATCAATTCCTATTACAGTATAGCCTACATTACTGAAAAAACGAACTGTTTCTGAACCAACAAGACCACCGGAACCAGTGACTACGCAATATGACATATAGTTATTTTAATTAATTTGTCTTTATATCTTTATTTATCATACCAATATCTATGATTTCGTTTTTTTGTTTATTTCTTTGTTCATCTAATTTTGAATATTCAACACGTATTTTATCTCTTACTTCAATAGCTAATTTTTTTTTTAATCCAAATGATACATAACCTCTCCATGAACCGAAATCTTTTTTACTATCAGGAATAACTTCCATTAATATTCTTTGAATGATTTCATCTTTTTCTTTATCATATTCTTGTTTATTAACTTTTACTATATTTAGTTCTTTAATAACATCTATTCTAACTTCTGCTGCTGTAGGACCAACTTGTTCATACCAAGGACCATCACACATAGTTGTATTATATAATTAATATATTAAATAATTTATATTAATATTTTAATTCAATTTTTTAAAAATCAACTCCGTCCATAGAAAATGCTTCCTCAGTTTTTTTTTCACTTGATAAACTATAATCGGACACACGTTTTTCAAAGAAGTTAGTTTTTCCATCTAAAGATATCATTTCCATAAAATCAAAAGGATTTTCTGTTTTATAAATTTTATTATATCCAAGCTGAACAACTAATCTGTCAGCAACAAATTCAATATATTGGCTCATTAATTTTGAGTTCATACCGATTAATTTACAAGGAAGTGCTTCGCAAATAAATTCTTTTTCAATCTGTACAGCTTCTTTAAATATTTCCAATATTTTTGCTCTTTTGGGTTTTTTGTGTAATTTTGAGAAAAGTAAAACAGCAAACTCGGTATGCATTCCTTCGTCTCTTGAAATTAATTCATTACTAAAAGTAAGTCCAGGCATAATACCTCTTTTTTTTAACCAATAAATAGAACAGAAAGCGCCAGAAAAGAAAATACCTTCAACGCAGGCAAAGGCTATTAATCTTGTAGCAAATGATGATCTTTTATCATTAATCCATTTAATAGACCAATCGGCTTTTTTTTTAATACATGGAAAATTATTAATTGCTTCAAATAATTTGGTTTTTTCTCTTTCTTCTTTAACTAGTGTATCAATTAATAAAGAGTATGTTTCCGAGTGAACATTTTCCATCATAATCTGGAACCCATACGCAGCACGTGCTTCAGATAATTGAACTTCATTCATAAATCTTTGTCCAAGATTTTCCAAAACAATGCCATCGCTGGCCGCAAAAAATGCCAAAATATGTTTTACAAAATGTTGCTCTTTATCAGTAAGAGTTGACCAGTGTTTAATATCTTTAGACAAGTCGATTTCTTCGGCGCGCCAAAAACAGTCCATTTGTTTCTTGTACATTTTCCAAATATCAGCATCTACGATGGGAAACATTACATAACGATTGTCATTTTCAGTAAGAAGGGGTTCTTTTTGAGATCTAGACATCCTAAATAATATCGGGTTAGATTTAAATTATTTTAAATAATATTATTTCAATTTTAACTACAATACGCTTTAATTATAAAAAAATAATTGTTATTGTTTAACCTGTAGTGAAGATACTAACTTAAAAAATAATAGTATATATTATATATACACTATGGATATTTATAAAAAAGATAATACTTTACAGCAAATAAGAGAACAAATAAAATTAAATAAACAAAATATAGAACTAAAAGGGGGTAATTTAAAGAAAAACTCTAATGTACAAGATATTTATAACTTATTTCAAAATAATCAAACTGAAGATTTGAAAATTAAAAATAAACTAACTAATCATATTTCAAATTTAATAAAAGATTTAGACAAAAAAATAGAAGAATCAAATTTAATAAATAAAATATCAGAATTTAAACATGAAAAAGAAATATTAGAAAAAATGTTAAAAAATGTTCGTTCAAAAAAATTTATATAATATTTTAATTTGTATATAATTTATATAATGAGTTCCATAAAACATTTAAAATATAAAGGAGGTTGGCAAACACCAGAAAAATTAGAAAGTTTATCAAAATCTGTTCCAATAAGAAGTTTAACAAAATTTAAAAAAACTAAAAGAAAAAAGAGAAGAAATAAATCAAAACGTAAAAAAAGAGTAAGAAAACAAACAAAAAAAAGAAATAAAAGAAAACGAAAAAGAAAAAGAAGAACAAGATATAAAAAGAAATAATTTAGGAAATTATATTTAATACAATAAATATAATTTTTTTTTGTCCATTATAATTATAATGAAGTTAAAAGTTCCTGCCATTTTAAAAAACAAGTATGTATGCTATGCCTTAATGGGTTTAGCCGGATTAAATGTCGTCGGTTACGTTACAGTTAAAGCATGGGAGTGTCTCGCCTTATTTCTATTAACAGCTTACAGTGCTAAGTGCTATTGCAATAACACATCATGTGCTATCTTAGCTGCTCTTTTCGTTGCTAACTTCGTCTTTGGATGTGGTCGCGTAAAAGAGGGAATGGAGGAGTCGATGGAAGATGATGATGAAAAAGCTGCCAAGGCTGCAGCAAAACTTGGAGAAGTAGCTGAAAATCAAGCTGCTGCCGGTGATGATGATGCTGCTGCCGCCGCCGGTGCCGCCGCTGAGGCTGCCGAAGAAGTAGCAGGTATGTGCTCCGGACCTGATTGCAAGAAGAAAAAAGAATAAATATATTAAACTATTATTATTTTATATATAATTAATATATAAAATGGCAAGAAAGATGAAAATGAAGATGAAAGTTCCTGGTCTACTTAAAAATAAATATATTTTATATATTTTATTAATCATAGGTATTATTAATGTTTTAGGATATATTGCACTTGAAGATTACAATTCTCTTGGTTTATTTGTATCAGTTGGATTATTATCATCATATTTTAGCAAAAATATGTCTGTTAATCTATTATTGGCTATTGTTATAACCGGTCTTATGGCTGCAAATAACAAATTTAGAGAAGGAATGAAAAATGAAGATGATAACAAAACTAAAGAGAAAATGGTGAATGGTAAAGATAAGTGCAAAGAAGATACTGACTGTCCTGAAGGAAAAAAATGCAACACTGATGGTAAATGTGTTGCTACGTTCCAAAATAATGTCCCTCCTTCATCTCCCGCACCTGTCGATACAGATGAATCCGTTGGAGATAGAATTGATTATGCTGCTACTATGGAACAAGCTTATGATAATTTAAATAAAATGTTAGGGGAAGGAGGCATGAAAAATATTACAAGCGAAACCAAAAAATTAGTTAAACAACAAAAAGACCTTATGGGAACACTTAATTCTATGGCACCCGTTTTAAATAATGCTAAAGCCACATTAGAAGGATTAGATATGGGTGACTTAAAAGGTATGCAAGATATGATGTCTGGATTAAAATTACCCGGCATGAAATCAAAAAAAAAATAAAAAAGTATAAATTATAAAAACATATATATATAAATGAAAGTCAAATCTTTCTTAAAAAATAAATATGTTTTATATTTCGCAACTATTCTTGGTATATTAAATTTAGTAAAATATGTTTCTATAAATGATTCTGATTCTGCTATGTTATGTATTATATTATTTGTATTGTCAAGATATTTTAGTAAATTATTAGCATTTAATATTTTATTTGCTTTATCTGTTACATATTTAGTATCTATGAATAACTTTATTACTGAAGGCTATACTGAAAGAAAAGAAGAACATAAAGATACTACTGAAAAAATGACAACAAAAAAAAAAGAAAAAAAATGTAAAGATTGTCCCGATGATAAATGTGTTGATGGTAAATGTGTTTCTACATTCAAAAATAATGTTCCTTCTTCAACTCCTTCTTCTGTTGATGGACATATTGATAAAGATTCTACCGCTGCTAAAATGGAAGGGGCTTTCAACGATTTAGCAAATTTACTTGGTGATGATGGTATATCGAGTGTTTCAAAAGAAACTAAAAATCTTATAGAACAACAAAAAAATTTAATGGGAACTTTAAACGATATGGCTCCTGCTTTAAAGGATGCACGTGAAACTCTGGATAATATGAATTTACCTTCTATGGATGATATGACTAAATTATTCAATAAAATTAATAAAAAATAATTATATATATATAATGCCAAAAAGATGCCCACCTGGAGTTATTTGTATTGAAAATATAACTATTATATTTTTAATAAGTCTTGCTTTTTTAGCAACTATGATATATTACAAAATAAATGATAAAAATAATATTGTTGTTCTAAATTCTCATCAAAAAAATGGATTATATCCAAAAACAAATTCTTTATTTTCCAATGTTCGCTCTAATATTTTAATGAATCCATTCTCACCTCCTTTAAAAAATAATTATTTTTCAAATGATAGTACTGACCCCAGAGGTATTCCTATAAATATCAATACTCGAGGATTCGATACAAATTATAAACAAGTTGGTATATTAACAAGAAATATACAAAAGCAAGGAGATGAAGTTATATTGGCAATAATGGGAAGAGCTTTATATAGTAATAGAAGTAAATGGCAGTATTATACTATGAATGATAAAAGTAACGCTATTAAATTACCAATGAGTCATAATGGTAGAAGTTGCACAAATGAATATGGATGTGATGAATTAACTTCTGGAGATACTGTCTATGTTGAAGGATATAATGATGCTTTCAAGGTCACCATATATGAAAATTCTCAGCCAAGATATATACCTATTTTGTAAATAGATTTAAAATTATTTTTTTATAGTCTTATATATAAAATGATTTCATCTATAGTTGGTCCCTTACAATTAAAACCACAAACATTAATTCCTACTACTACAAAGTTGAAAGAAGCATTTCAAAAAAATAAATTAAATTTAGAAATATTTAAAGATTTAAAGGAAAATGAAAAATTAGGAAAACAAATAAATAGTAAAGGAGAAGCTGAATATTATAAAGTACAAGAATATCCAGGTCTTTGGTTATCAAGATGGTGGAATGATGAAGGCAGACTTAAAACCATTGAATATCTTGATACTGATTTTAGCGATTTCATGAAATTTCTTGATGAATTACTTAAAAATTTAGAAGTAGACCCTTTTTGTGAATATGCTAAATTGTCTATTCGTGTTAGAAAATTTATAGATTCCATTTTACCAGGGTTATATTCTTTGAAAAAAACTTATCCTGATACAAAAAAAATGGTTGCAAAGGTCGATAGTATTATATTAACACTTATTGATTTTAAGGATAAAACTGATGATTATGTTAAACAAAAAAATAAAGGAATAAAATTATTAATCCGTAAAAGTTTAGAATAATTTATTTTTTTGATAAAGACAAAGGTAAATTTCTCTCCAAATAATTTTTAAGGGAGTTGAAAAATAAGACAGATAATATAATATTATTCAGATATTGATAATATTATATGGTATTTCTATGAGAATCATTTTTTCTTACGTTTTTTTCGTTTTCTCTTTCTTTTTTTAGTTTTGTTTTTTTTTGTTTTACGCTTCTTTTTTGTTTTCTTTTTTCTTTTTCCTCCTTGTGTTTCCTGTCTTTTTTGAGCTCCTTCTTCTATCGCTTTAAGTTTCGCCTCATTCTTCGCCTTGATATTTGCTTGTGCCTGCGCCTGTAAAGCCTTAAGTTTTTTCATCTTTTCACGACGCATCTCCTCCTGATCAGGTGGAATACTCTCGTCTCCCCCCCGTACTAGTGGAATTACGGGTGGGAATAAATCATCTTTACTTTCATCACCTACTACTTCTTCTTCTTCTTCAGCTTCACTGACAACAGGACTGTTGTTTGGAGAGCCTTGTGGAGTGCCCGGAGGAGTTACTGGTGCGATGCGCTCATCATCTAACACACTTCCCCCTTCTCCTACTACATTATAATCTACCATTATTGATTTTTTTTTTCCATCCACAGTACTATTTTCATGTAAAAAGGGTGAGAATGGGCTACGTGTTTCTAAAAATAATTTTGTAGCAGCACCACGTATAGCATTTCCCTTAAAATGTGAATTATTTACTTTGAAAATACCATCTCTAACTAATTTTGTCATTAACGTATATTGATAATCTATAGTTAAACGTTCTCTCATTTTTTGATAATTTTCTTTAGTTTCATCATCTACAGTTTCATTATATTTTTTGGGAACAAAATTAAAATATTTATAACAGTGATATTTTTCATATTTCTTTGTTTGTATATTAAATCTCATAGTGTATATATTCATCTTTATAACATTATCTTCACCATTAAAGTCAAATAGTACAGAACTTGCCTCGTTGTCTCCAGGACACGGTTTTATAGTCTCATCTACTTTTACTTTATCAACAAATTCTTTATCCTTGATAAGGCTTTGTCTTTTACCATCAACTATTTTCCACCTTTTATCAGTTTGTGATAGTGGGTTATTCCTATTCCTTGGTTCATCATCTGGTAAATATTTAACTTTGTATGCATTACACATATCTTCTAATAATAATGTAATTCTTGTTGGTCCTTGAGCAAAAGTTTTTACGTAACAATCTCTCCAAATATCATTACCCGGTTCTGGTATTTTATTAGATTTAAATGTTTGTTTAACTGTTTTTAAATTTTCTATCATTTTTTTTAACATAATTTTATCCAATTTTTTACTTTTACTTTTCTTTAAATCCTCATTATTAATTGAATTATTAATTACATTCTCTAATATATTTTTAACCAGAGAATACTCTTTAATTTTTTCTTGAGTAAATGTATTCATAAAATCATTTATAGTATATTTAAATATATAAAGTATATTACCGTTATCTTTTGATGTATCATTATTATGAAGTTGAATATTTTTAGATATATTCTTTACGTAATCTATCCATAATTTTTTAAGTTCTCCAATTTTTTTAATACAAGAAATATATATATATAATTTATCAGGCTCGTTCATATTTTCAAATTTAGATTTATCTTGATCAGTAAATTTACAAATATCTTCTAATAATTGAAATGATAATATAGTGTTTCTACAAAGTGTAAAAAATTCATAATATTGACGAAATAGTGGAATTATAACTTTATTCATATGATGTTTATCATTTGTTTTACTATATCTAATATTATCAAAAAATACTAATTTCATTCTTTCCAATGCTGCAGGTTTTAAACCAGCAGCTTTCCAACTGTTATATTTTCCGCCGCTTTCAATAAGTTTGTTATATATGAAATTAAAATATATAAATTTATTTATAATTGTTATTAGAGTGTCATTATCATTTGGAATAAATTCATTAAGTGATTTCTTACCCTCAGGACTTCTTATAAATTTAATTAACCCCTTATCATCAATATCAATATCATTATTATTATCAATATTTTCATTACTCATATCTAACCATGTAGTGATTTTATGAAATTCTTTTTCATTATCGTTTCCTTCTGTTTTTGACTCAGATTCTGTATTACCCATATCTTTTAATTCATTGTTAATTTTTATAGCTTCTGCATTCCATTCTCTCCATTTATGTATTATTTCATTAATAAAACCTAATTTTTTTGTGTAATATATTTTTTTGTCTATATGTTTTCGTTTTGGTGGTGTAATGCTTTCATCTTGTTCAAACTGTGCGAAAAAGTCACCTACATTCACTTCTTCTTCTTCTTTTTTTATTCCTCTCATTGAGGCTGCTCGCAATGCTGCATCTTTCCTCTCTTTGGAAAGTTTGTTTGTAAAACGTTGTATTTTTTCAAGAATAGAGTTCTTCCTATTACCAAAAAGGGTTAGTTGTGCTTTTATACAATTAATATTATCTATAATTTTATTATCCTCCATATTTTGTTTAGGTGGATCTTTCATTGCATCTGTTTTCAAAAAATTAATTATAATTTCATTAAAATCACCAGTATATAACTGTTTATCAAATTTTTCAGGACAAGCTTTTTTCATAATTTCTTTAAGTTTACTTTCTAATTGTTCCTTTCTGTCTTTTTTAATTTCTTTTTGTGCATTTATTTCATCCTCAGTGGTTTTCATATTTCTATATCCTCCTACTAAATTTATAAATTCCATAGCCTGCTCTTCTCCACGCGATGGCTTGTACTTTTTTTTATAAGTATCTTTTTCTAAAAATAAATTTATTTCAGTAGATTGTTCTGGTTCTGGTGTTGGTGGTAAAGTAGGTTCTGGTTCTGGTGCTGGTTCTTCATCTCGTTCATCTGCTTCTCCATCTCCTTCTGCTTCTCCATCTCCTTCTGCTGGTCTTGGTGGTATTACGGGTACCGGATCTTCTGTATCTTCTTCTGTATCATTAACTGATTTTACTAAGTTAACAGAAGCTTTTGCTTTTTGTTTAATTTGAGAAATATGGGCAGCATCTTTATTTTTGATTTTAGTTATATCCTCCATCTTAAAATTATTAAATCTACCTTTTATATTATCAAAATCTTCTGGATACTTATTTTTTAATTGGGATTCGAATTTTCTATGCATTTCTTGAAGTGAACTGGCGTCTATTTCGGATATGCTTGTTTGTGGTTTTTTATGTTCAAATAATAATGGTTTGTCTAAATGTAATCGGTATTTTTTAGGATTACCACCTCTCATTATTTTTCCTCCTCCCAACAATACTCCATCGGAGCCGCGTATATCCGCTTCAATAACAATACGATCTTCATCGCCTATAGAATTTTCACCCCTAATATTGATAGTTGAACCAAGCTGAGGTTGTGATGTAAATGGTAATACTATTTCTACAGAACCTTCTTCAATAGTTTGTGCTTCAGGTTCTTTCCCTTCTTTACCTTCTTTACCTTCTTTTTCTTCTTCGCCAAAATCCTCTTTTTCTTCATCATCTTGCTCTTGTTCTTTCTGTTCTTCTTCAGTCAGTGGTTTTTTATATCTATATTTTTTAAGAAGTAATTCATTAAACGCATCAACTGTTAATGGACCATCCCCAGCATCAAGAATATTCATATTAGTTTTTGTTCCATCAGCATCATTTTTGGTAGTTATTTCAAAAACAAGATTATGTGGATATGATGGACCATCACGTCCTTTTTTGTGTATTGAATCACGAGCACCCAAACTTAATGGTACCTTTTTCCAAGGTGTTTTACCTTGTTTTGTTTTTCCTTTTTTACTTCCTTCTTCTTCTTTTGTTTGTGCCTGTTGTTGTTCGATATAATCAGTATAAACAGTCATACGTTCATCACCTCTATATCTATCATTATCAGGTGAATCATCACTTTTTCTAACACTTCCGTCTCCCGCAACATCAACAACACTTATCTTGGTATTGGTATTGGTATTTGGTCTTGGTGGTAAAGGTGGAACACTATCACTTTTAGTACCATCATCGCCATCACCAACAGCACCAGCAGAATCACCATCAACAACACCACCAGGAGAAGGAGTAACTGTAGCAGCACCACCATCGCCATCACCATCGCCGTCGCTAAATACATCATTAGCTAATTCCAAAGATGTTCTCTCTCCTACTCTTCTTTCGCCTGCATCCTCACTAATATATTTTTGTAATGCATCAAAAATTTTTAGACCTGTTATAGCAGGTGGTGTTTTTCTTAATAAAATATGTTTTATAGCATTATAGTTATATATATTTACAACCTTACCTACGTGTTTAAAATCTATGGGTTTAACTATTACTTCATTGGTAAGTTCAATATTTTCTATTATTGGCAGAAGTGTATCTTTTTGACCTGGTGATAAAGAATCAATCATATTTATAAACTTTTGAAGTGGTATTTGATTTAAAAATTTTTCAAATTCGCTAAGTGGTAGTTCAAAATTTATTAATTTCATAATATGATTTTCTTGGTCGTCTTGAGATGTCAAAAATATAAGTTGAAAATTAATTCTATTTCCCCCAGCTTTTTGTTTTTTTATTCTAAATTTTAGGGATTTATTTTTTAAATTTAAATGTTTTTTTCTTTTACTAAAACTTCTTCTTCTTCCACCTTTTTTCTTTCTTTTCTTTCTTTTTTTATTAAATTTTTTTTGACTTTGATTCTTAGATTTTTTAATTTTATATAATTTCTTTTTGGATAGTAACATTTATATAAATAAAAACAGATAATTATATTATAAATATAATATAAATAATGACATTAACTGAAGCACCAATAATAGTTCCAAGTAAAGGAGATATTAGTAATACTAAATTTAAATATTGTGAAGGATGTAAATTTGAATATAATTATATTTTAGCAAATTTATCAGTAATAAAGGAGAGTAATTATTTAGAGATAAAAACAGGTACAGAAGACCAGTATGAAATAAAAAGTGATTTATTAGGAAAGGATGAAGAAAGTAAGGGAAAAATACATAAAATAAGATTATTTAAACCATCATTAAATAGTTATGATAATAATATAGAGGATGTAGCTGCGGAATTAATAATAGAACATAGAAGTCAAAAAGGAAATGGAAGTTTAAGCGTATGTATTCCAATAATTTCTCAATCGGGAGACAATATAAATGAAGATAGCAAATGGTTATCAAAGATAATTGAAAAAGCTCCAACAAATAATGGTACAAAAGTCAATATAAATGGTTCATTTTCATTAAATAAATTAATTCCAAGATCCGAATATATAGTATTAGAGAAGGCGACAGGAACATGGATGGATAATAAGAATAGTAATAATAATAATATAATTATAATGACAACTCGTGGTTGTACATTAAAAGATACGGATATTAATAATTTAAGTATACTTACTTCATCACCAATTCCGTGTTCAATAGACAGTTGTTGGAAATTTGATGAAAATAAAACAGAAGAATCAGTAATGTTAGATAAATCAAGAATTACAAAATCAACAAGACCAATAGGAGAACCAGGAATAAATCACAAACCAACAATGACGTGTTATCCGATAGATACTGATGGAAATATAATAAAGAAAGGATATTTATCAATTGAAAAAACCCTGGTAAAAGATCCCCCAAAAGCATCAAGTACAAACACATTATTGATAATAAGTGTTATTTTAGGAGTATTGCTTCTTGTAGTATTAGCTGTTTTTGTTGCTCCAAAAATAATAACTGCAATGAAAGGAAAGTTAGGAAGAGGAGCAGATGCAGCAAATGCAGTTGGTGCGACAATTTCACAATAATTAAATATAATTGATTAAATATTATATTTAATTTGCGGCGGCGGCTTTATGTGTATTACCTAATACAGGTTTAAATTCTGGAGGTGTTAAATCTCTAAAATTGGTAGTAGGAAGCATTTTGCTAATGACTTCTTCTTCAACAGTAATAGGAAATTTATTCATAGCGGCAAAATGTCTGGATTTTTTGTGTTCAGTAGGGAGATATCTTTTTACAGCATAACTTCCAGTAGAATCAGCAGCTCTTTGAAATAAAACGAAAGCAGCAACTAAACCAACAACTCCAGCAACTTTATTCATTGATAATAATGATAAAGATAATGCGGCAACAAGTATTTTACCGAGAGGATTATCTACAAGTTCGGCAAAAACGAGTGGTATTTTAATATCAAATAATATAAAAACGGTTAATAATACAGTAAGAACGAGATGATGTTTGTCTTTCATTAATGATTTTAAAAACTTTTCCATATATCATAATATTATATTTTTATTATGCGTAAAATTGAAAAAAAACTATCTAAATAAAATGTTTAAAATAATAATATATGAGTGATAATGATATTGCAATGTATGTTGGATATAAGGGTTTTTCTATTTATAAAAATAATATAAGTGTGGAAGAAGAACAAATGTTAAGAAAAGAGCTAAATGTGAAACCTTTTGTTCCTAAAAGTTCGTTAATAAAACCGCAAGCATTTCCTGTTTATAGAGAATCATCAACAAAGATATATGTGCCGAGATTTTATGGGTTAGAGGTATATGGTGAAGCTGATGAAATGAGAATAAAAGATGGAAAAAAAATAAATTTAAAATTTAATGGAGAATTACGTCCTAAACAAAAACCAGTAGTTGAAAAATATATGAAACATATAAAAAGAAATCACAGTGGATTGTTGTCACTACATACAGGATGGGGCAAAACGATAGCAGCGCTAAATATTATATCACGTATTAATCAAAAAACATTAATAATTGTTCATAAAGAATTTTTACTAAGACAGTGGGTAGAAAGAATAGAGCAGTTTTTACCAGACGCTCGTGTAGGTAGAATTCAAGCAAAAACAATAGATACAGAAGATAAAGATATAGTTATTTGTATGTTACAAAGTTTAAGTATGAAGGATTATCCAAAAGATATGTTTAAAGAATATGGATTAAGTATATACGATGAGTGTTTTCCTTTCAAAACAAAAATTCAAACAGATAAAGGTCTTATAAACATAGGGAGTTTATATGAAAAGTGGAATAATAAAGAAGAATTGCCCAAAGTATTAAGTTTTAATAAAGAAAAGGAGAAATTTGAATATAAACAAATGAGTTATGCTTGGAGAAAAGAAAGAAAAGATTTAATTAAAATAAAAATGTCAAAAAGAGTTATAAATTGTACACCTGAACATAAAATATTAACAAAAAATGGGTATATTGAAGCAAATAAATTAAAAGTAGGAGATTTAATAATATCAAAATATGATAGAACACATATTGATAATATAATATCACAAGGATTAAATGATGATCAATTACAATTAGTATATGGTTCATATCTTGGCGATGGTCATATAGCAATAACAAAAAAAAATAGATATAGATTAAGAATAATACATTGTGAAAAACAAAAAGATTATTGTGAATGGAAGGCAGATATGTTTGGAATTAAAGAATTAAAATATATAGAAAAAAATGGATATTCTCAAAAACCAGCATATAATTTTCAAACAAAAATATTTGATTTAGAAGATGAAATAACAAAAAATACAAAAACAGTTCCAGATTGGCTATTAGATAAATTAGATATAAGAGGCATAGCAATATGGTATATGGATGATGGAACTATTAATAAACGTGAATTAAAAGATGGTAGTATTAGTAATTATATATCAATACATTCAAATAATTTTGATTTTGACACACATATTAAATTTGTTAAAAAATTTGAAAGATATGGTATAAAATGTATTATAAATAAAACAAAAGGTAAATATTATTATCTTAGATTCAATAAAGAAAATACATTAAAATTATTGAATTTAATAAAACCATATATCCATAAAAGTATGCATTATAAGATAAATGATAGAAATGATATATATAATTGGTCAAACAAGTTTCTGGACTATGGATATTTAAAAGTAACAAGTATAAATTATTTTGAAAACAAAGGGGCTAATAGATGTAAAAAACCATATGTATATGATATAGAGGTAAAAGATAATCACAATTTTGTAATAGGAACATCTAAAAAATATGTAGATGGTCCAGTTGTATCTAATTGCCACCATCTAAGTGCTGAGGTATTTAGCAGGGCATTCTTTAAAGTAGTAACAAAATATGGTTTGGGATTATCGGCGACAATGAAACGAAAAGATGGATTAACAAAAGTTTTGAAATGGTTTTTGGGACCAATTGTATGTAAAGTAGAACGAAAAGGAGAAGATAATGTATTAGTTAAAGTAATAAATTATGAAACAAATGATGAAGATTTTAATAGAGTTGAAAGAGATTACAGGGGTCAAGTAAAGTACACAACGATGGTAAAAAAATTATGCGAATTTAATAGAAGAAGTGAATTTATATTAAAAGTGTTAAGTAATTTATTAAAGAAAAATAGAGACCAACAAATAATGATATTAGGACACCAAAAAAAGTTATTAAAATATTTACATGATGCGATTAAACATAGAACAATAGCAACAGTAGGATATTATGTAGGTGGTATGAAAGAAGAAGACTTGAAAAAAACAGAGGGTAAAAAAGTAGTAATAGCAACATATGCAATGGCAGAAGAAGGTTTAGATATCAAAACATTATCAACATTAATAATGGCAACACCAAAAGTGGATGTAACCCAATCAGTAGGAAGAATTCTTCGAAAAAAACATAAACAAGCAATTGTAGTAGATATAGTGGATAGTCATAGTTTATTTCAAAGACATTTTGCGAAAAGAAAAACATTTTATAGAAAATCAAAATTTAAGATAGAACAAACAGATATGGAAGGTTATGAAAAAGATGATTGGGACGTAATATATGATCCAGTAAATAAAATTAAGAAAGCATTTGAAAAAAAAGTAAAAAAAGACGAATTACTTCAGGGGGTTTGTTTGATTACAGATTAATAAATATTTAATATATTTAATAAATATTTATCTAATAAATTTATTTTCTCTTTTTACGTGATTTTCTCTTTTTACGTAATTTTTTTTTATCACAACAATCGCAGCATTTACAATTAGCACCTCCTTTATGTTTATATCTACGTCTGCGCAATTTTCTTTTACGTGATTTGCTTTTTTTACGTGATTTGCTTTTTTTACGTGATTTCCTTTTTTTTTTACCACCACACTGATTATGAGCAGTAACATTTTTTGTTATAGGTGCGTAGTGAGAGGTTTTAAATCCATTAGAACCGGTATACCCATAACTTGCTGTAGTAGATAAAGTATGTTGTTGTCCTCCACCGGCTTGACAACGAACACCTTCTGTACTTGAAGTTTTAAAAGGAACAGTATCATTTAATTTGTAATTTATCAAATTATTCATATATATTTATATATTATTATTTTTTGTAACATGTAATTTCTCTTTTTGGTGATATATTATCATTAGAAATTTCGATAGGTTTCCAGGAATTAAACTTTTTCATATAAACGCATTTCATTTTCATTTTTTTTTCTAAATTTACAAATTTATCAAGTTGAATATTTTCAAATTCTTCTTCATCATCGCTCTCTTCTAATAAATCTAAATTGTTATTTTCTTTAATTATCCTAAATAAAGAATTCATCATAACACTTGTTTTATAATCCGGAATACATGCACATTTAAATTTTTCTAATTTATTTTCATTATTATTATAATATAATTCATAAATATCGTTAATAATAGTAGCTTTTAAAATAAAAATTTTATAAATAATAGGATTGATTTTAACAAATTCATTCAAAAAAGGTTTATTATTATATAATAATCTATATTGAATTGAATATAATTCATAGGGTAAATTATTAATTTTTTCTTTTAATTTATAATAATTTGTTTCTATAATAGGCATACCAAATATTATGGAATTATTTGTATATGCTGATTGACTAATATAATTATTGATAACTGAACCAATTTGCTTTAATTTTTCATATTGATTATAATGAATCAATGAATAACCTTTACTAAAATAAATATTCTCAATATTGAAAAAATTTTTTTTATTGATATTAAATATAGTTCCATAAAGTATTGTTCCTCTTCCACTTGTTAATATTTTATCAAACGAACAAATATTAGCTGTAATATTCTCAATAGAATTAAATTTTCTATTAATTTCTAAAAAAAAACAAATTTTATGTTTTTTAAAAATAGTAAACCATGCAAAAAATTTTTTTCCTTTTGGAATTGTCAAATAAATATCTGTTTGAACTTTTTTATGTAATTTTTTTTCATAAGAAAGTTCTAATTTTGGAAATTTTCTTAAAATATCAGTTTTTTCCTTATATGATAATTTCATATAACTAAACTATATAATTGTCTCTATATTGATTTAATAAGATGTAAAATTACTATTACTAAATATATTACCAGTAGCTTCCATCGAAGTTTGTGCTTTGTTTTTTTTTTTAGAATGCAATGTTTTTAAATAATTTTTTAATTCTTTTTTCATTTCGTGTGATGTTTCCTTATTTGTTTTTATAGAATTATAAATTTGTTTATACTGTTCTGTCGGTTTATTGACTAAATCTTTTGTTTTTGGAATAGTTAAATTATTTTTAAAAAATATATAAATGTAATGAACACTTATGATTAAAATAATAGAAATTATTGTTTGTTGTATTATCCAAAATAACATGTATATATTAGTTAGACATTAACAAATTTATGAATGAACTTACATCATTATTAAAAAAAACATTATGTTCATCTATCTTTTTTTTTGATAAAAAGTAAATATCTATAATTTTATTATTTTTTTTCTCAAAAACTATATAATTTTCACTTTTCCCTATATTAAATTTTATTTTTTCTATATTTATTGATATATTTTCACTTGGAATAGAAAACATTTCTCCAAGATTTTTTTCATAATAATTCATACCAATTAAACTATAATTTTCTATAAAATTTGTTACATAATTATAATTTTTTTCTACTAATTTATATTTTATTAAATTATCATTTTCGATTTTATAAAATCCATCGATTGAAAGTATCAATTTTTCTATAATTATTTCTTTATTATAAATATTTTCAAATTTTTCAATGATATTATTTTTATTTCTAACATCTCTCAAATTTATTTCTGGAATATAATATTTCATCATTATTAAATAATATATTAGTGAAACTATTTAAACCGATTTGATAAAATGAATACAAATGGTCAGAGTTTTAATTATTGAAAAATTAGCCAATATCAAATGTAGTAATTTTAAAAATTTTGATATTGAAAAAATATATAAAAAATGTAATTTGAGAAAAAATGATGATTTTGCATTAAGACATACTTGGTCTTTAAATAAAAATGATTTATATATTTCCATTTATTGTAAAAATAAAGGTAGAGCAAATAGTGAAAATAAATATGATTTACCACCCCCGTTAGATAACACTTTGTATTTTGGCTCAATGGTATTAATCAAACATCAAACCAAAAATATAAATAATAGTAATGTAAAAGATACTTCTATTGAAGAATGGAATAAATTATATGAAAAATTATTTGGTGGGTTTGAAGATTTAAATAACGATGATAGTTACAGTGATGAAGAAGAAATTCCTGAACATTTCAAAACAAAAGAAGGTTATTCAAAAGAAGATGGTTTTATAGTTGATGATGATGAAGACCTTGATGAAGAATATATTCCAGAAGAAAGTGAAGAAGAAGCTCATAGTTCTACTGATTCTGCTGACGAAGATGAAGAAATAATGGGACAAGAAAGTGATATAGGAAATACTGATGAAGATGAAGACGAAGATGATGAAGAAGAAGAATATGAAGATTCTGATAGTGATGTTGGTTCTGAATTAAGCGAAGAAAGCTATGTAGATAGTGATTGTAATTAAACAAAATTGAAAACCATATAAATATAATTTATAGATAAATATAATTATGATGATTATTGAAAATCCTACAGTTTTTAGAGATAATCTTAAAAATAAATTTTTAGATTTTATTAAAAAAGAAGATGTTAGTATTAATTTAGAAAAAGGTATATTTAATTATACTATCTCCCAAGCAAAAAAAAAGAAAATTGTAAGAAAATGGACAAATAAAAATTTTGTTCAAATTTATATTAATAGATTTAGAAGTGTTTATAGCAATATTCATCCAAAATCAAAAATATGCAATAAAACACTTTTAAAAAAATTAAAAAATAAAAAATTATCACCTAAAAAATTAGCTTTTATGTCTCATCAAGAAATGTCTCCAAAAAAATGGAAAGAACTAATTGAAGCTAAAATCAAAAGAGATAAGAATTTAACTGAAGTCGATATGTCTGCTGCTACTGATGAATTTAAATGTTATAAATGTCAAAAAAGATTATGTACTTATTATCAATTACAAACAAGAAGTGCTGATGAACCTATGACTACTTTTATTACTTGTTTAAATTGTGGAAATAGATGGAAAAATTAGAATTAAATTTAAATTTAACGAATATTTTATATTATAATATATTTTTTTATTATAATATGAATCATAATATGACTGATTATTCTTTTAATACAATCATAGATACAAGTACTTTACAAATTGGTCAAGTTGTAAGAATAAATTTTACAGATGATGGTATATTTCGAGTTTTTTACAATGATTCTAACGGTAATATGTATTGCGGATTAAACAGACAATCTAATTATAGACAAGTTGTAGCAGATTCTGCTCATAAACGAACACAAATAGATATTTCGAGTTCAGCAACAGATTATATTGCTCTTAACAAATTTAATCCACCAATGTATGGAGGAACATATCATGAAGAACAAATGAGAATTCCTATAGATAGAAATGATAAAAATTTTTATGTTTTTAAGTATAATATTCTTAATGAAAATATATTTAATCATTATACACCTGTAAGTTTTTTTAGTGAAATTCAATCACAAAGTTATATTAAACAAGGTTCTACATCTGGATATATTTATAATTCAGTTGGATATTCTCCTATTTTAGCATCTGGTAAAAATCGTTTTTGGAGTTCCCTTGCTGTACAACCTGATTGTTCTTTTAATGAATCAGTAGGATTTTTTATTACAACAAGAAATGAAACTACAGCAGCAAGGACCGATCGTAACGATATATCTCAACCAGGAGTAATACCATTCCCTGATTATATGGATTTATATGGACAAACTATTACTACTATTACAAATAAACCACTTAATACAAATTATAGTCATTTATCAAATTTGGCAGATATTGGTTTAACAGGATCGGGAACAGACATAAGATCTCGATTTGGTATATTAAACTATCCATATATAGATACATTTTCCCGTGATAGCAATGGGACCAGCCTGTCAATTCCCAGTTTAGCACAAAGTTATAATATTTTATACACCTTAACACAAAAAAGACCTAAATATGTTTGGTTAGATATTAGTAATAATGCTACTTCGGTAGACTCAAATGGAAGTCCAGGAAACGGTCAGGAGGATACATACTATAAAGGTAATTTTTATTTATATGCTTATACTCATAGACAATCAGATGTATCAGGTAATATATATATAGAAAGACATAATAGAGATAATAAACCAAAAGCAAGGTGTGAAATTTTCTCAAATTTTGCTAATACCAAAAATCTACATAAAGGAGATATTAGAAATATATTTCTTGATATGGATTTAGATATTTCGAAAAATTCAACCATTAATTCTGGTAATTTTAATTATATATATTCAAGACCTTATTATGTTATATGTTCAGATTTATCAGGTCAAATTGTTCATGGAACTATTCCATACGATTTATATGGTAATTCTTTGCCTTTACCAACAGAACAGCATATTGTTGATATAAGTGGTATGTCGAAAGACCAAAATCCTGATGATAGTTTGGGCAATTCTAATCCATTTTATGACCTTGTTGGAACTTGTGCTAAATATTGTAAAATAATGGTTGACCCAACAAGTCTTAATTGGAAAACCACACGATATCATATTATATATTACGCACAAGGTGGTGAAAATGAAACTGATTCTCATACAAAAAATACATTAAGATGGATTAGCGGTGAAGGTAAGTCTGCTTATGATTTATGTGGTAATATTACAACTGTTGAAAATTCTGGATTATATCCAAGTATGGATATGTCTGGTAATGTCCCCTATGTTGCATATTTGTGTAAAGGCAATAATAACCTTACAGATATTTCGGGTATAGGATATTCTTATCTTGATAATACTGATGCAAATAAGGAGAATTGGATATGGACTACACCTCGACTAATAGCTACAAAAGAGGATTTAGGAGGAGATTTAACTAAATATACAGATGTATCAAATAATCATCCTATTAGTTTAAAAATTTCACCTTATGATTATTCTGTTCATATATGTTATCAAAAATTTAATACAGATGGTAAAACATCTATTGGTTATTGGAGTAACAGTAAAAATACAATGGATATTAGTGGTATTGATGCAAGTTTAAATTTTTTGGGTATTAAATCTTATGGAAAAACTATTGATGTAAGTGCCGCAAGTGTTGAATTATTTTGGGATTTATCTCAGTGTAATTGTATATTTAGCAGAGATTACACAAGATTAGATGAAAATGGTAATACTAATGGATTAACAATACCTCAACGTAAAATTAAAATACAAGGTTATCCGGAAGGAGGAAGAAATGGAGATTTTGTTAAAAGTATAGATGAAGATGGAGTTATAACTTATATAGCTTCAGCATTGGATAAATTATATATTATTATGAATATTAAAACACCATCATCATGGGGAAATACTGAAGCATTATTTTTATTAGGTGAGAGCTCGTATCAAGGTGCTTATAAATCGTTTATTGATATTAATGGGTACGTTTCTTTTGGAATTACCAATCAAGGACACAATAGTTCAAAAAGTATATCAACTAACAATACTGGCGTATATTATAAATTATCCTATAAAACAGATAACAATAACAATATTACTTTATACACAGGAGCTGAAAGTTTAGATACCAATACAAATTATAAATTAGAATTTTATTATGACAAATCAAATTATTATGGTTTTATAAAAACTACTATATTAGATACAAAAGCAACAAATTTATATGAATATTTTAATATAATAGATAACGGTGGATTTAATATGTTAGATGGAAATTTAAGTATTGGTAATGGAAGTCATACAGCAGACTCTAATAAAATTACGAATGTTACCATTTATAAAATGAGTATGTATGCTACAGATATTTCTAATATTCCTGTGTTTGATGTTTCCAGAAATGGAGAGATTTTAGATGATTGTTCAGGAACACATTTTTCCAGTTTTTTTGATAATAATGGTAATACTGGATTAGATATTGAACCTATAATAAACAAGTATCAAGTAGTAAATGCCGTAAATAGTTTAAATAATGGAGATATAAGTGGGTCATCTTATGATAAATCTGTTATGTTAAATGATATTTATTATCTACAACAAATAGAAGGTTATTCTCAAAGTTCATATGGTGAAGTAATCAAGGGTATATCCAGATTTGATGATGGTGAAATTTGGGCACACGGTTACAGATATAACAATTCAGGTAAAACTTCAAAAAGCACTACATTTTGGAGAAGTTTTGATAATGGATTAAGTTGGAATATTTTTTCTATTAATGTTAGTGGGTTTGAAAATTTTACCATTAATAATATTGCAACATTTACTGATGATTATACTACTTTTGATGGAATTTCTGGTAAATGGATATATTTTTGTGGTAATGATGATTTAATTTATTTTTCATCAAATTATTCAAATAATCAACCATCCCTTGGTGTTTTAGGTAATACTTGGAAAAAATTAGACAATGGAAATTATCTAAGCTCTACAGATGTATCATTAAATTATACTTCATTAAATTATACTTATATATATCCTACATTATTGGATACTACTTTATCTACAAATTTATTTTTAACTTCACCAGCAGCTAACGATTTTCATTTATTTATGGGAACAAAAAGTGGTGAAGATAGAATTATAAGAATGGGAAAAAATAAAACACAAAGTACTGCTGCTTATTCCACCTTTACACCTTTCATTTTGAATTTTACAAATTGTGGTTCTACAGGTAAAACTGGACCGACTGCACAGCAATGTAATAGTGCATATAGTGGTACAGATGTAAGTGTTACTGTGAATACACGAGGTTATCAAGAATGGACTGTTCCTTATACAGCGTCTTATACTATTGTAGCAACTGGTGCTTCTGGTGGCGGAACATCATCAAACATTCAATCCAACCAACCGGTAGTTGAGGGTCAGAAAGGAGCACAAATAACAGGAACGTTTGATTTAGTGAAAGATGAAGTAATTTATATAGTGGTTGGTCAAAAACCATATAGGTCTGGGCTCAGTACGGGTGGATTTACACAAGCTGGTGGTGGTGGTGGAGGAACATTTATTGTAAAAAAAAAAGGCAATGGACCCGGCTTCTCGAGTATAAATGATGTTTTAATTGTAGCAGGTGGTGGTGGTGGTATTGGCGATACAGGTTCTCAGTTCAGTAGTAATTATAATAATGAAATGACTCCTGGTAGCACTTCTTACACAAATTCTACAAATGGCGGCAACCAGGGTTCCGGCGAGGGCGGTGGTGGTGGTGGCGGCTTTAACTCCTCAGGAGTAGGAGGTGTTCGTGTGATAAAGAACGGCAAAGGTTGGAAGACCACGAACGGAACACCCGGAGAGGGTGGTTCTAATGTATACGGTGGAGATTCCGAGAGTGGTGGAGGTTTCGGTGGCGGTGGTGCTCCTGCTGGTCCTCTCCAGCAGGGAGACCTTCAGGTTGGGGGAGGTGGTGGTGGTGGAATGGTTGGAGGAGATGGTGGCGACATATACTTTGGAGATGGTGTTGGTGGTAAGGGAGGTGGTTCATATAATGCAGGAACAAATGTATCAGCTTCGTATCCAGCATCTGAAGGACATGGGAGCGTTGTTATTTCATTCACGGGAAGAGATGATACCCCTGCCACAAAAGAATGGGATTTAATTAAAAATATTCTATATAATGAAATTATTAGTTCAGGAAAACCCGCTGAAAGTTTAAATGCAATATCATTTGGACAACCTTATAGAGGTCTTATAGATTTAAGTGATAATTTAAGTAATCTTGGTTTTGGAATAATTGGAACCAATAACCATATTTATGTAACAAATAATGGTGGTAAAAATTGGACAAAAAAATTAGATTATCATCAATCAACTGGAACAACAGGTGTTTATGTTGGACAAAATACAAAATATGGAGATGGCGATTCCGCAGGAGACCATACTTATGATATCAGTGGTTTTCATATTCAAACTAATTCAAAACCATGGGTAGGTTATAATGGATTTTTGGTTGCTGATAATAATAATAATTACGATGTATCTTTCAGTCCTATTAACAATTCTATAAGTAATCCACAATTATATACTAATAACTATTGGGAGCCCCAAGCTACAAGTTTATATAAAGTACCTAATACATACAGAGATATATATGATAATAATTATAAGGTAATTATTTCAAATTTAGAAAATACAAACAACAAATCTGGATTAAAATATCAACAAAACGATATTGTATTTACACAAAGCAATGGAGATAATAATATTTTTTATTTAAAAAATAGTGATTATAATCATTGGCAAAAAATAGATGTGAGTCCTATAAACCAAAACTATAATATTTCACAATTGAACAAAGATAGATTCACGAATATTATTCCTATAGATATTAGTAAAACAATAGTTCATATAGAAGGATATAATAATTATAATAATATTAGTGGATTTTACACGGTTTCCAAACTTCCTCCATCACCAGAATTAAACGTTTTATACCCTGTTAGTAGTAACAATATTACTCTTGCAATTTTAGAAATATTATTGGATTTTAATAAAAAAGCTTATAACTTAAATGGAAACGATAATACAGTAATACTTTCGAGTGATATAAGGTTAAAATATGGTATAGAAACAGAATATCAATTTCAAGAAGGAGGAAAAGATTGGGAATATGTCCCACGATCCACAGGAGATAATTACGAAATACGTTACACTCTTAATATACTGGAACAAGGTAAGAGATATATTTTTAGATGCAGATTAAAAAATAAATATGGATATAGTCCATGGAGTAAATCTACAAGAGAAATATCTATTCCTGCTTATGATCCATATATAACTAACTTATCTTATAGAAATAAAATATTAGAAAATAAAGTATTATGGAATGTAGGATTAACTAATAATTCACAGACAGTATATGCTTATGATATAACTAAATCTTATGTAAATAATAGATATCAAATTGTTAGAGATTATGATTTTGATAAAAAATATTATTATAATGATATTTCTGGAGTAATTGGACCATATTCATTCAATTTTGGAGAATTAGAAACTGTAGAATGGGACGAAACTATGTCTCGTGATATGTCTTTTAATCATATTAAGGGCGTCGTGCCACCACGTAATTTAATAACAGCTGGTAGTGATGTTTCAGGTAATACATTTAATTGGTATTATGGAATATCAAAATATGTTATTGAAAAAAAACCCGAGATTTATGATATATCAATTAATTTTCAAAACGTCGGTGGTAGTTTTGAATTTGGATTAAGTGATAATAGTAATAATTATTCGAATATAATGGATGAATTTCATTATTGTTTTTCAATGGGTGTAACTCAATATAATTTAAGGGAAAATGGCAACAACATATTTACTGGGTGGCAGAGTACGACCAATACCCCAAATGATGTTTTTACAATACAAATAACAAAAAACAATGAAGTTAAATATTATATAAATAACATTTTGAAACACACTTCAAGCAATACACCAACTTATCCTTTATATATTCTTTATGTACCATACTATCAACAAAGTGAAAAAAAAGGAATATTTAATGTTCAAGCGACAAAAATAAGTCCATTTGATGTAAGTAATAATTGGACATCACGATTTGATTCGGGTGGAAATGAAATCTTTGATATATCAAAAGTATCCTTTATAGATAAAGATGTAGATTTTAATACTACTTATCTTTATGGTATAACAGCAAGAGCGATTCCTATAGATGGTGATGTAAAAACGGAAAATTTTGAAACATCTATATCAACTGATTCTGGGATACCAGAAAAATTTAATTATAATTACAAAGTAAATAATGCTAATTTAACATTGAGTTGGACAAAAGTAATTGATATAAGTGATAATATTTCTGCTGTTTGGGATATCTCTTGGAATGAAAAAAGAAAAGATGGAACCGAAAGTAATGGTATTATTTCAATTGATGATTCTTCATTTCCTTTTACAAATGGTAACGCATCATATATTCGAACACTTGATTATTCTGGAGCAACAAATACATATTTACAACCAAACGCAGATTATAGTTTTCAAATAAGAGGAAAATATTCAAAATCAAATCAAAGTAATTTACCAACGTTTATTTCTGAGTTTTCTAAATTATTATTATATTATAACTATCAAGAACCACCTATTTTAAAAGATGTAAGTTATAATTTACAAACAAATAGAATAAATGCATTATGGACTGAACCTAAAAGACCATCTATTCCTGATTATTATGATATTTCTATGGTAAATGTAACATCTAAATATGACATTTCATATAATTTTTCTCAAACTTTAAATAGTTTTAGTGATAATGGATTAACTTATTATCCAGGTAAATACAAAATGCGATTAAGAGCCAATTTTGGAGGTTATCAATCACCAACCGATATTGGTTTAAATAGTGAATGGTCAAATTTAAAAGAATTTGATGTCCCTTATCATTCTATTAAAAATTTGAAAATTACTCCTTATAATAAAAATCATATTAAAGATTTAGTTGATGTTAGCTATATAAGATTAGATTGGGATGATATGGTTAAATGTAATTTAAGTGATAATTTTGGAATTAATATTCCTGATAAATTTACAGTAATCAGACAATGGTCATCAAAAGGATTTAATTATCTGCCAGATTATGAAAAAGTCATTTCAAAGGATAGTGTTAGTTATTTAGACCAAGAATATCCATTAGGTAGTGAAATTACATTTCCTCGTCAATATAAATACGATATATCAGCCAATTATAATTTTGATGTACAACCTCCAATAATTTATCAAGTTGGATCGGGAGTAGTAACAACGACATTAATTGATAATACACCAGAATATACATTCTATACTGATGAATCAGGAACAATTGTAATAACAGGAGCTTCTTCTGACACTAAAAGCGCAAGTCTTGGTGAGAATACTATTAGTTTTAATACATTAGCTCCTGGTACATATAGTAATATAACAATTATGATTAGAGATAGTGTAGGAAATAACTCTAATATATTAACGGTAAATACTTTTATTATTGAACCATTCCCTCAAATAACTGAAGTAACTCCTGTGACACCACTTTCAAATAATAATACACCTACTTATACCTTTCATAGTGACACAGCAGGAACTGTTATAATTACTGGTGATGGTGCTACTGCATCACCTACAAGTGCAATAATCGGAAACAATACAATTACATTTAATCCATTATCAGACGGAATATATAATATAATAATTAAGATAATGAGTGAGGGAAATCCTTCTAATATATTAACGCTATCACAATTTATAATTGATACTGTTGCTCCTCAAATTAGTGAGCAAACAGCAGTAATCACCCCATCAACCGATAAAACACCTCAATATACTTTTTATAGTGATAAGGCAGGAACTATTGCGATTTCTGGTGATGGTGCTACTGCATCACCTACAAGTGCAATAATCGGAAACAATCCGATTATATTTAATATATTACCTGAAGGAACTTATAATAATATAATTATTACGGTAACAGATAATTTTGGAAATATTTCAAATATATTAACAGTAACTCCTTTTACTATTGAACCTACGACTATTATTACTCAAATTAGCGAAGTTACTCCTGTAACTACACCAACATTAGATACAACTCCTCAATATACTTTTTTAAGTAATAACACTGGAACTATTACGATTTCTGGTGCATCATCAGAAACTACAGATGCTATTGTTGGAAACAATACAATTACATTTAATACATTATCACCTGGAACATATAATAATATAACAATTACAGTTAGAGACGATGGAGAAAATGATTCTAACACATTAGATGTTACTTCTTTCACAATTCAATCTCCTACAATTAGCGAAGTTACTCCTGTAACCACACCAACATTAGATACAACTCCTAATTATACTTTTTTAAGTAATAAGGCAGGAACTATTGTGATTTCTGGTGATGGTGCTACAGCATCACCTACAAGTGCAATAATCGGAGACAATATAATTACATTTAATCCATTATCATTTGGAACATATAATAATATAACAATTACGGTGACAGATAGTGATGGAAATGATTCTAACACATTAACTGTTACTTCTTTCACAATTCAACCTCCTACAATTAGCGAAGTTACTCCTGTAACCACATCAACAACTGATACAACTCCTAATTATACTTTTTTAAGTAATAAGGCAGGAACTATTACGATTTCTGGTGATGGTGCTACAGCATCACCTACAAGTGCAATAATCGGAAACAATATAATTACATTTAATCCATTATCAGACGGAATATATAGTAATATAACAATTACAGTGACAGATAGTCTTGGAAATGATTCTAACACATTAGCTGTTAATACTTTTACAGTTGATACATCAGCACCACAAATAAATGAAGTAACACCTGTAACAACATTGTCAAATGATAACACTCCACAATACACTTTTTATAGTAATAGTGCTGGAACTATTGCGATTTATGGTGATGGTGCTACAGCATCACCTACAAGTGCAATAATCGGTGACAATCCAATTACATTTAATCTATTATCAGACGGAATATATAGTAATATAACAATTACGGTGACAGATAGTGCTGGAAATGTCTCTAACGCATTATCTGTCAATAGTTTTACAATTGATACATCAGGACCACAACTAACTGAAGTAACACCAATTTCCACCACAAACACTATGCAATATCCAACAAACGATTGGACAACAAATAACACTCCTACTTATACCTTTCATAGTAACTCAGCAGGAACTATTACTATTTCTGGTGATGGTGCTACAGCATCACCTACAAGTGCTATTGTTGGAAACAATCCAATTACATTTAATCCATTATCAGACGGAATATATAGTAATATAACAATTACGGTGACAGATAGTCTTGAAAATATCTCTAATATATTATCTATCGCAGAATTTGGAGTTGACACAACGGGACCGACAATAGATTATGCCTGGGACGCATTTCAGACTCCCAGCACCACTTCTTTTCCTGGAGGGTTCCAAATTGGACAGTCCATAACAGCAAATTTTTACCTTCCCTACCCGCAGTCGGCGGGCTTCACAGGGTATGAAAGAATCATGCTTAACGATGGGTTTTCGAGCTCCGGCATTGGACAAATTAGTGGTCCAGGGGAGAACTCTGTTCAAGTGTTCAGTACTACCGGTCCGGGTGCCCAAGGTGTTTATCAAAATTGGCAAATTTATATTGTGTCGGAGCTTGAAGTGCAATCAAATTCAATCATATTACCTATTATTGTAATAGCAAATTCAATATTTAGTGTTACAAGTAGTGGAAGTTCCAGTTATTCGATTAGTCAAGATGGTACATCATTAGGTAATAATCCAACACTTACATTAAAAGAAGGTGAAGTTTATATATTTGATATCAATGCTTATGGACATCCATTCTATATAAAAACTCAAAATTCAACAGGAACTGGAAATCTGCAGACGTCGGGCATACAAAGTTACGGCATAGATATACCAGGACAAGGAGCACAAACAGGTGCCTTGGTTTTCATTGTCCCCTACGGCATAGCTCCTACCACATTGTATTATAACTGTCAATTTCACTCTTCTATGAATGGAACTATCAATATTATTCCTTAAGCTATAAGATTTTTTTAATATATTAATAATAAATTAATTACTAATATATATATGACATCAAATATTGTATTGTCTATAGGTTGGCCAAAACCAAAAAATGTAAATTTAACAAAAAGAAAAGTAGGATTAAATCAAGAAGCTCATATAACATGGGACAAAATAGATGTAAATGCACCACCATTTACAGAAGATGCAAATGGAAATGGTGTAGATAATTTAAAATATAGAATTACAGAAACTTATATAGAAAGTGGATTTCAATATGATTTAGAAGGTAATCAAACGGTAATTGAAATAGATAGAGGTTTTAATATATATCATACACAAAATAATGTATTTAAAAGGTTTTTGAGTGAAGGAGTAAATATGAAAGCAAGTTATGAAATACAAGCTGTATATAATGTCTCAGATAGTGTTTTAAAAAATACCTTGCCTATAGTAAGTGAAAAAAGTGAAAAAGTATTTGTAAAATTGCCCAAAGATATATATTGTTCAAAAAATAAATGTAAAATAGGAACAGTATTATCACAAAATGAAGGCTCATCAAAAATGAGATATTCAAATGCAATAAATAATAGAAATTCTGCTTCATCATTTTTTGGTAATTATGCGAGAGGATTTATGAAATTGGGATTATGATATTCAAATGGTTCAAATGGTTCAAGAAATTGTCCAAATAATTAATTTTATCTTATAATGATATATAAAATAAAATGACAACAAGTTTTACAGGTGTACATAGTTTTAGATTAAAATATCCGCAATATAGCTCATTTAGAAATAAAATTTCGAGTAAAGGAGAATGGATAGAATTGTATAAAAATAGAAATGAATTACCAACTGCAAAGTTAAGAACTTGGGTTTTATATTATCGTAATGGTGGTCAATGGTATGGTAGTACTTCTCCAGCAAGAGGTAATTATATTTTTTATGACCAAGGTGGAGGTTTTGGAGCAGGTGGTGCTACTAATAATGATGGAAGACAATTAGGTTGGATATGGGGATTTCCTTTATTTAATGTAGGAGCTACGGCAACAAATTGGCCTAAATGGGCAACTTGTTTGGGAAATACTCACGGATTTTCAGGTGGAGAAACTCACGGAAATGAAAAAATGTTAGTAGATATATCAACAAAAAGAAATATAATTGTATTGGATTTCAATGGTTATAATGTAGATGCTTTTTCATCAGATGCAAAATCAACAGATAAAATTAAAGATAATATAAGTGAAACAGGATTTTATTTAACATTAAGATTAAAAAGTAGTCAAGAAAATGAATTAAAACATTTTAAAACATTTAATGGAACAGCAGCAGATGCAGGTAACGGTGGTTGGGCAACATTAGTAGAATATGTATATGAGTGTGATATAATAGGTCCAAAAGATATGCTTGATTTTACTTTAGATTATTTTTTATATTTAGATGGAAATAATACTAAATTATTTGGTGAAAATTTAACAATAAATAATAGAAAATATAGATTAGCACATATTCCAAGCAACGAAGCAAATACATATCATGATAACTTAAAAATTAGTATAATAACAGGATTGGGACCGTATAAAGAGGATGTCCCCCTCACTCAGGTTAAGGTAACAAAATCACTCGATATAACCAGTGTCGATGTGACAAACAACTGCGCAGTCACTGATGTCAATGTTGTGGTAGATCAGGGTTTGGCTACATACACACATTCTGCAGTAGCACTTGGATTATTTACTGCGGGAGATTTGGTTACTGTATCAGGTTTTACAAGCAGCATTAACATCTCTTCAGTTGTTGTTGAAAGCAACCTGACGCTTGATATTACGGACATCGTTGTGAGCTCAGAGGTGGCCACGGTGACCCACCAGGACACGACGTCGGTGCTGGTATCCGCGGGAGACGTGGTGAACATATACGGTATGGCCAACGCCAACCTCAACGGCGTCAAGGTAGTCACCGGCACCCCTAGCGCGACCACGTTCGAGTTCGCAGCCACCGGTGAATCCGACGGCCTCAATAACCCCACGTCGAGCCCCGGAATGGCTTCGCGCGTCTTCCCTACCACCATTGCCACGTGTACGCATGCCGCAATATCTTATACAAATCCTTATGATGGTTTTGTCGTTGGGGAAACAGTTACTGTGTCTGGACACACAGGTGATGCCGCCAATTTAGCCGTAAATCAATCGTATGTTGTTGCGTCTATCGTGTCACCGACTGAAATTGTACTTACAGGGAGTGGGCTTACTGCAGGGACATATAACACAGGAACAAACCGCAGCTTGATGAAGGACGTGCTATATAACTATGTTGTTGTGGATAGAACGTCAACTACTGTAACGACCCTTAGAGGAAATATTTCTCCGGTCGAGCAAGGCGCTGACCAGCTCTTCTCAAATATAATTTTGACGTTCCCAACAAAAGCCACGATTACACATTCTACAGCAGAAAATGGAATCCTGACTGTGGGAGATATTGTCACTGTGTCTGGACACACTGGTAATGCCGCCAATTTAGCCGTAAATCAATCGTATGTTGTTGAGTCTATTACGTCACCGACTGAAACCGTATTTTCAGAAGGAACTGGGCTAACAGGTGGGACGTATAACACAGGAACATCCCGCAAATTTACTTTTCCAACAAAAGTTACGTGTACACATTCTACAGCAGATATTGTAGTAGGAAATTTTGTCACTGTGTCTGGACTAACAGGCAGTCCCGGCGCAGACGTGAATCAGGATTATATTGTATCGTATATTACGTCATCGACTAAAACCGTACTTTCAGAAGGAACTGCTGGGCTAACAAATGGTACGTATAACACAGGAACAAACCCCATTATGACAATACGAGATTGGTCAAATAAAGACCGATTAATGGATACCGATGGAATATATAATGATTTAGTTTATAATGGAACTACTAATAAAGTTTTACAAAAATGGATTGGAACAGGTAATCAAGAAAATAATAATAGAAAAACAGTAACAAAAATAATTGGTGGATATTATAGCAAAATGGGGTTTTCTACGCCTTCGCAGCATATAGGTTATTATGGAGATAATTTTGGAAATGGACAATTTCAGACTCGTATGGGTACTCATGGATGGAATAATGATACCACTCTTAAAAATAAAGATTGTGATAATGGAGTTACAAGAACAGATTCAACTGAGGAGCCTAATTATAATTTAAATAATATATTGTGGTGTAGTTTAAATAGTCCAAGAAAAACAAAGGTTAGAATATATGGTAAAAATGGTAAATTTAATTATAGATTTGT